>VFQN01003516.1_pt1 | contig 22253 bp, 27 predicted proteins | sample 3512371 | NCBI WGS metagenome assembly VFQN01 (sample SAMN10412370, study PRJNA504923) | tailings metagenome | isolation source: Replicate 2 from Balatoc abandoned mine | place: Philippines: Itogon, Benguet | collected 2017-08-28
ATTCTTCACGACAGGCGTCTTTGCCAGAAGTCGCAAGTAATCTTGAAGGGCATTCTTGCGATGTAGACTGTAAGACTCGTCGAATCTAGAAGAGGTGCGGTTACGGCTAGTTAGGTATGAGTGTTCGCTAGGGTTATTGAAACTCACTTGTTCAGCCAGCGTTGCTTCTCAAACCATCTCTTCTTGGGAAGGTCGGGTAATCCGATCTGGTAGCTGGCATTTTCCGTGAGAAGCTTTGTGTGAAAGGCGGAGAAGTCTCTGTATCTCTTTAATACCGTCCACTCCATCCCTCGATAAAGCAGCTACAGCACAGATTAAAATAAGAAAGAAGAAAAGGTATGACATTACCTGTATGTGGTATTGGGTATATCCGAGCTCTCTCGTGTACAGGTGTTTGGTGATGGACAGTGCGAGGTGGTCTTCTCTCGGCAGCATAGTGTCCGCAGAGAAAGTCACGGTCTTCTTGATTGATCTTCTGTTTGAACTTGCAGGCGAGGAGAGAGCACTCGGGATACTTAGAATACTACTCCCTTTGTCGCTCTTGCCCTGTTTGCCGAGTCTCGCAGGAGAGGCATTCTTCTTTTCGATGACAAAGTCTCCAACAGAGCTATCATCATCCTCGTCCCGACCTCCACTGTTGTTCGACTTATAGCCAGTTACGGTATCGCTAAGATATAGGGAGTGATGCTCTTCTTTCATATCAAAGTTAGAGTTGTTAGTGACGTTGATCTGCAGGTCGCGAAAGTTGCCATTCATCTTATCAAACCTTCCGTGCAGCTGAGAACCAACTCGTGGTTTTTGGGAGTTTTTAGTGATATTCTTTGCTGAGAGTGATGGCGCAGAAAATCCAGAGTAATTGTCATCGTCGGTTGTGTCATCATCTCCCATATTTCATCGACTGAGACAGGGGCGTTCACGAGATTCTTGAGAATTCTGGGATTTTAGAGTTTTATAAAGGGATGGACTGATGCGTGTCAGTCGGATAGGTGTGAGATGTGGTTAAAGACGGGTTAGTTTGTTTTGAGCAGTTAACTCAGATCGCTATCGGTTTATTCAACCCCGTCTAAAGCGCTTTTTCAAGCTCAATAATCGCTTTTATTCTGGGGTTTGAGATCTGTGTCTCTGTGTAATTGAGTATCTGTGATCTGTGGTCGTGTTTGTGGCTTGGGAACAGATAATAGGTAATAGGTACACTCACTGTGTATTGACTTCTTTCTCTCTCTGCATCCCCTTCATTCTATCGAAGTCAAAGGAAATGACCTCTTCATCTGGAACAATTCGATCGTGGTTGCTCGGAGGATTTGCATTGGTCTCCGTCTCTGTCCTCTTCTATTTCTTCTATTGGAAGCCCGGCACTGTCACTCCGCGCATCAAAAATAGTCCTGCTGCTTCGAAGGATGTCACAAAAGTGAAAGATCAAAAGAAACCAGTTGTAGTAGAAGATGTGGAAGACGAAGAAGAGTCTGAGGAGGAAGAGAGCTCTGATGATGAAGAGGAGGAAGAAGGCAATGAAGAGGTGACGCAACTCGAAGTCAAAAAAGAACCTACCAAGACCTCTGATCAGAGTGAATCGCCAGAGAAGAAGACTGCTGAGGCTCCTAAGCCCACAGAGAGTGGAGAGAAGCCTAGTTCTGCTCCTGTTAAAGGCGCTGATTTGCCTGAGAAGGACGAAGCGACACTCTTGAAGGAGCAGTACGACGCCGCAGTCCGTTTAGGTCAGAAGCTCATCGCAGGAGGTCTTAATGAGCGAGCTGTAGAGAAACTCAGTGAGGCGATCTCTTTGGCGGCGAAGGTGCCGTCAGCGCAGAAAGACATACTAACGCTGTATAACAACCGCTCTGCCATGTATGAGAAGCTCGGACAATTCGAAAACTCCACTCGCGACATCAATATTGTGCTTGCTATGGATGCCTTCCATGTCAAGGCGAGAGTGAGGAGAGCGCGTGTCTTCGAGGCGCAAGGCAAGGTGCAGCAGGCGCTCAATGACTACGTCTTCGCGACGATTGTAGAGCGAGCTAGAGGATCCGAATCAAATTACGACAAGAAGATCACTGAACTATCGAAGTTCCTTGCAATCGAGCGCACGCCAAAGACTCTGAAGGACTTGAGGAGCGTTCAGAAGAAGCGCTCTCTGCCCTCGAAGGCTTACTGCCGCAACTTCATGGAAGCATATCCCAACTCTTACGCCTGGAAAGACACATATTACGGTGTCGCGAGAGAAGAGCTTGCTGCAAATTATACAAAATCACGTGCACAAATCCCTGATTCCTCTTCCTCTGCTTCCACGTCATCCAACGACAAGCAAGCGATCAATGCTGTGTTGGAGACGGGACTCGAGTTAGTGAAGTATGATTTGGCTCATGAAGCCTACAAGAAGGCCTTTGAGACTCTAAGAGACATCCCCTTCGCCTCCCTTGACGCCACGTCACTGCTGCCTTCTCTCGCATCGCTGTACCACGAACTACGCGGTACAGAGCTTCATCTCATGTTCCAAATGCAGGACGCCCTGAAGGAATACGAGCAAGCCACCACTCTAAACCCTGCCAACATCACCGCGCAGTTGAAGTATAACTCTGTCCTCCTTGAGAACGGCGAGAGAGAGCAAGCACTCGCCTCGTACTCCCAGCTCATCGTTATCCTGCAAAAGAGTGTCAGCGACGCGAAGGACAAGACGAAAGAGAAAGAGGAAGACGCTGACTTCGACAAAGTGAACGACAAGAGCTCTGATGAAGACTTCTTCGATGCCCGTGCCTCGCCCGTCTCTCTGCCCCTTTCGTTAGAGCAGGAGTCTAAGGAGGCGAAGATCGCTTACATGGCCTGGGTCTTCAACCACCGCGCTTCTCTCTGGGTCTCCCGCGATGAAAATGGCTTCTTCGCCTCTGACGCACTTGTTAAAGCAATAGAAGACCTCGACACTTCACTCAACCTGTCTGGTAAGCCACCTTCTTCCTTCTGACGTCAGCGATGACAGCAGTCGTTTTCCTCACTCCGAGTTGTGCCATGACGTTGTGAGTGTGCTTCTTCTGCCAAATCGATAAAACCTCTTCCTCTGCCTAGGTAGTGGAGAGGTGGCGAAGAAGAGTTGGACAGCAACTTCGTGACTCTGACGTATACTCGTTATTGTTTGAAGAGTGTCGTCGGCTTTCTTCTCCTTCGTCTACATCATCGTTGTCATCGTAATCGTTATTACTATCTCCGATCTTTCTAACTTCTCTCTTTCTCTTTCTCCCAGGTGACGCGATGCATCTGCCCGAGGGAAAGGGAGCTCACTTCATCGCTCTGCTCAAGTCAGTGCAGATTCGCACTCATACGAAGCAAGCGATGGAGCAGGTGACGACAGAGCAAGACTACGCCCACAACCGCCAGTCGATCCAAGCGGCGAAGGGTCTCTTCCCTCAACACGAATCTGTAAGTCTCTTAGATAAGTGACGTCATGAGTTTCACTCTTCTCTCTTTCGCTTGATGTAGGTGTTGTTGCTCGAAGTGGAACAACTTTCTCTCGAAGGGGAGGGAGAGGCCTCCAGCAGTCTCGTAGAGAAAGCGGCTAAATCTGGCAACTATGACGAGTTCATTATCGTTAACCTGCGTGCGACGATCACCACGAACCAGGCCTTCCTCGCCCTTCAAGGTAATGCACAGAACGTTGGTCAGGCGCAGCTGTTGTTCGAGGAAGTGAATCGCCTGTACCAGCGAGCACTAGAGCTCGATCCAGAGTCCTTGGAAGTCAAGGCACAGTTCGCTCAGTTGAAGTCGATGATGTTCGGAGACCTCGAAGGAGCCATCTCTCTGCTGAAAGATGCATTGGCGATCGCGAGATCCCGCGACGAGGTGCAGGATCTGCTCACGGTGAGTCAGTCCCTTTCTTGCGCTGACCTCGTTCATGTTTTTCTGTCTGGTTTAGATGTTGGTCGGAAACGAAGCTCAAGCCAATGCCATCGAAGAGATCAAGAAGTCGCAGCAATAAGATCCCTGTCACATGCCTACCCTGGTCATCAACATCGAAAGAGAAAGAGTCCTCGCACCGTGCGTTAGACCGTGACGATCGATCATATCTCTTCCTTCCTCCTCGTCATCGTCTCTGCCTAATAACTTTCAATATATGTCTCTATATACTCTGTGCTCGTAGCAAATGAATATATCTTTACTTAACATCGCAATATATACAAAAATGATGCTGCAGTGCGTGGAGCTAATCCCTCACCAACCTCTCATCACTGACGTCATAGAGTCCAATGAAACGGACCTATCTATCAATCTATGCTCGCCATAAGCCGTTCTCTATCAGAAATATTGACATCCAGAAATCTATCGAACTATCTACAAATAACAAACAGCTGATCATTCGTCTGGCTCTTATTTACTCTCCGAGGAGACTCAGTACTGCTGCATCTTCCTCCTCCTCTTCTGTCAAAATCTTCCCGTTAAGTGAGTCTCTAATGGCTGACAGGTACTTCGTGTTTCGCAGCACCCCTCTCGTTGCGTGCAGTGGAACAACAGCCGTGAGTGACAGGAGGTGATTGGGCAGGTTCTCATTCACTGGGACGGTGCACTGTATCTTCCCTCGGAACTGCATCGTGCAGTCAGACTTCACGAAGCGAGTGGAAGAGCCCTGACAGTCATCACGCAAGAGATTGACGAGTTCTTCGCGACATTCGACGGGTTTGTTGCACACCTTATTCGGCTTTAACTTCGGGACAATGCCCTGACGAATCATCGATTGCACTGTTTCCACATCCACAACTTGCGTGGGAGAGGAACAGCAAGGTTTGCTGTAATCAGTACTGCCGATTTTTGTTATGACCTCGTCGACATCATCGTAGTCCAGTTCATCGTCAGTGTCGAAATCTTCTTCCTCCAGCTGAACTGTAAAAGGAACATCACGTCTTCCTTGAGAGGTTGTCACGAATGCAGTGTTTGACGCATTGAGAGGCAGTGCCCATTGACTGGAGGCGATGCTCTGATCGTCCAGAGCGAAGTCGACCATCTCAGACTCCTCGCTGCTGATAAATGCACTGGGATTGGCACTGAGGTTTGCTAGGGTGTCAAGACTCGTTTGCCGGATAGGAAGACTATTGTTGCTGGGGATCGCCAGGAAGTCAGACGGGATGGACTCTGTGATCATCTCGTCAGGATAGTTTGATGTGACATCTTCCATCGAGTGGTCATCCAGATCCTTCGCAACAGACTAAGAGACGATATGACGAAGGTAAGAAATAGTTAGGGGAGGAAGAGAAGGTTGTCTTACATCTTTATCGTGAGTTGTGATGGAAGAAGAGTCTTTGTCTGCCTTTCGCTTGAAGAAGAATCCTTGATTCAAGACATATTGAAGAGCTGAATCAATGCTATAGATCGACACGAATTGTCTTCTTCCTGTGTTCTTGTCAATCGTCTGCTGTGATGTCACGTTCCAGAAGACAGAGGGAGGGATCTGGTAGGTGCCAGCTGCTACCTGGTGATGGTTCTGGGCAGCATGTAGTTTCTCTGCCAGCAGTTCTAACAGCAGCTTGAATTTAGCAGGTTCTTTCGTTGAGAAGTGCAAAGGATTCTCCTTTAACGTCTCTTCCACTACAGGGTGCTTAATCTCTTGTCTGAACTTCACTAACATCTTTTCTCGCACCTTCTCAGAGCACCATTTCTCCACGTTACTCTTTGAAACCCCCGTCGAGTTAGAGATCTCGTCAGCGGTCTTTCCCGTGTCCTTCATCAGCATTACGAATATCTTCTCCTCCTTCCTAATAGAACAGGTGGAGGAGATGAGGGAAGGAGGCTGACATGAGGGGAGGGGAGGGGAGGCTGACTTACAGATAAGATCTTCGTTGGTCTAATCCGCGATTGAATCGTCTCTTGTCTTCCTTCCCCAGTGACGCCGCCGCCGCGTTATCAGAGCTGTCGATGTGAGAGCTTCTAGAAGTTTTGGATCTTTTCACAGGACGATTTTCAGTTTTCTGAAGATTCGTCATATCTAAGCAGAGAGCGTCATCGAACTGTCTAAGAGAGTTAGGAGAGGGGAGGTGGCTTACCGTTCATAGCGGCGAGAGGGAAGGACTGTAGCTCGCAGGAGGGAGAGGAGGAGGCTGCAGCCAGGTTGATCATACTTACAGGGTAGAAGATAGTCTCATTGCAATGAAGGAGTAGTCCCTCGTCCTTCCCTACAGCGAAAGCTGTTCGCAGCTGACTTTCAAGAGAGCTTTCCTGTCCTAATGATAGACTAAAAGCTTTCTTTGTCAAGATTCCTGTCTTTCTGTGACGATAGTGGATGTTGATTGTATATTTCTCTTCTCCCAACATTTTGTAGAGAGCAAATAGGAAATGTCACAGGTTGTTATCGTGGTAATAGTAATAGAGGAAATGTTTTCAGAATTGAGACAGAGAGATTGAAGAAATGAGTTCGTTGAGTTCTTCAAGCTGTGTCTCTAGTGGTGTGTAGTTGTAGTAGTATGTGTTGTTATGTGTTGTTATGTGTAGATTGTAGATTAGATTGCCTCTATGTTGTTACTCTATTGCAATCACTGCTTCGATTCTCCACCTACACTACCCTCATCAACCGCCCCTCATGTAGTGGCGACACTGCAAACTCACCCACCACTACACACACGGGGTGCAATGCAAGTTCGATGCGGCGATCTGATACACCCGAACTGCCGCATGAAAAGTAGCGGGTTTCAGCAATGGCAAAGGTTGGAATGAAGAAAGAAGGTTGGAAAGATCAATTTCTATTAACTGAAGAAGAAATAAAACAATCAAAACAGCTGTTTTGTCTTCTGAAATGACCGATATCACAATCATCTTTCAGCAAAACTTTCAAGACGTTTACAATAGAACTCAAAAGCCTGACGGTGTGAGACATCTGCGCTGCTTTCCTACCTGCAATCCCACGAAACATGTCGACAAAGGCTTCTGTGGAGCAGCGGTTCAGATTAAAATGTACATCGTCAGGTAAAAGGTCATTCATTCCTGATAATGGAAGTACTGATTCCTTTACTCTTCAGGGCAAAAGAGAAGGAGAAAGAACAGATCCATCCGTGTCATTGGACGATAGTCGGAGAATTTCAACCGTTGAATAATGACTTCTGCCCAATTCGTGAGAAGATATCTGAGAGTGAGATAATGAGAAATCTGGCGAGCAGTTCATCTATTAGAAGCAAGTTCGAGAAGAAAGAATTGTTTTTTCTGGGCAAGCAGAGGATGAGTCAGTGCTCAAACAGCGAGAGATATGAAACCTTTGACATTGACGTCAGCTTCGAGGCGAAGCCTTGGCAATATTCCTATGAAGAGAAAAGTTGCTATCGTTATATAAGAGACTCTGTCAAATATTGTTTCGTCGTGAGCGTCTTTGCTCCTTCTTCGACGAAGTCTGCTAAGGCCTCTGAGTTACAACTGCTTCAAAGACAGCAGTCTTGCACCTTTTCTCTGACTCCTGTGCCCCGAAGAACCAACAGTGGAAAGTGGGGAAGAGAGGACAAAGGCCTCGTCACACGCTCTTCAGAAGACAGTGGGAAGTTTTGCTTGTTCTCAGAGGCGCCAACTCTCACGAATCAGAGTCTCATACACACTGAGCCGAGAGATCTGAGCATAGAAGACGAAGTAACCGTGCTATTATCTTTGAAGCCCTGTGACGAAAAAGAAGAAGAAGTGAATCAGACATGGGAGGAAGTAAAGGAACCCCCTTCAACTCCTCGCAGCGACAGAGTACATGTCCAGATCATTCCACCAACTCCAGTCCCTCAGAGGAAAGGTAGTCTCTTTCGAAGGGTTAGTGAGTGCAGCTTCGATGACAACACATTTATGGAAGAGAGTTTCGAAGATCTCTTCAAGGCAGAGGCATCGACGAGGAACAACAATTCACATGGCTTAGCTGTGGTTGAGCCATCCATTAGGTTGAAGCGGCTGCGATGCGGCGAGCCAGAATTCAACCTACAATATAGCGCTGTGTCTTTCGTCACTCGCACCATCTCGTTAGAGGACTGACGAAGGACGTAATGGCCTCTCATTCTCGTACCATCAAATACTATTTATCGTTATTGTTGAACTGAGAGTTCAACAAAGCCAGTGGCCTAAGTCTGTAGTATTATTACATCAACGCTATGTACAAATAACACTTCATTAACCTCTTCACTCTTCACACACTCGTCACAGTAGTTCCGCCAGTTTGCTGGGCGTTCATGGCAGCAAGGCGCCTCGCAGCAATTTCTTCTCTCGAAGGAGGTGCTGAGGGAGCGGCAGGAGCTGCGGTGTTAAAGAAGCCGGAAGAAGGCGTGGCAGTGTTAGCACTGGCTAGCTTATGACCAGAGCCCGGGAACTGAGCATCAGAATTCTCAATAAAGAAAGTCAAGGGCAGAGAGAAGAATGTAATACCTGCTGGACGGGATTGTGTGCACTGTCGTCATCCATGTTGTTCGTGGGGACGGGTTGATAGCCGCTGCCTCTCCCTCCGAACATCGAAAAACCTGTTGGGCCAGTTGGTCCAGCCCCAGCACCACTGGTAGCCGGATGACTGTCCCGAACAGTAGAACTGGAGGAATTAAGAGCGATCCAAGGATCGTGACCCAAGGTAGCAGCCAGAACCCAGCCAGGCTGCCTACTGCCATAGCGGAAGATCCCTCCCTCTTGCTCTAGTCGCTCAATCAAATAAGATGAGGGCTTGAGTGCGTCAAGGTAGCCCTTGACAAAGATATATCCAAAGGCGATAGAAAGCGCGTAGCTGATGAAGAGTTGCGCTGAGAGTACAACCATGAACAAATAGAGCGCGAGAGGCATGTACTTCGAAGGGATGTCGTAGGGGATGCACAACAGACGTCTTGTAGTTTCTGGATCCTAGAAAGGTGTTTTGAGGTAAAACTAGTTTGAGGCAGTGGAGGAGAGGAGGACGAGTGGTCTTACCAGGAAGCAGTCGATGGAGATCAGTGCGAAGAGAATCGTCCAGAAGTCAGCGCAAGGCCATAGGAGGGCATCTGACACACCGCTAAAGTATAATATGTAGCAAAGGGAAAGAAAGCTGAGGTTGATCGCGATATCGATCGTGAGCATGAGGAAGAGGAAGGCGCCTGAGCCCATCGAGTTCTCCATCTTCGTTCCGATCGCAGGGAAGGAGAGCAGCATGATGATGAGAAAAATGATACTATTTCCCACTAAAGGTGAGAGAAGGATGCGATAGAACTCGAAGTAGTTGACGGATCGCAGAGGGATGTTAGTGAGGTAGTTGTCGAGATCGAAGAAGAACGACAAGATATACACAACCAAGACAAGAATCGTTGTGATTCGAGTGATGAATGGGGTTCTTTCACTCCATGCACGATAAGAATCAAGGAAAGGATTTGATGGAGGATTCGTCGCGGTTCCTCCTGCATTGCTCGTAGTGGAAGGATTGCCGCCACTTGACATCATATTGTGAGAAGATCTGTGGGTCAAAGAATTGGCTGCAATCAGAGAGGGACGAATGCTATTATTTGAATCGATATTAGTACTCGGTTGGCGGTTGTTATTACTGTGAATGGTTGAGAATTGAACCATAAAACAGTCGCAGTCACAGTAATAATAGTCTTACAGTAGATTAACTGTCTTCAGAGCAAAAGAAATACCGCAGATACCCTAATACCCTGATACCCTGATACACTGATACACTGATACACTGATACACTGATACACTGATACACTGATACACTAATTGTGGTGTGATGTGTAATAAAAGAATCCAGTCACACCTCTATGTCTCTTTCTCCCGCTAATAATCGCTCCAACTTCACCTTCTCCTCCTTCTCCTTTCAAACTCCTTCTCCCGCCAAAGCCCCCTTGACTTTGGGAGATCGAACGTCTGCGACCAAAAGTTCCAATCCACAATCTGCGAAGAAGAAACAAAGCCAACTCAAGTCTCTCGTCCATCAGTTCTTGGAACTTGTTCAGACCTGGCTCACAGATGTCAACCAGATTCAACAAATCATTGAAGCTTTAGCATCGCTATTCGGCAATGTTGCGGCCGTGAACCGAGTTTTCTTATTGAATCAGTCTTGGAACCTCCTCCTCACTCCTTCACACCCTCAGCTGCACCATCGCCTTGTCGCCCAGCTGCTAGTTGATGTGGAGAACATGGCATCCCAACTGCGCATATTCCAGTAAGCTTGTCTCTTCGATCTATCTAAGTCGAATGTTGATGTGTTTCATAGGCGGAGGTTGTCCGATGACATCATCGCTGTCAACATGAAATACGACGAAAGCGTCAAGTCTATCTCAGGACAGGTGAGAGAGAGATAGGGGCTTAGTGCATTCTTTTCTTATTTATTGGTAGGTGTTCGGTGAGCTGGACGAGGACAGCGGAGCGATATTCACGTCAGAGCACATCAACGTCATCGAAAACATCGCCAGACAAATCAACGCAGAAACCAAGAGAAAGACAGACCTTCTCGAGGGTTTGTATATAAGTAAGATCATGTGTTTATCTCTCATCTTCGTCTATCTTATTAATCTATCTTCTGAAAGTGTTGGACAAGGTTTCGATATTCTCCGCCACTGAACTCTCTCTGCCCTCCGACCTTCAAGATCTCCTGGCTGTTTGGAGCAATGACTCATCTTTCTCTCTGCTTGCGATGAATGAAGGTTCGATACAACTGATCTTATTCGTACCTATGTCTGACGTGTCTTATTCTCTCTTAGTGAATGATTTCCTCGCTCGCAATAACTTCTAGCAGCGTTGAGGTCAACAGACGGGAAAAGAGTCTAAAGGCTTTCCGTGTCTGGTTTCTTTTGGTGAATTTGTTGCAGGTAAAATATTTCTGCCTTGAGTAAGGCGTTCTCTATCATCAACTCCTCCACCGAGGCGGCTTGAGCTCTCTGTCCGATGTTATTGTGGTTATTCGTTACCTCCTCGTTGTCACTGACTTCCTTCCAACTCAGAGGAGAGATAGAGATCCCTTCGGCGAGATGTGGTTGGTGTTGGTATTGAACAGCTAGACTCGAGTGACTTCTCCCACTGGAGTAGCTCTGATTCATCGAGTAGTAGTTAGCCAGCGCCGCGACTAATGAGAGGACAAAGAGTCGACTCTTCACACCTCGCAAATCTTTCCTTTCTCGATGTAAAACCGTCAAAGGTTCGTTAAATTGCTTCTCACTTGTCTCACACGAGGTGTTTGTCTGTTCTGCTTCTTTCTCGTCTGAGTCGTGGTCGAGCAGGACGATGACGCACAGAGCAGGATAGACGAAGTAGACGAAGAGCCACAGCAACAACCCTTCTGGCTCAAAGACAATGGAATAGGAAGAAGCTGAAAAGGCCTTTGACTCCCCTGCTGTCCAGGTCGTCCATCCCCAAGGAAAACACTCGATCAGAAGCACTGAAAGGAAGAGCTTCGATGGACTCTCACTCCTCTCAACACTCGACTGAGTCAGATTACAACAAAAGACAATTGACTGAAACAACACCAAAAGTAGGTTTGAAATATCAGGCTGTGAAGTGCAAAAGATTCCGTGAATGATGCTGAGGCAGAGAGACAGGGCCAGTGAGACGGGGAAGGACACAGAAGGCTTCGAGAAGAAAACCCCCAACAAGCCTAAGAAGCAAACTTGCAATACACCAAATAATACAATAATCCGATCAGTAAAAGCCCATACTTGTCCGATTATCAATGCAATATTCAGAAGGAGGAAGAGAGCAGCAAAGAAGATATTCTGCAAAGACAAGAAATCGCCAGCTCTTTGACACGAAATCAGAGCAACCAAGTCTCCAGAAGAAAACAAGAACTTCGATCCGATCCATGAGAACTGCAAGATTAGTCTCGTCAGAAGCAGAGAAGGTAGCATCATCATTCACAACACAACACACAGCAACCCCTTCCGACTCTTTGTGATGAGGCGCTTGATACTATAGATAAGCGTAATTTCACAGAGTCTAGCAGTAATATTTGAAAGAAGACGAATCATTCATTCATGAAGTGTGTGGTCATTGATTGGTCATCGGAGCGATTTCTATTGGCAGGATATTGTGGAGAGTCATTTCCCTTCTATAGCATCCCTCTTCCTCCCTCGCTGGAAGTGAAGGGGAAGAGCGAGGAGAGGAGCTGGCAGTGGGAGGATTTATATCTCTCCGTCTCAAATCTTTTTCGAAGAATCTTTTCTGACTTCTTGAGAGTTAGACCAAAGCAAATACATGTGTTAGTCGTAGAGCCTGTCTTTCTCTCGAGGGTTATGAGGGATTGCATCTTCACTGTCCTCCTCAACGACTTCCAGGTGGCGGGGATTTCCTTCCAGCCGGCGCATCAAATGGTTGCACTGTCCAGTGGCACTTCAGCTGGATGTATAGTACAGATCGAAGAGAGGGACTCGGTGGTGGTTTGTTTCTCGCATCACAGAGTTGTCGTCTCTTCGCTTCGCTTCGGTGCTGGTCTCTCAGCGTGTTATGAGGAGCTCTCACACCTTCTACAGGCCAAAGGAATACCGTCGCAGTTACTGACTACCTCTCTTCTGAGAAGGGCTCTCACTGGCTTGTGCGAGCAAAGGTCGCGGCTTCTGAGTGAGAGGAAGGAGGAGGAGGGTGACGTGGCAGAGGAAGAACTTCTGACGCTTCCTGAGAAGATCTTCCTTTCCGACGCAACTCAAAACCATTCCTTTCCTAACTCGATAACCCTCTCTGCCAGAGAAGTGAGGGAGTGCCTGTCTCCGCTGCTCTACGGCTGCGGTGCGATGACGTCAGACTACAGCGAGAGAGGGCTTTGTGACATGATTATCGACAGCTGCCAGCAGATGCATCTAGAGGATCGCTCTCACGCTATGAACAACCTTATTCTCGCTGGGTCGGGATTTATGCTTCCAGGTGAGATCTCCCACACCTCCTCGACACCTCCTCTTACACCACCGTATATGACTACCTCCCTGCTACTGCTATGATGATTTTTCTGGAGACAGACTTGAAGAATATTGTCTTGTCTGAGTTATCTTCCGCTACATCGAGAGTCCATCCTCATCGTACTGCTCATACTCCTAATAGTCCTGTCTTACGGCTGTCGTCAGTCTCCTCTCTAGTTGAGACAGATAAACTGACATGGCTGGGCGGTTCTATTTTTGCTTCCTTAGAGGTAAGTGACTATAGGCACTATTACCCTAACAAGACTAAGCTGTTCTTTTATAGTGCAATGAACAAAGCTTTTTTCTGAGCGATGCGCTAAAGTTGCCTGAGTCGAGGAGGACAGAGGTGATGTCAGAGTTTTCGCAATTGTCGCAATCCCTTCAAAAGAGAATCAGTGCACCCGATTGGATGGCTATTAACTCGAATTAAAATATCCCTCAACCTTTATTGTAATACTTATAATACTTCTGAGGAGCGTAATGTCCACTTTAACAAGAGCCAGTGCCTCGCTATATAATATCCCATCTTACTGTATCTCGTTATAATAGACAGTCTCCCTTTCTCTACAATAGATTACTGTCACAGCACTACTAGTATCAATCTATTCATCTCCCTCCCATCCATGAAACACATCGAACATTTCATAGTATTCTCGATCCTTCTCATTGTTTCCTTCATTGGCTGCATTTATCTCTTTCCGGAGGGGAATGATGTGCAAGAACAATTCTCAACGATCTTAGAGCATCTCAACGACAACCACAACCACAACAAACCAGAACCCGAACACGCCTTTGAGAAGCGTCGGCTCGTAGAAGAATCTAGTAGCAATGAAAGATCCTTTCTTCGTCGACCAGGAAAGATGGAGAAGTTCAAGAAGCTTCTGAGTCTCATAGAGACTTCCTCCTTCATCTCTCCCTCGATAAACACGCGAATCCCTCTCACTCTACTCAACGGATCTCGCCCCATCAATCCTCACAAGCATGTTGTCATTACCTGCGCTCTTTCCACGACTTTCACGGCGCGTGACGCGAGCAACTTCGTCGGGACTGCGAGGCGGTCGAACATCCTGTCTGACATCGTGGTCGTGGTTCTGCCCAACTCCGATGAGAAGTTCGTAGCGCGTCTACTGAAGTACAACACTTCAATCTTCGTTGCAGATCTGACGTGTACGAATGATCGTCACAGTCCCATGTGCTCCTTCCCTCGCTCCGTCCGACTCCCTCACAACGACCACGCCAGCGCCCTGCCAGTCACACTAGCCCGCTTCTACTTGTATCAGCATGTGACGAGTCTATATTCACCCAACTCTTTCGTCATGATCTCTGACTTCCGTGACGTGTACTTTCAGTCCAACCCCTTCACCAGCCGCTACGTCATCAACTCGGTCAAGATGCCCTACGACATCATGATGTTCCAAGAGGCTCATCCGAACAAAGTGATCAATCGCTGTGCACAGAACATCGGCTATCTTGTGCGCTGTTACAGCGAGGAGATCCTGCGCTACATCGGCTTCAATGACGTGTCCAGCTCGGGTGTCGTCATCGGTGCGAGATCTGCCATCCTCGCATATGTAAGTAAGATTCACGCTCTTCCCTTCTCTCTAACCTGAATTACATGTTGTTAGTCCTATCTCATTACTACTCAAATTGACCCAACGAATCGCAACATCTTCAACACCTCTTCTCCAGCGCCTCAGGATAACAACAGATGTCTGTATTTCGGCGCAGATCAGGGCTTCCACAACGTCCTCCTCTACTCTCATGTCTTTGGCAAGTTCTTTGATATTAAACTCTTTCCTCAAGGCGAAGGCCCCGTGAATATCGTCGGGGGATTCTTTGGAGACAAGAAACTTCTCCGCGCCCATCTCTCTGAGTGGAAGTTGATGCGAGGCGAGGCACCGTTCAAGTACGTTTATAACTGGAACGGAGAGATCTCTCCTGTTATCCACCAGCTCGACCGCTTCTTGTAAGTCCCGCCACCTCCTCTCACCACTCCCTTCTAACTAGTCGAACAGAGGAACAGAGCTAGAAGGAGGCTATGCTCAGCACATGTCAGTCTTCCAGAACCTCTATGCTAATCGTTAGACATTTTCTTTTGTATTGTAATTTATCTGAGCGGAGAATCACTCAGTAAGGAAGTAACTGTTTATCGAACGAACCAAAAGGATTCGGTCCGAGATTAACCCTCAGAACTGTAACTAAGCGAACACAAAACTCAACGTAGGTCAGGGAGAAATAAACCCTAGAACAAAGAGATGCTAAGATGACGAGTTAAACCGATCAACAGGAAGTTGTTGAGCTGGTAGAGAAGTATATACAAAGTAAGAGAAAACAATAAACCGAAACTGAACACATCGAAACCTAGAAAACTATACTCCCTGATAATTGCGCTATTTAATCTTGTCAGTCGTTGTCTCCGCGCGCCGTATTTTCTCGCTTTCGAGGTTTCCCTCTTCCATCAAGTCGTCGGCTGACAACTCCGCCAGAGACTCCATAGGATTCGATGACGAGAAGACGAAGGAGTCCCTCATCGTTATTCGCGTCACCTGAGATTGTGATTGACCCCTTAGCTCCAATGCGACAGCGATGGGTACAATTGTACGAAGCATGCGACAATAAACTTTAACCCAGGCATTGTGCACAGATTGAGTGTAGACAGAGGCTCCGACACACCTCTTCAGACACCAGAACAACACCTCTCCAACGATACCATCTACGAGAAGATTCACGTTACGCCAGAGCACTATCATTACACTTACATTCCACAGCTTTCACGCCACGTTGAAAGTGAACCTCTGACAGCTTGACAAGGTTCTTATCGAACTTCTCGGGATCATCCAACTCACTGAGCGCGAGAGAAATCATCTTCACAAGAAATTTGCCTTGGGATTTCATTCCTTTCTTAAAAAGCTGCTTACAGAGAGGATGTACGTCGAACAATCGCAGGTAGAAGGAATCGTAGAAGAAAGTGACACAGCTTTGATAAGGAAAGTCTGGGTTCCCTTTCTTGGACAAAAACTCGGGGGACTTTTCATTTAAAATCAAATCCCAGGAATTGGAAGCTAATTTCCTTTCCTCTATCGACACTTCTTGAACAGTGTAGTAGACGGGCATCATCAATTTCACAATCTCTTTCTCGTTGCGATGTAGCTTCGCCTTTGAGGCGGCTGGTTCTGCTGTTGAAGGAGCGCCACCCATGACCTGTCTTGATTGTTCAGAAGTCTCAAGGGTCTAGAAATAGACTGCGATTGAAGGATTGAAGGAGAGTTGATGTAACGATCAAATTGAAGGAAGTGGAGAAAAACAAAATACTCGACTTTATAGAATCTCGATATTTGCAAACCTCCCACACTCAACCTTGCAAACACTCACTCGGTAAAAGACGACCATAAGACAATCTTACTTTACTTGCAAAGCAATCAACCATGAGCATCGAATTGGCTAAAGTCGGGACTGTTGAAATCATCCGAGAGTTGGAGCGAAGACTGCGATGTGCTGAAATCAAGGAAGAGAGGTGATTTTCATCCTTCTTTTTGTGTAGTTTCATCTCACCGAAACCTTACAGACGAACCATCTTCTTTGGCCCTCCTGGTGCAGGGAAAGGAACTCAAGCTCCTAAAATCAAGGAAGAATATTGTCTTTGCCATCTATCAACAGGTGATATGCTCCGAGAAGCTGTGAAGGCAGGCACTGAAATGGGCCGTAAAGCGAAAGCAGTTATGGATGCAGGCAAATTAGTCAGCGATGAGATCGTCGCTGGCATTGTCGCTGAGGCTATCCAGGGCCCTGAATGTGCAAAAGGTTTTATTTTGGATGGATTCCCCCGCACTGTGAACCAGGCAAGAATCCTTGATGGATTACTCGCACAGAAAGGACAGTCGATCGACCGTGTGATCAACCTCACGATCGATGATGACTTGCTGATCAAAAGAGTTACTGGCCGCTTGATCCATCCAGCTAGTGGAAGGGCTTACAATATCTTCTTCAACCCTCCCAAGGTAGCTGGCAAGGATGACGTCACCGGTGAGCCTTTGGTCAAGCGAGGCGATGACACCGAGGAGAAGCTCCGCACTCGTTTAGACGAATTCCACAACAAAACTACTCCTGTGTTGAAACACTATGGCAGCAAGGTCGCCGATATCAACGCCGATGATGAAATGGACAATGTGACCACTAAGATCAGAACTGCCCTCCAAAAGTAAAGATTGACCCGAAAGAAATGAGCGTCAGAGCGTTGTTTATTAAAATTTTTAACTAAAGCTTTTCAGAAATTGTGCTCGCCTAATTGGCTTTCTGCTTTTTGATTGCTCCTCCTCCGCTACTCCCTGATTCCTCCTTTTTAGTCTTCTGCCAAGCAGCAACTTCTCGCTCATATCTAAAACAACCAGAAAAAAATCAGAGATAACACCGCTAATACGAAGAGAATTGACGGCACCTTTCTCGGTCCTCTTGTTCTTTCTTTTCGTAGCTTTTGCGGGTTGCGGTATCTGCATCCTCCCACATTTTGGTGAGAAGATCTTTCAACGCATCAGTTTTCTAGACGGAGATGAAGGATGATGATTGGTAACAGAGACGAATGAAACGGCTTACAGATGCGTCGGGTCCAAGTTTTGCCTCTGCCTCAGGTCTTTTGGCCTTCACAAACAAACCAAACGCTGATTTTGCTTTCTTTGGCTCTTTCGCCGCATTACCGAGAGGACTTGCGACTTCAGGCTCGTCGTCCAAGTTGGCATCAGCAGCTTTGCGCTTTGCTGGGGTGGACTTCGATGCACTAGATACCTCTTTACCTTTACCCTTCTCTTTTTCTGAAGCACTGGAAGTTGCGCCTTTCTTTGCAGAGGAATCTTTTTCTTCTTTCTTTTCGGTCTTCTCTTTTCCTGTGGCTTTCTTTCCAGCAGATGCGCTATTGCCAACCTCATTTGGTAGAGGATGATCTTCCATATGCAGGTAATATTCAAACTCAGGTCTGATATGCCACACCTTGATATTATCTTCTTCTCGCTTCTCCTTTGTGGCAACCTCGTTGATTTTTATCTCAACTTGACGTTTCGAGTAATCAGAAAATCTTTCAATGAAGCGATCTATAACTTTATTGATTCCATCAGGGCCTGAAGCGACCAACAATCTATCGAAACACATGATCCAACATGAAAAAAAGTAAAGTAAAGTGTACTCACTTGCACAAGAAAGGAAGCAAAGTATCTGGAACAACATTGACTTGGCCACGAACGCCGAGTATCTTCTTTTTCTCATCATTTGCAACATTCTTATCAAAACTATAATCTTCTCCCTTCACGGCGGCGGAATCTTTCTCAGCTTTGTCCTTTGCGCTCTCTTTCTTCTTTTCTGACGTTACAGTGACTGAGTTCGACTTTGCTTTTTGAAGCTGAGCACGCACTGCGGCTAATCGCTTTGTTTCTTCATTGATTTTTTTGGTGATTTCAAGGAATTTCTGGTTCATCGCCTCGGAAGCAGATTTTGGGGGAGCGGATCCAAGAGAACCGGATAGCGCACCCTCACCACTGCTTGTACTCGTCGACTGTCGCTTTCGCTCAATTTCCAACAATTCTCGCTCCGCTGCTCGCATCAAAGCCTCGCACCTTATCAAGACGGAATAACTATCACTTATCGAAAGAAACGATAGCACCTTACCGCTTGCCCAAAGTTTCAGCAGAACATGACTGAAGGTAGAAGTCGAAGCGGAATCGCTCACACCTACGAATCGAATTGCGAATTTGGTCCCACGAGCCATAGCTATAGTAACACATTCAAGATTGTGAATACATTGGTAAACACATCGGGGAAAATCACTCACCCATGTAAATGAGTTAAACACAGAAGAAAGCGATCCTCTACAGCAGTAAAAATGCGATTGACGTTTCCAACGTTGCGAAAAGTTAACTCTTCCCACGGATCATCGAACATTGCTATCAATCGAGCGGTAGCATCAGTCAACCGACTGATTTCTTCCAGGCGTTTTTCTCCTTTCTCGATTTGCTTCAGTGCGCGTTCCCACTCTGTCGAGTTGAATTCTTTCGGTCCTCGAGTCCAAAAGGATTCAGCGTATCTCTTTGTTTCCTCCACTGGTCGACCAACATCTTTCGCAATTTTTTCAAATTCATTTCGTCCATGCTTCGCGGATGCTCGAATGAAATTGTTGAAGTGAACTTTGGTCCAATCTCCAAAGCCCTCTGAGAGTAACTGCAGCTTCTCTTCATGTAATTCAGGAGGCAATAAGACCAACTTCCCAATCGATCCCGACTGCGGAACCTCACCTTTCTCGACTAACTGATCGAAGAGTCGAATTTCTTCCGCTTGAAGTTCATTGAGGCGAGATTTATTGAAAAACTGCCAATCTTCAAGCTTATTCAAGCGGAGGTGACGAGGGAGCTTCTGTTTCTTATCACCCTCTTCATTCACTGGCTGACGAGGATTCGTCTCCGAATAATTGACAATTGTTTTTCTCTCTCGCTTACCAGGATCCAGAAATAAATAACCTTGAAAGTTGTTCATTTCAGCAGCACGAGTAGTTCTGTCAGAATAATCCTTTCCCTCGAAAACCTGAGTGGCCATTCCACCATCAAGTCTAAAATCATACATATCTCCTTTTTCAGCGACTTGAAGCTTCTCATTCATCTCCTCGGTCCTTTTTCGACCTTCCTCTAAAATCAAATCAATGTCATCGTCGGTAATTGTGCTTTCCTTCGAACGAAAAATTTTGTCCGCGCCAAATCGTAAGGTATCCAAAAGATCCAACTTTGACATCTTTTTCTCCTTTTCCTGAAGTCGCCCTTGCTGGACAACCATTGCATCAAGTTTGAGCTTTTGTTGTGCTCGTTCAACGACTTTCACTTCCACCGATTCATCTGTGACCAATCGAAAAACTTGAACAGGTCGCTTCTGCCCAATACGATGCGCTCGATCTTGTGCCTGAAGATCCGCTTGAGGGTTCCTGCGTTCAGAAAAAAGTCTGAGTTTAACTACTGTTTAACAAAATCTATCAATCACTTACCAGTCCGAATCGTAGAGGATAACCGTATCAGCAGTCTACAGCAAGGAAAGCTAAGAAATTAAGTTAAAAAAGAGAGTGAGTTTCTGACCTGCAAATTAATACCAAGACCTCCAGCGCGAGTCGAAAGAATAAAAGCAAACTTATCAGATCCTTCGCGATTATAATCGGCTATACGATCCTCTCGATCCTACAAATGAAAAGGTTTAATCAGCATTTTAAGTTTTCTATCTCTTACCTCGTAAGTAGTGTTACCATCGATTCTGCAGTAGGCATATCCTCGAGAATGCAGGAAGTCTTCCAGAATATCCAACATTCGAGTCATTTGCGAGAAGATCAAAACTCGATGACCACGCTGCTTCAATTTCATCAACAATTTCTCCAACAACACCATCTTGCCACAGTTCGTTACAAGATGTTCCCCTAAAGGGTCAAGAGTGCGATCCTCCTGATTGGGAAACAAGTATGGATGATTGCAACATTTTCTCAATTGCATAACAATGTTCAGAATCGCAGTACGAGATTGCTGACTCCCAGTTGCGGCAGCGGTATTGATGGTATCGATATCTCGAAGCAAAATCTGACGATATAAGTTCTTTTGCATTGCAGACATTCCAGTAAAGAGAATGGTCTCGGACTTTGGAGGTAAACTTTTCTCAACATCAGCCTTTAAACGACGCAACATGAAAGGACGGAGAAGCTTGTGTAGTTGACTGATAATGCGTTGCTTAGTTTCCGTATCGTTAATATCAAGATTAAACCATTCGTCGAACTGTTCAGAAGACGCAAACACATCAGGCAATAAGAAATTCAAAAGCGCCCATAATTCGTGGAGATTATTTTGTAGAGGCGTTCCAGTCAGAAGGAGACGATGTTGAGTGGTAAGGAGACGCACAGTTTGAGAAAACTGGGAAGCTTCATTCTTCAGACGATGAGCTTCATCGATAATGAGGTATCGCCAAGCAATCTTTGTAAGAGCGCCCTTCTCCAAGTTGACGACTTCGTACGTGGTAATAATTACATCCCACTCTCTATCTGCCTGCGATTGGCCTGGTTTGAAATGACTTCGAATAAAATCTTGTCTTTCGTCTTTACTCCCGTGAAATTTCATGACGCGAAATTTAGGACACCATCGATTAAACTCATTACACCAGTTAGAGAGAGTTGATTTTGGCACCATGATTAAATGTGGACCAGGAACTTTCTTGTATTCATACATGTATGCCAGAATAGAAATACTTTGCAAAGTTTTCCCCAGACCCATCTCATCAGCGAGAATTCCGTTGATTCCATTTTCTTGTAATCTGATCATCCAGTTGAGACCATCTAGCTGGTATGATCTTAAATCTCCTCCGGTCACAATACGAGGCTGGCGGGTTAGAATGGTCTGATGTGGTTCTTCAGTTTCACCTTCATCATTGTCATCATCACCAATTTCCTTTGCCATAGCCTTTTCGTCCTCATCTAAATCTTCTGCTGAAGTCAAAGATCTTCGAGTTCGTTTCGAGGAATCATCCGGTAAATCCATCTTCGCACCGGAATCAGAAGACTTGCCAAATCCGAAATGAGAGAAAATATCACTTTGTGAGAGCAAATACTTCAGTCTTGCTTCAGCTTGGCGAGCTTTCTCTTCTTTGACCTCGTCTAGTTGTTGATTTATGGCATCTTCTTCGGCCCGGCGAGCTTGTCGTTTCGCATCGTTCTTCTCCTTCTCCTTCTCCGAAACCTCACGCTTCCTCTTATATTCGTTTCGTGAAGTAGATGCATCAGTATTGGCGAGTGTTGTTTCTCTCATTCTTGTGGAAGTTTCAACAGCTTGATTGGATTTTCGCTTTTCCTCTTGTTGGCGAAGAACTTCCTCGTCGCGTTTCTGTGGATAAGGTCATGACTCCATTTGCAAAGAAATTATTCTTAAGATCTTACCTGACTTTCCTCTTCATACCTCAACTTATCTTTTCTGGCCATTTCCTCATATTTTGATCTTTCTTCTTGACTCAGTGATTTCCACTACGGCAATGAGTGCAAGCTATAAGGAAAAGGAAACAAGAAATACCTTAGCAGCGAGTGCTCCGAGAACAGAACCTTCCTTTTCACTATCCTTAATACTTCCACCATTTAAAGTCATAAAGTATGTGTAAGCAGACTTCGCTTTAGTAACGCCCTGATGATCATCTTGGTCATCAAAATCCATGTTAAATATTCTGGTTTGCTGCAAATATTGAAGCTTGACTGAGCGCACAAGTTTTTTATGAGTAAAGGGATGAAGTGAAGTTCTTTACTTCCAGTGTAATGTTGTGAATTGTTAGTCGCTCGTGTCCTCTGTCGGTCACAGTCACTTCTCCCTCTGATCGCGACAACTAGCTTCCCCAAATGCCTTGATTTGAGTCCCAAGCAACACAAATTTGAATTCAAAGAA
>VFQN01003517.1_pt1 | contig 22235 bp, 27 predicted proteins | sample 3512371 | NCBI WGS metagenome assembly VFQN01 (sample SAMN10412370, study PRJNA504923) | tailings metagenome | isolation source: Replicate 2 from Balatoc abandoned mine | place: Philippines: Itogon, Benguet | collected 2017-08-28
GCTAGCCGGAGCCGGGCAGCGCGTGCAGGGGCGAGCGCCGTGCCGTGGCCCGGGCGTCGCCGACGAGGTGGTCGATCACCGCGTCGCCGATCGGGTGGCCGGTCGCGGCCTCGTAGGGCAGGAAGGTGGGTACCGGGTTCATCTCCAGGCACCACCAGCGGCCGTCGGGGTCGATGCGGAAGTCGAGGCCGGCGAGGGCGAGCCCGCTCGACCACGCGTGGGCGCGGCAGAGTGCGGCGACCGGCGCCGGGACGTCCCACGGCGCGTAGGCGACGTCCCGCTCGTCGAACCGGTAGTCCACGGCCTCGGCGTCCACCCGCGATCCGAACACCCGGTCGCCCACGACGTGGACGCGGACCTCGAAGCCCTGGATGCGCCTCTGGACCACGACCGGGGAGGTGCCGGCGCGAAGGCGCTCGATCAGATCGCCCCCGGCCAGCCGGACATGCGATCGCAGGCCCGACACCGACTTCACCACGGCGCCCTCCGGATGCGCTCCGAGGAATCCTGCGGCGGCGCCGGCGTCGTTGCCGGCGATCCACTCCGGCACGTCGAACCCCGCCGCCGACAGCTCGGCCATGTGCAGCGGCTTGGTGCCGTTTGAGCGTCCCGCGCCCGGCCGGTTCACCACCCGTGCGGGCAGCCTGTCGAGCAGGTGGGAGAGGGTCGCCCGTCGCTCCGAGACGAGCAGCTCGGCGGCACGATCGCCGAGCTCCCACCCCCGCGGGATGCCCGGGTCGGGATTGAGGCGCACAAAGGCCCCGGCGCATGGGATGCCACCGTCCTCGTCGCGCAGCGCGGGTGGCCCGGCCGCCTCGTCGTGGCGTCCCCACCAGGACACGCCGTACTCCCGCTCGTCCAGCGTGCGGCACGCCAGCCCCCGGCCCTCGGCGAGCCAGGAGATGTAGGCGAGGGTCAGATCGTCGGGGTCACCCACCATCAGCAGCATCGATCCACCTCCCGAGTGTCGTGGCGACCCACTCCGCCGTGTCGGGGCCGACGGCCGGATCGGCCCGCACCGACAGCACGCGGTCGTCGTCGTCGAGCAGCACCTCGGCCAGGCGCAGCCCCCGCTCGCTCAGGGCGCGCGCCGCCGCCGCGGCCGCCCCGCCCTCCCGCGCGCGGCCCGCGACGCACTGCACCGCGCGCACGCCGCCCGCCTCGATGCTGACCGCTCCCGTCACCCGGGCGAGGGCCGGGTCCGGGGGCGCGCCCAGATCGCCGTCGGCACGCAGGCCGAACGACGCCGGTGGCAGGTCGCCGAGGCGGGCCGGCGCCACGGCGAGGCCGTCGGAGCGCAGGCGGTCGCGCCATCCCAGGGGGTCGCGGAAGAGCGTCGCGACCGCGCGGCCGTCGTTGACGGTGCGCACGCCCCGCGCGCTCAGCGCATGGGTCCAGAGCGCCCGCACCTCGTCGGTCGCGAATCCCCGGTCGCCCTCGATGAAGCCGGGGGCCACGATCAGGTCCAGCGACGCGCGCATGGCAACGGCATGGACCCGCCGGCCCCCGAGGCGCAGCTCGGAGGCCGTCGTCGCGACCACGGCGTCCGCCAGCGCCGCCGGTGCCAGGGTCGGCACCTCCCAGCCGCGCGCCTCGAGATCGGCGACGAGGGGCGGAAGGAGGTGGTCGGCGACGGGGTCGCCGACCACCAGGGCGGTCCGGGTCACCGACCCATGCGCCGGACGACCTCGGTCGCGATCTCGTCGACCAGGGCGTCCCGCACGGCGGGGTCGCCGAGCACGGTCGTGGGGCCGATCTCCAGCTCGACCTCGCGCTTGGACATCTCCCAGCGCCGCTTCTCGAGCTCCAGCTTCTTCTTCTCGCCGCGGATGCGCTCGATCAGCTCACCGATCGAGATCTTCGCGACCGGCGTCTCGTCGGTCCACAGCTCGTACTTCTTCTTGTCGGCCAGGACGGCCATCTCCGCCGGCTCCAGCCGGGCCTCGCGCAACGCGCCGACGAACGCCGCGGCATCGATCTGCCCGAGGGGGCGATCGAGCAGGTCCGGGTCGATCGCGGCCTTCTTCGCAGCCATGTTCGTGATCCTCCGTCAAGCGGGACGGACCGGCCCCGTGCCACCCCTCTCCACGCACTCGACGCTGCGATGGATCCGTGATCCGATCCGGTCGCGGGTTCGCGACAGCCTCGTTCTACACCCGCCGTACGGTTGCGGAAAAGCCCCCCTTGGGGGTCACCCCCCACACCCTGCCGCGGCCGAAACGACGACCCGGGTTCGACCTGATGGAGAGGGTTCAACCATCGATCTCCACATGAGATCGATGGTTGAGCCGCGCCGCGACGTGAGCTCGCAGCCACGGCCGCTGCGGCGTCCCGGATTGCGGCATCACCTGCGACCTCATCACGTATGCACGGCGTGTGACGGCGCAGAAGCCGTTCATAATGGCGATTCGGGGGCCGTGATGCCGGCGCCGGGGCGTCGAGGGGGTTCGCCGAGGCGGAGCTGGTGGTTGCGGCATCGGGCCCCACCGGCGATATCCGGAGCAGCGCCGGCCACCGGCCTGCCGAGAAGAGGCTCATTCGGGGGTCGAGGGTGGTCGCCGTGGCGCCGGCCACCGGTCCGTGATCGAATCCGTGGCGTGGGCGTCCTCCGCGTGATCGCCGAGCTCCCCCTCGCGCACCCTCCCGAGCGGGCGTGGGAGGCCTTCGCGCGTGTCGAGGACTGGCCCGACTGGGATCGGCTCGGCTCGCTCGACGCGCGGTGGCTGCAGGGGGAGCCCTGGACCGTCGGGGCCCGCCTGCGCCTCGGTCGCCGGCCCTTCACCTTCGACGGGGTCGTCGTCGTGGCCGACCCGCCGCGCGAGGTGGCGTGGGAGGCACGGGGCGTCGGCATCCAGGGGCACCACGCCTTCCGGTTCCCGGAGCGACCCGGGGGCTGCGCGATCCAGGGGGCCGAGACGTTCACGGGCCGCGGCGCCCGCGCGCTTCGACCGCTGGTGCGCTGGTACTGGCGACGCCACATGCTCGCCTTCCGGCGCCACCTCGATGCGTCGGCCTGACGCCCCGGCTCAGGGTCTCGCGGGCGGAGGTTCCCCGGCCCCCAGGCGACGGCGCATGACGGCCACCGCAGCCGGGCTCTCGTCGACGAGGACGAACCGCCGGCCGAGTTCCGCGGCCACGGCGCCGAGCGTGCCGCTGCCCGCGAAGAAGTCGAGACACCAGCCGCCGGGGCGCGAGGAGGCGGCGACGATGCGCCGTACGACGCCCTCGGGCTTCTGGGTGGGGTAGCCGGTCTTCTCCCGGCTGCTCGTGCCGACGATCGTGTGCCACCAGACGTCGGTGGGCAGCTTGCCCCGGGCGGCCTTCTCGGGCGTCACCAGGCCCGGGGCCATGTAGGGCTCGCGGTCGACGGCCTCGGCGTCGAAGTGGTACCGCCCGGGATCCCGCACGTAGACCAGGATCGTGTCGTGCTTCGCCGGCCAGCGCCGCCGTGAGCGGCCGCCGAAGTCGTAGGCCCAGACGATCTCGTTGAGGAAGCACTCGCGGCCGAAGAGGCCGTCGAGCATCACCTTCACGTAGTGCGCCTCGCGCGGGTCGAGGTGCACGTAGAGCGTGCCGTGGGGGGCGAGGAGCCGCCGGGCGTGCTCCAGGCGCGGGCGCAGGAAGGCGGGGTAGTCCGCGACGGCGTCCGGATAGGAGATGCGCCCGAGGCTCGTCGAGCGGTAGCGCGCGCCCCCGAAGCCCGTGCGGTCGCCCTCCTCGTCGCGCTCGACGGCGATCCGCGTGCGCGCCTGCCGCGCGCCCGTGTTGAAGGGCGGGTCGATGTAGACCAGGTCGAAGGCGCCGTCCGGGAGCAGGGGGAGGACGGCCAGGTTGTCGGCCCCGACCACCAGGTCGTCGTCCAGCCGCAGGTCCGCCAGGTCGCCGGCGCCGAGCACGCGCACCGCGCGAGCGTACCGGCGCCCGCGGTCCGGCGCTCCAGCCCGGGGCCGCCGGCGCCGATGGGAAGGGGGATGAGCACCATCACCGCCGCCGAGATGAGCGCCCTCACGGCCCTCGCGGCCTCGATCCAGCAGCAGCGCGCCGTGCTCCCCCTGATCGCCGCCGCCGTGGCGCCGGTGCCGTCGCCGGGGGCGTCCGCGCCGGGTCTCGGCGGCGCGGTGGACGCCCGGGCCTAGCGGCCTAGCGGTCCCGGCTCGGCGGGGGCTCCACCGGCGCCAGGCGGCACGGCGCGCGGCGGGGCAGGCGCTGGCACGGGGCGAGGCGCGGGATGTCGATCAGCCGGGCGTCGATGGCGCGCAGCCCCTCGGCGCGGAAGGCGCGCGCCACCCGCAGGGCCTCGGCCTGCGACAGCGAGGCCGGAAGGCGCAGCGTCGGCGGGAGCACGACCCCGGACGGGCGTCCGTAGCCGAACGGTGCGGTGAGGTCGAGCCGCGCGCCCGCGCCACGGGGCGCGAACACCACCCCGCGCGGCAGCGGCCCGGCGAGACGGGCCTCGTCGGGGAGGGTCCCGTCCGCCGCGATCGAGGCGACCAGGCTGCGCAGGGCGGCGGGATACGAGGTGCCGGCCGCGAAGCGCAGCGAGGGCGCCGGACGGGTCTCCTGGATCCGCACCGGGGTGCGGCCCGGCGCCAGCCAGGGGGCCCGCGCGAGGACGGCCGACTCGCGGACGGCGGCCGCCGGCCCGGGCGCAAGGGGCACGGCCGGATCGCCGCCGTCGCCGGACATCACCACGGCGGCCGTGGCGGCCCCGCCGCCCAGGACGACGACGGCGGCGGCCGCCAGCAGGAGGCCGCGGGCGGGCCGCCGGCCGCGGCGCCGGCGCTCGCCGTGCTCGCGCGCGGCCTGCGCGGCGGTGCGCCTCAGGCGCGCCAGCAGCTCGTCCGAGGGGCCGGCGTCGTCCAGGGCCCGGCGCAGGCGCTGCTCGAGGTCCGGGTCGCTCATCGCGCCGAGACCTCCAGCTCGCGTCGCAGGTCGGCGAGCCCGCGGCTGAGGCGGGAGTGGACCGTCCCCACCGGCACCCCGAGGATCTCGGCGGCCTCGTCGGGCGAGAAGCCCAGGACGATCCGCAGCACCACGACGGCACGCCGGTCGGGTTCGAGCGTGCGCAGCGCGGCGCGCACCTCGCGCGCGGCCTCGTCGCGCCCCTCCTCGTCGACGCCGTGGCGCATCTCGTCGAACTCCACCGCCGCGCGGGTCCGCGCGACGAGGGTGAGCGCGCGGTTGGCGACGATGCGGCAGATCCACGGCGCGAAGCGCCGGGCCGCGTCGAAGCGGTCGAGGGCGCCGAACGCGCGCTCGAATCCGTCCTGGACGGCGTCGTCGGCCAGGTCGGCCCGGCCGGTGATCGCGTAGGCGGCCCTCCACGCGGTCGACGCGTGGCGGGTCACGAGCTCTCCGGCCGCGCGCTCGTCGCCCGCGAGGGCCCGGGCCACCAACTCGCCGTCGGGGCTCCTGGCGTCCACCGGGACATCCTATTCGCTTTCCGAACGGTGTCCGGGAGGTCGGGAAGCGGGACGCGGGCTGCGGAGTAGTAGGGCCATGAGAGCCCCCGTCGCCGCCCGCCCGGCCCGTCGTGCCGCACGGGCCGTCCTCGCGATCGCGCTCGCCGTCGCCGTCGCGGCGCTCGCCACGGCCTGCGCCGACGACCCGTCGTCGCCGGCGCCGGCCGCCGCCTCCTCCTCGGCCGTCATTCCACCGTACCCCTGGGCCCATCAGCCCGACGGCGCGCCGACGATCGCCGACGTCGCCCCCGAGGCGTCGCTCGAGTTCCCGCCGGGCACCCGCTACGGCGAGGCGCTCACCGCGGTCTTCGTCGCGGTGCGCGACGGCGGCCTCCCCGCGGAGGCCGTCGTCCGCGACCCGCTGCCGTCCGAGGTCGCCTACGCCGAGGAGGCGGGGGGCCACGGGCTCGTGCTGTCGCTCACCGCCCCGTGGGGGTGGGCGTCCGACACCGGCGCCATCCGCGCCCCGAGCGTCGCCATCCCGGGCGACCTGACGCGGGAGGAGGCCGCCGCCGTCGCGAGGGCGGTCCGCGAGCCCGGCACGGACCTCCCGGAGGGCGTCCGGGTGGACGTGCCCCGCCTGCCGGCGTGCCAGGTGCAGCCCGCCGAGGGGGAGCGTCCGCCGTGTCCCTGAGGCCGCCCCACCCCGCGGTCCTGCTGTCGGCGCTCGCGCTGCTGGCCGGCCTGCTCGTCGTCGCCTTCGCGCAGGGCGCGAGCACGACGTGCAACGTCGCCGCGAGCGGCGGCTACGCGAACTGCCTCTCGGTCGCGAACCCCGGCATCGAGCAGGCGCGATCGCTGCACGTCGCGGGGCGCCCGTACCGCTTCCAGCTCCACCGGCCCTCCGACGGCGCGACCTGGGGCTGGTGGGAGTGGAACGACGGATCGACGCACACGGTCTTCCTCACGCTGTCCGGCACCATCACGGCGCAGGTGGACAACAGGGGATCGGGCACCACCGCCTACGAGGTCACGCTGGATTGAGGAGGGCGGCGGCCGCCGCGCCGACACCCGGCGCCGACCCGGTGCGGATCGCTCAGAGGCGCGTCGCGCGCCTGCACACCCACCTGCTGGGCGTGCCCCGCGACGCGGTGCTCACGCCGGCGCTGACCCGCCTCGAGGGCCGGGAGGAGCTGCTCGGCGCGGTCGGGTTCCCGGGCCGGCTGGAGGTGGGCCAGACGCTGCTGCCCGCCGCGCTCGGGCCGCGCAGCCGGTTCAACGCCGACGGCGGGGAGCGCGTGCGCCGCGACCACCCCGAGGAGCGCGTGTCGCGCCTCACCTGGGCGCGGTGGCTCGAGCACCACGGCGCAGAGCGGCGGGAGGTGGTCGGCGTGCGGTCGCGCAGCTACCGCCGCTTCCCGCGGGCCCGGGTGCCGGCGCCCGGCGTCGACCTGCGGGTGTGCAGGGCGCGCTCGGGGCGCCTGGTGATCGCCACCGAGGCGCTGGCCCGCGGCGCCGACGACGCGCGCATGCTTCACGCCGTCAACCTGCTGCTGGAGCTGTTCGGCGAGTGTGTGCTGCTGGACGAGCGCACGCGGCCGCTCGCCCGCGGCCGCGAGCGCCGCCTCGACTGGGAGACCCGTCGCCCGGCCGACGCGCTCGACCCCGCGCTGGCCGCGATGCCTCCGCGCGCGCGGCGGGTGGCCGAGCACCGCCTGCGCCACCTCGACGCGTTGTCCCCCGACTTCACCGCCGCCGGGCGGGGAGGGTTCGGGGGCTGCGCCGTCTTCGGGTTCTCCCGCCGCGGGCGGCTCGTGGTGGAGAACCTGACCGCGGGCGGCTCCACCTACGTCACCCCACGCGGCTGGGACGAGATCTCCCGGCTACCCAAGGCGACGCTGCTCGACCGCGTGGCGGAGGACGCGGTCGTCGACCACTCCCCGGGCTGGGAGGAGCGCCTGCGGGAGGCCCTCGGAGCGCCCTGACACGCCGGCCCGCCCGGCGCGGCGGCGCCCCGGCCGCGCCGCTGCCACACTCCCGCGGGGCGACGCGGGAGGCCGGGTGAGCGCGCGCGGGGCGGGGATCATCGGTGGTCGCACGGCTGCGGCGCTCCTGGGCGTCGCCGTGGGGCTGGCGTTCGCCGACTCGTCGATCGTGATGCTCGGGCTCCCCGAGATCTACGGGGAGCTCGACGCGTCGATCCCGGGCGTCTCCATGGTGATCACGGCCTACAACCTCGTGGTCGCCGTCGTCGCGTTCGCCCTCGTCCCCGTGCTACGGCGGGTGCGGCCGGCCCCGCTGCTGGGGGCCGGCCTCGTCGTGTTCCTCGCGTCGTCGCTGGCCTGCGGCCTGGCGGGGGACCTGACGAGCCTGATCGCGCTGCGCGGGGTGCAGGGCCTCGGCGCGGCGCTGCTGCTGGCGGCGTCGCTGCCGGCGATGGCGGCGCTGACGGGCGGCGTGGCGGCCGGGCGCGCCTGGTGGGGCCTGGCCGGCACCCTCGGCGCCGTCCTCGGGCCGGCTGTCGGCGGCGTCCTCACCGAGCTGTTCGACTGGCGCGCGATCTTCATCGCGCAGGCGCCCCTGGCCGTCCTCGCCCTGGCGGCGCTCGCCGACCCGCGGGTGCGCGCCCTGAGGCCCGAGCCCCCGGGCGAGCGGGCGCCCCTGTGGCCCAACCTCGGCCTGGTCTTCGCCTTCGGCGCCCTCGTCGGCGCGCTCTTCCTCGCGGTGCTGATGATCGTCACGGTGTGGGGCTTCGGGCCGCTCGCCGGCGCCGTCGTGGTGAGCGCTCTCCCGCTGGCGGCGGTGCTGGTGCGGCCGCTGCCCGCGCGGACGGGCACCGGCCCGGCCGCCGCGGCGGGGGCGCTGCTCCTGGCGCTCGGCCTGGTGGCGCTCGCGCTGCTGCCGGAGGTGTCGGCATGGTGGGCGGCGGGCGCCCTGGCGGTCTGCGGCGCCGGCTTCGGCCTGCTCGTGCCGGAGCTCACCGAGGGGTCCGTCGCGGGCCGCACGCTGCTCGCCACGGCCGGATCGGTATCGGTGGGCGCGCGGCACGTCGGCCTGGTCCTCGCGCTGGCGCTCGTCGCCCCGGTGCTCGCCGTGGACCTCGACGAGGCCGGCGACCGGGCGACGCTCAACGCGACCCAGGTGATCCTCGACGCCCGCCTCGGCCTGCCGCAGAAGGTGCCGGTGGCGCTCGACCTGGCCGACGAGTTCGCGCGCACGCCGCGGGGGGCCGTCCCCGACCTCGAGGGGGTCTTCGCGGCCAACGGCGCGGCCGACGACGCCGCGGTGCGCCAGGTGCGCGACGACCTGATCGGCGCCATCGAGTCGGCGATCACGCGCGGCTTCCGCGCCGGTTACCTCATCTCGGCGCTGTTCGCGCTGCTGGCGCTGCTGCCGGTCGCCCTCGTGTGGAGGGCGGCGGGCCCATCGGCGGCCCGCGGGCCGCCGCGGGCCGTCGCGGCCCTCGTCGCCCTGGTCGTCGCCGGCAGCGCGCTGGTGGTCGGCGCCGTGGCCTCCGGCGGGAGCGACCTCGGGAGCTCCACCGTCACCGACCCCTGCACCGAGCGCGTCCGGGAGGGCGGCGGCGGCATCGACGCCACCGTCCAGGGCGTCGTCCTCGACGGGCTCGCCGGGGCCGCGTGCGAGCTGTCGGTGGGCCGCGAGGAGCTCGTGCTCAGCTTCGGCACCGGCGTCGGGGCGCGGGAGATCCCCTGGGATCCTCCCACCGTCGAGCGGGCGGTGCGGTCCGGGGTCGTCCGCGCGATCGACGACGCCGAGGCGAGGGGCTCCCTCAACGGCATCGTTGCCACGGTGCTGCGGGAGATCGCCCAGCGGGCGCCGGTGGAGGAGCTGATCGAGGGCGGCGGGGCCCTCCGCGACCTCGCCCGGCGCGCGGGCGAGATCGACGTGGACCCCGGCTCGCTCCTCGACCGGCTCCAGGGGCTGCTGCCCTAGGGCCGCGGGCCCCGGTGCCCCCGGGGGCCGCCCTCGGGCCGCGTGTCGTCGGCGATGTGCGTGGCGAGCTCCGCCACCCGGTCCGCGGGCACGCCCTCGTCGGTCAGCGCCGCGCGGATCGTCGCCACGAGCTGGGCGCGGGTCACGCCCTCGGCCTTCGCGATCTGCGTGAGCGTCCGGCCCTTGTCGAGGCGCTGGCGGATCTGCGCCTCGGTGAGCCCGAGGCGGGTCGCCACCTCGTCGAGCACCGCGCCGTGCGGCCCGGGTCCGCCCGGGCCCATCATGTGGCCGGGCCCGGGGCCGAGGCCGGGCAGGCCGGGCGCGTCCTTCGCCCGCTCGAGCATCTCGTCGGCCTGCTCCCGGGTGAGCCGCCCGGCGGCCACGGCCTCGTCGAGGCGCTCCGACAGCAGGTCGAGGTAGGCGCCCTCGACGTCGTCGGCCGTGATCTGCGTCCCGGCCCGCTCGTTGATCGCCGCCGCGAGGTCGCCGGCCCCGTCGCCGCCGCCGTTGGTCGCGGCGACGGCCCCCGCCGCCAGCCCCGCCGTCGCGACGGCTCCCGCCGCGATGAGCGCGATCCTGCGTCGTCCACCGGTCATGCGTCCCCCTTGGTCGTGTGGCGATCCTGCCGTGACGACCGTAGGGAGCGGGGCTGTGACCGCCCGAGGGGGCGGATAGGAGTCGGCTGAGAGCCCGGATCCGGCGGGCCGCCCGTCGCCGGGCGGCCCGCCGCGTCGGGCTCAGGCGGCGGCGGCCTCGAGCGCCTGGTCGATGTCGGCCAGGATGTCGTCGATGTGCTCGATGCCCACCGACAGGCGCACCATGTCCTGCGTGACCCCGGCCAACTCCAGCTCGGCCTCGTCGAGCTGGGAGTGGGTGGTCGTGGCGGGGTGGATCGCCAGCGACTTGGCGTCGCCGATGTTCGCGAGGTGGCTGTGCAGCTCCAGCGCCTCGATGAAGCGCTGGCCGGCCTCGCGGCCGCCCTTGATGCCGAAGGTCAGGATCGACCCGTAGCCACCGGTGAGGATGCGCGTGGCGACCTCGTGGTACTTGAACGACTCGAGGCCCGGGTACCAGGTCCACTCGACCTGCGGGTGCGCCTCCAGGTGACGCGCGACGGCCATGGCGTTCTCGGCGTGGCGCTCCATGCGCAGGGGGAGCGTCTCGATGCCCTGCAGGAACAGGAACGCGTTGAACGGCGACAGGGCGGCGCCCGTGTTGCGCAGCAGCACCGTCCGCACGCGGCCGATGTAGGCGGCCGGCCCGAGGGCGTCGCTCCAGACGACCCCGTGGTACGAGGGGTCGGGCTTCGTGAGGCCCGGGTAGCGGTCGGCGTGGGCCGTCCAGTCGAAGTTGCCGCTGTCGACGATGACGCCGCCGATCGACGTGCCGTGACCGCCGATGAACTTGGTCAGCGAGTGCACCACCACGTCCGCGCCGTGCTCGAACGGCCGGCAGAGGATGGGCGTCGGCACGGTGTTGTCCACCACCAGCGGCAGCCCCTGCGCGTGCGCGGCGTCGGCCCACGCGGCCAGGTCGACGACGTTGACCCGCGGGTTGCCGATCGTCTCGGCGAACACCAGGCGCGTGCGCTCGTCGGTGCGCGACGCCAGCTCGGCCGGATCGTCCGGGTCGACGAAGCGCACCTCGATCCCGTACTGCGGCAGCGTGTGGGCGAACAGGTTGTACGTGCCGCCGTAGAGGGTCGAGATGGCGACGATGTTGTCGCCGGCGCGGCAGACGTTGAGGACCGCGTAGGTGACCGCGGCCTGACCGGAGGCCGTCACGCACGCCGCGAGGCCGCCCTCGAGCGCGGTGACCCGCTTCTCGAGCACGTCCCAGGTCGGGTTCATGATGCGGGTGTAGATGTTGCCCGGCACCCGCAGGCCGAAGAGGTCGGCGGCGTGCTGGGTGTCGTCGAAGACGTAGGACGTCGTCTGGTAGATCGGCACCGCGCGAGCCTTGGTGGTCGGGTCGACCTCCTGGCCGCCGTGCAGGCTGACGGTCTCCGGACGGTGGGGGCTGGCGCTCATCGCGCTCCTTGTGGTGGGAGTAAATACGGCAAAGACGGTGATAAACGCGGGATAAGCTACGCCGCGGCCCGCGGCCGCGTCAAAGCCCCTGGAAGGATGCCGACCGGCGATGGCGAACATGTGTTCGTCAGGGGCGGTATGTAGGATCGCCGCCCATCGGGTCGGGACGGAGGGGTCGATGACGGACGAGACGCACACGGGGGCCACGCCGCGGCTGAGGGCGGTGGGAGACGCCCCCGTCACCGACGCCGCCACCCTCGCCGATGCCGCCGCGCGCTGCGTGGAGGCCGTGCCGGCCGGCCTGCCGCGCCGGGCCCTGGGCGCCGCGGTCGCCGCCCGCCTCGGGATCCCGGTGGATGCCGTGGGACCCGACGCCCTCGCCACGGCCCTCGGGCTGCTGATCGCGACCGGCCGGGTGGACGAGTCCGCAGGCCGTCTGGTGGCGGTCGCCCAGGAGCGCCGCGAGGCCGGTTGAGCCGGGCGCGACGCGGCACCCCGCCCCGGGGTGTCTACGATGCGTGACGTGCCCACACGAGACGATCTGCGCAACGTGGCCATCGTGGCCCACGTCGACCACGGGAAGACGACCCTCGTCGACGCGATGCTCTGGCAGTCCGGCGCCTTCCGCGCGAACCAGGACGTGGCCGAGCGGGTGATGGACTCCACGGACCTGGAACGTGAGAAGGGCATCACGATCCTGGCCAAGAACACCGCCGTCCGGCACGGCGGCATCACGGTCAACATCATCGACACGCCCGGCCATGCCGACTTCGGGGGCGAGGTCGAGCGCGGCCTGCACATGGTCGACGGCGTCCTGCTGCTGGTGGACGCCTCGGAGGGGCCGCTGCCGCAGACGCGGTTCGTGCTGCGCAAGGCCCTGGCCGCGCGGCTCCCCGTGGTGCTCGTGGTGAACAAGATCGACCGGCCCGACGCGCGCGTGGCGGAGGTGGTGGACGAGGTCTACGAGCTCTTCCTCGACCTCGACGCCGACGAGTCGCAGATCGACTTCCCGATCGTCTACTGCGTGGCGCGTGAGGGGCGGGCCTCCCTGGACCCCGCCGAGCGGGGCGACGACCTCGAGCCGCTCTTCGCCGTGCTCCGCGACACCGTTCCGCCCCCGACCTACACCGAGGGCGCCCCCCTCCAGGCCCTCGTGACCAACCTCGCCGCCTCGGCCTACGTGGGCCGGCTCGCGATCTGCCGGGTGCACGAGGGCGAGATCCGGGCCGGTCAGCAGGTGGCGTGGTGCCGCGCCGACGGCACGGTGGCACCGGCGAAGGTCACCGAGCTCTACATCACCGAGGCGCTCGACCGCGTTCCGGCCGAGAGCGCCCGGGCGGGCGACATCGTCGCCGTGGCCGGCCTGCCCGACGTCACCATCGGCGAGACGCTCGCCGATCCGGCCGACCCGCGGCCGCTGCCGGTGATCGCGGTCGACGAGCCGAGCCTGTCGCTGACCATCGGCATCAACACGTCCCCGCTGGCGGGCCGCGACGGCTCGCGGCTCACGGCGCGCCAGGTGTCCGACCGCCTCCAGCAGGAGCTGATCGGCAACGTCTCGATCCGCGTGCTGCCCACCGAGCGCCCCGACGCCTGGGAGGTCCAGGGCCGCGGCGAGCTGCAGCTCGCCGTGCTCGTGGAGACGATGCGCCGCGAGGGGTTCGAGCTCACCGTCGGCAAGCCGACCGTCCTGACGCGCGACGTCGACGGGGTCGTGCACGAGCCGCTCGAGCGGGCGTCGATCGACGTGCCCGAGGACTACCTCGGCGTCGTCACCCAGCTGCTCGCCCTGCGCAAGGGGCGGATGGAGCAGATCGTGAACCACGGCACGGGGTGGGTGCGGCTCGAGTACCTGCTCCCGGCGCGCGGCCTCGTGGGCTTCCGCACCGAGTTCCTCACCGAGACGCGCGGCACCGGGCTCCTGCACCACGTCTTCGACCGCTGGGAGCCGTGGATGGGGGAGATCCGCACCCGGCCGCGGGGGAGCCTCGTGGCCGACCGCTCCGGCGTGACCACCAGCTTCGCCCTCTTCGGGCTCCAGGAGCGCGGGACGCTCTTCGTGGGCCCGGGCGAGGACGTCTACGAGGGCGTGATCATCGGCGAGAACGGGAGGGGCGACGACCTCGACGTCAACCCGACCAAGGAGAAGAAGCTCACCAACATGCGCTCGTCGACGTCCGACGAGCTGGTGCGGCTGGTGCCGCCGCGCCGGGTGTCGCTCGACCAGGCGCTCGAGTTCGTCCGCGACGACGAGTGCGTCGAGGTGACGCCGTCGGCGGTGCGGCTGCGGAAGGTGGAGCTCGTGGGGCACGCCCGGGCCAAGCTGGCCAAGCGCGCGGCGGCCGCCCCCCGCTGAGCCTCCTGAGGCCCGCCGTCAGGCCCCGGCCCGCGCCCGCCGGGTGCGGGCGGCGCGCCAGCTCATGACGGCGATCACGCCGACGAGCAGGATCGGCCCGCCGAGGGCCTGGACGATGTCGGCGATGCCCATCCCGCCCTGCCCGGCCGCGGCGTCGCCGGCCCGCGCGGCGTCGGCGGCGGCCGCCTCGAGTGCCACGGCGAGGCCGTCGGCGTCGATGCGCCCGGCGGCGTGGTCGGCCAGCGCGTCGGCTACGCGCCCGTCGGCTGCGAGGCGCGCGTCGATGGCAACCCGGGCGCCGGGGCTCGTGCTGGCTCGCAGCGCGGTCGCCAGGGACGCGAGTCGGGCGCGCGCGTCGGCCGCGGCGACCCGCGCCGCGGGGGTGCCGGGCCCGGCCCCGGTGATCGCCTCGTGCGCCGCGGCCACGGCGGCGTCGCGCTGGGCCGCGTAGGCGCCCACGAGCTCCGCCGTCGTGGCACCCCATGCGCTCGCGGGCGCGACGAGGGCGCAGAGGACGAGGGCGAGCACGGCGGCGGCGCGGGCCATCGCCGCCCCATCGGCCCAGGCTCTGCCACCCCTGAGTCGCGGGGTGCGGGGTCGCGCGGGACCCGAGGGTGGATTGGGGTCGCGCGGGGCCGGGAACGGCCCTCGCGAGCGACGCGGCGGCGGTTCGGGCGCCGCGTCGCGGCAGGGCTCCCGCCGGGCCGGCTCCACGCGGAGCGGGGGCGCGGGGTGCGAGGGGAGACGGCCGGGCGGCCCGCGAACGGGCCGTCCGGCCGGCGTCACCGCATCGGGCTCAGCGCGGCGTCAGGTCGGTCTCGGGATCCGCCGGGCGGGCGGGGCCCTCGGGGCCGCGACCGGTCTGCTGCTCGACCCGCCGCTCGACCCGGCCGTCCTCGCGGGCGAGCGTGACGATCGCCGCGATCACGGCGACCACGATCGCGACCGCGACCCCGAGGCCCGCGGCGTAGCCCAGTGCCGCGCCCACGCTGTCGGTCTCGATGGGACCCGGCGCGATGCTGAGCACGAAGCCGGCGACGGCTCCGACCACGAACCCGATGCCCGCCCCCAGCGCGAGGGTCGCGGCGAGGGCCCGCTGGACGCCGCGGCGCGTGCTCGGGTCGGGCGAGCCGCCGCGCTCGGCGCCGACCGCCTCCTCCTCGCCGACGACCCGCGCGATCGTCTCCTCGCGGGTCTCGACGTCGGGGTTCGCCGGGAGGTCCTGCTGGACGCTCGCCTCGGAGCGCGTGTCGGGCTGATCGGGCATCTCGTCTCCTTGGGTCCCCCAGGCGCTACCCGCGACCCACGGGGGGCAAACGGCACGGTCGCCCGGTTTGGGGACGCGCCCGGCGGGGAACCCCGCACGCGCGGCCGACGCGGACGGGCTGTCGCCGCCGGAAGGGCGGGACCGGGCACGGATGCGCGCGCGCCGCCGGACGTCACCCCCTGGGGACGTCCGGCGGCCGTCCCGTTCGCCGCGGTCGGCTCAGTCCTCCGTGCCGGGACAGGACCCGACGCCGTCCTCGGCCCCCGGCAGCCGGCCGAGGAGCTCCACGAGGGTGACGACCTCGCCGGGGGCGAACAGCTCGGCGAAGAGCGCGTCGAGGCTCGCGACGTGCACCGCCGCCGCCCGCGCGAGCAGCGCGCGACCCTCGTCGGTGATCCGCGCGTAGGTGACCCGCGCGTCCGTGTCGCACAGGGCCTTGACCACCAGTCCGGAGGCCTCCAGGCCGTCCAGCAGACGGGTCACCCCGGACGGCGTGAGCCCGACGGCGGCCGAGATGTCGACCCGCCGCATCGCGCCCTCCTCGGCGGCCGCCAGGCGCCGCAGCACCTCGAAGTCGGTGACCGTGATGCCGCTGGTGGCCTGCAGGTCGGCGTTGAAGGCGCGGGTCATCGCGGCATGCGCCCCCATCAGCCGCGCCCAGGCGCCCACGGCAGACTGAGCTTGTGCACTCAACACTTGACCAGTCAATTAATACCCGCTAACTTTGGTTGCGCAGTCAAATGATACCCCATCGGACCGGAGCGGACCCAGCATGAGCACGCAGCAGCAGGAGCAGCAGACCGCCGTACCCGTCGGCACCTGGCACAGCGACCCGATCCACTCCTCGTTCGGATTCTCGGTCCGGCACATGGTCGTGGCGACCTTCCGCGGATCCCTCACCGACTTCGACGCGACCCTGACGGGCGAGCCGGACGGACGCGCCACCCTGCGCGCCGCCGGGCGGGTGGCGAGCGTCGTGGCGCAGGACGAGACGCTCACCGCGCACCTCCAGTCGCCGGACTTCTTCGACGCCGAGCGCTTCCCCGAGGTGACCTACGTGGCCTCGGACGTCCGCCGCGACGGGGACGGCCTCGTGGTGCGGGGCGAGCTGACGTTGAAGGGCGTCACCCGGCCGGTGACCCTGACGGGCACCATCGCCGGGCCGGTCGTCGGCCTGGGCGACGCCGAGGTCATCGCCGTGGAGCTCGAGACGGTCATCGACCGCCGCGACCACGGCCTCGACTGGAACGCCCCCCTTCCGACCGGCGGCCTCGCCGTGGGGCACGACGTCCGCCTCACCGCCCACCTCGAGATGCGGAGGGCGTAGCGCGATGAGGATCCTCGGCATCTCCGGGAGCCTGCGGGCCGACTCCCACAACACCGCGCTGCTGCGCGCCGCGACGGCCGACCTCCCGGACGGCGCCGAGCTCGTGATCCTCGACGGGTTGCGCGAGATCCCGCCGTTCGACGAGGACGCGGACCGCGACCCGCAGCCGGCCGGGGTGGTGCGGCTGCGGGAGGCGCTGGCGTCGGCCGACGCGCTGCTGGTCGCCACCCCCGAGTACAACTCGTCGGTCCCGGGCTGGCTGAAGAACGCGCTCGACTGGGTCTCGCGGCCGCTCGCCACGAGCCCGCTGCGCTTCCTCCCGGTGGCGGTCGTGGGCGCCAGCACCGGGGCCTTCGGCGCCGTGTGGGCCCAGGCGGAGCTGCGCAAGGTGCTCGCGGCCTCCGGTGCGCGCGTCGTGCCGGGCGAGCTGGCCGTCGGTCACGCCCACGAGCGCCTCGGCCCGGACGGCGCGCTCGACCCGGCCCTCCGCGAGCCGCTGCGCGAGCTGCTCGGCCGGCTCGTGGACGAGGCGCGCCCGCGGGTGGAGGCGCGCGCGGCGTAGCCGGACCCGCGGGGGAGGCGGCGCCTCCCCCGCGGGTCGCCGCGTCACCCGCAGACGGCGGCGGGCGCGTCCCCGGCCGTGGCCGGCCGGGTGCCCAGGGTGACCTCGACGTGGCGCTCGGCGCCGTCCGGACCCGTTACGGTCAGCGTCACCCGGTCGCCGGGCTGCCGGGCGTCGACGGCCTCCTGGAGGTCGGAGGCGTCCGTCACCGGCGTTCCGTCGACGGCCGTCACCACGTCGCCGCCCACGCAGACGGCCGAGCCGTCGGACGCCGCGGCCGTGTCGCCGCCCTCCAGGCCGGCGCGGGCGGCGGGACCGTCCGCGGCCACCGCCGTGACGAGCGCGCCCGCGTCGGCGCCGACCCCGTCGGTTCCGGCCAGGCCCGCGTCGACCGTCGCGGTCGAGACGCCGAGCCAGGCGTGCGCGACCCTCCCGTCGGAGAGGATGGCCTCGATCACCCGGCGGGCGGTGTCCGACGGCACCGCGAAGGCGACGCCCACGTTGCCGTCGACCCCGGAGTCGGCGATCTGCGACGGGATGCCCACCAGCTCGCCGGCGGCGTTCAGCAGCGCGCCCCCCGAGTTGCCGTGGTTGACGGCGGCGTCCGTCTGGATCGCCCCGGTGATCGTGAAGCCGTTGGGCGCCTGGATGCTCCGATCGAGCCCCGAGACGATGCCCGCGCTCGCGCTCGCCGCGTAGCCGAAGGGGTCGCCGACGGCGAGCACCGGGTCGCCGATCGCGAGCGCCGACGAGTCGCCGAGCGGGACGGGGTCGAGGCCGCCGGCGGGCACGTCGATGGAGAGCACCGCGAGGTCCGTGGACGGGTCGGTCCCGACCACGGTCGCGTCCGCGCTCGTCCCGTCGGCGAGGTCGACGCGGATCGCCGTGGCGCCCTCGACCACGTGCGCGTTGGTGAGGACGTGGCCGCCGTCGTCGACCACCACGCCCGAGCCGGTGGCCGTGCCGCCGCCGCCGGGTGCCATCCCCGGTCCGCCGTCCGAGGCGCCGATCGTCGTGGTGATCGACACCACGCCCGACCGCCGGCCCTCGTAGACGGCGGAGGCGTCCAGCGCCGTCCCCCCGCCCGCCGTCTCGGCGGTGACGGCCGCCGCGACCGGCGTCACGGCGGGGGAGACGACGGTCGCGGGCGGGGCGGGCGCCCGGGCGACGTCGACCGCCGCCACGACGCCTCCTCCGAGGACGGCGGCCGAGAGCGCCACCGCGGCCGTCCTCCCGGCGCCGCCCGTCACCGCTCGCCGGATCGATCGGACCGATGGCATGCCCACCTCCGCGTCGTGGCCTGGACCGCGCCGCGCCCCGGGGTACGGGGGCGCGGCGAGGTGCATCCACTCCAGCGCGCCGTCCTCAGAGCCTCCTGTGGGCAGCGTGAAGGCCCCGTGAGCGTGCGGTTGAGGCTCGGTTGCCCCCGCTACGCCCCGGCCCGCGCGTCGGCGAGGGCGTCGGCCCGCGCGGCGATGCCGGGCGCGTCGAGGTCGGCGCAGACGCGGTCGAAGCCGGGTGCGGGACCGGTCCAGGCGAGCGCGGCCGGCCCGTCGCCGGCGATCCCGGGGACGTCGGTGCGCAGGGTGGCGAGCACGCGGAAGAGCTCCGCCGCCTCGCGTGAGCCGGCGAGGGTGGCGGCGAGCCGCGCCGCGCCGCGCACGGGCACGTCCCACTCGGCGGGGTCGTCGGGGATCGCGTCGATGTGGCCGTGGGCCGCCAGCACCGCCGCCGCGCTCTTGGCGCCCCATCCCGGCAGGCCGGGGAAGCCGTCGGCGCTGTCGCCGACGAGCGCCAGGTAGTCGGGGATCGACTTCGGGCCGACCCCGAAGCGCTCCCACACCCCGTCCTCGTCGCGGATGGCGTCCTTGCGGCGGTCGTGCTGCACGACGCGGGTGCCGCGCACGCACTGGGCCAGGTCCTTGTCGGGGGTGCAGACCAGGACCCGGCCGACCCCGGGCGCCCCGTCCAGGCGCGCGGCGGCGGTGGCCAGCGCGTCGTCGGCCTCCACCTCGACCATCCCCCAGACGGTCACCCCGAGCGCGGCGAGCGCCTCCTCCACCAGGGGGAACTGGTCGCGCAGGACGGGCTCGATGCCCGCGCCCGTCTTGTAGCCGGGCCAGAGGTCGTTGCGGAACGACTCGATGACCGTGTCCGTGGCGACGCCGACGTGGGTCGCGCCCCGCTCGAGCAGGTCGAGCACCGATCCCACGACGCCGCGCGTGGCGGCCCGCGGCGAGGTGGCCGCGACCTCGCTCGGCAGCCCCATGTGGTGCCGGAAGAGCTCGTAGGTGCCGTCGACGAGGTGGATCTCCACGGGCGCATCATCCCGCACGCGCGGGTCCGGGGGCCCACCCGGTCGCCCCCGGGGCGCTACGCTCGCGGCGGGCGGCGACCCGGGAGGGCGGCGGGTGGACCAGCGGGCGGATGGTGCGGTGGCCGTGCAGCGCGACGGCCCGGTCGTGACGCTGCTGCTGGACCGTCCGGAGCGGCGCAACCCGCTCGGCCTCGCGACGATGGTCGGCCTCCGGGACGGGCTCCGCGCCGCGGGCGACGACCCGTCGGTGCGCGCGGTGGTGCTCGGCGCCACCGGGCCGGTCTTCTCGGCGGGCCACGACCTGCGCGAGCTGCGCGACGCCGACGCGGAGGGGACGCGGCGGATCTTCGATGCGTGCGCCGACCTGATGCTCACCGTGCACCGGCTCCCGGTGCCCGTGATCGCCCGTGTCCCGGGCCTCGCGACGGCGGCCGGCTGCCAGCTCGTGGCCGCGTGCGACCTGGCCGTCGCCGCGGAGGGGGCCCGCTTCGCCACCCCGGGCGTGAGGATCGGCCTGTTCTGCAGCACGCCCGCCGTGGAGGTCATCCGCGCGGTGGGGCGGACGCGGGCGATGGAGATGCTGCTGACCGGCGATCCCATCGACGCTCCGACGGCCCTGGCGTGGGGGCTCGTCAGCCGCGTCGTACCCGCCGACGAGCTGGACGCGGCGGCGCTGGCGCTGGCCGAGCGGGTCGCGGGCGCGAGCCGCGCGACCGTCGCCGCCGGCAAGCGCACCGTCGCGGCGATGGCCGACCTTCCGCTCGAGCAGGCCTACCCGCTGGCATCGGCGGCGATGTGCCGCGACGCAGCCGGCCCCTCGGCCCGCGAGGGCATCGACGCGTTCCTCGGCAAGCGCGACCCGGTGTGGCCCGACGCGCCGTCGGCGCCGCCGGCGTGACCACGGGCAGGAGCGACCCGGCCGCGGACTTCGGGGCGCTGCGGACGGACCTCGGGGAGCTCGCCACCCTGGTGCTCGCGCAGGTCGAGCGGGCCGTCGCGGGCTGGGACGACTCCGACCCCTCCGCCGCCGCGGCCGTCGAGGCCTCCGACGCGGAGGTCGACGCACGCAGCGCCGAGATCGAGCGCCGGATCCTCGACCTCCACCGCAACTGGGCGGCCTTCGCCGCGGACCTGCGGCTGCTGCACGTCGGGCTGATCGCCGCGGTCGCGCTGGAGCGGGTCGGGAACCTCGGCGTGCAGATCGCCCGCCTCGCGGGGTCGGTCCCCCCGCCGGAGCCGGCCCTCGACCCCGTGCGCGGGCTCATCCGCCGCATGGGCAACCGGTCGGTGGATGCGCTGGCCGATGCGGTCCAGGCGATCGCCCGCGGCGATCTCGAGGCCGGTGAGCGGGCGGTGCGCGACGCGCGCGCCGTGAGCCCGATGCTCGACGAGGTGCTGAGGGAGGTGACCCGCTCCGCCTCGGGGCCGGGCATGCGGGCGTGGTCGGCGGCGGCGGTGCTGGTGGCCCGGCACCTCGAGCGCGTCGCCAACAACGCCGCGGAGCTCGGCGCGCGCGTGCGCTTCCTCGTCACCGGCGACAGCGGGGGGTCCGGCGACCCGTGAGCGGGGGGCCGCTCGTCGTCGCCCACCGCGCGGGCAACACGGTCGCCGGGGTCGGGCCGGCCGTCGCGGCCGGCGCGGACCTCGTGGAGATCGACGTCCACCTGTGGCGGGGCCGCCTGGAGGTGCGGCACCCCCGCCGGTTCGGGCCGTTCCTGTGGGATCGCGCCGGCGTCGGGCTCGCCCCCCCGCGCCCGCTCCTGCTGGAGGACGTCCTGGAGGCGCTTCCCGCCGGCGCGCGGCCGATGCTCGACCTGAAGCAGGGGGACGACCCCGCCCTTGCCCGGGCGGCGCTCGCCGCCTGCCGCGCCCGCGGCACGGGGCCGGTGACGATCGCGTCGCGGCGATGGTCGCTCGTCGATGCGGTGGCCGGCGAGGACGACGTCGAGCCGGTCCACTCGGCCGCCGGCGGGCGTGAGCTCGCCCGCCTGCTGGCGCGCAGGGGCGCATCGCGGCCCCGGACGGTGTGCGCACGGCGCGACCTGCTCTCCGAGGGGGCGGTCGAGCGGATCCTCGAGGTGGCCGGGGCGCTCCTCACCTGGCCGGTTGACGACGTCGGCGACGCCTCGGCTCTCGCGGGCTGGGGCGTGGGCGGGCTGATCTGCGACGACCTGCGCGTCGTTCAGGATCTCGTCAGGAATCGTTGGCCGGGTCCCCACATCGACCACGGACCGCCCCGCTAGCCTCCTTTCCCTTACGTCCGAAGGGTGGAGGCCGGGGTGGCCGGATCGAGGAAGGGCACGGCGATCGACGACGACGTAGCCGGCGACGCGGCGGAGCCGCCCAAGCGCCGACGCGGCAGGCCACGGGACCCCGGCGCCGACCGGCGGATCCTCACCGCCGCGCGAGCGGTCGCGGCCGACGTCGGCGTCCAGGGCTCCTCGATGTCCGCGATCGCCGACCGCTCGGGCGTCGGAAAGCCCACGATCTACCTCCGCTGGGCCAACCGCCACGAGCTGATGCTGGCCGCGCTCGCCGACCTGCGGGCCGCCGTCGTCACCGAGCACACCGGCTCCACCCGCGCCGACCTGCTGCGCTGCCTGCTCGAGGATCGCGACACGCTCGTCACCGGGCCCGAGGCCCGCTTCCTGCGCTCGGTCCTGTTCGAGTCCGAGACCGATGCCGAGCTCGCCCAGGAGCTCGAGACGACGATCCTCGGCCCGCGCCGCGAGCGTCTCGTCGCGATCCTCCAGCGCGGGGTCCGAGAGGGCCAGGTTCGCGGCGACGTCGAGCTCGAGGGCCTCGCCGACCTCCTGTCCGGTCCCCTGATGCGGGCGATGGTCGTCGGGGGCCGCGCCACCGTCGACGACGACGCCCTCCGCGCCCACCTCGACGTGATCGTCGACGGCATCGGCGCCGCCCCCGCGAAGGCCGGCCGCACCTAGACCACCGCTCGGCGCCGCCGGCGCCGATCCCGCCCCGGGTGGACGCCCCCGCGCCCGGCATCGTCCAAAAGGACC
>VFQN01003518.1_pt1 | contig 22233 bp, 20 predicted proteins | sample 3512371 | NCBI WGS metagenome assembly VFQN01 (sample SAMN10412370, study PRJNA504923) | tailings metagenome | isolation source: Replicate 2 from Balatoc abandoned mine | place: Philippines: Itogon, Benguet | collected 2017-08-28
TTCAACACGATCGCGGACCCGAACCCCTGGGGCCCCGTTGGCGACCTGCGGATCGTGCCGGACCTGCCGGCCCGCTACGCCACCGACCGCACCGGCGCGGAAACCGTGTTCGACATGGTGATGGGCGACATCGTCGAGTTGGACGGCACGCCCTGGCCGTCCTGCACGCGCACGCAGCTCAAGGATGCGCTTGCCGCCCTGAAGGCAGCCACCGGGCTGTCGGTGCTGGCGAGCTTCGAGCCGGAATTTCAGCTGCTGCCCGCCGATCCGGCGACCCTGCCGGGCCATGCCTTCTCGTTCGAGGCGCTGCGCCAGGCCGATCCGTTCGCCCCGCGCCTGATGGCGGCGATGGAGCAGGCCGGGGTCGAGCCGGAGATGGTGCTGGCGGAATATGGCGCGCACCAGTTCGAAGTCACCTGCGCGCCGGCCGATGCGCTGGCGGCGGCGGACCGGGCGGTGGTGATCCGGGAGATCGTCCGCGAGGTCGCGCGCAGCTTGGGCCGGCGCGCCAGCTTCGCGCCGAAGCCGGTCCGCGATGGGGTCGGCAACGGCGTGCACATCCATTTCAGCTTCGTCGACCCGGACGGCCGCCCGGCCACCCACGCGGCGGACCGGCCGGGCGGCCTGTCCGGGCCGGCCGGCGCCTTCTGCGCCGGGGTCCTGCGCCACCTGCCGGCGATCACCGCCTTCACCGCACCGAGCGTGCCGTCCTATTACCGGCTGGCGCCGCACAACTGGAGCGCCTCCTATACCTGGCTGGGCGAGCGCGACCGCGAGGCGACGCTCAGGATCTGCCCGGCGGTCACGATCGGCGGGCGCGACGTCGCCAGCCAGTTCAACGTCGAATACCGAGCGGCAGACGCCACCGCCAATCCGTACCTGGCGCTCACCGCGATCGTCCGGGCCGGGCTCGCCGGCATCATCGACGGGCTGCCGACGCCGCCGATCGTCACCGGCGACCCGTCCCAGATGGGCCAGGCGGAACTGGACGCCAAGGGGCTGCGGCGCCTGCCGACCTCGCTGCCGGACGCGCTGGCGGCCCTGCAGGCCGACCCAGCCGTGACCGGCTGGTTCGACCCGGCGTTCCTCGAGAGCTTCCGCGCAGTGCGCCAGGCCGAGATCGAGCTTCTGGCGGGGCAGGACGAAGCCGCCGTCTGCGCGACCTACCGGGCCCGCTATTGATGATGGGCGATGCGGGCACAGCGGACTGGCCGGAGCCGGTCGTTCTGGCGAACGAGGCCGGCCGTTCGGACATCGTCCTGATCTGCGAGCACGCCTCCAACCACATCCCGGCGGAATACCACGACCTAGGCCTGGCCCCTTCCGACCTGCAGCGCCACATCGCCTGGGATATCGGCGCCGCCGAGGTGACGCTGGGCCTGTCGCGCGTCCTGGGCGCACCGGCCTTCCTCGGCACTTATTCGCGCCTGCTGGTCGACCTGAACCGCCCGTGCGGGGTGCCGTCCAGCATGCCGGTCCGCTCGGAAGCGACCGACATCCCGGGCAACCGCGACCTGCCGCCAGCGGAGTTCGCCCGGCGCCGGCAGGTGATGTTCCAGCCGTTCCACGACCGGATCGAGCGCTTCCTGGATGCGCGCCGGACAGCCCGGCTCCCCACCAGGATCGTCACGATTCACAGCTTCACCCCGGTCTTCCTCGGCGAGCGGCGGCCCTGGCATGCCGGCATCCTGTTCGACCGATCGGAAGAGTTCGCGCACCGGGTGATCGCCGGCCTGGCCATGGACCGGACGCTCACGATCGGGACCAACGTGCCCTACGGGATCGACCGAGCCGAGGACTATGCCGTCCCCGTGCATGGCAGCGACCGGGGCCATCCGGCGATCCTGGTCGAGATCCGCCACGACCTGATCGCGAACGAGGCGGGCGTCACCGAATGGGTGGAACGCCTGCGCCAGGTCCTGGAATGAGCCGATGACCGTGCCTGCCGCCAACTCCCTGCGGGCGCGGGATGCCCGTGCCGTCGCCGAGATCGGCCGGCTGCGCTTCTCGCCGCTCAGCCTGACAGGTGGCGAGGGCCGCCATCTGGTCGAGGAAGGCGGGCGGCGGGTGCTGGACCTGTCCGGCTGCGCCGGTGCTGCCAGCCTGGGCTACGGCCATCCGGCGGTGGTGGAGGCGGTGGAGCGAGCGGTGCGCTTCCCCGGCGGGGCGAGCCTGCTGCTCTACCCGAACGAACCCGCCGTGGCGCTGGCCGAGGCCCTGCTGCGGCTGACGCCGGGGGCGGGGGAGCGGCGGGTATGGTTCGGCCATTCCGGCTCGGACGCCAATGACTGCGCGGTGCGGGTCCTGCAGGCGGCGACCGGGCGGGCGCGCTTCATCTCGTTCATCGGCTCCTACCACGGCAACCTGTCTGGCTCGATGGCGGTGAGCGGCCATACCGCGATGACCCACAGCCTGCCGCGGCCGGGTCTGGTGCTGCTGGCCTATCCGGATCCGTTCCGGCCGGACTTCCCGGCGGACGAGGTGCTCAAGCTCCTGGACTACCAGTTCGCGACCAGCTGCCCGCCGGAGCAGGTGGCGGCCGTATTCATCGAGCCGCTCATGTCAGATGGCGGGCTGATCGTGCCGCCGCCGGGCTTCCTGAAGGCACTGGCCGGGCGCTGCCAGGCGCACGGGATCAAGCTGGTGGTGGACGAAGTCAAGGTCGGGCTCGGACGCAGCGGGCTGCTGCACTGCTTCGAGCACGAGGAACTGGCGCCGGACCTGGTGGTGTTCGGCAAGGGGCTGGGTGGTGGGCTGCCGATCTCGGCGCTGGTGGGGCCGGCCGAGATCATGAACCATGCCCCGGCCTTCGCGCTGCAGACCACCGCGGGCAATCCGGTGGCGGCCGCGGCCGGGCTGGCGGTGCTGGCGACGATCGAGAAGGACGGCCTCGCCGACCACGCGGCGCGGGTCGGCCGGCTGTTCGCGGACGAGCTGCGCGCACTGGCGGTGCGCCATCCAATCATCGGCGACGTGCGCGGGCGTGGCCTGGCCATCGGCGTCGAGCTGGTGGCGGACCAAGCAAGCCGCTCCCCGGTGCCGGTGCGCACGACCGCCAAGGTCATCTATCGCGGCTACGAGCTGGGTGCCGCGTTCAGCTATGTCGGGCTGAAGGGCAACGTGCTGGAGTTCACGCCGCCCTTGACCCTGACGGCGGAGGAGGCGCGCGCCGGGGCCGCGATCGTCGGCCAGGCGCTGGCCGACGTGGAGGCCGGGCTGGTAGCGGACGCGGACGTGGCGCCGTTCATGATGTGGTGAGCCGCCAGCGCGCGGCACCGAGGAGGGGAGCGAATATGTCGGAACGGGATGAAGCGATCGCGGCCGTGCAGGCGGCGATCGAGGCGGAGCGCGACTGGGTGGTCGAGCTGACCCGAAACCTCGTGCGGATACCGACGGTCAACCCGAAGTTCCAGGCGGATGCCAAGATCAACCGCGAAGCCGACCTGCAGGCCCTGCTGGAGCCGATCCTGAAGGAAGAGGGCTTCGCCACCGAGCAGTGGGACGCCCTGCCGGGGCGGCCCAACCTCGTGGGCGAGCGCGCCGGCAGCGAGGAGCGCAGCCTGATCCTGTGCGGCCATATCGACGTGGTGCCGGTCGGTGCCGCCAGCGACTGGACGGTCGACCCGTTCGGCGGCGAGGTGCGCGACGGCCGGCTGTACGGCCGGGGTGCGATCGACATGAAGGGCGGCGTGGCCGCCTGCGTCGCGGCGGCCCGGGCGATCCGGCGCGCTGGCCTGGAGCTGGACGGCAGGCTCGCCATCCACGCGGTGGTGGACGAGGAGGCCGGCGGCTTCGGCGCCATGGACGCGGTCCGGCGCGGCAAGCTGGCCAAGGCCGTGCTGGTCGCCGAGCCCACCTGGGGCGACGTGCTGCCGGCGGAAGGCGGGCTGGAATGGGTGCGGGTTACCATCCGCGGCCGCACCGCCCATGCCGGCTGGCGCTACAACGAGGTCTACCCGCAGCGCCACACGCCCGACCGGCTGGAGCCGGGCGTCAACGCGATCGACCTGGCGAACCGGTTCCTGTCGGCGCTCCGCCACTACGAACTCGACCGCGGCCGGGCCAAGGACCATCCGCTGGTTCCGGTCGGCCTAAACACGATCAATGTCGGGGTGATCCAGGGCGGCGCGGGGCTCGGCGCCGACGGCCTGCCGACCCTCATGACCAACCCGGCGATCATCCCGGACGTGGTGGTCATGGACCTCGACATGAAGTTCCTGCCGAACGAGAGCTCGGCCGAGGTCCGTCGCGACTTCGAGGCGTTCGTGCACCATTTCGCCCAGACCGACGCCTGGATGCGCGACCACCCGCCGACCGTGCAGTGGGAGCTGGGCGGCCTGCACTTCCCGGCGATGAACACGCCGGTGGACCACCCGCTGGTCCGCTCGCTGGTCGGGCACAAGACCAGGCTCGGCAAGGCCCCGGACATCCGCGGCTTCGTGGCGGTGTGCGATGCCGCGCACTATGCCGGTGCTGGTGTCGACGGCGTGATCTTCGGGCCGTCCGGCGACGGTTTCCACGGGGTCGACGAGTACGTGGACATCGAGTCGCTGGTGGAGGCGACCAAGGTGATCGCCGCCTCGGTCGTCGACTGGTGCGGGGTCCGCGGCTAGGCCGCCGCGCTCACTCGCGCATCAGCCGTCCCAGCAGTTGCACGCCCGGCTGGATCCGTTCCATCGGGATGGAGCCGACGCCCAGGCGGAAATAATGCCGGGGCGGTTCCGCATCCGCGAAGAACGGCAGGCCGGGCTCGATCAGCAGGCCATGCTCCTGGGCGCGCTCGGCCAGCCGGGTGGCGTCCAGGTCGGCCGGGCCCTCGACCCAGGCCCCGCCGCTGCCCGGCCGCATGGTCCAGCGCAGGCGGGGCAGGTGGCGGCGCAGGCTTTCGTCCAGGACGCGGGCGCGCTCGGCGAACGCCTTGCGCATCCGGCGCAGCACCGTCTCGTGGTGGCCGTGGGCCAGGAACAGGGCGAGGGCCCGCTGGTTGTTCGCCGGCGGGTGGCGAAGCATCAGGCGGCGCAGCGCCCGTGCCTCGCGGATGACCGGCGCCGGGGCGACGACGAAGCCCAGGCGCAGGCCGGGTGCCAGGGTCTTGGACAAGGAGCCCACGTGGATGACGCGGCCATCCTTGTCCATCGACTTCAGGGCAGGGACCGGCTCGTCGGCCAGGCCGTCCACCGTGTCGTAGTCGTCCTCGACAATGATCCGGTCGCCGGCGCTGGCGTCGGCCAGAAGCGCCTCGCGGCGGTGATGGGGCATCGTCACCGTGGTCGGGCACTGGTGGCCGGGCGTCAGCAGGACCAGGTCGCAGCCGACCAGGCGGTCGTCGACGACCAGGCCGTGCTGGTCGACCGGGAGCGGGCGCAGGCGCGACGTGCGCAGCGCCAGGATGTTGCGGGCATCCGGATAGCCCGGGTTCTCGATGCCGACCGTGGTGTCGGGGCCGACCAGGAGCGAGGACAGGAGGTAGAGGGCCTGCTGGGCGCCCAGCGTGATGACGATCTCGTCGGCCCCGGCCCAGATGCCGCGCCTGGGCAGGACGCGGGTGCGCAGCTGCTCGATCAGCTCGGGATCGTCGCCGTCGATCAGGTCCTTGGCCCAGTCGCGCACTTCCAGCACCGACATGGCCTGGCGAACGCAGTCGCGCCATTCCGCGCGGGGGAAAAGAGCGGGGTCGTACTGGCCGTACAGGAACGGGTAGCGCCGCTTCTGCCAGTCCTCGGGCTTGGTGATGTTGCGCTGGGCCGACGGCGTCGCGATCAGCCGGCGCTGCCAGGCGACGGTGGAGCCGTTCGGCAGGACCGGCCGGGAGGGCGGGATCGCGACGCGCGGGGCGACCACGAAGCCGGAGCGCGGGCGGGGCTCCAGGAAGCCTTCCGCGACGAGCTGCTGGTAGGCGAGCACCACCGTGTTGCGGGCGACGTCCAGTGCGGTCGCCAGCGCCCGGGAGGAGGGGATCGCGGCACCGGACGGCAGGTGGCCATCCAGGATGGCACCGGTGATCATCTGGCGGATGCGGCTCTGCAGGGAGCGGCCCTCGCCGCTGATCCGGGCGAACAGCAGCGCCCATGGAATGGCGCGCCGCTCGCGCGTCGAAGGCTGGCTCATTCGAGCCGGGTTCTGGGCGTGAAGGGAAGGCCCAGGGAGGAGGCGACCGCCTGGTAGGTCAGCTTGCCATGGGCGACGTTCAGCCCCTCGGCCAGGCCCGGATCGGCGTCGAGGGCGGCCTTCCAGCCCTTGTTGGCCAGCGCCAGCGCATAAGGGAGGGTGGCGTTGTTCAGGGCATGGGTGGAGGTGCGGGCGACCGCGCCCGGCATGTTGGTCACGCAATAGTGGATGACGCCGTCGACCTCGTAGGTGGGGTCGGCATGGGTGGTGGGCCTGGAGGTCTCGGCGCAGCCGCCCTGGTCGATCGCGATGTCCACGAACACGGAGCCGGGCTTCATGGCGGCGATCATCGCGCGGGTGACCAGCTTGGGCGCCGCGGCCCCCGGGATCAGGACCGCGCCGATCACCAGGTCGGCGGCGACGACGTGCTGCTCGATGGCGTCGATCGTGGAGAAGATCGTGTTGAGCGTGGGGCCGAACTGCAGGTCGAGCTCGTAGAGGCGTTCCAGCGAGCGGTCGATCACCGTGACGGCCGCCTCCATGCCCATCGCCATGCGCGCGGCATTGGTGCCGGATACGCCGCCGCCGATGATGACGACCCGGCCGGCGGGCACGCCGGGAACGCCGCCCAGCAGCGTGCCGGAGCCGCCCTGGGCCTTTTCCAGGCAATGGGCGCCGACCTGGATCGACATGCGGCCGGCCACCTCGGACATCGGCGTCAGCAGCGGCAGGCGGCCGCGCCGGTCGGTGACGGTCTCGTACGCGATGCAGATTGCGCCTGACTGCATCAGCGCCTCGGTCTGCGGCCGGTCGGCGGCGAGATGCAGGTAGGTGAACAGGACCTGGCCCTCGCGCAGCATGGCGCATTCATGGAGCTGGGGCTCCTTGACCTTCACGATCATGTCGGCCGCGGCGAAGATCTCTTCCGGAGTCGCTGCAATGACCGCACCGGCACGCGCATAGGCCTCGTCGTCATAGCCGATGGCCGCACCGGCCGCGGCCTCGACCATGATCTCGTGGCCATGATGGGCCAGCTCGCGGACGCTGGAGGGCACCAGACCGACGCGGTACTCGTGGCTCTTGATTTCCTTCGGCACGCCGATCCGCATCGCCGGTTCCTTTTTCTTCGGCCTCGGCCGCCGAGCGTAGGCGCTGCGTGGCGGACACGCCAGCCATTGGCTCCATTGGCATCGGTGATCTGGCGCTATCCGAACGTGATGCGTGCTCTTCGGCAGTGCGGCCACAGGCCGGGGATCGCCCGCGCCGGTCCCCGCCGTTTCGCCTTGGCAGCCCGCCGGCCGGGATCTATCTCCATCCTGTCGCCGGATTTTCGAGGGACTTATGTCTCTGTCGCGCCGCCAGGTGTTGGGATCGCTCGGTTGCGCAACTGCGCTGTCCCTCATGCCGGGCGCGGCACCGGCCGCGAGCTTCTTCCGGATCATGACTGGTGCCCCGAGCGGCACCTATTACCCGATCGGTACCGCCATCGCCGGGGTGATCGGCGCGCCCGAAGGCGGCCGGCCGTGCCGGCTGGGCGGCGGCTGCGGCGTGGAAGGCCTGGTGGCGCTGGTGCAGTCGTCGAAGGGCTCGGTCGAGAACGTCGAGGCAATCGAGAGCGCCGAGGTCGAAAGCGGCTTCTGCCAGGCGGACATCGCCTTCTTCGCGGCCAATGCGCAAGGACCGTTCGAGGGGCGGCCGCCCTACCAGAAGCTGCGCGGGATCTGCTCGCTGTTCGACGAAGCGCTGCACCTGGTGGTCACGCCAAGCTCCGGCATCAGCGCGATCCGCGACCTGCGCGGTACCCGGGTGGCGATCGGCTCGCCCGGGTCTGGCACCGCGAGCACGGTGCGGCGGCTGCTGGATGCGTTCGGCCTGGGCAGCGCCGACCTGACCCTGGTCGAGATCGACGCAGTCGAGGCGCTTGGCCGGATGCGGGTCGGATCGCTGGAAGCGATGTTCATCATCGCCGGGGCGCCGGTCGAGGTGGTCTCCGAGGCGATCTCTTCCCTGGATGCGCAGCTCGTGAGCATCGACGGCGGGCCGATCGACCGTCTCCTGAAGGAGAACCCCTTCCTCACCCGCACCAACATCCAGGCCGGCACCTATGCCGGCGCCTATGGCAGCCCGACGATCGCCGTCCGCGCCCTGTGGCTGGTCTCGGCCGACGTCGCGGACGATCTGGTCCATGGCATCACCCAGGCCTTCTGGCACCCGCAGTCCCAGGCATTCCTGCGCAACGTCCACCCGCGCCTGATCGACCTGAACCTCGCCCATGCGATGGACGGCATGGAGGTGCCGGTCCATCCCGGCGCTGCGGAATTCTATCGCGAGCAGGGCTTCGTGCAGTGAGCGTTCCCCCGGCGGTGCGGGTGGAAGGGCTGGTCAAGCGCTATGGGCAGGTGGTGGCGGTGGACGGGCTGAGCTTCGCCATCCCGGCCGGCCAGACCACCGCCCTGCTGGGCGCCAACGGTGCCGGCAAGACCACCACGATCGCGATGCTCCTGGGCCTCCTGGCACCCACGTCGGGGGCGATCGAGATCTTCGGCCTGCCGATGCCGAAGGAGCGCCGGCGGCTCCTGCCGCGCATGAACTTCTCCTCGCCCTATGTCGACCTGCCGCTCCGGCTGACCGTGCGGCAGAACCTGAAGGTCTATGCCGACCTCTACGGCATCCCGCGGACCCGGGAACGGATCGCGGAGCTGGTGGAGCGCCTGGACCTCGGCAGCTTCATCGACCGGCCGACCGGGCGGCTGTCGGCCGGGCAGAAGACCCGGGTGGTGCTGGCCAAGGCGCTGATCAACCGGCCGGACCTGCTGCTCCTGGACGAGCCCACCGCGTCGCTCGATCCCGACACCGCCGACCGGCTGCGCCAGATGCTGGCGGACTATCAGGCGGAGCGGGGGGCGGCGGTGCTGCTCGCCTCGCACAACATGCTGGAGGTCGAGCGGCTGGCGCATCACGTGGTGATGCTGAAGGCGGGCCGGCTGGTGGCCGAGGGGTCGCCCCGGGAACTGCTGGAGCGCTACGGGCGGGACGACCTGGAGGCGGTGTTCCTCGACATCGCGCGCGGCCGCGCCCGGGCGATGGAGGAAGCGTGAGCGCGCTCACCTTGTCGTTGCGCCGGATCCGCGGCGTGTTCCGCCGGCACTGGTACCTGCTCACCGCCTCCTGGCCGCGCATGCTGGATCTGGTCTACTGGCCGACCGTCCAGGTGATCCTGTGGGGCTTCATCACCCGGTTCCTGGCGACCGAGAGCTCGCTGGTGGCGAACGCCGCCGGGATCTTCCTGTCGGCGGTGCTGCTGTGGGACGTGCTGTTCCGCGGCCAGCTGGGCGTCAGCCTGGGCTTTCTCGAGGAGATGTATTCCCGCCATTTCGGGCACCTCTTCACCAGCCCGCTTAGGCCCTACGAGCATGTGGCGGCGGTGTTCCTGATCGCGATGATCCGGGTGATGATCGGCGTGGGTGGCGCCGCCCTGCTGGCGATCCCGATCCACGGCTTCTGGATCGGCGGGACGCTGGGATGGTCGGCGGTCCTGTTCATGGCCGTGCTGATGGGCTTCGGCTGGTCGATCGGCCTGATGATCTCCGGCACGGTCATGCGCCTCGGCATGGGGGCGGAAAGCCTTGCCTGGGCGGCGATCTTCCTGATCCAGCCGGTCTCGGGCGTGTTCTATCCGATCGCGACGCTGCCGAAATGGGTGCAGGCGATCGCTTGGTGCCTGCCGACCGCCCCGGTCTTCGAGGGCATGCGGTCCGTGGTGATCCATGGCCGGTTCGACGGCGGGCTGTTTGCCCATGCGGTCGGCCTGCTGGCGATCTGGCTCGTGATCGGGGCAGGGGTGTACGCGCTCCTGTTCCGCTCGGTGCGGCAGCGCGGCCTGCTGCTGCAGACCGGGGAATAGCAGCCGCGTTCCATCAGCCGACCGGCGCCACGGGGGAGGGCAGCGGCATCGGGTTGATGACCTTGGTCAGCAGGCGCGGCGTAGATGTCCCGTTCTCCAGCCACAGGTTGGCCCAGAGGCGCGGCCGCGGCCGGTCGGGGTCCGGCTCGATGGTCAGGAAGTTGCGGGCGCCGATGAACTTCTGGCGCGCGGCCGGATAGGTCACGTTCCGGCCGACGATGCCGGTCTCGATCTCCTCCTCGCTGTCCGCCAGATGGTTCAGCGCGAAGAGGACGGTGTTGCCGGGATCGGGGTGCACGATCGCGGAGGAAGTCAGCTCGAACAGGATCACCGGGGCGCCTGCCTGGTCGCGGTGCAGGCGCGATTCGATGGCGCCGAGCGCCGCCAGATGCACGTCGCCCGACAGGATGGTCGGCATCGATGCCTTCCCGACCGCGAAGTCCAGCAGGCGCTGGACCAGCCGGACGCGCTCGGCACGATGGCCGTCGCTGTTCCAGCGGTCGCGCAGATCGTCCTCCAGGTCCTGCTGGCCCGGGAAGGCAGCCAGCAGATCCTCCAGCCGGCCGAGGTTCGGGTAGACGACGGGGATGCTCGACATGACCAGCAGGTGGTCGATGTCCCGCACGCCGTCCAGCCAGGCGTACACGGCGTCCCAGTGCGAGGGCGAGAGGACCTGGTCGATGGTCCGCTCGGTGCGCATGTCGAGGGCCAGGATGGCGATGCGGCCGAGCGTGTAGCCCTTGGAGAACGCGGCGGGATGGAGCGAGTCCTCCGGCGCTCCGGCCGGCTGCTGCTGCTGAAAGACCTGGAAGGCCCTGGTGGCCGCCGGCCCGATCCCGTCGCGGAACACCGGGCAGTCCTGGCGCTCGGCAGGGTAGGACCCCCAGCCATCGACGATGTCGTGGTCGTCCCACATCATGACGGTGGGGATCACCGCGAGCATCGCCGCGACCTCGGGCTGCGACCAGCGCTGGACATAGAGGTCGAAGTAGAAGGTCTCGATCTGGCGGGCGAGCTTCGGCGGACAGGCCATGGCGTTCGCCGCGGCGAAGCTCGCCTCGGCGAAGGCGCGCATCTCCGGGATGGTCCGCCACAGGTCGTCCGCATAGACCTGATCCCCGCCCATGATGAGCAGATGGAGCGCCGCCTGCGCATGCCGGTCCGCCAGAACCGTCCACATGCGGTTGTTCTGGTCGACCGTCTTCATCAGCTTGGGATCGGAGAAGCCGTTGCAGGAAGCATAGGCCATCCGGGGCGGCTGGCCGTGGCCGGGCAGCGCCACCTCGAATGTCCGGCCGGCTACCTGGTAGGTGAAGCTCCCGGCGCTGACCTGCAGCGGCACGGTGAAGCGGAACCCGTAGGCGGTGCGCGAGCCCTGCGACCAGAGGCGGGCGGGCCTGGCACTGCCCTGCACGCCGGTCCGGCTCCAACGGAGATCTGCCGGCTTCTCTTCGGCAACGACCAGGACGCTCAGGTCCCAGCTATCCGCATGGGCGCCACGCAGCGCCAGCACCGGACCCATGAGGAGAGCCATCGCCGCGACCTCTCCCTTGCCTCACCCAGGGGAGAGGCAGCGTGTCACGAGATGCGGCTGCGAGCCAGCCGCCACCGTGGGGCGGAAACCACGAGTACCGCCACGTTCACGTGAGCACGACCGCGCTCGCCTGCGTGCCGAACGGCCCGCCGCCTTCCAGCGTGGTGCGCCGGTAGCTGAAGAAGCGCGCGCGGTCGGCCACCGTGTCCAGGCCGCTGGCCTGGACGGCGCGCACGCCGGTGCGGCCGAGGCGCATGCAGACATAGGATTCGAGGTCGAAATAGGGGCGGCCGCCACGGCCCTGGGTAAAGAACGGCTCCGAGGCCGGGTCTTCTTCGAGGAAGCGCGCCTCGAACTCGGGGCCGACCTGGTAGGAGCGGCGCTGGATGCAGGGGCCGACGGCAGCGACGATGCGCGCGGGCTCGGCGCCGGCTTCGACCATGGCGGCGACGACGCTGTCCACGATGCCGTACAGGGCGCCTTTCCAGCCGGCATGGGCGGCGCCGACGACGCGGGCGTCCGTATCGCAGAGCAGGATCGGCGCGCAGTCGGCGGTGGTGACGGCGATGGCGATGCCGGGCTCGGTGGTGACCAGGGCGTCGGCGTCGGGGGCGTCATCGGGCGCCCAGGGGGCGGTGACGCGGACGGTGGCGGTGCCGTGGACCTGGCGGGCGACGACCAGCCGGTCCGCCTCCAGGGAGCGCGCCACGATCTGGCGGTTGGCAAGCACGCGCGCGCGCTCGTCGCCGGTGAGCAGCGCCATGTTCAGGCTGTCGTAGGGAGTCTGGCTGGTGCCCCCCTGGCGGCCGAAGAAGCCGTGGCGGATGCCGGTGCAACGGTCGAGCAGGGCCGTGGTGGTCCTCATCCGCCGCTGCCCTCCGCGCCGAAGCCCGGGGGGAGCGGGCTGCCGGGGGCGGCCACGCCCAGCACCTTGAACAGGCGGCCCATCCGGTCCGGCGCGACCAGGCGGTGGGTCCGGCTCCACAGGTCGTCGGCCCGCTCCTGGTCGAGGTCGCGGGCGAGCCGGTCGGTGCGCGGCTCGATGCCGAGCGCGCGCAGGAAGTCGCCCTGCGGAACCGGGCCGGCCACCTGGCAGCCGGCCGACTGGAACACCCGCAGGAGGGGGCCGAAATCGACCCGGCTGGTCAGGTCGATCTCGCCCGGCAGGTCGAACGGGTCGTGGATCTTCTTGTGGTTGCGCACCGCCTGGACCGTGTCGCCGGTAGCACCGCCGTAAACATCGCCATAGTCGATCAGGAGGGCAGCGCCACCGGTGGCGACGAGGCGCTGGGCGATGGAGCGGGCCATGAGCTCGCGCGCGGGCGAGATCTCGTGGATCGAGCCGTCGGGGCAGGACGGCAGGACCGGGCCGAGCGCGGAGGGGTGCGGCTCCAGGATCAGGCCGAGATGGCCGCTGCCGCTGATCCCGACCCGCCGCTCGAACCAGCGGCCGGACAGGTGGACCAGCTGGCGGATCGGCAGCGCGTCGAACAGTTCGTTGGCGACCAGGTACAGGGGCCCGGTCGAAGGAACCTGCTCCAGGGCCTCGTACCAGCGCACCGGCAGGCCGCGCAGGCGATTGGTCTGGAAGCCGCGCATGGAGGCACTGACCTCCACCAGGGCCAAGGGCGCCAGGGCCTCCTGGGCGCCGGGAACGACGCCCAGCGCCCGCCAGGCGTCGGCCATCAGCGTGCCCTTGCCCGGGCCGATCTCGGCCAGGGTCGAAGGCGCCCGCGCGCCGCCATCGAGCCAGGCCTGGCCGAGCGCCAGGCCCACCAGCTCGCCGAACACCTGCGAGATCTCGGGCGAGGTCAGGAAGTCCGCGCCCAGCGGAACGCGGGTCGCGTAGTAGCCGTGGCCGGGGTGGTAGAGGCAGGCCTGCCACCACTCGTCCAGCCGGATGGGGCCTTCGGCCTCGATCTTGCGGCGCAGGAGCTGCAGGAGCGGGCCGCTCATGCAGGCTTGGCCACGCGGCGGGTGCGCAGGATCAGCCAGATGCCTACCAGCGCCACCGGCACCGACAGGAGCTGGCCCATGGTCAGGCCGCCCAGGAGATAGCCCAGCTGCGCGTCGGGCTCGCGGGCGAACTCGACCAGGAAGCGGGCGATCCCGTAGCCCAGCAGGAACGTGCCGCCGATCAGGCCGCGGTCGCTGGGCGTGCGCGGCCGCCTGGCCAGCCATTGCAGCACGATCAGCAGCACGAGCCCCTCCAGGAACGCCTCGTAGAGCTGGCTGGCATGGCGCGGCTCCGGCCCGCCGTGCGGGAACACGACCCCGATCGGCAGGTCGGTGACCCGGCCGAACAGTTCGCCATTGATGAAGTTGGCGATCCGGCCGAACAGGAGGCCCACCGGGGTGATCGCCGCGACCGCATCGGCCACGTCCAGGAACGGCACGCGGCGGGAGCGGGCGAACCAGGCCATCGCCACCAGCACGCCGATCAGGCCGCCGTGGAACGACATGCCGCCCTGCCAGACCATCAGGATCTGGGCGGGATGCTCCAGGTAGACCGGCAGGTTGTAGAACAGCACGTAGCCAAGCCGCCCGCCCAGGATCACGCCCAGCGTGATGTAAAACAGGAGGTCGTCGACGTCCTCGGGCGTGATCCGCCAGCCGGGCCGGGTGACCAGGCGCTTGGTCAGGAACCAGCCGAGCAGCAGGCCGCCGACATAGGCCAGCGCATACCAGCGCAGCGCGAACGGGCCGATCTGGACGATCACGGGGTCGATCGGCGGGAAGGGGATGGCGAGCAGGGGCGGCAAGGTCTGTTCCGGTGCGGCGGGTCAGGCGAGGTCATGCCGGTTCGCGGGCCGTGCTTCAAGCACCGCTAGCCGAACAGTGAGGTCGGCCTTTGCGGGCGGACCGACACGGCCCATATAGAGCGCTGAACGTAGCCGTCGCTGTTGGAGGACGAGATGCAGACCACGAGCCGGTTGTTCGACGATCTGGCCAAGGTGGCGAGCGGAGCGGTGAGCACGTTCGGCGCGGTGAAGGAGGAGATCGAGACCCGTGTCAAGGAGCGGGTCGAGCGGATGATGGCGGAGATGGACCTGCCGACCGCCGACGAGGTGGCCGCCGTCCGGGCAATGGCGCAGAAGGCGCGCGAGGAGCAGGACGTGCTGATGGAGCGGATCGCCGCGCTCGAGGCACGTGTGGCAAATCTGGAGAAATCCGCATCCGAAATCGACTGAAGAGCGAATAGTCCATGGCTGTCGCGTTGCTGGCACGCAGCGCGTGAGGCATGCTCGGGGCAGAGCGCGCCCGAGGCCGTTTGTATTTACGGATCCCCTCGCCGGGATCCCTTCGTCAGGAGAAGCCATTGACGATCATGCGCTCCGAAGTGGCCGAAGACGACGAACCCGCGTCCAACCCACTCGAAATGATCGAACACCTTGCCCAGCTCCGGGAATGGGGTTGTGAACGCAAGGACGACGACGAGCTGACCGTCGAGGTCGCCGGCTCGTGGTGCCGCTACCAGGTGATGGTGACCTGGAACCCGGACCTCTGGATCCTGCACTTCACGACCGCGCTCGACCTGAAGGTGCCGACCAAGAAGCGCGAGCCGATCCGCCAGCTCCTGGCGCTTGCCAACGAGAAGCTCTGGCTCGGGCATTTCGACCTTTGGTCGGAAGAGGACCTGCCGGTCTTCCGTCATGGCATGCTGGTGCGCGAAAGCGCCCTGCCGTCGCTCGAGGTGATCGAAGACATCGTCGACATCTCGGTCGGCGAGTGCGAGCGGTTCTTCCCCGCGTTCCAGTTCGTGGTCTGGGGCGGCAAGAAGCCGGCCGAGGCGATGATGGCCGCCATGCTGGAAACGGAGGGCGAGGCTTGACCAGCACGCCGCAGAACGCCCTGGCCGACGCCAGGGTACTGCTGGTCGGCTGCGGCAAGATGGGCTCGGCCATGCTCCATGGCTGGCTGGCGGCGGGCCTAGCCGCCGAGAACGCCTATGTCGTGGAGCCCGGCCCGACCGCAGGCGTGCCGCGCGGGGTCACCTGGGTCTTCAAGGCGGAGGAACTGCCGGCGGACCTGGCGCCGAGTGTCGTCGTCCTGGCGGTCAAGCCGCAGATGATGGACGCAGCGGCGCCGGACTTCCGGCCATTCCTGCAGGGCGGCGCGCTGCTCCTGTCGGTCGCGGCCGGCAAGACGATCGCCACCTACGAGCAGTATTTCGGCGCCGCCACGCCGGTCGTGCGGGCCATGCCCAACACGCCGGCGGCGGTCGGCCGGGGTGCCAGCGTGCTGGTCGCCAACGGCCGGGTGAGCCCGGGGCAACGCCAGCTCGCCGAGCAACTCATGGCGGCGACCGGCACTACGGACTGGATCGAGGACGAGCAGCTCATGCACGTCGTCACCGCCATGTCCGGGGGCGGGCCGGCCTATGTGTTCCTGCTGATCGAGACGATGGCGGCGGCCGCTGCCAAGCTTGGCCTGCCCGAAGATCTGGCGATGCGCCTTGCACGTACTACTGTTTCAGGAAGCGGGGAGCTGGCCCGGCTGATGCCCGAGCCGGCCGCCCAGCTACGCAAGAACGTCACCAGCCCGAACGGCACTACCCAGGAGGCCCTGGCGGTGCTGATGGCCGAGGACGGCATTCAGCAATTGTTCGACAAGGCGATCGCGGCAGCGGCCAGGCGCTCGGAGGAGTTAGGCTGACCGTCTCCCCGATCGGATGAAAGGGACGGAGATGGCCAGAAAGCCGAAGAGCCCTGCGGAAGCGCCGCGCGACCCACTCGACACCGCGCTCGCCATGATCGCGGCAGGTGGCTGGCGCAGCTTCTCGCTGGTCGAGCTCGCCCGCGAGCTGGGCGTGCCGGTGGGCGAGGTCTATGCCCAGTTTCCCTGCCGGAGCGCGGTGCTGGGCGCGCTCGGCAAGCGCCTGGATGCGCGGATGCTGGAACTGCCGGCTGCGGACCTGGACGACATGAGCGTCCGCGACCGGTTGTTCGAGCTGATCATGCGTCGCTTCGACGCGATGAAGCCCCACAAGGAGGTCCTGCAGCGGCTGTCCCGGGAAAGCCGGGGCGACCTGGAAGCTGCCGGAATGGGATTGTGCAACCTGAGCCGGGCCATCGTCGAGATCGTCGATGCCGCCGGGGTGCGCGGACCGGCCGCCTTCATCGCCCGGAAAGCCGTCGGCCTCCTATATCTGCGCGTGCTGCAGGTCTGGCTGCGCTACGATGATCCGGAGCAGGCGAGGACCTTGGCCGAGCTGGACAAGGGGCTGGCGCGGATGGAGCAGAACGCCCGGCGCCTGTGCCGGTTCATGCCCAGGCGGCAGGCAGAGGAGCCGCAGCCGGCGGCAGCCTGAACAGGCACGCGTCATGCTGCGACGCACAATGAACTTGACGCAGGAGCACTGCAGCGCGACATGGGGCCATAGGTCGAGTTGCTCGGCACGATGCTTTTGCTGAAGGTGAAGTCATGAGCGAGACCAGCACCCCCAAGACGACCAAGGCTGCAGCCGAGAAGGCAGCCGCTGCCATGTCGGCGGCAACGGATCAGGCGGGCAATGCGGCCGCTGCCGGAACCGCCGGCAAGTCGTCTGCCGCCGCGAAGAACCCGGTGCCGGCGATGACCGACGTGTTCGACCAGATTGCCAAGTCGCAGGCCGAGTTCGCGCAGCGTCTGGGCTTCGACGCGAAGGCCTTCGGGTTCGACCCGGCCAAGTTCGGCTTCGATCCTGCCAAGATGGGCTTCGACCCGGCCAAGTTCGGCTGCGACAAGGCCCTGGGTATGGGCGCGCCCCGCTTCGACCTGCTGTTCGCCCAGCACCAGAAGAACGTCGGCGCGTTCGTCAAGGCACAGGCGGCCATGGTCGACGGCGTGCAGACCGTGTTCCAACGCCAGCTGGCACTGTTCCAGCAGACCCTGACCGAGGCGACCTCGCTCATGCAGGCGCTGGTGGCCGAGAAGGACAGCCGGATCGGCGTGGAGAAGCAGGTCGACGCTTCAAAGAAGGCCTTCGAGAAGATCCTGGCCGAAGCGAAGGAACTGGGCGACGTCGTTTCCAAGTCGCAGAACGAGGCTTTCCAGCTGCTCAACGACCGTGCGCTGGAGCAGATGGAAGAGATCAAGGCGGCCTACGAAAAGGCGGCTTGACCAATCTTCCTTCCTGATCGATCGCTCGACGGCGGCCGGGTATCCTGGCCGCCGTTTTCCGTCTCTTGCCGGATGAAGCCGCCTTGACGATCGCGTTCGATGACTTCCTGAAGGTGGACATCCGGGTCGGCACGATCGTGGCCTGCGTTCCGAACGCCGAAGCGCGCAAGCCGTCCTACAAGCTGTCGGTGGATCTCGGACCGGAGATCGGGACGAAGACCAGCTCCGCGCAGCTGGCCGATCTTTACCGGCCGGACGACTTGATCGGCCGGCAGGTCGCGGCGGTCGTCAACTTCGCGCCGCGGCAGATCGCCAGGGTCGTCTCGGAGGTCCTGGTCCTGGGCTTCCCGGACGCGGAAGGGCGGGTGGTGCTTGTGGCGATCGAGCGTCCTGTCCCGAACGGAGGACGCCTCTACTAGATGCGCCGCCAATTCCCCACGTCTCCGGCGAGCTAGATGGGCGCAGCCCCGGACGAACCCGGCGCCGCATCCGCCGGCCTGACATCCGACTTGGTGGACAGCCTGCCCGAGGTGCATCGCAGCGTGGCGGTGCCTCATGCCGGGAGCTGCCTGCGCCGGTTCATGGCCTTCCTGGGCCCCGGCTACCTGATCGCGGTCGGCTACATGGATCCCGGCAACTGGGCCACCGCGCTCGCCGCCGGATCGGGCTTCGGCTACACGCTGCTCTCGGTAGCGCTGCTTTCCTCGCTGATGGCGATCCTGCTGCAGGCGCTGTGCACCCGTGTCGGCATCGCCACCGGGCGGGATCTGGCCCAGCTGTGCCGCGAGCGCTTCCCGCGACCGGTCGCCATCCCGCTCTGGATCCTGGCCGGGCTGGCGATCTGCGCGACCGACCTCGCCGAGCTGATCGGCACGGCGATAGCATTGGAACTCCTGTTCGGGATCCCGCTGCTCTATGGCGTGGTGCTGACGGCGCTCGACGCCTTCCTGATCCTGTGGCTGCAGCACAAGGGCGTGCGCTGGGTCGAGGCGCTGATCTTCGGGCTGATCACGCTCATCTTCGGCTGCTTCCTCGTGCAGATCGTGATGGCGCACCCGGTATGGAGCGACGTGCTGCTGGGCTACCTGCCGAGCCCCTCGATCGTGACCGACCGCCAGCAGCTCTACATCGCCATCGGCATCATCGGCGCCACGGTGATGCCGCACAATCTGTACCTGCACACGGCCCTGGTGCAGTCGCGGGACGTCGGCCGCGACCTGGCGGCCAAGCGGGAGGCGATCCGCTTCGCCAGCCTGGACAGCAGCGTGGCGCTGGCGCTGGCCCTGCTGGTCAATTCGGCGATCCTGATCATGGCGGCCGCCACCTTCCATGCCAGCGGCCGGACCGAAGTGGCCGAGATCCAGGACGCCTACCAGCTGATGGCGCCCCTGCTCGGCAGCGGTTTGGCGGCGACCCTGTTCGCGGTGGCGCTGCTCTTATGCGGCGTCAACGCCACCGTCACCGCCACCCTGTCCGGGCAGGTGGTGATGGAAGGCTTCCTGCGCCTGCGGATCCCGCAGGTCCTGCGCCGGCTGGTGACGCGGCTGATCGCGATCGTCCCGGCCGTGATCGTCACCTGGCTGTATGGCGAGAGCGGCACCGCCCAGCTCCTGATCCTGAGCCAGGTGATCCTGTCGCTGCAGCTGCCGTTCGCGGTGGTGCCGCTGATGCTGTTCGTGTCCGACCGCCGCCGGCTCGGCACGCTTGCCGCCCCGCGCTGGCAGCAGGTGCTGGGCTGGACCATTGCCGTGCTGATCGTCGCCTTGAACCTGAAGCTCATCGTCGACTTCGCGCTCGGACGGTGAAAACGGCGCCGACTACTCGGGCAGCGCGTTCAGGGCGTACAGCGCCTTGACCAGGTCCGAGGGCTCCGCATCGGCGCCGAAGGTGGCGGCGAACAGGTCGATGATGTCGCCGCTGCGGTAGAGCCCGGCCAGCGAACGGTCGACCGCCAGCCGGAACGCGCCGTCGTCCTTGGGCAGCGCCAGGGCATAGGGCTCGTTCGAGAAGTAGTGGTCGGAGATCATCAGCCGGTCGCGCTCCGGGCTTTGCCGCCAATGATAGAGCAGGATGGCGCCGTCGCCGAAATAGGCGGCGATCTTGCCAGCGGCGAGGTCGGCCACCCCTTGCTCGTGGCTGTCGACCGCGACCAGCTCCGCCTGGAACTGCCCCTCGGCCAGCGCCTCCTTCAGACCAGCCTCGGTGGTGGTGCCGGCGCGCACGCCGATCTTCTGCCCGGCAAGCTGGTCGAAGCTCTGCGGCCCGTCCTTGCGGTAGAGCAGGGTCGAGCCGGTGGCGAAGGTCGGCAGGGAGAAGTCGACCAACTCGCGGCGCGCCAGAGTCTGAGTGGTGGCGCCGCACATCAGGTCGACCCTGCCGTCGCGGATCTCGTCGAAGCGGCCCTCGGCGGGCACCACGACATAGCGCACGTCGAGCTTGTCGAGCTTCAGCTCGGCCTTGATGTCGGCGGCGACCGCCTTGCACAGCGCCACGCTGTAGCCAGCAGGCTCGCCGATCGTGTTCTGGAAGGAGAAGGGCATCGCGTCGGTGCGGTAGCCGATCGTCAGCGTCCCCTTTTCCCTGATCCGATCCAGGGTGGCCGCCTCGGCCGTGACGGTGCCGATGCCCAAGGAAACGATGACGGCGGCGAACAGGAACCGCATGTGCGGCGCTCCAGCAAGTTGGCCCAGCCAATCTTGTAGAATTTCCCGCGCAGGCGCGCCAGTTCCCAAACCAGTCACTGAGCCGACAAGAGCACGTGGCTGTCGGCGAAGGCTCCAAGGAAACGGTGCAACCGGGCGGAGGCTCAGGTTCCTGGAATGGCTCCCCGGGTCCCGCGCATCTTCCGTCTTAACTAAGTCATTGTTATTGCTGGGAAATTAGCGCTTCTCGGGTTCGTTCGTGCAAAAATGCCTTTCGACGCTACCCGGGTGCCAGCCCGCGCCCCGAACAGCGAGCCAGCATAGCACGAACAGGCCCGCAGGCACGGGCCGCCTTTTCGTCGACCAAAAATGAAGCGGGCGCCGCGCGAAGGCGGCGCCCGGCCGGATCACATCACCGCGCCGACCATCCACGGCACGAACTCGTGGTCGCCCACGCCCAGTTCCTCCGACTTGGAGTGCTGGCCGCCGGCCACCTCGATCACCTTGTCGAAGATCCGCTTGCCGACCTGCTCGATGGTCTCCTCGCCGTCGACGATCGTGCCGGCGTTGATGTCCATGTCCTCTTCCATGCGGCGGTACATGGTCGTGTTAGTGGCGACCTTGATCGACGGGGCCGGCTTGAAGCCGAAGCAGGAGCCGCGGCCGGTGGTGAACACGATCATGTTGGCGCCGGACGCCACCTGCCCGGTCGCCGAGGCCGGGTCGTAGCCGGGGCTGTCCATGTAGACGAAGCCGCGTGCCGTCACCGGCTCGGCGTACTTGTAGACGCCATGCAAGTTGAGCGTGCCGCCCTTGGCGGTGGCGCCCAACGACTTCTCCAGGATGGTGGTGAGCCCGCCCGCCTTGTTGCCCGGCGACGGGTTGTTGTTCATCTCGCCGCCGTTGATTGAGGTGTAGTTCTCCCACCACTTGATCCGGTCGATCAGCTTGGCGGCGATCTTCTCGTCGACGGCGCGGCGCGTGAGCAGGTGCTCGGCGCCATAGATCTCCGGGGTTTCCGACAGGATGGCGGTGCCGCCGTTGCGGACCAGCAGGTCGACGGCATGGCCCAGCGCCGGGTTGGCGGTGATGCCGGAATAGCCGTCCGAGCCGCCGCACTGCAGGGCCAGGCTGATCTCGGACACGGAGATGGGCTGGCGGGCATATTCGTTCACGCCCGGCAGCATCTCCTTGATGACCTCGTGCGCGCGCTCGATGGTCTTCCGCGTGCCGCCGGTGGCCTGCATGGTCATCGTGCGGAAGTTCGGGCCGGGCTGGATCTGGTAGGCGTCCAGCAGGAAGTCGATCTGGTTCACCTCGCAGCCAAGGCCGATCATCAGCACCGCGGCGAAGTTCGGATGCCTCGCGAAGCCCCAGAGCGTGCGCTGCAGGTTGCCATAGCCCTCGCCGGCATCCGCCATGCCGCAGCCGGTGGAGTGGGTGATGGCGACCACGCCGTCGACGTTCGGGTACTGGGCGAGGACTTCCTTCGGGAAGCGCTCGGCGATGAACTTGCAGACCGTGGCCGAGCAGTTCACCGTCGACAGCACGCCGATATAGTTGCGGGTCGCGGCGCGGCCGTCGTTGCGCAGGTAGCCGGGGAAGCTCGGGCGCTGGTCCTCGGGCACGTACTCGATCGGCTTGACGTCCGCGCCGACCGCGTAGTCGCGGGCGAATTCCTGCATGACGCAGTTATGGACATGGACATGCTCGCCGACGGCGATGTCCTGGTTCGCGAAACCGATGATCTGGTTGAATTTGCGGATCGGCTCGCCCTTGGCGATCGGGCGGGTGGCGACCTTGTGGCCCGCCGGGATGCGCTGGGTGGTGCGCACGTCCTCGGTACCGAGATGCGTGTTCGGCAGGATGTCGAGCCTGGCCACGACGGTGTTGTCGTTGGCGTTCAGGCGAATGGTCAAGGCAAGGTCGGTCAAGGTCTTCAG
>VFQN01003519.1_pt1 | contig 22229 bp, 17 predicted proteins | sample 3512371 | NCBI WGS metagenome assembly VFQN01 (sample SAMN10412370, study PRJNA504923) | tailings metagenome | isolation source: Replicate 2 from Balatoc abandoned mine | place: Philippines: Itogon, Benguet | collected 2017-08-28
CCGCTCACGATCGGGCGGTCGAGCCTCCCCCCATGCCCTCCCGGCGGCGCGACGACGAAAACGCGGAAGCCCGTGCGTCCGGATCCCGGCGCGCCCGCAAGCGCACCGCGCCGGCCAGTCTCAGCGAGGACTTAAGTGAACCTGACCCCGTTCCGGCCGGACCCGGTTCCGGGGTGTGGCATACTTGCCCGCTGTTTTCCCAGACCGGAATCGCAAGTCCATGTCCCTGCTCGATTTCCTCATCTCCCCGGCCGCCGCCCAGGCCGCCGGCGCCCCCGGCCAGCCCAGCCCCTGGGGCAGCCTGGTCATGATCGGCGTGATGTTCGTGTTCTTCTGGCTGTTCCTGATCCGCCCGCAGATGAAGCGCGCCAAGGAACACCGGGAGCTGGTCGCCAAGCTGCAGAAGGGCGACGAGGTGCTGACCAACGGCGGCATCGCCGGCCGCATCGAGGAGCTGGGCGAGTCCTTCGTGACCATCGAGGTCGCGGACAAGGTCAGCATCAAGGTCCAGCGCGGCGCCGTCTCGGCGGTGCTGCCCAAGGGCACGTTGAAGTCGGCCTGAGCCGGCCCCATCCGATCCATCCACGGCCCCCGCGGGCCGATCACGGTTGTCGCCCATGCTCCAGTACCCGAAGTGGAAATACGCGCTGGCCGCGCTGATCATCGTGCTGTCGGCGCTGTACTCGCTGCCCAACCTCTATCCCAAGGACCCGGCCGTGCAGATCGCGGCCAACCGCGGCAGCGTGGTGGACGAGGACCTGCTGGTCCGCGTGCGCGGCGCGCTCGAGGCCGGCGGCATCAGCGCCAAGGGCCTGGCGATCGAGGGCCAGTCGCTGGTGGTGCGCGCCAATGACGCCGCCCAGCAGACCGCGGTGGCCGACGCGCTGCGCGCCGAGCTCGGCGGCGGCTACACGGTCGCGCTGAACCTGGCGTCGACGGTGCCGGACTGGCTGGACGTGTTCCGCGCCCGGCCGATGTCGATGGGCCTGGACCTGCAGGGCGGCGTCGAGTTCCTGCTCGAGGTCGACCAGCAGGCCGCCATCGAGAAGCGCGCCAACGCCTTCGCCGACGAGATCACCACGGTGCTGCGCGAGGGCAAGTTCGCCTACACCAGCGTGTCGCGCACGGCCCAGGGCATCCAGGTGCTGCTCAAGGACGGCGCCGACATGGCGGCGTTCCGCAACGCGCTGACCCGCGAGGCGCCGGAGCTCGAGCAGGTCTGGGACGACGCCACGCCCGAGCGCCTGGTCGCGCGCATGACGCCGGCCCTGGTGCAGCAGATCATGGACGGCGCGATCGAGCAGAACCGCACCACGCTCGAGAACCGCATCAACAGCCTGGGCGTGGGCGAGCAGGTCATCCAGCGCCAGGGCGCCAGCCGCATCGTCGTGCAGCTGCCCGGCGTGCAGGACACCGCCGAGGCCCGCAAGCTCATCGGCGCCACCGCCACGCTTGAATACCGCGCCGTGGTCGAGGGCAATGCCGAGGAGGCCGCGCGCACCGGCGTGGTGCCGCCCGGCGCCCGCCTGTACTACAAGCGCCCGATGGTGCCGGGCGCGCCGCGCCAGCCGATCCTGCTCTCGCGCCGCGTCATCGCCTCGGGCGACCAGCTGGTCACCGCCGCGGCCATCCCGGACCCGCAGTCCGGCGCGCCGGCCGTGTCCATCGAGCTCAACCGCGCCGGCGGCGACCGCATGCAGGCCTTCACGCTGGAGAACGTCGGCAAGCGCATGGGCACGGTCTACATCGAGACCATCCCCGAGGTGCGCATGGTGGACGGCAAGGAAGTGCGCACCAGCCGCGTGGTGGAGGAGGTCATCAACGACGCCACCATCCAGGGCGTGTTCGGCCGCAACTTCCAGACCACCGGCCTGGAAAGCATGGACGAGGCCACCAACCTGGCCCGCCTGCTGCGCGCCGGCTCGCTGGCCGCGCCGATGGTGATCGTGCAGGAGCGCATCATCGGCCCCAGCCTGGGCGCCGAGAACATCGCCGCCGGCACCACCGCCGTGTTCTGGTCCTTCATGCTGGTGCTGGTGTTCTTCCTCGTCTACTACAAGATGTTCGGCATCGTCACCAACCTGGCGCTGCTGCTGAACCTGCTGATGGTGGTCGCGCTGATGTCGGTGATCGGCGCCACGCTGACGCTGCCGGGCCTGGCGGGCATCGCCCTGACGGTCGGCATGTCGGTGGACGCGAACGTGCTGATCAACGAACGAATCCGCGAGGAGTTGCGCAACGGCAACACGCCGCTGGCCTCGATCGCCAACGGCTACGACAAGGCCTCGGGCACGATCACCGACGCGAACACGACGGCGCTGCTGGCCGGCATCGCGATGGCGATCTTCGGCTCGGGCCCGATCCGCGGCTTCGGCATCACCCTCCTCCTCGGCATCCTGAACCCGATGTACACCGCGGTCTCGGTGTCGCGCGGCATCGCCACCCTGATCTACGGCCGGCGCAAGAAGCTGGCCAAGCTCTCGATCTGACCCCGGAGGCGGCGTGGAACTCTTCCCGTCCAACAGCAACATCAAGTTCATGAAGGCCCGGCACGCCGCCATCGGCGTGTTCGTGGCCCTGGTCATCGGCGCGATCGCGGCGCTGGCGTTCAAGGGCTTCAACTACGCGCTCGACTTCACCGGCGGTTCGGTGGTCGAGATCGAGTTCCAGAAGCCGGCCGACGTCGAGGCGGTGCGCAAGCGCCTGACCGACGCGGGCTACAGCAGCCCGATCGTGCAGACCTTCGGCGCCGGCAACGACCTGGTCATCCGCCTGCAGCCGCCCGAGATGCCGGAGGACGGCGGCCAGCAGGCCGCGCCGTCCACCGAGCAGACCGGCACGGCGATCCTGCGGGTGGTGCAGACCGACGACAACCCCGGCCGGGTGATCCGCAGCGACTTCGTCGGCCCCCAGGTCGGCGGCGAGCTGGCGCTCAACGGCCTGTATGCCGCCATCTTCGTGTTCATCGGCTTCCTCGGCTACATCGCGCTGCGCTTCGAGTACAAGTTCGCGGTGGCCTCGGTGTCGGCGACGGTGGGCGACATCGTGCTGGTCTGCGGCTGGTTCGCGCTCAACCAGCACGAGTTCGACCTGACCGTGCTGGCCGGCGTGCTGTCGGTGATGGGCTTCTCGATCAACGACAAGATCGTGGTGTTCGACCGCGTGCGCGAGAACTTCCGCCTGCTCAGCAAGCTCGAGCCGGCCGAGGTGCTCAACCGCTCGGTGAACCAGACGCTGTCGCGCACGATCATCACGTCCTTCGTGGCCTTCCTGACGGTGCTGGCGCTGTACCTGTACGGCGGACCGTCGCTGAAGGGCATGGCCGAGTCGCAGATGATCGGCATCGTGATCGGTACGCTGTCCTCGATCCTGGTGGCGTGCCCGATCCTGCTGCTGCTGGGCGTGACCAAGCAGGACCTGATGCCGAAGGCGCGCGAGGATCTGGAGGCCGAGCTGGCCCGTCGCCCCTGATCGCGGCATTCCGCTCCCCCACGAAGCCCCGCTCCGGTGGGGCTTCGTCGTTTCCGGCTCCGACCCTTCCTGTCGCTGGCCGGCGGGGCTGCGCTTGAGCCGTCCTGTCGCTGACCGGCGCGACCGCGCTCGACCCTGCCTGTCGCTGGCCGGCAGGTCCGCGCTCGACCCTGCCTGTCGCTGGCCGGCAGGACCGCGCTCGACCCTGCCTGTCGCTGGCCGGCAGGACCGCGCTGCGTGTGTCCTCTTGCGCTGGTTTCGCTTCAGAGGACACACGCATCACGGCCCCGCCGGCCGACGTTCGTTGAGTGAGGTGGCCGGGACGGGCATCGGCTTGCGCGCGGCGCGTTGCACCCGCTGCGTTCTCGTGCGGTCTGCGGACAAGTAGACCTTCGGGTACGCACCCCGCCGCGATCATGGCGATGGTTTTCCTGGGGGCGCGCACCGGAAGTGCGCTGAGGGTGCCTCCCGCCGCGATCGGATCGAAGGGCAAGGCCAGCCGGAACGGGGTCAGCCGGAACGGGGTCAGGTTCACTTAAGTCCTCGCTGAGACTCGCGACGCCGAGGCGCGCGCGGCTTCAAGGCGTGCCCCGGCCGGACGCCCGGCCCCAGCGGGAATCGGGCGGCGTCGGGAGGGCATGGGGGGAGGTCGAAGCGAAGGGCAGGATGCCGGGCAGGATGCCCCAATGCCGCGGAGCGCATGGATGCGCGGGAGCGGCGGCCCGTAGCGGCCGCCCGTGAGTTGGGCAGGACGCCGCTCACGATCGGGCGGTCGAGCCTCCCCCCATGCCCTCCCGGCGGCGCGACGAGGAAAACGCGAAAGCCCGTGCGCCCGGAACCCGACGCCGGTGCAAGCCCGCCGCGCGGCAAGTCTCAGCGAGGACTTAAGTGAACCTGACCCCGTTTCAGAAGGCGGCGGCGTAGCCGGAGGCGACGAGGGTTTTCTGGAGCTGCTCGCCGATCTTGAGGTTGCCGGCCACGATCTGGCCCGCATCGAGCAGCCGGTCCGTCCGGCCCTGCAGGTCGCAGACCCGGCCGCCGGCCTCGCGCACCAGCAGCAGGCCGGCCGCGATGTCCCAGGGCTTCACCCCGGCTTCGAAATAGGCGTCGGCGCGGCCGCAGGCCACGTAGGCCAGGTCCAGCGCCGCCGAGCCGGTGCGGCGGATGTCCTCGGCCTCGACCAGCAGCTTCGAGATCACGTCCAGCTGCGGCGCCAGGCGCTTGCGCTCGCGCGGCGGGAAGCCGGTGATGATCAGGGAGCCGGCCAGGTCCTTGCGGTCGCCGATGCGGATCTTGCGGTCGTTGAGCAGCGCGCCCGCGCCGCGCGAGGCGGTGAAGAGCTCGTTGCGCAGCGGGTCGAAGACCACGCCGTGGATCGGCTCGCCGTTCTCGACCAGGGCGATCGAGACGCAGAAATGGGGCAGGCCGCGCAGGTAGTTCGAGGTGCCGTCCAGCGGGTCGATGACGAAGGTGTGCTTGCCCTTGCCCATCGCGCCCGATTCCTCGGCCAGGATGGCGTAGTCGGGGAAGGCACGGCGCAGCTCGCGTATGATCTCGGCCTCGGCCGCGGCGTCGACTTCGCTGGCGTAGTCCTGGCGGGCCTTCTCCACCACGTTCAGGGCGTCGAGCTTGCCCATGTGGCGCAGGATGAGGGTGCCAGCGGCACGCGCCGCCTTGACCATGACGTTGACGACGGGCTTTTGCATGACAACCGTCCACTGACCGCTGGATTGTGAAGAGAACGAGGGCGCCGGTCCGGCCGGCGCCGCGCAAGGATAACAGGTTGGCCCGCGCCGGGCCCGCACCCCGCATGAACAACCCCGTCGAAAACCTCCGCATCGTGCTCGTCGGCACCCAGCATCCGGGCAACATCGGCTCGGCCGCGCGGGCCATGAAGACCATGGGCCTGCGCCGCCTGCACCTGGTGGCGCCCGAGCGCTTCCCCGACCCCGAGGCCATCGCCCTGGCCGCGGGCGCCGACGACCTGCTGGCCGCCGCGGCGGTGCAGGGCGACCTGGTCGAGGCCCTGGCCGGCTGCCACCTGGTGATCGGCACCAGCGCCCGCCGCCGCACCGTGCCCCTGCCCGAGCGCACGCCGCGCGAGGCCGCCCGCGAGCTGGTCGAGGCCGCCGCCCGCGGCCCCGTGGCCCTGCTGTTCGGCCGCGAGCGCACCGGCCTGGAGAACGAGGAGCTGCAGCGCTGCCACGCGACGGTGGCCATCCCGGCGGATCCGGCCTTCAGCTCGCTCAACCTGGCGGCCGCGGTGCAGGTGCTGGCCTACGAACTGCGCCTGGCCCTGCTCGAAGCCGGCCAGGCCGCGCCGCGGGCCCCGGGCCCGGAGGGCGGGGCGGCCGAGCCGCCGGCGACCGCCGACGAACTCGAACGTTATTTCGAACACCTGGCCCAGGCCCTGGACGACATCGACTTCCACAAGGGCCGGGCGCCGGAGATGGTGATGTCGCGCTTGCGCCGCCTGTACCTGCGCGCCGGGCTGGACCAGCGCGAGCTCAAGATCCTGCGCGGCATCCTGGCCGACGCCCAGCGCATGGCCCGGCTGGCCCGGGGCGGCGGAGCCTAGCGCCCCGCCGGCCGGCCGAATACAGTAGGCCGGCCCCCGCCCCCGAGTCCGCCGCCCCCGTGAAGTCCGTGCCCCACAGCTCCATCCCCGGCGGACTCCGGCGACTCGCGTTCCTGCTGTTCTTCCTGCTCCCGGCCCTGGCCTCGGCGGCCGACGGCGTGCTCGTGCTCGGCCGCATCAGCGACGACCCGCGCCGCCACCACGAACAGCTGCAGCCGCTGCTGGACTACGTGGTGCCGCGCATGCGCAGCGTCGGCATCCGCGAGGGCCGCATCCTGATGGCGCGCGACCCGCAGCAGATGACCAGCTACCTGCGCCGCGGCAAGGTCGACTGGGTCACCGAGACCCCGGGCACCGCCCTGCTGCTGGCCGACCGCGCCGGCGCCCGCCCGCTGCTGCTGACCGAGCGCGCCGGATCGCGCGAGTACCGCACCGTCTTCTTCGTGCGCCGCGACAGCGGCATCACCGAGCTCTCGCAGCTGCTGGGCAAGACCATCGCCTTCCAGTCGCCGTCCTCCACCAGCGCCTACCTGGTGCCGGCCATGGTGCTGCGCGAGCGCGGCCTGCCGATGAGCCTGATGGTCTCGCCGCTGGAGGAGGCCGACGCCGGCAGCGTCGGCTACGTCTTCGCCAACACCGATGCCAACCTCGCCGCTTGGGTGCACAAGCGCCTGGTCGACGCCGGCAGCTTCAGCGACCAGGACTGGGCCTCGCTGCAGCGCATGTCCGAGTCCTTCCGCAGCGACCTGGTGGTCATCCACACCACCGGCCCGGTGCCGCGCGCGATGGAGCTGGTCAGCGCCGGCCTCGACCCGGCGGTCGCGGCGCGCCTGAAGGAAGTGCTGCTCGGCGCCAGCCAGGACCCGCAGGCCCGCGACGCGCTGCGCCAGTTCTTCCGCACCACCGGCTTCTACGAGGCCGACCCGGCCACCCAGGCCAGCCTCGAGGCCCTGCGCCGCGGCGCCCGCGACGTGCGCGAGGCGCTGGAATGAAGCTGCCGTTCAAGCTCGGCCTGCGCGGCGAACTGCTGGTCCTGCTGACCGGCGTGCTGGTGCTGGTGGTGGCGCTGTTCGCCGCGCTGTGGTGGCAGGGCAAGCGCAGCAACGAGGACGCCCGCGACCTCAGCGCCCGCGCCATGCGCGAACTGGCGCGCGAGGGCCTGCTCACGCGCGGCCAGACCCTCTCCAGCCAGCTCGCCGACGCCGCCACGAACCCGCTCTACTTCCTCGACCTGGCCAAGCTGGGCGAACTGGCGCGCGCCACGCTGCGCCAGCCCGACGTGGTCTACGTGATCATCCACGACGCGGACGGCCAGGTCGTGCACGATGGTTCGGGCGACATCCCGGCCTTCGGCCAGCCCATGACCGACCCGATGGCCTACGAGGCGCTCAACGCCCAGGGCGTGCACGGCCAGTGGAGCGAGAAGCTGCTCGACGTCTCCAGCCCGATCCGCATCGGCGGCCAGCGCATCGGCGGCGTGCGCGTGGGCCTGTCGCGCGAGAACGCCAACCGCCGCGAAGGCGAGGTCATGGCGCCGCTGGAGGCGCGCCTGCAGGAGGCCGGGCAGGCCCACCTGGCCTGGCTGCTGGCCCTGATCGCCGCCCTGGTCGGCATCTCGGTGGCCGGCATGGTGCTGCTGCAGCGGCGCATCGTGCAGCCGATCCGGGAACTGGCCGACGCCGCCACCCGCATCGAGCAGGGCCGCTACGCCGAGGTCGAGGTCCATTCCGACCGCCAGGACGAGATCGGCGAACTCGTGCGCGCCTTCTCGCGCATGGCCGACTCGGTGGCGCGCCACGACCGCGACATCCGCCGCATGGCCTACACCGATTCGCTCACCGGCCTGAGCAACCGCCTGGCCTTCCGCGAGTCGCTCGACGAGCGCCTGCTGACGCTGCAGGCCAGCAGCGGCGAGCTCGCGCTGCTGTTCGTCGACCTGGACGACTTCAAGCGCGTCAACGACACGCTGGGCCACGAGGCCGGCGACGAGGTGCTGAGCCAGCTCTCGGTGCGCATCCGCCTGGCCGTCGAGCGCCTGGGCGGTCCGGGCGCCGAGATCGCCCGCTTCGGCGGCGACGAGTTCATCGTGCTGTTCATGGCCGACGACATCCGCGCCGCCTCGGGCCGCCTCGCCGAGGCGCTGATCGACGAGGTGCAGCGGCCGCTGGTGCTGCAGGGCCGCCAGGTGTTCCTCGGCGCCTCGGTCGGCATCACGCTGTTCCCCTTCGACGCGGCCAGCGCCGGCCAGCTGCTCAAGAACGCCGACATCGCCATGTACCAGGCCAAGGTCGCCGGCAAGGGCTGCTACCGCTTCTACAGCAAGGCGATGGACCAGGCGGTCGAGCGCCGCGTGCAGCTGGAGGAAGAGCTGCGCGGCGCCTGGGAGCGCGGCGAGATGAGCCTGCACTACCAGCCGATCTACCGCCTGGCCGACAACCGCCTGATGGGCGCCGAGGCCCTGTGCCGCTGGAACCACCCGCGCCTGGGCGTGGTGCCGCCCTCGGTGTTCATCGAGGTGGCCGAGCAGAGCGGCCTGATCGAATCCCTCGGCCGGCACGTGCTGGTGCAGGCCTGCAAGGACGCCGCGCTCTGGCGCCAGCCGGGCGAAGAAGCGCCCTTCGTGTCGGTGAACATCTCGCCTCGCCAGCTGCGCAGCGGCGACCTGCCCGACGTCGTGGCCAGCGCGCTGCGCGGCAGCGGCCTGCTGCCCGAGCAGCTGCACCTGGAACTGACCGAGACCGCCGTGCTCGGCGACGAGGTGCAGGCCAGCGCGCTGCTCTCGCGACTGCGCGCCACCGGGGTGAAGGTGTGGCTGGACGACTTCGGTACCGGCTTCTCGGGCCTGAGCCACCTGCGCCGCGTGCCGGTGGACGGCGTGAAGATCGACCGCAGCTTCGTCGCCGACGTGCTGCGCGACCCGGACGACCTCGCGCTCACGTCCGCGATCATCGCGATGGCGCACTCGCTGGGCATCACCGTGGTCGCCGAGGGCATCGAGGCCGAAGGCCAGTTCGCGGTGCTGCGCGAGCGCGGCTGCGACCAGGGCCAGGGCTTCTGGCTGGGCCGGCCGATGCAGGCGGCCGACATGCAGCGCGGCTTCACCGGCTGAGTCCGGCGGTGGCGGCGCCCGGCGCGGCGCCCGGGATCAGGACAGCAGCTTGCCGATCCAGCCGGCGATCTGTCCCGAGAACAGGGCCACCACCACGATCTCCACCACGCCCAGGGCCCAGGCCACCGCCATCAGGCGCCCGTCGCGCTCGATCAGCGCGATCGCGTAGACCAGCAGCACCAGGCCGAAGGGATAGTTCGTCGCCGGCAGCGGCAGCGACAGCAGCAGGCCCAGCACCACCAGCAGCAGGCCGGTGAACAGGCGCGCGGCCGGGTGGTCGACCAGGGCTTCGTTGCGCGGGCGGCTGAGCTTCTCCAGCCGCCGCAGCAGGCCCGAGACGCGGTCGCGGAAGCGGGCCACGCCCTCGCGCGAGAGGCTGCGCCGGGCCAGGAAGCCCGGGATCCACGGATGCGCCATCAGCACCATCAGCTGCAGGCCGAACAGGCTGACCAGCGGGCCGCTGATGGCGCCGGCGCCGATCGGCAGCGGCACGAAGGCCGGCAGCACCGACACCAGCAGGAAGACGCCGTAGGCGCGCGCGCGGAAGTGGTCCAGCAGCGCGCCGAAGGTGAACGCATGGCCATGTTCGCCCTCGGCCAGCGCGTCCAGCAAGCCGCGGGTGCTGATCTCGGGACCCATGGGCGGGCAGTCTCGGGGGCGGGGGCTTTATCGGCCCTAAACCTGGTCCGGGTCCGCGGGTTCGGGCACGCGCGACACCAGCAGCTTGTCCACGCGGGCGCCGTCGAGGTCCACCACCTCGATGCGCCAGCCGCCGAAGTCGAAGTGCTCGCCGGCGTGCGGGATGCGGCCGAAGTGCGCGACGGCCATGCCGGCGGCGGTGTGGAAGTCGTGGTCGGCCTCGCCGGGCAGGGCCGAGAGCGACAGCAGCTCGCGCAGCTCCTCGCTCGAGAGGCGGCCGTCCACCAGGTAGGAGCCGTCGGCGCGCGTCACCACCAGGGCTTCGTCCTCGCCTTCGTCGGCGGCCTGCACGCGGCCCAGCACGGCGCCGAGCAGGTCGCTGACCGAGACCATGCCCTGGATGTCGCCGTATTCGTCCACCACCAGGGCCAGCGTCTGCTGCTCCTCGCGGAAGATCTCCATCAGCTTCAGGGCATGGGTGGATTCGGACACGAACAGGGCCGGGCGCAGCTCCTTGAACAGGTCCGGGCGGCCGTCGTGGCGGCCGAGCAGGCCGGTCAGCGACTTGACCTCCAGGATGCCCAGCACGTCGCTGTCGTTGCCGCGGTAGACCGGGTAGCGCGCGTACGGCGTCTCGCGCATGACCGCCAGGTTCTCCTCGGCGCTGGCGGCCGCGTCGAGCCAGACGATGCGCGTGCGCGGCGTCATCAGGCCGGCCGCGCTGCGGTCGCCCAGGCGCAGCACGCGGTTGATCATGTTGCGCTCGTCGGCGTCGATCACGCCCTGCTCGTGGCTCTCGGCCACCAGCATGCGGATCTCCTCTTCCGTCACCTGGTCGGCCTGGCCGCGGTCCAGGCGCAGCAGGCGCAGGATGGTGCGGGTGCTGTGCGAGAGCAGCCAGACGAAGGGCGTGGCGATCCGCGCCACCCAGGACATGGGCAGGGCGACGCCGGCGGCGATCTTCTCCGGGGCCAGCAGCGCGATGCGCTTGGGCACGAGCTCGCCGAGGATGATCGAGAAATAGGTGATCAGGATGACCGCGGCGGTGGTGCCGATGGCCTGGTTGAGGTCGATGTTGATGCCCAGGCCGGCCAGCCAGGCGTCGAAGCGGGTGTCCAGGCCCAGCGGCGCGACCCAGGCCGCGATGCGGTTGCCGATGCTCTCGCCGCCGAAGATGCCGGTCAGGATGCCGATCGAGGTGATGCCCACCTGCACCGTGGACAGGAAGCGCTCGGGATGCTCGGCCAGCTCCAGGGCCTTGCGGGCGCGCCGGCTGTCCTGGGCCTGCTGCCGGAGGCGGGCCTTGCGGGAGGTGACCACCGACATCTCCGACAGCGCGAAGAAGCCGTTGACCAGGATCAGCAGGAGGACGATCGCGAGTTCGAGGCTCATGGGCGCCGGACGGGGCCGGCCGGGGGTCCTGTTCGGGGTGGAAAGGACCCGCACTATGCCACAGCGGACCGGCCGGCCCGGCGTCGCCCGGGGCGGCGGCGGGCCCGCCGCGCCGTGTTTCAGGCAGGTTTCGGCCTCGTGTCGGCCTGGCCGGGGCGGGCCCGGAAGGCCGGCGGGCTGGGCGGGTCCCCGGGGGCGCGGTGTAACATACGCGTCATTTTCCGACCCCGGGGCCACCCCGGCCAGCCAAGGATCCCGCGATGTTTTCCCTCCAGACCATCTTCGGCAAGGGCGACAAGTTCTACGGCCTGCTCGAGCAGAGCGCCGCCGCCGCCCGCGAAAGCGCCCGCGCCCTGGGCGAGCTGCTGGCCACCCCGCCGGCCCAGCGCTCGCTGGAGAAGTTCAAGCTGGCGCGCCAGAAGGAAAAGGACCTGGCGGCCGAGATCAGCCGCGAGCTGGTCAACACCTTCGTGACCGCGCTCGAGCGCGAGGACATCGAGGCGCTGTCCAACGCCCTGTACAAGATCCCCAAGGTGGTCGAGAAGTTCGCCGAGCGCTACGCGCTGGCGCACGAGCGCATCGGCGACGTCGACTTCATCTCCCGCGCGGCGATGCTCGAGCGCGCCTGCGTGGTGCTCGAGGAGATGGTCGGCCTGCTGCGCAAGGGCATGGCCCTGGAGACCACCAAGGAGCTCAACGACAAGCTGCAGGCCATCGAGGCCGAGGCCGACCGCCTGATCCTGGAGCTGTATCGGGACACCTACACCAAGGAAACCGACCCGATGCGCTACCTGATCCTCAAGGACCTGTTCGAGATCCTGGAGAAGGCCATCGACCGCTGCCGCGACGCCGGCAACGTCATCTACGGCGTCGTCCTCAAGAACGCCTGAGCCATGACCACCGCGCTGATCCTCGTGCTGGCCGTCATCCTGACGGCCCTGGTCTTCGAGTACATCAACGGCTTCCACGACACGGCGAACTCGATCGCCACCGTCGTGGCGACCAAGGTGCTCACGCCGATCCAGGCCGTTTCGCTGGCCGCGATCATGAACCTCATCGGCGCGCTCTGGGGCACGGCGGTGGCCAAGACCATCTCCTCGGGCCTGATCGACGCCGAGGTGGTGATGGTGACCTCGCAGATGATCATCTGCGCGCTTTCGGGCGGCATCATCTGGAACCTGATCACCTGGTGGTTCGGCCTGCCGTCCTCGTCCAGCCACGCGCTCATCGGCGGCCTGATCGGCGCCGCGCTGTCGGCGGCGGACAACAACTTCGACGTGCTGATCTGGTCGCGCGCGGCCGAGGACTGGACCAAGAGCCAGGGCATCTTCTGGAAGGTGATCGTGCCGATGGTCAGCTCGCCGGTGGCGGGCTTCACCCTGGGCCTGCTGATGATGGGCGCGCTGATGGCCATCATCTCGGCGATGAACGGCGCCGGCGGCTGGCTGGCGCGCATCTCGCGCCCGAAGTGGATCAACGCCGTGTTCGGCAAGGCGCAGATCTTCTCGGCCGCCTACATGGGCTTCGCCCACGGCACCAACGACGCGCAGAAGACGATGGGCATCATCGCCCTGGCCCTGATCGGCGCCGAGGCCGCGGGCACGCTGGACAACCTGCCGGGCTGGCTGGCCTTCATGCACCCGGGCGACAGCGAGGGCATCGAGACCTGGATCGTGGTCACCTGCGCCATCGTGATGGCCGCCGGCACCGCCGCGGGCGGCTGGCGCATCATCAAGACCCTCGGCCACAAGATGGTCAAGCTGCACCCGATCCACGGCTTCGCCGCGGAGACCAGCTCGGCCACCATCCTCTCGCTGGCCGCGCACTTCGGCATGCCGGTGTCCACGACGCACTCGATCTCGACCGCCATCATGGGCGTGGGCGTGGCCAAGAACCCGCGCGCCCTGAAGTGGGGGATCATCGAGAAGATCCTCTGGGCCTGGATCCTGACCATCCCCGCCTCGGGCGGCCTGGCCTGGCTGCTGTTCTGGGGCCTCGAGCAGCTCGGCTGGGCCTGAGCCCGGCCTTCGGGTGGGTGGACGGGCGGTGGGGGTTTGTTTTTTTGACGCGGATTGACGCGGATAAACGCGGATAGGGCAATCCGGTCAAAAAGCTTCATCGTCGTGGGTTCCCGGTGTCTGCGCGCCAGCTTCCGGCGCGGTACGCGCTACCGAAGCCGCTGCAGCTCGCGGCGATCCACTCTGAATCGCCTTATCGGCTTTTATCCGCGTTTATCCGCGTCAATCCGCGTCCAAAACCCAGTCTGGCCGAAGCCAGCGATCAAAGCAGGTCGCCGCCGGCCGAAAGCATGCGCTCCATCTGGTCGCCCAGGCCGCCGATCTCCAGCACCAGGCGGTCGATCTCGGCGCCGGTCAGGGTGTCGTAGGGGCGGTTCTCGCACAGCTGCAGGTAGGGCACGGAATCGAGTTCGCCGATGGCGAGGTAGCCCACGCGGCTCTGCCAGTTGAAGGCCAGCATGCGGCGGGCGTCGATGCCGGTCATCGGCGCGATCACGGTGCTCACGCGCAGGTAGGCGCGGCCGTCCTCGCCCACCATCTCCGACAGGAAGATGCTCTGGTGGCGCTTGCCCTTGTCCAGCGACAGCTGCACGCAGCACAGGTAGGGCTCGCTGGCGGTGAGCTTGTACTTGCCCTGGAGGTGGCCGCGGATCTGTTCGAAGTTCTGCATGGGGGCGTGACCGGTGCGTCGATGCGGCTATCCTAAACCCGCATGCCCGGAAAGCCCACCGCCGACAGCCCCGAGGCGCGCCGCCAGGCCATCCTGGCGGCCGTGCGCGCCATTCCCGCCGGCCAGGTCGCGGGCTATGGCGAAGTCGCGCGCCGCGCAGGGCTGGCGGGCAATGCCCGCCTGGTCGCGCGCGTGCTGTCGGCCGGCGACGAACCGGGCCTGCCCTGGCACCGCGTGCTGCGCTCCGATGGCGCGATCGCCTTCCCGCGCGGCAGCGAGGCCTTCGACGAACAGGTGCAGCGCCTGCGCGCCGAAGGCGTGGTGGTCGAAGGCGGGAAAGTGCGCGGGCAGCGCGCGGCGGCCAGCCTGGACGAACTGCTGTGGGCGCCGCCGCTCAGCGCAGGGCGCGGCGCCGGAACCAGGCGGCGACGCTGAAGCGCGGCCGGGTCGCCGGCAGCACCTCGTGCTCGACCTCGCCGCTGAGGAACACCGCGATCGTGCCCAGCCGCGGCGCGACGTCGCGCGGGCCGTCGGGCAGGTGCAGGCGCAGCGCGCCGCCGGCCTCGCCGGGCCAGTCCTCGTTGAGGTAGAGCACCAGCGAGAGCACGCGTGCGTCGCTGCTGGCGAAGCGGTCGCGGTGGCGCGCGTAGGCGGCGCCGGGCGGGTAGTGCGCGAAGTGCGCCTCCACCTCCTCCAGGCCCAGCAGCAGGCGGCGGTTGAGCTCGCCGCGCAGGCCGTCGAGCGCGGCCAGCAGGGCGCGCGCGGCCTCGCCGCAGGCCGGGTCGTCCAGCCAAAGGGTCGAGTCGCCGCGCAGGCCGGCGAACTGGCGGCCGTCCGCGCGGCCGGTGGCGGCGGCGCGCAGGCGGCCGGCGCCGGCATGCGCGCGGGCCTCGTCGGCGGCCGCGAGCAGCAGCGGGTGGGCCGGCCCGGCCTCGGCCAGGGCCCAGTCGGCCTGGCGCAGGGTGTCGGCCAGGGCTTCCAGGCCGGCGGGCGTGAACAGGGCGGGGGCGTGCATGCCGCTATGATACGGGCCGGTCACCACCGCGAGCCTTCCGCATGCGACTCCCCCCGGCCACCACCGGCCTGCTCTGGGCCCTGGGCATCGGCTTCCTGCTGCAGATGCTCGCGGGCGACGTGGTCATGCAGTACTTCGCGCTCTGGCCGCTGGGCGAACACCCGGTCGGCGTCACGCCCGCGGGCGACCTGGTCAGCGTCGGCTTCCTGCCCTGGCAGGTGCTCAGCTACGGCCTGCTGCACGGCGACTTCGTGCACCTGTTCTTCAACGCCTTCGCCCTGTACATGTTCGGCGCGCCGCTGGAGATGACCTGGGGCCGCCAGCGCTTCCTCAGCTACTTCGTCACCTGCGTGGCCGGCGCCGGCGTGGTGCAGCTGCTGCTGGTGAGCTCGGGCCTGCTGGGCACCGGCCTGCACCCGACCATCGGCGCCTCGGGCGGCGTGTACGGCCTGCTGCTGGCCTACGGCATGCTCTTCCCCAACCAGCGCCTGATGCTGCTGATCCCGCCGATCCCGATGCGCGCGCGCACCTTCGTCATCGTCTTCGGCGTGATCGCGCTGGTGATGGGCGTGATGGACACGCGCTCGGGCATCGCGCACTTCGCGCACCTGGGCGGCATGCTGTTCGGCTGGCTGATGATCCGCTACTGGCGCGGCCAGCCGCCCTTCAAGCCGCGCGGCCCGCGCCTCGTCCGCTGACCGGGGGCCTGTGGGAGCGCCTTCAGGCGCGATATCGCGGGGGTGTGGGTTTCGCGCCTGAAGGCGTTCCCACGATCGCGCCTGAAGGCGCTCCTACGGGTTAGCGGCGGAGCTGGAGGAAATCGGGGCTGCAGACCAGGCGCAGGCTGTCCAGGCGCGGGCGTGCGCCCGGCAGCGCGGCGAGCACGGCCTCGCGTTCCTTTTCCAGCGCGGACACTTCGGCCGGGTGCACGGCCGGGTTCACGCGCGAGAGCGCCTTCAGGCGCTGGATCTCGGCCGAAAGCGCGGCGTCGGCGCGGGCCAGGGCCTCGGCGGCCCGCGCCGCGGCCTCGGCCTGGGCCAGCTCGCGTGCCTTCTCCAGCATCGGCGGCACCAGCGCCGCCAGCACCTTGCGCTGCGGCGCGAGGTCGAACACGCGGTCGCCGGCGCGCAGGCGCGCGCGCTCGCCGGGGGCGAAGCCGGGGCGCGGCTGCAGGCGCGTATCCACCGCCACCGTCACCGGCGCCGGCGGCAGCCAGCGCTCGATGTCCAGGCCGCGCGGCGCCACGCACTCGAGCACGTTCACCGCCTCCATCACCACGGTGCGCGGCGGCAGCGCATCGTCCACCAGCACCGCGGCGTTGCCGGTCTCGCCCGACACCAGCAGGTCGAGCGCCGAGAGCAGCATCGGGTGGTCGCCGCGCAGGTAGAGCAGGTCGTCGCGCGCCAGCGCGGTGGCGCGGTCGAAGGTGGCCTGGCGCGGGCCGGCCTTGAGCTCCTCGAAACCATCCACGGTGATGTGCTCCGGGTCGAGCAGCCACAGCTGCGCCGACAGCGGCTCGTGGTGCACGCCGAAGGCCTCGAGCAGGCGCAGCGGGAAATCGTCCATCGGCGCGTGCGCGTCATCCTCGCGCAGGGCGCGCTGCAGGGTGTCGTCGCCGTCGCCGCGGCGGCTGCCCAGCTCGAGCAGGCGGTCGCGGCCCTCGGCGATGATGCGCGAGAGTTCGGCGTGCTTGGCCTGGCTGCGTTCGAGCAGCTCCGACAGCGCCGGCTCGCGCGCCTCGGCGTCGGTGGCGGCCAGCTGCAGCAGTTCGGCGCCGACCGCGCGCAGCAGCTCGCGGCCGTCGGGCAGGACCTGGTCGAAGGCGCCCAGGCCCTCGTGCAGCCAGCGCAGCAGCACTTCCTGGGCGCTGCCGGCCACGGCCGCCGCGTGCAGGTGCACGTCGCCGCGCTGGCCGATGCGGTCGAGGCGGCCGATGCGCTGCTCGAGCATGTCCGGGTGCAGCGGCAGGTCCCAGAACACCAGGTGCTGGGCGAACTGGAAATTGCGGCCTTCGGCGCCGATCTCGCTGGCCACCAGCAGGCGCGCGCCCTCCGGGTCGGCGAAATAGGCCGCGTTGCGGTCGCGCTGCAGCAGGTTCATGTCCTCGTGGAAGCGCGCCACGGCGATGCCGCTGCGCAGGCGCAGCGCTTCCTCGATGGCCTGCACCTTGGCGCGGCTGCGGCAGAGCAGCAGCACCTTGCCCGGCGCGACCTGCTCGAGCACGCGCAGCAGCCAGTCCATGCGCGGGTCGCGGGTGAAATCGTGGGTGGGCTCGTCGTCGGTTTCGCCGACGTCGTGCGCGAACTCGGCGCGCAGCGTGCCCAGCAGGGTCGGGTCTTCGCCGGCGGGCAGCAGCTCGACGTGCGGGATGCGGCGCGGGAAGCCGCCGACCGCGGCGCGCCGGTTGCGCACCATCACCCGGCCGGTGCCGTGGCGGTCGACCAGGTCGGCCAGCAGCGCCTCGCGTTCGGCGGCGTCGCCGGCGGCGATGCGGCCCAGGCGCGAGGCCAGGGCCTCGTCCTCGCCGGGGAACAGGCCGGCCAGGGTTTCCATGTCCTCGGTGGTCAGCGCCTCGCCTTCGGCCAGGCGCCCGGCCAGCGGCGAGAGCGCGAGGTAGCGGCGCTGCTCGGCGCGGTACGCGGCCAGGTCGGTGTAGCGCGCCGGGTCGAGCAGGCGCAGGCGGGCGAAGTGGCCGCCCAGGCCCAGCTGCTCCGGCGTGGCGGTGAGCAGCAGCAGGCCGGGCGTGCGCGCGGCCAGGTGTTCGACCAGGGCGTAGCCGGGGCTGGCGAAGTCCTCGCCCCAGGCCAGGTGGTGGGCCTCGTCCACCAGCAGCAGGTCCCAGCCGGCCTCGCGGGCCTGGCGGGCGCGCTTGTCATGGCTGGCCAGCCAGTCCACCGAGGCGATGACGCACTGCTCGTCCTCGAAGGGATTGGCCTTGGGTTCGGTCATCTCCAGGGATTCGCAGCGCTCCTCGTCGTAGATGGCGAAGGCGAGGTTGAAGCGGCGCAGCAGTTCGACGAACCACTGGTTGACCAGGCTCTCCGGCGCCAGCACCAGCACGCGGCGCGCGCGGCCGCTGGCCAGCTGCTGCGCCACGACCAGGCAGGCCTCGATGGTCTTGCCCAAGCCCACCTCGTCGGCCAGCAGCAGGCGCGGCGGCCGGCGCGAGGCGGCCATCTGCGCCACGCGCAGCTGGTGCGGGATCAGGTCGATGCGCGCGCCCAGCACGCCCCAGCCCGGATGCGCGCGCGCGTCGGCGCGGCGCTGCAGGCATTCGCGCCGGAATTCGAACTGGTCGTTGCGGTCCACGCGGCCGCTGAGCAGGCGCGAGTCGGCCTGAGACACCGGCTGCTCGGCGTCGAGCTCGCCCTCGGCATGCACGGCGCCGCCGCAGTGGTAGTGCAGCAGCGCGCCGTCGCGCACCACCTTCTCGACCTGCTTGTCGGCGCCGCCGACGCGCACGCGCTCGCCGATGCGGAACTCGGCGCGGATCAGCGGCGCCGAGCCCAGGGCGTACATGCGCACCACGCCACTACCGGTGAAGACGATCTGCACCTGGCGGCCGGCCAGGCGCAGCACCGTGCCGAGCCCCAGCTCGGGTTCGGCGCTGGAGAACCAGCGCTGGCCGGGGGCGAACGAATCGCTCATCGCCAGAGCGCCACCTGCGCCTTGGCCGGCTTGAGCATGGCGTCGCGGCCCTTGCAGCCATAGGTGGCGGCGAAGGCCGGCAGGTTCACCAGCGGGCCGTTGACGCGCCATTTGGCCGGCGCGTGGTTGGCGGTGGCCTGGGCCTGCGCCAGCGGCACGGCCTGGTCCTGGCGCGCCCACATCGCCGCCCAGCCGGTGAAGAAGGCCTTCGCGGCCTCGGGCGAGGGCGCGCCGCCGGCGTTGAGCGCCGCCCAGGCGAGCTCAAGGCCGGCCAGGTCGGCCTGGTTCTGCGCGAAGCCGCGCGTGCCGTTGACGCGGGTCGCGCCGCCGGTGGCGGAGTAGGCGCTGTACTGCGCCACCAGGGGCTGCGCGCGCTTGGCCCAGGCCGCGGCGTCGGGGCCGTCGAAGCCCTGCAGCGAGACCGCGACCTGCTGCGCGAGCAGGCCGCCGAAGGCGCCGAAATCGCCGGCGCCCGGGGCATCACCCAGCACCGGCGGCTGCAGCACGGCGGTGGTGGCGACCAGGCGGTTCTCCTGCGGCAGCCAGGCCAGCAGCGGCACCCACTGCTCGGCCGGCCAGGCGCGGCGGGCGCGCTGCAGGGCGTTCTGGTGCAGGCCGCGGCGCAGGGCAAGCACGTTGCCGGCGAAATCGTCGCGACGCATGCGCAGGCCGGCGAACGCCTCGGCCGGCACCTGCCGGCCCAGCTGGATTTCCATCGCCTGCAGGCGCTCGCGCGCCCGGGCCTTGCCGGCGTCCGACAGCCAGGCCGCGCCATCCACGGCGGCGATCGCGCTGGCGCGCACCGCCTTGGCGATCGCGTCGGCGCGGGCCTGGCGCGGCGCCGGCAGCCAGCGCTCGTCGTAGGCGGCGTCGAGCAGTTCCGGGGCATCGGCCTGCAGCCACTCGCGCAGCCACAGGGCGCGCGGCAGCGGCTCGGCGCGGCCGGCCAGCAGCTGCTCGTAGACGTTCGTCCACGGGTCGCGGAATCCCTTGGGCAAGGCAGGCGCCAGCGAACGCACCACGTGCGCGCGCAGGTAGGCCTTCCACTGCTCCGGCTTGGCCTTGGCCAGCTGCTCGTTCACCGCGGCGAAGAAGGCCGGGTCCGCGAGCGCGACCTCGGTGGCCTTCAGGCCCTGCGCGGCCAGGAAGTCCCCGAGCGCGAGCGCGCCGGTGGCCTTGGCCGCCTCGGCCAGCGGCATGCGCCGCGGCGTCGCGTCGGCCTGCGTGGCCTTCGCCAGCGCGCCTTCCATCACCACGACCCAGGACGATTCCTCGGCCAGTTTCTTCGGCGCGCTGCCGCTCAGGCGCAGCCACTCCGAGACGGCGGTGCGGTAGCGCAGGTCGAGCGCGCGCACTTCCGGCTCCTGGCTGGCGTAGAAGCTCGGGTGCGGCAGGCCCAGGCCGCCGGGCGCGAGTTCGGCGTAGGGCTGGCCGCGTTCGTCGCGGCGCACGCGGAAGTCGAACAGGACCGGCGTGCCGGCGGCGTGCAGCGCGGCCACCACGGCCGGCACGTCGCGGTTGCGGCGGATGCGCTCGATGCGGTCGAGCAGGGGCTTGAGCGCCCGGGTGCCGGCGGCTTCGATGGCGACTTCATCCTGGCTCGAGGCCACCAGGTCGGCGAGGGCGCGCGAGGCCGGCAGGCCCTCGGGCGCCGCCGTGGCCGCCAGCAGCTCGGCGCGGCGGGTCTGGCCGAGCGCGGCCAGCTGGTCCCAGCGGCTGAAGCTGGCCTGGCCGGGCTCGAGCGCGTGCTGGGCCAGCCAGGTCGCGTTGACATGGGTGTAGAAGTCGGCGCAGGCCGCGGGCACGGCGGGCGCGCGCTGGGCCTGCGCGGCCGGGGCGGTCGCGAGGGTGATCAGGAGGGCGGCGAACAGGGGGGACGAGCGTCGCATGGGGCATCCGGGCTCCGCGGCGGGGGAGGCGATTCTACTCCCCGGCCCGGGGCCGCCCAATCCCGGCGACCGGCGGCGGCGTGAACGGACCGGGGGCGCCGCCGGCCGCCGCCGGGCCCCAAAAGAAACGGCCCGGCGCGGGGCCGGGCCGTTCCAGGGGGCGCGCCGGCGGGCCGGCGCGCGGGGTGGCTCACCAGATCGAGACGCGGTCGGCCTCGGCCCGCACCATCGGGTCGCCTTCCTTGCAGCCGAAGGCGGCGGCGAAGGCCGGCAGGTTCGAGGGCGCGCCGATCGCGCGGAAGTTGGCCGGCGCGTGCGGATCGGTCTGCAGGCGCACCTTCAGCTCCTCGGGCTTGAAGTTGCGGCGCCAGACCGTGGCCCAGTTCATGAAGAAGCGCTGGTCCTGGGTGTAGCCGTCGATCTCGGCCACGCGCTTGTTCTCGAGCTCGCGCTGCAGGGCGTCGTAGGCGACGGCCAGTCCGCCCAGGTCGGCGATGTTTTCGCCCAGGGTCAGCTTGCCGTTGACCTTCAGGCCCTCGATCGACTCGTAGGCGTCGAACTGCGCCACCAGCCGGCCGGTGCGCTCCTCGAAGCCGGCCTTGTCCTTGTCGCTCCACCAGTTGCTGAAGTTGCCCTTGGCGTCGAAGCGCGCGCCCTGGTCGTCGTAGCCGTGGATCATCTCGTGGCCGATCACCGCGCCGATGCCGCCGTAGTTGAGCGCCGGGTCGGCCTTGGCGTCGAAGAACGGCGGCTGCAGGATCGCGGCCGGGAAGACGATCTCGTTGGCCAGCGGGTTGTAGTAGGCGTTGACCGTCTGCGGGCTCATCTGCCACTCGGTCTTGTCCACCGGCTGGCCGATCTTGGCCAGGTTGAAGCGGTAGTTGAACTCGTTGGCGGCCATCAGGTTGGCGATGTAGCCCTCGCGCGAGGTCTGCAGGCCGCTCCAGTCGCGCCACTTGTCCGGGTAGCCGATCTTCGGGGTGAAGGCCGCCCACTTCTCCAGCGCCTGGGCCTTGGTCTCGTCGGACATCCAGGCCAGGCCCTCGATGCGCGCCTTGAGCGCGGCGGAGAGGTTGCCGACCAGCTGCTGCATCGCTTCCTTGGCCTCGGGGCCGAAGGCGACCTTGACGTACTCCTCGCCCAGCGCCTCGCCCAGCTGGCCGTTGATGGTGTTGAGCACGCGCTTCCAGCGCGGCTGCATCTCCTGCTGGCCGCGCAGGGTCTTGCCGTAGAACGAGAAATTCTGTTCGGCGAAGGCCTTCGGCAGGAAGGGCGCGGCGTTGTCGATGGTGTGGAAGCGCAGGTAGGCCTGCCAGGTGGCGACCGGCACGTCGCCGAGCATCTTGCCGACCTCGGCGTGGAAGTCCGGCTGGGCCAGCGAGAACATCGCCGGGCGGGCGACGCCCTGGGCGTCGAAGAACTGCGACCACGGGAAGGCCGGGCTGATCGCGTCGGCCTGGTCGAGCGTGACCGGGTTGTAGTACTTGGAGACGTCGCGCGAGAGCTCCTCGCTGGACATGGACTTGCCGGCCAGGCGGGTCTCGAAGGCCATCACCTCCTTCGCGGCGGCGGCGGCGTCGGCCTCGCTGGCGCCGGCCAGCACCAGCGTGGCGGCGATGTGCGCCTCGTAGGCGGCGCGGATCGCGGCGTGCTGCTCGTCGAAGTAGTAGCCCTTGTCCGGCAGGCCCAGGCCACCCTGGCCGGCGTAGGCGATGTTGATCGAGGAGTCCTTGAAGTCCGGGCTCGGCCCGAAGCCGAACACGTAGCTGCGGCCCTTGGCGTGGCTGCTGCGCAGCCAGG
>VFQN01003520.1_pt1 | contig 22224 bp, 18 predicted proteins | sample 3512371 | NCBI WGS metagenome assembly VFQN01 (sample SAMN10412370, study PRJNA504923) | tailings metagenome | isolation source: Replicate 2 from Balatoc abandoned mine | place: Philippines: Itogon, Benguet | collected 2017-08-28
AATCACCTAAATAGATTGTCTCGCGAGCAAGAGAATGATTGTGAGAATGATTGTCTGAGTCTTCAAATTGGGAAGATTGGAGTCACCTTTCAAAGATTGCGTAAGATTGTTGTAGTGTTAATTGATTGGGTTATTGGATTGCATGCTCCCCTCCTCCTGCTGCATCCTCTTTTTTCGAAATTTTATAAATTTACTTTTTCGAAAACAAAACTTTCCTAAATCTCAGTTTTCATGAAATTCTCATATCCACCAAAAGGCCGCATTTCTGAAAACTCGAGTTCCTACAAGATGGAGAGGGGACGTAGCGTGGCAAGGCAGCGTTATTGTAAAACCACTCAGTTAAGTGACAACACTACTGTGACATCATACAGCAGACTATAAGAAGTGTCGTAACTTGCTATAATTCTCCTGCGCCTGTTGCTGTTAGCTTCATTCATTTGTCTGCTCTGATTGTGGTGACATTTCTAACGAGTTCCTTTTACACATTCTTAAAACAACGAAACAAAAGTTACTAAACCAATACCTCATTGGAAAGGTTTTTTCTTATTCTAGTCCTTCAGTTGTTATTTTTTTGATTGTTCAATGCTGTCTGGTCTTTTCTCGGAGAACGAAACCGAAGAAGCCAATATATAGCCTCTCTCAAGTACGCAAACGATTTTATATAATAGTCAATTTTCCTTGAAAAGAAATCCAATTACACCTTTATTCGAACTTTTCTCAGTCTAACCATTCGATTTAAGACTCATTTTTGTTGTTCCTTTAGATTTATTTTTCTTTTCCGAGTGGGAACTTTCTAACGCTTTCCACTACTCATCAATTAGAGATTCATTCGATTTTTCTCGGACTCTTTTAACAAAGTCTATTTTACCTCGATTTATAACAAGCTTATTTACTTCTGTGTTATTAAACAAACAAGCGACTACCACATTCCCTTTTAAGAGTCAAAACACAAATTCTTCCTAGCCCTTCTTAATTATTACATTCCAACTAAATTAACAAATGAAGTTATTAGATTTAATTCGTGGTACTTCACAGAATGAAACCCATGATCCTAAATTACATCATGAAGCAAAATTATCGATGCAAAAGTTTAATGAAGATGAAATTGTGATCTTACGTAAAACCTGGAGAGATTTAGCTGATCGTGCAGGTGGTAAAGGTATTGATAAAGATACTTTTTTACAATATTTTCCATTAGCTGGTTTACTTGGTGAACGTTTATTTGCACAATTTGATACAAGAAAATCTGGTTTTATTGATTTTGATGAATTTATTAATGGTTTAGCAACTGTTTGCAGGTACGAGCATCAATGATACAGTACTTTGACCTCTTTTCTCATCTTTCTTTTCATTGCAGAGGTTCAAAGGATGATAAAATTCATTTCGTCTTTAATATGTATGATGTCTCTCATGATAACACTGTCTCCAAGCAAGAACTAACGACTTTACTGAATCATATTCCAAAAGAAGCTTTCCATCCTGTCATGTCACCTACCAGCATTCCACTCTCACGTGGTAATTCAGTTGTTGTTTCTCCTTCTGGTATTAGCAATCATTTCCCTGATCCTGAGCTTCTACATGCTGAAATTAATGCTAGTAACAATGGTTCATTACCTGTTGACTCAGAATCATTTGAAATTGACGATGTTGATCATTATACAAATCAAGATATTGTTGAAAAAGCATTCGCAGAATGCGATTTAAATCATGAAGGACGTTTAACTTATTCTGAATTTAAAATGTGGATTGAAAGAAATCCATCCATTTTAGACTATATTGAAAGTATATTACCTTACAATGGTCCAAAGGATGTACAACCACATCATCATAAAAAAGAAACCTTACCACATATGAAACGTATTCATTCACGTGTTAGTTTAGGACGCTCTAGTTCCATTCAAGAAGTTGCTGGTGAAATTTTTAATCATACTTCTGGTTCACGTCGTGCTTCTACGGGTTCACGTCGTTACCATATTAATACCAATGGTCATTGGGAAACTGGTTCCCCCGTACCAATGAGTCCTTATGCTGGTCAACCATTATCAAGAAATTCTTCTTTTAGCCATCCACCTTTACCTAATTTAACTGCAACAGGTTCAAATGCTGGTGCAACTAATTTATCTGCTCGTATGAATCATTCACCTTCTTTAGCTGAAAGTAATATTGATCAAGAAGAACAAGCGCGTTACCATCTTGTACAAGCTATGGAATTAACACAAAATCATGAATTAAAGCTTGCCATTCAAAATTTATTAGAAAGCATGGCTGAAGCAAATATTCATGTTGATCGTGCTGATACATCGGAAGTTTATCGTACTGTTGTTACATGTGAATCGTATTTATGGAAAAAGGGAAAATCATTATTTCACATGCTTTCCAAACGATATTATTTACTTTCTGGTAACTGCATGTATTACTATGCTCACCAAGCTGATGTACGTCCTAAAGGTGTAGTTTTCCTTACTGGTTCCATTATTGAGAAGATAAAAGAAGATGAAATGGAAATGAAAGGATATTACGGGTTTGAGATTACTCATCAAGATTTATGTACTGGTGATCATCACCGACATGAGAAACGTGTTCTTTACTGCAAAACTGAGGAAGAACGTGATAAATGGGTTTCTTCGTTACAACATGCCGCTCATGTCGTTCCTATTGAAGATGATTATGTCATCGGTAAAGAATTAGGACGTGGACGTTTCTCTGTTGTGTGTGAATGTGTTCATAAGATTACTGGTGTTCACTGTGCAGTCAAGGTTATTGATAAATCCACCATCGAACCAGAGGAAAAGGCATTATTACGTACGGAAATTGCGGTATTAAAATTAGTCAATCATCCAAATATTATTAAATTAGAAGGTTTATATGAAAGTCGTCAAAATATTTACATTGTCATGGAAATGCTAAAAGGTGGTGAATTATTTGAAAGAATTGTTGGTCGTCCACGTTTTACTGAATTAGAAGCAGCACGTTTATTACGTCCATTATTAGAAAGTGTTGCTTATTTACATGATTTAGGTATCGTTCATCGTGATTTAAAACCAGAAAATATATTATGTGGTGATGAATTAGAAGATTTAAAGATTGCTGATTTTGGTTTATCGAAAATGATTTTACCAAAAGAGAAAATGGATTCAGCATGTGGTACACTGTCGTATGTTGCCCCTGAAGTATTAACCATGCAAGGATATGGTAAAGAAGCTGATTTATGGTCAGTTGGTGTGATTTTATTCTTATTATTATGTGGTAAATTACCTTTTGATGGGGATGATCATAATGAAATTATTCGAAGTACCATTCAAGCTGATTTAAAAGTGAATCCAGTTGTTTGGAGTAAGTTAAGTGATGAAGCGAAAAGTTTAATTACTTCATTATTGAATAAGAATCCAAAGTAAGTTCATATTTTTCCATCTCTTTTAGATATCGTATGTAACATTTATGTTCTATTAGGGATCGTATTTCTGCTCGTGATGCACTGAGACATCCTTTCCTTGTCAATACCTTGTTACAAGCTAGAAGAGTAAGTTACTTCAACTTCAACTGTTATCACCCTGCACTCACTGCGAATGTCCTGTAGATGTCTGTTTCACCTGCACCAGTTGATCATTCTCATCCTGGTATCGCTGCACGTGGTCCTTCCCCAACACCTTCGTCACCTCATCCAACAGAGAAGGCCGTGAATGGAACCACGACCCCAATTCCAGTCGAGAAAGCAGTGAACGGAAACGCGACCCTGAAGCCAGCAGATAAAGCGGCAGAGAAGGCGGCGAGCGGAACAGCAACCCCTCCTTTGAATTCCTATACTCCAGAGTTGGTGGGTCATTGAAGAAAAGAAGTAAAGAACTTCAAGAAACGGAAGAATCATTGAATGAAATAACATTGTTCCGTCATTTTCTGTTTCTTTGTTGGGATTCTTTTGCTTTCTTTCTTTTTCTTTATCAATTTATCTGTTCCTTCTCTAAGCTTAGAACTAATACGCTCTACATTTTGATTTTTGTTAGGGTGATGCTTTCTTTCTATTTCTTCTTCTGCTTCTTTCATTCTCCTTCCTTCCTTCTCCCTTCTATCTATACCACTACTACCCACTACTCTTGTTTGCACTTGTCATCACACCTTTATATATGCTAGTCTATTATTATTAAATGATGATTTCATACATATATAACCGGAAAAAAAAAAGTCGTAACATTATGATAATTAACAAATTATATACTTCAATATTATATTAATAATCATCAATAGAATCAAATCAAATCAATTTAAAGTAATAATTTTGGCAGGGTTGTTATCTGATTGATTTTCTTTTTTTAGTTTTTTTATTTGTTTGAAACCCTTTAGGTAGTCGCTTTTCTCTTCTTCTTTCTTCTTTCTTCCTACCTCTATCTTCTACTCAAATTAAACATTGTGAGTGCCGATTGACATTTCATTTTTTTTACTAACTTCTTTCATTTCATCAACAATTCTCCCCCTCCTCATCCACTTTCTTTTTCTGTTTTGTTCATTTGTTCTTCTACTTACTACTTTCTTTATGTCTACCTTCTATTTTATTTCTTGTGTTGTCTCGGAAAGACAGAGAACGAGCTGTGTGGAGAGATAAAGAGATACGAGTCGAATTGTGAGTGAAGAAAGTCAAAAATAAGACAAAATAAGACAAAAAAAAATATCAAATTCAAAGAAAGATGATAAGTAAAGCAGATAGCATTAAGTGGGAAATCAAAACTATTTGACCAATTTCATATGGATCTAATCATAAATGTGTAGTACACTTAAAGAATTGCTTTTCCATGTTTTATTCATATTTGTAAAGCATTTATCATCAAACAACAATATTATTCTTTCGTCTCACTTCCTTTCTCCCTTGATTTCGGGTTAACACTTTAATCAGTGCATTAAGTGTAGCGGATTTGATAAAATGATTGATTGTTGTAAAGGCAACATATGAGAAAGATGTTATCATTGATAATATTTCTCTTTTCCTTTCTCGCTTCCACAGGGCAAGATCAGTTGAATGAAATCCATATTCCTCGAAGCCTTCTTGAGAGAACTCGATGGAAGTTGAATGTGAGTGAAGTATGGGTGATTAACTTAGATTGGCGACCAGAGCGAATGAGGCTGATGTCAGCACAGTTAAAAGAACTCCAAATTCCGTTCCAAAGATTTCCTGCGGTAGACTTTGGGGATGGGAAGAATGAAAGTCAATTGAAACTGGCTATGCGAGAATTGCAGAAGGAAACGAAGATCAATTTAGAGCAGGTGAAAGTTGACCTTAACAGCAGCAATCGTAGTGATTTCACATGGGGTAGTATTGGATGTTGGCAAAGTCATTTGCAACTGTATCTTCGATTAGCCTCATCTACATCATCTGGCCCCTTCCTCGTTCTCGAAGACGACTTGGAACTCTTTCCACACGTAGTAAAAGTGCTCTCCAGGAAATTCCTTTCCTATTACTTACCTGATGACTGGGAAATGCTTTATCTCACTCATGATGGGTTAAAATGCTTCCTCGAAGGAGCACAATTAGCGAACGACAGAGCAGTTGATTTCCAATTTTGTCAAGTACAATATGCATGGCAAACCGCTGCTTACCTTATTAGAAGTCCAGCAGCAGCGAAGAAGCTCGCGTCATTCGGAAATACACCACATGCACAGGTCGCTGATTGGTATTTGAACGAGCAATTTCACAAGAAAGAGATCATAGCATATGCCTTACTTTATTTTGCTGCACGACAACGTCGAGAAAGGTTCTGCAGTGATATTAACCCTTCTCTTCAATGTGTAAAGTTTAAAAGTAAATAAAAGGAAAGACTTGAAGGATAAAAAGTCAATCGATCCAGTTTATAATTACAATTTTATATGCTCTTCTAATAAACTAATATTTAACTGTTTAGAAAACACCAAGAATCGATGTTTGTCCATCCGGTTTCTCTCCTTCACGAGATATCGGGTTCTGTGGTCGTGTTAATAACTTCACAGCCGGCCAATCACTAAACCATAAGAAATCACTTAATGTTCGATCATTCACAAAGTCATCATCCATTGCAAGACCCAATCTCAACGATGGTAACCTTGTATGAGAATCAATTGCAGTAGGATTTAATAAGACAGAATAAATATCATCTTTCAGATCCACCACACCAGTGACACGAATTTCATCAGAAATCTGAATTTTTGGTCCCTTACCAACCCCTGATCCTTCAGTTGCTGCTTTTAATGCTAATAATTCATTAATTTTATTATAAAAATGTTTTGGACGATCTCTTGGATTAATAAATAACGTTTTTAAACGTTTAATACGTTCTTCGATACCATAATGATAAACAGTATCTTCTTCATGAACAGAAGCAACGACTAAGGGGAGTGATTCTGCTCTCTTTTGATCGATCGTTGGTATGACAAGGGCCGGATCGACTGTTTCCCCTTGTGCAGGACGCTCTGTGGGTGGTAAAGTTGCTGGTAGCATCTTGTAAAGATTAAAGTTACTCACAGTCGATGGGGTTTCTGTTGAAGGGGAAGATAAAAGTGTCGCAAGAAGACGTGTTGCAATTGCTTCATGTTGAAACATCTTTGATGACACATAGTTTCCAAAGACTTTCTTATATTCTTTCTCTTTCTTTTGTAAAATTTCTTCAGAGTCTTGCGTTTGTTGCAATCGTCGAGTCAGTGAATATTCAGGGTATTCAGTCTCAAATTGTTCTTGTAAGATATCTTCTGTATATGTCTTATAGGCAGGATTCTGAACAGCTGCAATAAATCCAGTCGGATCAATCAGATATCTTGCACGATCTTCCTCAGTGAGTCCTGACAGGCCTTCCTCTATTAATCAAAATTGAGTAAATTGAACGTTCAATTGAAATGGGATCTTACTTTTAAGTCTAGTTTGAATTTCTGTTGGAAGGTCTAAAGCTACGATAGGGATAGAATGATCTCGGGCGAAGAGAAGGAGAGGTAAAGACTTTTCCACTTCCATAAACCCTTCCTTCGCAATTCTACCAGCTTTAATTTCTTTTTGAACAGATTCGATTAGTTTCTGAACAGTTGGATCGTCCTAATGAAGTTGTGAAATCATTGCAACAACAACAGAAAAGCATATTACCTGAACGCTTTCTGCAGCTTTGAACTCTTTTGGAGGCTTTGAGGTGGAAAATTCAGCGAGAGCTTCATCTATTGTATCGATTTGAGGAAATGCCTGACTAGCAAGGACAATCTTTCGGTTTGGATTGATTTTTATCATCCGTTCCAGCAGGTTAATCTCTAACTGATGGTCTTGATCAGACCCTCTATGGTCACCAAATAGGACGACTTTGCTATTCACAAGTCTAGTGAGCAAAGATTTCTCTCCTTTTTCTGTGCGGGGTTGCAGATACTGCGGATCAGCCATTTCAACTGACCAGGCGAAGGGTCGCTTGGATTTTGGAGGAGGTGGAACCACTCGAACCTCTAAAGCTGGATCAAACTGTTGCGTACTATCAACAGCAAATGATGGTGTAGTCGAGAAAGCTCCAATAAGCACCAGTAAGGAGGAAACTGTTTTTTGTATTGCATTTCTTGTGTTAATGGAAGTACTCGTAGCTTGAAGTGGCGATCTTGAAGCTTTAAACGACGACTTAGTTTTTAAAGCTGATATAATAGGGTGAACACAATATGAATTACATATAATCAACGGTATTGATAGTAAAATTCCAACAAACAGCTTCATTTATCAAATCATTCAACAAAGAATGACGAAAACAAAATCAACACCCTCGTAACAAGAGTCTCCTTTAACGAGTGACTAAAAGCGTTTTTCAAAAGAAAGACCGTTTTTCTTGCTTTCAGCCGGGGCGGTGAAAGTGAGAGAGATTAGTTCAGATCATCAATCAAAAGAAAGTTCCACAGTTATCAGGTTATAAACATCAATAGCATTGATTGCATTCTCAGGTTGGAGTCATTCTTTGGTGTAGGGAGTGAAAATTTTTGTTTTGTTTGGATCGTTATCAGTGTGAAATTTTGTTTGTTGCAAAATTCACTCCCGTTAAGAACTCGGCAGATTTAGACATTGAGTGACTGAGTTAGTTGAAGTTCTCATCTTTTATTGCTATAGTTATTTTGTTTCTTTGGAGTGTGACGAAACCATTTTTCTTGAATGGGAAACTCTTGCACCAAAGAACTTTCATCAATCTCAGCATTGATCAATAAAGCAGGTGGAGATGCTAATGCTGCTAGATATAAGAAAACTGAATTAAACTCTCTTTCAACTGGTTTACATTCATCTGAAAGTACGACAGTGAAGGAAAGTCAAGTGAAATATGCAATCCTACATCCACAAATCAGAGATTTACTCTTACGACTCTCTTATGATGAAATTCAGATTATCCTCGTAAGTTACCTTTCGTTATCCTTTCTTAGAACCTTTCTCATGATTATCTCTTTATTTAGAATATCTTCCGTCTGAAAGTACGTCAATCACGATCAGGGAGTACCTTACCACCCTCTGCCAATGCTTTCATTTCACCACGTTCTGATGCTGGTGATCCGAATCATCTGAGTATTTCTTCTGCACTTTATCCTTGGAAAAGGCTTTCTTTATCTAAACAAAATCTCTATGATATCCTTCCGTCCTTCCATCCATCCTCATTACATCAAACTTGGTTAATACTCCAACAAGATTTTTCTTTACCTAAAAACAATGCAACTCACTTCATAGAGCAATCTATTAAAGATGGCCTGTTAATAAATGCTGATAATATTCTAAAAATGTTTTTATTTTCTGATTATAAGAATGGTATTAGTAGTCAAAGTGAAGATAAAGATTTCCCGAAAGATATTATTTTTCAAGACTTTTGTACAGTATCTTCAATGTAAGTGTCCTTTCTGTCTTTCTTTTTATTAAGTTAAACTTGAACGTTACGTTTATTAGACTCCTACATGGAAGTAAGGAAGAACTTTTCACGCTTCTATTCCTTTTATTTAGTGAAGAGATGATTATACCAAACACCACTAACAAGGCAAATAACCCCAACAAGCGATCACAGCAGAACATTCAACGAGGTCTCTCATCCAATCATCCGTCTCAGGGAACGATTGAAGATGATCATGGTTTTGTTGCCCCTTCCAAGTCCCACTCGATTGATCCTATAATCTCACCCTCGTCGTCAGGCGGTGTCAGCTCACACAAGTCCAATTCCTCCCTTCACTCTTCTTCTCCCCCAAAGCAGCATGAAGTTGAATCCTCCCCTGTGCACGAAAACACTGCAACGGAAGATATTCCTCCGCTTCAAAGAACACTTTCTGAGCCAACCTCAAAGAAGCTTGTGCTCACTGAAAAGCGTTTATTGGAGCTCTACGTGTTTGTAGTGATGATGCTTTACCATGAACCGTCGTTGTCTGTGAAGCAAAGAGCTGCGGTACGGCAAAGTTCCGACTTTATGAAGTTGATCACGTCATTAAGAGAACTACTTTCTCAGCATGGTGGGAAACACGTTGAACAACTGCTGAATAGTTCCTCAAATAGTGCTCATAACTCGTATTATACATTGTCGGCCTTCCTTAGTGGCATTTTCCCACAAAACCACCCTGGATCCTCGACTACAAATTCCACTATTCACGGTCCAGGAGGTAATTTACTGGCCAATCTTAACATCCCTCGAGTCTTAGCAAGTGGAATTTATCATCCAATCTTTTATGACTTCATTCCTAACCCTTACGAGGTGAGCTTTTTCTCTATTTTAAAACTTTCTTGACTGAATTATCCGTTCTGCAGATCTTAAAGAAGGTCTTTGACACTTACTCCTCTGCCTCGTCCATTTCTGCCTTACAAAAATCATTGAAATCCTATTCCGGCCTTTTCCACGCAGGAAATGGCGCTGCTGGACATCAAGAAGATCGCCAAAACGAGCTTGCACAACAATCCTACGAAATCTTTTTGATCGAAAGTGGTTGGTGGACGGAGTTCTGTGATAAGATGGAAGTGACGCCAGTTTACTCTGATGTTGTTCCTTATCTTGTGATTGATATTCACGTTACATTGAAGCCAAAACAGCACAATCATATGAAGCAGCATACCCCTAACTCCTCTCCTCGAGCGAATCATACCCCTTCCCACTCTTCGAACTCAACAATGACTGCTTTTTCATCGAGTAAGTATGAATTATTTGACATCTTCTGTGTTGGAATCGGAGATCCTGATCAGGAGCTTGCTGAAGAAGGAGACCATCATAGAAGTAATATGGGGGAGGATGTTGTTATCTCCTCTGTCGTCCACGCGATGTCGTTATCTTTACTAAACAATCGACAGCTACTCAAAGAAACATTGCCAGCGCAGTTTGAGTATCTGCCTCCGGACCATCTTACTCCTCTCATCACTCCGTTTTCGTCGTCTAACGGCGTGGCAAGCGATGGAAAGCAGTATGTGGCGTTGCCTTTTGAAATTGGTAAGGCTTTGTACGAAGCTTTTGACGTCTCCGCGACAGTTTTCTCAGCCGACGTTTTTCGAAGGTAAGTCTTTTTCGACTTTGTGTGGACTGGCTCTAATTCTGCTTCGTTGTAGATCATTGAGATTTGTGCATAATACAGCATCGAGTGAATATGTGGCATATCTTGCGAATCATAAGGATTCGTTGACATCAGCAATCCATCATTTCGTGAATAATTTTCATATTCCTTTTACGATCTTCATTGATGTTTATTCTTATTATTCTTTACCAATTTATACTGCTTCGAGTTTAGGTCTTGCAACAATCGAACCAGTTATTGACGAGTTCTATTATTATAACACAAAAGAGACAATGACCATTAAACAATGGTTAATCCAGAATTTACAACAATACGGACGATTATCGATTGACTTTGGTCATTCTGAGCCATTAGAAAGAAGTTTTAGAGTATGGGCACTTGTCGGTATTACCCCACCTCCAGTGGGAACCAGTGCCAATTCAACAACCGCCACTGGTGGGAGTATTAGTGAAGATGTTGTATATCCCAATAGAAAGATTAGATTACCATTCAATCAAAATTATGAATGGGTACTTGTTACAGAAAATGATCATGATTACCAATTAGAATGTCATGGTAATCTATGGAATTTATTTCCATGGACGCCCACTGATAATCAACAATCTAATAGCAAACACACAGCGACAAGACGGTCCACTGGTAAAGTTGATAACAATGTCGGCAACTTGTCGGCCTATTCAGGGAAAAAGGATTTAGCGATTGCTTTAATGATTGAGAGTGTCACTGAGGAAGGACAATTTCCTTCTGAACATATATTAACTTCCGAATTATGGAAAAATATTCGAATTTTATCACAAAAAGAAGAACAGGAAGAAGAATATCAAGAGGAACCGCGTAATAGTGATGAAAATGGTCATATTATGAGTAATGTATTACGAATAGGATTATTAGTTGATATCTTTAATCCTATTCAACAACGATGGCAAGTTGGTGAAGTAATAAATATTATGAAAACGGATTATTTCAATGATTTAAGTAATGCAAAAAGAAAGATTACCTTGTCAATTCGCTGTCGGTTTAGTGATTCTGTGGATGAAAATGATGCAGTTGTGTTTGAATTACCGTTAGAGTCCAATCATTTATTAGTACACGGAACAATTACTGATTTGATTAGTGTGCAATCATTACCTTCTCTTCTCATGGAAGAACAATTACGTATCAGTGCGGTTGAGATTGTGAAGAAAAGTCACGTGTTTCATCAAATTATTCAACAATCATCAACGCATCTTCAGCGCTCTGAAACGACTTCCTCTCTCCCGCAAACACAGAATAATAACACTGCTGCGAACGGTACCACTAATGCATTGAATTCTATATTAGTAACACCAGCAAAGGGAAGAAATTCATCCGTCGTTCCAATCACTGTCGCGTTTACACCTGAACCAGCAACCACTTCCTCATCCATACACCATGATGATAGTCACAAATATTCCACACCTGTTAAAGGTAAACCTTCCGGGCACTTTCTTGGCAATGGCCTCGAGGATATTTTAAGTAGTGTTACAATAGAGGAAATCGAGCGAATGGATTGGAAGATATTACAATACATAGCAGAAGAAGATGATTCATTTAAGTTATATTATACTTTTTATCTTTCAGAGGATTATTATCAACAAGAGATTAAAAATTTTAAAGAATTAACAATGTATGTATCAAATCGTAATCATCCGTCGGTCATTCGACAACGTCGATCGACTCAACAACAAAATGGTGCACCATTTTTACCAAAACGTTCATTACAAGGATTATTTTATTTCCCTGGACATGGTGGAATGAATTTAATATCATCTGATAATAATGAAAATAGAAACAGTTTAAATAACACTACTAATACTACTACAACTGATTTAGCAAGTCCTGGGAAGCAGTTATTATCAAAGTGGGAAAAACTCTTTCCCAACGGGTCCGGAAACGGCAGTAACGGAAACGGAAACACCAACGGTAACACGAATAGTGTCAGTACACAAGCAACTAATCATGCTGCTGATAACAGTAACGGTCGAAAAGGTCGTGCTGTTAATAGTACCAATAATCGATCAAACTACTCCGTTACGAGTGCTACGGGCACTGCTATTAATAGCAATAACTCTTCAATGGAGAAGATTCCATCACATAGCAATAATGGCACTAATGCAGTGGTTCCGCTTGCGACAACATCAGTACATCAACCAACCGTAGCTGCGCCACCTTCGTTACAGCCTCCAGTAGTTAGTGGGGGGAGTGGTGTTGGTACTTCTACGAGTATCACAAGAATGGGTATTATCGGTTTAAATAATTTAGGCAATACCTGTTTCTTATCATCAGCATTACAATGTTTATTACGTACACCAATATTTATACCTTATTTTTTATCTTATCAATATAAATTTGATATTAATGATCGTTCTAAATTTGGTACAAATGGGAAATTAACAGAAGAATTTGCTGAATTTGTTCGAACAGTGTATAATCCATATATTGGTAGTAATAATGGTATTACCAATCTTAATAACAAAGAACGGAATAGTAATAGCAATTTCTTTGGTACTGGTGACGGTAAACAACAATTTTATTATTTTGGTCGTAACAAAGCAAATAACAATGCTAATACAGCGGCGAATGGAAATAATAGTAATGGTGGAAGTTTGAATAACAGTGCTCATAATAACGGTCATAATAATTCAAGTACACGATTACGAGGTAGTAACGGGAGTGTCAATACAGGTGCATTAACAACAGCAACAACGAATCATCCATCAACACCAACAGGTTTACAACAAACATCCATTTATTCAAGAGTAACAATTTCGCCAACAACTTTTTATAAATTATTTCAAGGACATAAAACCCAATTTTCTGGTGCTGATCAACAAGACGCACAAGAATTTTTATCAGAATTATTAGATACTTTCCATGAAGATTTGAAAAATAATTTATTAGATAATAATAATCAAGCGGTTACCAATACTTCATCTTCATCTGCTGGTGTTTTGACAAGTGCTAATTCTTCATTATTAAGAAATGTTATTTATAGTAATTCGAATCGTCGTTCATTAATTCGATTATCAATGGATCATCAATCAAGTTTAACAGGAAATCAATTACTTGTCGGTAACTCGTCGGCAAACGCGGCCGGTAAGATTAACAATGCTGTAAATGCCGGTATTGCAGCTGCTGTCAGAGAGATTATCTTTAACGGCGATAAAGCATGGGATGAATATGCGAAACGAAATGATTCTATCGTAACCAATGTATTTCAAGGTCAATTATGTACTCATGTATCTTGTGAATCATGTGGTAAAGCAAATACACGTTTTGAACCTTTCACAACATTATCATTACCAATTCCTAAAGCAGTGATTAATAATTCTACATTATCATTAAATGGTCATTCTAATCATGAAGTTTATACAGTTATTATCAAATTTTATCGTAAATTACCACGTTGGTCAAGTTATTGGAGATTACGACATTATTTAATAACAACAATCGGTCCTTCTTCATCTTCTGCTTTATCTATTGAGGACATCGATACATTAATGAGAAAAAGTATTTTAATTGAATTATTCAAGCAAAGAAAAGAAACGAAACGATTTGTGATTAAATGTACAAAGAATATGACTATAGAAACATTAAAAGTGAAATGTATTGATTATCTTCAAACTATTTATTCGAAGAAACGATCATCACCAAAGGCGATTGATTATAGCCAGAAGACTTTCCAACAGGTCTTCAATGGAGGAAAGACAGCAGCAACGTCCTCGTCGCAGTTAGAAAGAGTGGAAAGTATTGAAGAAGCGGATGAACAGCAACAAAGTCAGCAAAAAGCAAATAGTTCTCCTGGAGAGCTTCCCTTCCCTGATGATTTACAGCAAGAGCTGAAGATAGCAAATCTTACAATGATTGATATTTCATCAGATGAGAAGTATCGTATACGCAAGATTGTTGAAAACAAGTAAGTTTTGATGATATGCATCATTAGATTGTTATAAAGAATTCTTTATTTTCCTATAGGGAATATTTATCAGCTGTTATTGATGAAAATAGTAATAATTCCAATGAATGTGAATTATTATTAATTGAAAATAATAAAGATATTAACTTTATATCTTCATTACCAGGTAATAAGAACAAAGACCAGTTTTACATCAGATCTAATCTCCTCCTCTCTTTCTTTATAGGGAATAAGTTGAATGTGAATCCTGATTCATTCTTACGTCATCATAATCAAATTCTTTCGTCAGTATTATCAACACCATTAACACGTGATATTTTATTAAATAAGAAAGCGGAAGATTGGGATCATTTATTAACACGTTTATTTTTTGGATTTGTTGAAGAAGAGGAATATTATGAAAATAATCTTTATCATCATTTGTTACTTCATACTTACCCTCCTTTAGGTATTACTCCTTCATCTCAGGCTCTGATGAGTCGTTCCAGTGGTTCGCTTGGTGGTACAGGTATATTACCGACATCTACCAGCTTACCAGCAGAGAAAGTGATATGTGATCTTGATTATCGTTATTCAAATCAACATGCTTCTGCAACAACTCCTTCGAATTCATCCACGAGAGAACGTGCAAGATCCTCTTCTTCTGCTTCGAATAGCTCTCAGAGTCACCATCAAACGTTTACTAAGCCATTCCCAAAGAATATGGCTGATTTGCAACTGTATGATCGTGTTGATGCATTAGATCATAAAGATCAATGGTATTCAGGTTCTGTTGTTGAGATTCTTACCTTTCCTGGTGTAGTGATTGATGTTCCGACCGTTGCAACCCCTTCCTCTCATTCTAAGAAGAATAAATCTGGTTCATCCTCTTCTAGTAAAGATCGACCGCCATTGTCTTCATCAAACTCTGGTCGACAAGATAGCCTTCGTCATCACCAGAACAATGAACAGCAGCAACAACAACAGCGACAAAAACCTGATGAAATCTTTATTCGTGTACATTTTGATAATTATTCTTTTGTATGGGATGAATGGTATGATTTATCAGAATTTCAACAAGGATGTATTACATCCATTTATACCAAGGCAAATCGTAAATTAAAGATTTATGATATACAGATTGTTCAAAGAAAATTAGTATATACAATAAGTCCTTCCAATAAAGCAGGTAGTAGTGGTAATAATAACAACCTTGGAGTCTATGGATCATTAGATTTAACGAAAATTGAATTAATTGAACAACCTTTTATATTACAAGTTGAATCTTATCGTACTATTAGTCATCTTTATTCACAAATTGTTGAACAAATGAGTCGTTATCTTCCTGTTGGTAAGTATTCTCCCTTTTATTTTTCTAATTATCGCCATTTATTATAAACATCCTTCTCTTGTCTTCTAGAATATGTTGAAAGTTTAATCTTTGATCAAAGTTCATCTTCATCCTCGTCCCAAAGTTTCGAAACAATGAAATTACCATTTGAAGTTCGGTAAGTTCTTCTTGTTTATTATTATCATCGTATTATATATCTGACCCCTACTCTGCTGAATCATAGAATGTTAAATATACAAAATCTTTATGCTAGTCCTAATCAACCATTAAATTATTCAACATGTTATATCTCCACTGAAAAGACTGATCGATCAAGAGAACGATTCGAACGACATAAGGTAAGAGGAGATACGATTGTCTTTATTCTCATTGTTAATATTGTTCGATTCATAGCAATGGGAAGGATTAAATTTACCTCGATATGATCGTGATCGTCCTGTATCGAATGTCTATCATCCTAAGCTTATCTTAACGGTTGACTGGGAATACATCCTCCTCCCGCCGAACTCCACGTCATCACCTACTTCATCACAACCAAACACTGCCCGTGCTTCTCCGAACCCTTCTAACACTCCTGCATTAATTATTCTTGCAGATTATGTCAGTTATATCAATTCTCTACCTCCTCAACAGCCTCCACAACTCCAACACTCGCCCTCCGTAGAGGAACGAGGTAGAGCGAATAGCACTGCCAGTGTCAATAGTAATGGAGGAGGAAAAGGGAATAATACCAGTCAAGTGACAACTACCGCTGCAGTGCGATGTAGTGTGATTCAAATGTTACCTGATGCACGTTACGAAGATGATGCCACCTTTACAGAATATGATAAATTAAATAATTATCAATATTCTATGACATCAACAACTTCAATTACATCCAATCATCATCAGAATCAAGCAAATGGTGGTAATGCAGGTGGTAATGATGGCAGTAATAGTACTAGCGGAGGTAGTACGTCCTATCCATGGAGTTTCGATGCAACAAAAGGTCATCGTAATGCTGATAGGAAAGTACATCATTTAGCGACATCAGGGGTTTCACCTTCCTCGCCTAATGGTAATAGTAACAGTAGTAATAGTAAAGATCCTCGTCCTGGATTGACGATTGAGAATGTATTAAGGTAAGTGAGAATGAATGATCTCCGCTTCACTGACCTCTTCTTGCTCTATTAATAGTAATTTTACTGCGAAAGAAGAAATACAAGATTATTATTGTGAACATTGTAAAGAATTAAAGAAAGGAATTATGTATTCATCAATACATAAATCACCTGATATCTTAATATTACATTTAAAACGATTAATTATGAATAGTACAGGTGGTGCAAAGATACGAACTTTAGTGAAGTTTCCATTACAAAATCTTAATATTTCACAATTTATGACACGTAAGTTGACTTTTTGAGAAGTATTGGTATCTTGTACCTTACATACGCCTCGTGTTTGTTTGTATTTATAGAGAGTATGGCTTTAAAGTCTTCACGTGCTCGCTCCAATTCAGCTGCCGTGGATCCTACTCTCATGACAGATAAGAACTATGGTGGGGGAGGTGGAGGTAGTTTGAGTGGGAATGAAGCAGAGTTAGCTGAAGTTGAACAGTTTATGTCATCAGGAGATGGTATTGAAGGAGTCGAGAATAATTATGATCTTTTTGGTGTTGTGAATCATCTCGGTAAGTTATCTTTGTTCATGATAATATTGTCTAATGGTGGGTTTAGGTGGTATGTTTGGTGGTCATTACACTGCATATGCTCAATGCGAGGATTTACATTATACATCCAATAATACCACTCCTTCTCCTCCTTCTACCTCTCATTCTTCGAATGAAGGAGAGAAACATATCTACACTACTGCGAGTGAGTTGAAGTCAATTCTCTATGATCATAGTGAAGTGAACTTGAAAGATTATTCACTATCACCTGGGACAATTAATCCTACGTCATTCCTACCTACTCCACCACATACAACAGCGTATTTGAATAATCTAGCTCAACAACAGACATCGTCATTGAGAATTGGACAGCATTTACAGCCACAAGCAAGTCTAGAGACCACATATCGATGGTATAAGTTTGATGACGATTATGCGATCGAATTAACTTCACAATATGCTCCGATTGAACCAACGATTGTGTCAGGTTAGTTTTCTTTGTTTCTTCTATGAAATTTAAGGTATCTTATGAAATTTGTTATAGAATCAGCTTATTTATTATTTTATAAAAAGAAACAATTATCCAGAGAAAGTATTTTACGATATACGTAATAAATAATAAGAGATGGTCTAGTGATGATAGATAGAAATGTAATTGAAAAATGTAGATATATAATATATGATATTGATAATAATATGAAATAGATGAAAAAAAAGAAGATAAATTAGATATTTCTTGTTAGTAAAGGTTTGGAATTTTTCTCTTAATGAAGCTTTCATCAAGCATTATTTTGCTTGTATGAGATGTATGTGAGAGAGGTTATAGTCTATTACAAGTTGTAATTGTTGTGCTCTTGTAGTTCTTTTTGCTATCTCTCTCTTTTTTTCTTTCTTTCTTTTTCATTCTTTTCTTTTCTCTTCTTTCTTTAAAATGTCTCCCATTGTTTTCTAATCTTCTTCATCATCATGCTACCATTAACCCAAGTGTGCAAACCCTCAATTTCTCAGAGGTATAGACTCCTAGTTGCACAGATTGAAATTGAAGTGTGAAATCTTTCAAGACAATTGATCAATTGAATCAATCACTTCTAACTCATTTTACAAGACAAATAAGAGACACAATGATCTATAATCGTCTTATTGCTTTATTCTTGGTTCAATGTGCTATGTATATGCTGTCAGTGGAAGCATTTGCTCCGACAAAGACATCAGTTTCATCCACTGTTCTGAATGCGAAATCTCGTGCTTTACCATTTTTAGAGGCACCAAAGAAGCTAGATGGGAGCATTGTTGGTGATTTTGGTTTTGATCCTCTTGGTTTAACTGATACTTTGAATGATTTGCACTATGTTCGCTCTGCAGAAATTAAACATTGCCGTGTAGCTATGTTAGCCGTGGTTGGCTTCTTATTCCAACAAAACATTCATATCTTAAATGGTGAAGCTGATCCAATTAAAGCTGTATCTGCTTTAGGATTGGGTCCTAACTTACAGATTTTATCCTTCATTGGTGTTATTGAACTTGCTACCTGGCAAAAGACTTTCTTCGGAAACGACCCAGGTAAAGACTTCCCTCTTTTATCTTAGAACTTGAACTTAGTATATTGACTAATATCAACAATCTATCATAGGAAACTTAGGATTTGATCCTTTGGGATTTGGTAAGGGAAAGACTGTTCAACAATACAATGATCTGAAGCTGAAAGAAATCAAGAACGGTCGATTAGCAATGATTGCGATTATTGGATTACTCTTCCAAAATGTAGCTTTGGATGGTCGACCATCCTTACTATTCTAAGCGGCATGACCAACAGCTGCCCACCCTTAAATCAACTTTAATTGCAAATCTATCGAAATATAGAAGAGCTGGAAGATTTCACTCAGCTCTTCTTTTGCATATCTAAATCGCAAACAAATTTCCTATCTAATGACTTTCAACCTTTCTTTCGCAATATGGAAAGAGGAAGTTTCAATTCTTCATTAATCTAATAAAAGATAACTTAACACGTTGAATACTCGGGAAAAAGAAGCTATTTGATTCTCTCCTCTATCTCTTTGTCAAAGAATATCTGCACAGATTAACCATAGTTAGGCTTGAGAGAGTCGAAAAAATAGAAAATCAGAAGAGAAACTGTGATGTGATAATAACAGCAGATTCAGGTACGGCGTAAATTTTAAGAAAGATCGAAAATCCGAAAACTCGAATTCCGTGAATGATTCTTTTCGAGCCGTTGAACCCTCTCAACGGTTTCTTTCCGCTTAACGGATAGCGGATTATGGGAGGATTTGACTTATGAAGGAACTATCTACGACTAGTTTACATTCTAATTTAAAAACAATTCCTAACAAACATTACCCTTTCAAATCATTCATCACAAGCATGAAGTGGCCAGCCTATCTACATACATCAACACATTTGGTGGGTCTTCATTTGAAACCTGATCAGAAAAAGATGTTTAACTATCTAGTAAAAGAGATGAATCGATATTTACATGCTTTTACATTAAGAGAAAATCTATTAAAAGATTTCATTGATTCATGGTGTGAAATAAATAATGAGAGTTTCCTACCAGCATTACATCAGATTATTAAACTCATCCGTCATCGTCTTATCTCTGGTAGTTCAACTACCTTTCATCGATTAATACATTTATGTAATGCATTAATCCGTAATGGTGGTACAGTAGCTCATGCACTCATAGGACGTGAAAAATTCCTTCGTACTATCGTCTATTGTATTGAAACTTATGCTCGAAGTCGCAATGTATTATATCGTGATTCTGCTGCTTTCGCTTATCAATGTTTCAAAGATTGGAAGAACGGTTTATACGAACGAAAAGATTTATTCCCTTATTATTCGAAGCAGTTCGATAAAGTAGAAAAGAAATACTCTTTCCTCGAGAATGTATCGTTGGGTTGCTATATCTTACCCGACTGTGAACGAGTGGATGTGACAGTAGCCGAGGAGTATCGTATATTAGACCCACCACCAGCGATGCCGATATTAAAACCACAAGAACCAATACAATTTCAACGTCATATTTCATCACCAAGACAAAGTTTCTTTAGTAATCATAGTAATAATACAAGTAATAAATCGATTTATAATAAAAGTGCTATGATGAGTGAAGATGAACAATCATTACAACTAAATCGTTTTTCTGATTCTTCACCATCACCAAGATCAATATCAGTGAATTATGCAGTGGAGAATAAATTAACCATTATTCCTGAAGAGGCGAAACACGATTCCCTGCATGATGATGATGAGAGTACAGCAGAGGAACAATACTGTGAAAGTTCATCTACAGTCAATGAGAATGAGAATGAGACGATTGCGACAGGACGAGATACAATGTTGACAGGACGTGATACAATGGCAACTGGTAGAGATACTATGATGACAATTGGTACACGTAAATCAGCTGGAACGATTCTCTACCCGCAGATCTACGAAGCAGGGAAATCAACAGATGATATTATCCAACGACCAAAATCAATTACCAATAATAAAGCATTGAACACTAAATCAATCGATTACGAATATAATAATAATCTTAATATTGAAGTGAAGTATTATGGTACACAAAGAGTTGTTTCTTACAAACAAGGTCATAATAATAATACTTCAAAGACTCTTGTCACTTCCAAGAGTAATAGTAATAATAATATGAATAAGCAACCAATAATGCAACAATAGAAAGAACAAAAGAGAAAGATAGCAATAAATCAACAGTGATGATGATAATAATAATGTATATATATCGCGTTTCTAGTTTATAGTAGTATAGTGTTCTAGTCATGATTCTTTGACGTGTTGTTTTAATACCTTTTGTTGTTGTCGTTTTGATTTCTCATTTGATTTGTTTTTCTTATAGTCGTTGTCATCATCATTGTCGTTGTCAATTGGTATGAGTAGTAGATTTTGCTGTCTTCTTCTCTTTCGTTCTGAAGTTGTTGTTTCTTTTTGTATATAGAAAATATATCACCAATAATGAGATGTAACATGACATCATATGATACTTATGTGCACCTTTAGAGATTTCACTATTCGTTAACTTATATTGCATCCTTATACTTCTGTGTTTGTGAATGTGTTGTAGTTGCGGATTGCATCATATAACACTTATTCGAACTTCTTTCTCATAGTTTTTTCGGTTTTGTTTTACTTCAAAGTATTCGTTTATTTATCTTTTTCTTTGTGTTGTTCAGTAATATAACTGGAATATATGATCTCATCTTCCATTCTTGAATGATTTTTCCATACACTTCAATATGTCGCAAAAGTGATGAGATAAGAAGATTGTTCTACTGTTGAGAGGTCAAATCACACTAAAAGACTCCTTTACGTTGTTGAATTGATTATATTTTGAACTAATCAGCGTAAGCGAAGTTCTTTTCATCGGTTGAAAGCATTTCTTCCTTGTTGGATATCCCTATTCTTCCAATGATACGGCGATAACGAGGTTACACTCTTTAAGTTAGACTAATATTATATTGTGGGATATTGTTATTCATTGCAAGATTGCTAAGATTATGAAAGCTATGATGCTCAAATCTGACTTCCGATACCGACTTCAAGATCTGAGGCCAATACAGCCGGGAATTTACAGACAGCTTTGGTACCCTCAGAGATAGCGTGTTTATAGAGCTCTCCGGTTAACAAGAGGCGTGTAGCAGACTGAATGTCGCGAGAGGTAATAGTGGACTTTTTGTTGTAATTTACTAAGCGGGAAGCTTCCAAAGCAAATCTCTCGAAGATATCATTGAGAAAGCAGTTCAAAATAGACATACCACTCTTGGAAATTCGAGTATTTGG
>VFQN01003521.1_pt1 | contig 22217 bp, 36 predicted proteins | sample 3512371 | NCBI WGS metagenome assembly VFQN01 (sample SAMN10412370, study PRJNA504923) | tailings metagenome | isolation source: Replicate 2 from Balatoc abandoned mine | place: Philippines: Itogon, Benguet | collected 2017-08-28
GGCCTATGGCGAACACTCGGGGGGGGGGAAGGGGGGGGAAAAAAAAAAGGGGGGGGGGGGGGGGGGGGGGGGCGTGTTACGGTGCGCAGGGCGTGCACGCATGTGTCCAGAAAGGCATGCGGGGCTTCGCAGGACGCGTGCAGTGGTTCGTTATGGCGCAGCAAAGGAGGTGCTGCTGTCGCTATGGTAACAGCAACTGTCAGCACCCGTAACTTTGGGGCCCAGGAAGGTTTGAGGTATGTACATATACCATCATATGTTATCCCATATGTGTTCATTCATTTAAATTATGTTGACGGTGTCCCCACCTCGTCGTACGCCAGGAGCGTGTGCTGCTCGATCATGGCACGTGCCATCATGCGCAGCCGCGGCGAGGGCAGCACGTGCAGCGCGGAGGGGTCGTCGTACAGCTGGCTGATCTGCTCGTACGACACGTCAGCCGCACAGTGCTGCGCACACCACTGCTCGAAGGCGCTGACGCCCCTGCGGAGACGGGAGGGGAGGGGAGGGGTATGGACACGCGTTGGCTGTGAGGAGGAGTACGGTAACGGCGATGGTACAACGTGTTCACATGAAGCATGGGCTGGGGCCGTTGTGTGTAACGTTACCATGATGGCCCGTAAGGACCCGATAAAAGGTCACCACTGTTTTTTTGTCTGGTGTAAACTGCTCGAAGGCGGCGACGCCCGTGCAGGGTCCTGGACAGAAAGCGAAAAAGGCGGTGTGCTGTGGTCAGGAGAGTCTTTTCATAGAAGGCAGGGGCGCACCGATGAGTAGGTGCCTCATTTGCAAAGTGAACGGGGTGAATGGAAGACACGTGCTGCACCGGTCTACCGGAACACGACTCTACAGTTCCGCCCCACACCCACGCGTACCTCTTCTGCGCCCACGTCTTGGTGGCCAGCCCCCACTCCTGTACCAGCAGCGTCTCCCGCAGCGCCCGCACGCTCTCCAGGTAGCCGCTGTTGGCAACCTGGGGACGGCAATGCCACGTGCACGGTAGCCTAGTAAGCGACAGAAGTGCCAGCCAGAACCTACCAGCCAGCTGTCTGCCTCCCACTGCTGGCTTGCAGTTAACCCACACCGTAACCCACCCCCGTAATGGCCGACTAGATGTGGTCAATCCAGGTCGATCTCAAACAGCCGCTTCTTGCCCATGCCTCCCACTGCTGCCCTTGCAGTTAACCCACACCATCACCCACCTCCGTAATTGCCGACTGGATGCGGTTGATCTCAAACAGCGTCTTCTTGCCGTCGCTTGCTGTACCTCCGCCGCCCAGCATCTCTGCACATGACAGCAGCACGCAAGGGGAGAGTGCACGCGTCGATGGGTTGCACCGTCTGCATGGAAATGTACCATCATGCACCTACACGCACGACAACATGCGGCTAGCGGCCATTGCATGGTCGCATGCTACTCCTGCGTCCTACACATGAGCCACCGATACTCGCACCCCATACTTTCACCAAAGTGCCGCACTGGTTCTACCCGTACTGCAGGAACCCTGCCCCGCAGCACCTTCACGCTGTCCTCACGGCTAGACGCACTTCACACCAGGACCCCAAAGGGTTCTCCGCACATGCAAAACGCAGCGACCCCACCTTCCGCCGCGCTGGTATGTGCGCCGGCCGTCACCGCCGCCGCCCCGCCGCCAGCGCCCCCCGGCACACTCAGCCCGCCGCTGCCGCCCCCAGCCGGGCCTGCTCCTTTGGTGCTGCTTGCCGCTGCTGCTGCCCCGGCCGCCGCTGCCGCTGCCCCTCCGCTTGCTGCTGCTGCTGCTGGCTGTGCCGCGGTGCGCAGGTCGCGGGCCAGGTCCATGAGGTTGCGCTCCACAGCCACCAGCCGGTCCTCCATCAGCCGGTACCTGTTAATACACAACAGGATGTTAATGCACATCAGGATGTTGCTACCAGCTGATCGTCCATCAGGCGGTACCAGTGGCCAACCCAAGGGCGCCCGTGCCAGTCACCGTCCGTTCGCAGCCACCCCAAACTCACCCCCAACCCACGCACCATACGCTGTGTACCGGCCCAGGCCCAGGAACCCCAAGCTGGGGAGGTCTACCCTGATCCCAAAGCCCCCCCTGCCTGCCACGTGCCAACTCGCGTTGCCGCACACACCCCATACACTGCACGCTGCCTACCGGGCAATGATCTCGTCCGCCACCCTGGGGAGGTCTCCCCTGCTTCCAAGGCCCCCCTGCCTGCAACGTGCCACCTCGCGTTGCCGGCAGCCGCCCACACCCCACCACAAGCATCGCACGCTGTCTACGTACCGCGCAATGATCTCGTCCGCCTTGTCCTCCAGCGTCTTGGCCAGGATGATGGGGGTGGCGGGGGCGGCCTTGATCAGCTCCTCGCCGCTGAGTGCGGTGGGGGGCAGCGCCTCCTGCTCCTCCTTCCTCTCGGTGTGCCCCTGCTCCTGCTGCTGCTGCTGCTGCTGCTGCAGCTGCTCCTGGGTGTCCTCCTGCTCATGTTTCTGCTGCTGCTCCTTTTCCTTTTCAGCGTGTGTTTCAATGGCCTGCACCTCGTTCGCATGGCCCTTGTGCCCGGTGTCCGCTAGGAGGTCCCGCACCGTCCACGGCTTCTCCCTCTGAGGTTTCAGGCCAAGGAAGGTAGCTGTTCCGCTGTCTGCCGCGCGCGCCTCGCTGTCCGCTGAGCCCTCGCGAAAGCGCACAGGAGGGACCGAAAGCGGCCTGGGCCCTCGCGAAGGTGCCACTGTACTCACCCAAGGGCTTTGCTGATACAAACTGTAGCTGTGATTTGCTGCTGGCGCGCCTGCAAACTGGTGTCGCGCAGGGTTGGGGTGCTGCGATGCGCGCCCCGCGCCAGCCGCTGCAAGACCTCCGGGCGTTGCGCTGTGGAAGCTGCGAACCAGGCCTGGTCCTGGGCCGGTCGGTGTCCTTACGTCCGTGCCTACAGGCGCTCCGCTGGGTACACGGTGCGCCGGGACAACGCTCGCGGCCATGGACGTGCCCAAAACTTGCAGTGAGTAGGGCTTTTCAACACGGCGATAACAGTTCGTATACTGTATCTGATCTTCGGCGTAAAGCGCTTGCGCACCAGTTTTGTGTCGTGAGTGATCTTCACCGCGACAAAATGCTGACGTCCGCCCGATGACCCCCGACCCACGGGTCATGTTCATGCGAGTCGATCGCCTCATGGATCGCCTGCTATTGGCATACGGTACGTCAGAGTTCCTTCCCAACACATGCATCCATGCCCCACATGTCCTTCACGAATACAAATATCTGCTCGTGCATGCCAGATGCCACCCAGCTGCATTTGCATTGCTTTTGCCGATGTAACCCCTCACCTCCTTTCGCGCCTCCGCACCCGCCCCCCTACCACTGCCCCTGACACCACCACCCGAACCTAACTGCGTCCCCCCTACCCCACCCCAATCCTGCTGCACCCACAACTCCTATCACCGGCTGCCCCCCACAACCGACGACGACTTGGCCTTCAGTGCTGCTGCTGCTGCCGTGTGAGCACTCAGTGACATGGAGTTCTCTGCCCCCAGCCCCGTCGCCCCGCCCTTGCCCTTGCCCCCCGCCCGCACCGCGGCATGCCGCACCTCCCCACCCACGCTGAACACCAGCGGCTGCGGCATCCCGGCGTGCATCCTCGCCAGCTCCACCGCCGCCGCATCCGACCGTGTGTTAACAGCCCTCGACGCAGACGCCGCGATGGCAGCTGCATAGTTGGCGTTGCTCAGGGGGGCGTGTTGCGGCGCCCCGGAGGAGAAGCCAGGGCTGGTGGTGGAGGTGGGGTGCAGGGAAGACGCCATAGCCGCAGATGCTGATAGCCCAGGGACGAGTACGACGTTGTTGCCGCCTCCGCCCACGCCGGCTTGCGTTAATACACCTCCCAGGCTGCGTGGCTGGTACTGCGTTGGGAAGGCGCGTTGGTGGACGACGGATGCGGCGGGCTGCTGCAGCTGGGGCCCTAGGTGTGGTGCGGTGTTGTTGGTGGTGGTGCCCAGGACGGCGGTGGCGGGGGAGGTGCGCGTGGGCGCGGCTGCGAAGGTGTAGGAGTGAGGGGGATCCAGGGTTGTGGAGGGGCTGGGGGAGGGGGCTGTGCTGCGGTCCAGACCGGGAGTGGGCCGGGCGGCGGTGAAGGCTGAGGTGCCGGCGGAGCGCCTGTGGAGACGGGCGAGTTTCGAACGGGAATGATAGGGGCCGCATGGGTTTGTTGTTGTATGTTGCCTGGCAGAGACAGGACCGCTTCTCGTAGCGACGATGTGCGAGTAACTTGCGGCGTGCCCCCCGCCAGTGGTGAGGGACTGTACCAGTAGATGCATACTATCCAACCCCCTCGAACGCCCGGTGCATTGCACTTTCACACCGCTCGCGTCACGTCAAGCGGCACCCACCTGAATGCGGCAAAGGATGGCAGCGCCACGTCGACGTCATCCACCACCGACACCGGCACCGCCAGGCCCGGGGGCGGCTGGGGGGCAGCCGTCACAGACACAGCCGCCCCCACACCCACCGGCCCGGGCCCCATCCCCATCCGCACGCCGCCGCCGTCGCTGCCTGCGAGCCAGCTCGGCACGCTGACCGCCGGACCAGCTAGCCCCGGAGCTTGGGAACCTCCCTGCGTCGCTGCTCCTGGGCCGCCGCCCCAGGGGCTGGCCGTGGGTGCCAACCACGCCGCAGGAACCGACCGGGCGGTGGGTACCGGGTCGTCCAGGTCTGTGAAGATGCGGCGGGAGACAGAGGGCTGGGCGCCGTGCGGGTGCAGGTGCGCAGCCGGGCCGGGTTGGTGGGGGTCGGGGAGGGGCTGGAAGGGGCGCGAGGAGAACTGGGAGGCGGGCCCGGCAGCAGGGGCGGCGGAGGAGGCGGCATAGGGGGCGGACGCCTGGGCGGCGGTGGTTGAGGAGGTTAGGCCGGCCAGGAGGTTGGGGCCGTGTTGCGATGGCGTGGAGCGAAGCAGCTGGTTGACCTGGGCCTGTGGTGGTAAGGCATACGGAAAGGCATACGGGAAGCCAACAAACAGGTTTGGAATTCAAAGTCAAAGGTGGCAAGCAGGGTTCGACAGTGGCTAACCTTGGGGGTTAGGGGGGCCCATAAAGCTTCGTGCGACTCTTTATGGCAAATGTGCGCAAACGCAGATGGCTTTCGGCGCTAGGACCGTTCTCCCTGGGGACCCTGGCCTGTCCTTTCGGGCCCGCCCGAAACACTGCGTGCTAGGCTTGAGGGCAAAAGCGTCAACTGGCCCCAAACTTTAGGCGCATAAGAGGGCTGTCGAACCCTGGTGGCAAGGTAGGGGATGGAAGAGCCAAGGCTTTACCAACTGTCCCCCATCTCACCCCGCACCCTGGCTTCTTCCCCGCCCTCCCCACCTGCCAGCTATCACTTTGCACTGCTGCATATGTTACCACTACGTATCCGCGCCCACCTGCAGCTGCGTCATGAGGGTGGAGGCGTGGCTGCTGAAGGCGCTCAGCTCCTGACGCAGCCGGGCGTTGTCCTCCTGGACCTGTAAAAGGTTCAGCATGCAAGGGGGAGCAGAACAATTCACTCTTGTCTAACGGGCGCAATCGGCGCGAACGAAAGCAGGGACGCATACTATTGGCCCCGCTAAAGCTGCAACCTCCTGCTGCTTGCTTGGTTCTACAAACCGCCACCTCCGAGCCGCTGCCGCTGCCCCTCATCTGGGTCATGGTCCGAGCCACCGCAAGACGGTTTGGCATTGGTACACCTTAACGTGCTCCTGCAAACCGCTACCCACCCTCCGCAGCTCGGCCCGCAGGTCCGCCACCTCCTCGGCGGCCGCGCCGCCCGCCCCCGCCCGCCCCACAGCCGCCTCCAGTGCCCGCAGACGCAGCTCCACATCGCCCTGCCGATACAGAAGGGAATTTAGAAGCTGACGCACGGCTCGTTCCCGCCAACCTTAGGCAGGCCTCACGCAACGCCTGTGTTCCCCATTACCAGCAAGGCGGCCCTTCGCGCGAGATAGAAAGCCTGCCGTGCTGCATGCTGCTAGCCCCATCCGATGGCAATAGCTGGCATGCAACCTCCACCGTGGTGACGGTGTCCCACCCACCGTCGCAGCTCCCATGCGGGCAGGCGAAGCCTCCTGCTCCGCACTCCACGCCGGCAGCCCCACCGCAGCCCCCTTCGCCTTGCCCCCGTGCCCCGCCACAGCCCTCCCAAACAGCGCTGCCTCAAAGGCAGCCGTCGCCGCCGCCTCCGTGGCCCTCCTGCTGGCGGCAGCTGCCTGGCCCCCCACTACTGCGCCCCGGGCGTGCGGCCTGGGCCCCTTGGCGGGTGACGGGCTGGCCGCGGACCCACTGTCTTCATCCCCCTCCTGCCCCTCGCTGTCCCTGTCCTCCTCTTCGTCGCCCTCCCGCACCTCGCTGACCCTCCCGTCCTCCTCGCCATCGCTGCCGTCCTCATACGAGATGATGGTTGTAGCTTCCGCCGCGTTGAACCTGCAAATCAGGTGGCAATTACCGCACGGCATCTTCACACAGGACGAGGCACACAGTGCGAAAACGGCCTCCGCGCTGCGCACACCTCCAGCTAATTGCAATTAAAGGCATGAGGTCCCAGAAAAGCAGGGTACAGGCGTTGCCCCACAAGCCCATTCACGGCACCCACCTTGGCCTGGATGCCGCCGTCACAGGGGTAATGCTCAGCTCTGCACGACGAAGCTCAGTCCCCTGCTGCTGCTGCTGCTGCTCTGCCCTCTTGCCCTCCCCCACACCACTCCCGGTCCCCCCAGCACGTGCGTCCAGCACACCGCCCCCTCTGCTCCCCACCGGCAAGGCACCAGGTGCCGAGCTGCCCCACACCTCCCTCGCTCCACCCCCAGGAACTAACCCCTCCACAGCCGCTCTCGTTCCTGTGGCGTCTGCTAGGGTAGCCTCCAGGCCCGGGCCCTCCCCGCTGGCACCCCCTCTGCTAGTTTCTGCAGAGGTGTGGTCCCCTCCTGACCTGCCGCCATGTTCCGACATGGGTGGTGTGCTACTGGGCCGCTGCCCGCTGCCCAGTCCCCCGGGGGACTTGCGCATTAGCTGGAGGGCGCTGCTGTAGTCGATAGGGAGCGCGGGTGACGGGTTGGTGCGGCCCTGCGCTCGCCGGTCCTGCACAAAGAGTTGGACGTGGGAAGGGGTTCAGGCAGGAGTACTTTGGTACCGAGGGTATAGAGGTTGCGGTGAACTGCAGTCGGCAGGGGCTTACCTCGCCTGTGGATTGGTGGGGGGTAGGGTTGTCGGGTTCCTGGTCATCGTGGGGGTCTGCGTCCCCGCTCATGACGCTATTGGCTACATTATTGGCCCAGGCTGTTGGGGCCGAGATGATGGCAGGGGTGCAGTGAGCACACACCGAGCTGAGGGCAGCCTGCACATTGTGCTTGCTTATGTTGCACGTGCCCTACCTTGGACGAAGGAGCTTTTTGCGTCGCTAGACAGCACTCGGTTCTTGGAAACTCTGGCTGCCTTCCTCCGCTCCTGTGCGGTCAAACCCCGAAGAATGGTTAGCGCTGCGGACTGGGGTAGAGCCTGGCGGACCAAAGGTACAGGCACGTGTTGCCAAATGCCTTACCAGCTCTTCAGTGGTCAACTTATACTTTTCCAAGTTGTTGCTTGTAGCCTGCGTGATGTCACCCATGCCAGGAAGTGTCCTTGAGCATGCGAATAGCGTGCAGTCAACCTTATCCCAACATATCGACGGGCGCTGCTCCAACCGTACGCATCTATGTAAGTGCAAGCTGTACTGACATCCCATGCTGGGCGTTCGTGAACGTCGGACTGTCGCCGCGACGACGGAGTTGTGGAACGTTTTCCCGCCGCTGGGCGTGTAACACTAGTGCTCCTCCTCGTAGATGAGGACCTCATGTTGTTCCAATACAATGTATAAGTTATTCACTTGAGTCCGTTCGTTCGTTCTCAGACAACTGCCCTCTAGCGACAGCCGGGTTCTATGTCAGCACGCTGGTGAGCAAACTACTACATAGACGATACACAGTTTAAATTCTAACCTGGAGTGTACACGAAAGCCGCGGCGTGTTGTCAGTTGCGTTAGGGAAATCCTGCTCCAACCCCCAACCAGCTGATGGATGGCCGTTGAAATATCACAGGCCCACAGCGAGGTTACGGTGCTGACGTATGCCTTTTGTGCTTTGATAGCTGCACAAGCTATCTATTGCATACATCCATGCAAGCCTCACTTGGACGCTACCAGTCGCAGGCCCGCGGCGCCACCGGCGCGGGCCGCGCAAATGCACCCTTGAGACTATATTCACCTACTGGTGGCTTCAGGAGTGCGTGCGACGTGAGGCAGCGCTCGGCCATAAACCCTTTCACCACCAGCCCATCAGCAGTTTCGCCCTCTGAGGGAGTGACAGCGGCTGAGCCAGTTCAGCAGAAAGCTACTTCATCGGGGCCTTGGACGGAGCATACTTGGAAATGGAGGGGTCACAGTATCCACTACAAGGTGAGGCGCGGGTGGCCAGTGGCTGGGAAGGGGCAGGAGCTGTGGGCATGGACTAGTCGCTTTCCTGAGGGCTCAAGCCAGGGACTACGGTCCACTTGGGCCAGATGAACTGCTGGGACTGCACCTCAATACCTACTCGAGCGCCTCAACGCATGGGCAGGGCTGGGCAGAACCCCAGTGGATGCGCCTCAGGCCCTTGCCGTGCTCCTCTGACAGGTGCTGCGTTTCCGGCATCATTTCAACGGCCATTCCCGCTGCTCTGTCCTTTGGCCGGAAAAATAACTAATGGACAGAGGGGCACATACTGCTGACTCAAGGGCCGTACCCAGCACCCTTGGCCCCTGACCACACAAGCAACAAACAAAAATCTGTCTGCTGCAGACTGCCGGCTGCGGTGAGCCCATCCTGCTGGTGCACGGCTTCGGTCTGTCCTCCTTCCACTACCGCCGCAACATCCCGGTGCTCGCCGAAAAGTACAAGGTACAGTGCAGCGCACAGGGGGCGCCCTGGTGGGAAGAGGTCTTAAGTTTGCCACCAGGTCCGTTGCTGTGTAGCGGATGCGGTGCGGGGTGCACTGCTGTGTTTGTGTATTCGCAGCTGTACCGTACCAGTGTGGCATTGCGCAGCATGGCCGTGGAGCCCATGGGAGAGCCGGTCCCTGTACTTCGTGCAACGGTACTCTAAAGTCGCTGTCTCCCGCATCCACGTGCTGACGACGCACATTGGAGTTCGCCACGGACTGTTGCACCGCTGCAAAACGGGCCTCCCTCAACCCTACCGGTACATCCATACACGTGCTTGCTCCCACAGGTGTACGCTGTTGACCTGCTGGGCTTCGGGAAATCATCCAAGCCCATCCGCCAGTACAGGTGCGTGAGGGCCCCCGGTGGAGGGGCAATGAGTGTAAGGGCCATGGCCGGTGCTGAACCAAAGCGTGGATTTCCCAGACCACTAAGCCTCTTCCCAACTGTACACCTAAAGACTGGAAGCCTCCACCAGCTAGGCATCCCTCACCACCCCCTACCTGCGTGCACCTTACCGGCCCTGCTGCGTGCGCGCCCGCCGTATCCCTCGCACGCCCAACGGCCGGAGCCTGCCGAAACTCCCTTGTCATCTGTTCCCTACACGCGCTCTTCCGGTGCCTGAAATGCTGCTTCCTGTGCTTTGACGCAGCATGCAGCTGCTGTGCTACGCTCACTTGCAGGCCGCAGACTGGCCGCCCCCACCAGCCCGTCACCATCCTCCACGTTCCCTCGTTCTTCTGTGACCCCACCCCACGAGGCATGCAGCTGTGTGTGATGCCACCCTCTATCTGTACGCAGCTTTCGGGCCATGTGTTTTGTATTCCTTACTCCCTTCCGTGAGCTACGCAAATCACCCTCCCCCCTCCCGGAGCTGTGGCGCGACCTGCTGCTTGACTTCATGGCCGAGTTCGCTCCCTCGTCATTCCGAAACCCACACGCCTTCTGCCACTCTTAACCCACCCCCGTTAATACACACACCCCCGTGCAGCATGGAGCTGTGGCGCGACCTGCTGCTTGACTTCATGGCCGAGTTCGCGGGGGGCAAGCCCACGGTGCTGGTGGGAAACAGCATCGGGGCGCTGGCGTGCCTCATGGTGCGTGTATTAGGGGGAGGAGGGGGGGGGGCGTGTATTAAAGTGTGTGTGGAGGTGTGCAGGGACATGTTGGCAAGCCCACGGTGCTGGTGGGCAACAGCATCGGGGCACTGGCCTGCCTCATGGTACGTGTATTAGGGGGAGGGGCGTGTGGGGATATGTACGGATGCATAGGAATGTGTGCCGGCTGTAGGGGCGTGTAGGTTATGTAGGGGCGAAGGGTGGGATTCGGGGTGGGGGCTGGCCCGCCTCATGGGGCGCGGGGGGGTGTAAGCGTATGCAGGGGCCATATGGGCGTACAGTGGGACAGCGGGTGGCACTGGTCTGTGTCATGGTGCGTAGGGACGGGGGGTGGGACAGGGGCGGTGTGGGGCGGGGTACGGGAGTGATGGGCAGGGTCGGGGTCGGGACAAGGGACAGGCTTGGTGCAGGGGCTGTCGCGGGGCTGTGGATGGCATGGGGCAACAGCCAACAGGTCGGTAGGAGCGTATCGGAAGGGGTTGGAGGCATGGTTGTACGGCATGGCATGATATGGCTGAACGCAACTCTTGCACCCACCAACCCAGCCCACGCATCTGCCTGACCGCTGCCCCGCACCAGTACCCACCAGGTCGGCTCTGCTCCGTGCGCGGTACCGTGCTGCTCAACGCTGCAGGTGCCATGAACAACAAGCAAACATTTATCATACACGTAACAACATGCATGCATAATGACATGCATACAACGTGCTTGCCATTCACGCAGGTCGGCTCATCGGCCCCCGCGGGCGCCGTGCGCGGTACCGTGCTGCTCAACGCTGCGGGTGCCATGAACAACAAGCAAACCGGTATCATACACGTACCAGCATGCATGCATAATTACATGCACACAACGTGCTTGCCATTCACGCAGGTCGGCTCTGCTGCACCCGCCGGCACCGTTCGCGGCACGGTGCTGCTCAACGCCGCCGGCGCCATGAACAACAAGGGCGTGGTGGGCGACTGGCGCATCCTGGCGCTCTACCCGCTGCTGCTGTTCATCGACTTCCTGCTGTCCATCCCGGCGGTCAGCGGGGCGCTGTTCAACAACGTCAGGTGCGCAGGCAGGGTGGCAGTATGTTGGCACAAGATTCCGCTCATCGCCCGTAGTGATGTGCACGTGCATGCAGCTATGTGGCTCGACAAAAATTGCTGACAAGCGTTCAACGGCGACACCGCCGCGGTCACCTCCACTCCACCAAGCGCGCGTGAACCCGTACAGCTCGCCTGCATACCCCACATGCACCTGTGATTTTGTTTTTCCCTGAATGCCTTACACGGTTTCTCGCGTTTTACGCGTACCCGCATGCACCCCCGCCCACCCAGGACGCCCAAGAACATTGGCGAGGTGCTGCGCAACGGTGTGTACCGCGACCCCACCGCTGTGGACGAGGCGCTGGTGCAGCAGATCTTCGACCCCAGCTGCGACCCGGGGGCGCGCGAGGTGTTCGTGTCGGTCGTTACAGGTGAGTTAACGTCCCTGGCTTGCGATGTGGCAGGCCACAGCGACTCATCGGGTGGGTGCGAGGGGGGTACGTGAGGCTCCGTGCTTCGTTGTGCGAGACTCAAACGTCCCACACCGTGGATTTGGCTTAGTGCCACGGCATGAAGGGCCCATACGGTGTTTTACCGTCCGGCCACCTGCCCTCCTCGCCGGCCTTCATTCCTCATCCCTCGCTACGATTCGTCACCCCTCATCCTTCCATCCGCAGGCCCCCCCGGGCCCCAAGCCCTGGCAGCTCATCCCCTCGCTGCCCTCACCTGCCCTCATCCACCTCCACCAACCCTCACATACCCCCTCCCTCACCCGCAGGCCCCCCCGGCCCCAAGCCCTGGCAGCTCATCCCCTCGCTGCCCGGCCCCCTGCTGGTGCTGTGGGGCGACAAGGACACACTCACGCCGGCGGACGGCCCCGTGGGCAAGTACCTGCAGGCGCTGCCCGCCATCCGCCCCGAAACCAAGTTCGTCATGCTGCCGGGTGGGTTTGCAGCGCAGGTGCCCCGCCTTTTACAGTCCGTACAATCCGTACCAGTGTCCGCACGCTCAGCAGGCCGTAACTGCAATACCTAGTTGCTGTTTGCCTCCCACAAATACTACATATTTTATTAAGAGAGCGCGGGTATGTTGTGCGTGCAGACGTGGGCCTCTGCCTGTAGACTGCAGCATCTAATTTTCCCAGTGCCTCCCATGCCGGTGGTAATGACATATGGTCCGGCTTGCTTGCGCAGACGTGGGCCACTGCCTGCACGACGACCGTCCAGAGCTGGTTCACGCGGAGCTGCTGCCGTGGCTGGAGTCGGTCATGCAGGGCCAATCCACGTGCAGCGAGGTGGGGGCAGCCAGCAGCAGCAGCAGCAGCAGCAGCAGCAGTGGTGTGGCGGCGGCGGCCGAGGAGGCGGCGGGGGCAGCGGTGGCAGTGGCGGCGGCAGCGGTGGGTGCGATTGTGGGGGAGGATGATGGGGTTGCTGGGTCGCAGGGGGCGGAGAGTGCGAGCAGCTCGGGGGGCGAGGAGGCGGTGGTGGTGGCGGCGGGCGGGGCGGCAGCGGCGGTTGAGGGAGACAGGGCGTGAGGCTTGGGTTGCGGGGTGGGGTGTAAGGGTGAAGGGGTGAAGCTGGACTAATAGGTGTGGTGTTGTGATCCTGTCCAAGAAGCAGGTGGTTGTATGGCGTGAGGCTGCTTGACCCCCATCGAGTGTATCTATCTGGTATGTTGTGCACCAAGTGCGCACATGTGACTGTTGTATCGGTAGTGATCGTTATGATTATTTGAAAGACGCGACGCATTGCATGCATCAGTGCGTGCTTAGGATGCGAACTTGATATGTTTGCCAACAGCAGTTTGTGGGCAGAGGACGCATTGAGAGAGTGCGGGAGCAGCAGCTCTCGACGTGTGAAGGCGGAGGAGTGCAGGCCGGTGAAGCAGCGAGCAGTACAAAACGCCGTGGTTCCGGAGGCCGAAACTTCCGCTGGTCAGTTGGCGACACAGGTACCGTAAATGATGAGTGTAAACAGCATAACACTTGTGTGTCTCATGCCCCAGGCCCCTGCAACATCAGCGGCGCCTGTCAGAAAGGTTCAAGCAGCGTACGTTTGCCAACTGAAGCAGCGTGAGCACTGCAAAGCGACCGACTGAACCTGAACGCACTGATGCTCACTGCACCGCCTGCACACCTGCAGCCGAACCAGTACGTACGGTATGTTGTGACCACTCGCAACAGGGGAGACTCCCCTGACTCGCAGTGCCACATGCACAGCGCACGCTGCTCACCATCTCGTCAGCACGTGCGTCCCAGGGTCGGGCAAATCCCTTGGGTCCCTGTAGGCACACACTGCAGCGCCCCCCCATGCCGCCTGCAGCCCCGCCAGGCCGTGCCGCCGCTTCAAGCACCCATAACCCTTCTCCTGAAAAAAAAAAAAAAAAAAAAAAAGCACGCTGGTTGCATCCAGCAGCCCCGGGCAGTGGCGCAGCAGCCAGACCAGCAGCTGCAAGTGGCATGCCTTGACCGCCGCAACGCCAGGATCGCGCGCACCGACGATGCTGCCATTGTGCGATTGCAGCAGCGCTGGGAAGACGCTGCGCTGAAACGCCGCCAGCGCTGCTTCCAGGTTGACTCAACACCGCTGGACCGCTGGGGCTCAGCTGGGCTCAGCAAGTTTAGGGCAGGCATCACAAGCTCCATCCCAGGCCCTTGCCCGCGCTTCTCCCACGACATGGCTATTGAAGTAGCAGTGATTTGTTGAGCTTGAGCGTCGACCTCTGCGTGACCCAGAGATTGGGCAAAAGTGGCCAGCCTCATGAAGGCAAAGCACGCGCATCATGCTGACCATGACAGCGATTGGCACTGCTCGTGTGACCAACCGGTTATGTATAGTATTATTATTCTAAGACTTTAGAAGGCTTTGCGAGGGAATCCTGCTGGCGAGTGTTTGCGTCTGTCGGCCTGTTTGGAAACAACAAAGAGCGGCACAAGACCTGAAACAAGCATGCATACACTCAAAAGGAGTTAACGCTAAATGGAAGATGCTATATCAAACGGAAAGACGCCAGCACCCCGCAAGCGCTCGGGAAGGCAAGGAGTTCATCGGTTTCGCTTTGCAGCTACTGTGGACTTTGCATGATCGCAACCAGACGACTATTGAGACTCATATCAAACTCAAAACCTGCTCTTGCGTAGGAGGAGGAGCGACAGGCCTAGCTCTCAGGCGAGGCTACCTTTGCTCGAGGACGACTACGAGGACACGAATGCGTTAGGCGAGTCGCTAATATAGTAACTGCTATTTCATCAACGACTAAATTTTACAAAACCCCTTCAGCACATGGCACGTCTGGGGTGTTGCAAAGGTTCTCCAGCTACACTCCAGCTCTGAGCGGCGCCCTTTCCCACTACTGCAGATGGTGAGAAGCCACACGAAGCGACGGGCACAAGTCAGTTAGCACAGGCGCAACAGCAGCAGCCCGGGGAGCATCCTGCAGATGCCAGCACACACATTCTCGTGCCGCGGCACCTCAACGCGCAGGCGCCTGGCCCGCAGCTACAGCCGGGGCACCAGCTCCACCACCACTCAATGGCGGACAAGCACAGCCCATACCCTGCTTTGGGGGTACCAGCGAGACTGCATAGCGGGCGGGCATCGGGCGCGAGTTTTGTCGCGGAGACTCCGCAGGCCAGCCCACTGGAGTCTGTCGCAGGCGAGCGGGTCCCAGCGACACCTGACGAGATGTACGATGTTGGTCAGGTGGACGCCGCATTGGAAGCTCAGCCGTACACTGCTGAGCCCAGCCGCCCATCGGAAATCCTGCATCCACAGCTGGAGTCTAGCAGGCAGCAAGCAGTTCCTTCTCCTGGGCTGCCGCTACATGGTGTCGGAGCTCCAGCGTTAGACCCGCAACAAAGGCTTCATGCCCTTCTGCCTGGCTTGACCGAACAGCCACCACAACTCGCGCTGTCTTCTGACATGCCCCCGCCCCGGTTGCAGCCACAGCCGCCACAGCCACTACAGCCACCTCACCAACAGCAGGCGGAGCCGCCACGGTGGGACATCTCGGGCGGGGGTTCGGCGAGTGTCCCCTCAACACTACCTCCCGACCACGTAGCACCCAACCTCGTGCCAAGCGTGGGCGCTCCGTCGCCCCAGGCTAGGCGCGCTGCGGCAGCCGTACTGGCTGCCATCTCCAGCGAAACAGAGCGAGGCTCACCCACAGGCCGCAGCCGCAAGCTCAGCAAGGACGTGGCACCGCTTCCCCTGTCGCGTGCTCACGACCTGCCCAGCCCTGTGCGGTCGCTGCGGGAGGACGCAGGTGGGCAGGGGAGGCCCGAAACAGGGCGGAGTCCGCCGGAGCAGCACCGCCGCACCTCGCCGGGACACGACGGCCAGCGCTACCCAGCGCTGCAGCTGCAAGGCCGTGCGAGCAGCGGCGGAGCCCCTGCGCAGGACGCAGCAGGGCCTGACGCCAGGGGCGGTAGGCGGCGTAGCAGCGATGGCGGTGGAAGCGGGCCTGTCGGAAGCGGGAGCGAGAGCGTGCCGCGGGCCCGCCTGAACCTGGCCAGCCGCCTGACGGCCTACGCTGGGCTTGGGGGTGCAACTCCAAGCCCTCTTAGCGCAGACCCGGGCCGCCAGGTGGGAGCCCCGCGGTGCTCCGCGGTTGCGTTGCCACCGTCGCAGGCTCAGCCCGGTAAGGTGGTGGTGGTGCTGCCGGGCGGCGCAGGGGCACCACTCTCTGCGGCGCGGGGGCCTGCGGGTCGACCGGGGTTGCCGCTGCAGCAGCAGCCTGCTGGAGGGCTGGCGCTTACGCCAGCTGGTGCAGCAGCAGCTGCAGCCTTTCGACATGCGCAGGGGCATGAGGACAGGACGCCGGCTGGGCAGGTAGCCAAGGGAGCACCGGGTGGGCCTCCCTGCAGCACGTGCAGCACGCCGTTCAGCGATGGCATGCTGGCGGCGTTGGACTCCCTGGAAAGGCGGATGGGTCCGCCTGGGGGCGCGGCAGCTGCCGCTACCGTGCCCTCGCCCGTGCAGGGCGTCACCGCGCTAGAGCTGATGCGGCAGCAGCAAGAGCAACAGCACATACCGGGCCACGCCGCCCAGCCGCCCTGGGCCTCCCATGGTGCTTACGGATACGGGCAAAGCGGGACTGCGGCAGAGGCCCGGTGTGTGGGGGCAGGCCAGGGCATTGGCGGAGGCTCCGGGCAGGTGCAGGCCGTGCTACCAGCCCTTGAACCGCCTGTGGCGGCAACAGGGACGGGCCTGCAGGGTCTTGGCGGCCGGGAGGTGAGCGCGGCGGGCGTGCAGCATACGCCGGATGTGGTGGCACGGAATCCGTTTTCCCCTGCACGTGAAAGCCAGCAACTGGGCAACGAGGCACCCGGGGGGATACCGACGCCCGAGCTGGAGTCTGGCAGCATGCTGGCGGCACTGGACGCGTTTGAGCAGCGGCACTTGCAACAGGAAGCAGCAGCAGCAGCACAAGGGGCCGGGCAGGGGGCGGGGGCGGGGGCAGGGGCGGCGCTTCCGGTATCGCTTGGCATGCCACAGCTTGGCCCCTGGGAAGCAAGGGAGCAGCCCTTCCACCTGGCGGCTATCGCGAACTTTGGGCAGGGGCAGGGGCAGCCGGGCCCACCGCCTGCAGTGACGGAGGCGTGCGCTGGTGGGCCGGAGCGTCCAAACGGTGCCACTAACAGCATGATCCCTTCTGTGGACGCAGCACAGGTGCAGGCCCTGCATCAGCAAGCAGCTCCTGCGCTGAGGGATTCCCCTGCGCCGGTGAAGCAGCTCTTCTCCACACCGCTGCATGGGGGTCCCCCGCACGGCCGCTCAGGATACGCGGCAGAGCACGCGTACGCTGGCCATCTGCCCGCCCACGTACCTGCCGCATGCGGGCAAAACTCGACGGCAGCAGGAGCCGCTGGTGGTCCTCCTGCTTCACGGCAAGCCGTGGTGTGGGCTCAAGGGCAAGGGCCGGCGCCAGGGCTCCCGCCTCGACCAGGCCAAGGCCGGGCACCATATGTCCCCCACGGTCAGCAACAACCACAGCAGCAGCAGCAGCAGCAGCCCGACGGCCAGGCCCCTGGCCCTAAGCTACCCACTGCGGACAAGGACTCACAGTTGATGCCTCCACCCGGCGTCACGCAGCCTCACCCACCCGGAGCGCGCTCTGGGCCAGTCGCCCTGGCCACTCCCACCGCCACAGCAACCCTACCAGGAGCAAACTCCACCAGCGCAGCCGCCGCCGCCGACAGTGCCCCAGCCATGCAGCCTCCAGCTGCGGCAGCTGACGCCACCATTGGCACCACCGGCCAGCAAGCCCTCAACCAGGCCGGCCTGTCCGCTGTGGATCACGATGACACGGACAGCGATGAGGAGGGCCGCGTTCAGCCCATGTCCGCGTCCCTGCTGCAGCGCGCCCTAGCCACGGAGGAGAAGCGCCGCCGCCGGGCCTCCCAGGGGATATCCTCCAGCCAGTGCCAGTACCCCCACCCCGGGGCCGGCAGCCAGCGCCCCAGCGGCAACCTGGCGGCAAGCCTAGACGCCGCGGCGACACTCGTGGCGGGCGCGGGTGCGGACGGGGCGCTTGCGGCTGTGGAGGGCCCTGGGGAGGAGGGCGGTGGTGTGGGAGGGGAGGAGGCGATGGGGGTGGAGGAGGAGGACTTGAAGCCGCCTGTGGAGCTGGAGAAGTACCTGCCTGGGGTGGTGTGCTCGGCGTACCGCGAGGGGAGGAGCCCCAGCTTCAACCTGTACGAGTGGCAGGTGGGTGATGACGGTGTTGGCAGCTGCACTGTTCCGATGTAGCAGAGCTGTCAGCCGCTGTTCCTTGCACCACTCGTGTAAAGCTGTGCCTTGTCCAATACACGAGAGCATCGTACACCTGGTAGGGCACACCCTGGACACGCGCCCCATTTGTCCCCTGCCTGCCGTTGCCCTGCAGGCCGAGTGCCTGTGCAAGCCCGGCGTGCTGCAGGGCCGCAACCTGGTGTACTGCGCGCCCACCAGCGGGGGCAAGTCCATCGTGGCTGAGGTGCTGGCCATACGCCGACTGCTGCAGACAGGTGGGCTTGCCCTCGGCATCCGTGGCAACCACCGCTTTGCTGCTCAGCATGCCGGTAGCCTACCCTCTAGATTCAGGCCTGTCCAGGACAGCTGGGCGTCCGACGGCTTCCCGGACGACATCCATCCACCGGCCTGAACCCTCCGTTGTGGCTTCCCCCATGCACTATACGTCTCCTCGGCCGTTTCCGCTTTACGCACCGTATGTCTTCTCGGCCGTGCGCAGGCAAGGCCTTCATGCTGGTCCTGCCGTACAACGCGCTGTGCCAGGAGAAGGCGGCGGGCCTGCAGCGGCTGCTGGCGCCCCTGGAGCGCAAGGTGCACGAGGCGTACGGAGGGGTGTCCGGAGGCAAGCCGCTGCAGCCGGGAGTGGGTGAGTGGGGCAGCAGGATTGGCCCGCACTGACAGTCTCGATCGGTGTTTGTTGTCTCATGTGTGTGCTGATCATCGTAGTCGTAGGCCGCTTGCTGTGCTCCCATGGTATAAGGCGGTAACTGGGTTGTCTGAAACTTGCTGTATCATGTGGCAGGCGCCATCGTGTGCACCATCGAAAAGGCCAACATGCTGATCAACTCCATGATGGAGGAGAACACGCTGGGCGAGCTGTCCACCATCATCGTGGACGAGCTGCACATGGTGCGTGGCATAAAAACAGGAGACAACAGGATTCGGGCAACAGTAGATTCCGGATACACTACCGAGATACAGTTACGATTGTGGAAAGCAAGCCGCATGCAGTGCATGCTGTCGAAGCAGCTACATGTGTGGGTTGTAGCGCACCATACGTCCAACCCCCTGCTGCCATTACCCAGATGGAGCCAATGGCAGAATCCATCCTCTTGTCACGAGTTGCAATCTCTCCGTCTTTCCAGGTTGGCGAGGAGGACCGCGGCTACCTGCTTGAGCTGCTGCTGACAAAGCTGCGCTACATCACGGCGGAGGGCGGGGATGTGGACTGGGAGGACGCGCCGCCGCACTTCGTGAGGGACGGCCTGCAGGTGGGACCAGGATGCTTTGTAGTCTGTAAAGCCAAACCATTATCGGCGTCCTCGTTCAGGCCAGGCAAGGGTGATGCTTACTGCTTTTGAGGCCCTGTTTGTTGGTCTATTGCAGGGTAGATTGCATGGAAAATCGGTAGCGCACACGGTAGCCCCCTTGTACCCTTGTATCCGCTTGTGCCACATGCAGATCATTGGAATGAGCGCCACCATGGCCAACCCGGACGTGGCGGCGCGGTGGCTGGACGCACTGCTGTACGAGACCACCTTCCGGCCTGTGCAGCTCAAAGAGTACATCAAGGTACGCGTATGACACGTACCTGTGGCTGGGCGCAGTAGGACATGTCCTTACGGCCAAGTGCCGATTTGGCTGGTACCGATACGGCACATCAAGTGTACGGCTTCGTAACCTCTGTGCTACGTCGGAAGGCGTTCGGGTTGCTGACTACGGTACCCTGTCCCGCGCCCCGCAGGTGGCCCGCGAGCTGCAGGACCCCAGCGGCGCCACCGTCCGCCCGCTGGACGTGGACCCGCGGTGGGAGGCGGGCGACAAGGACCACCTGGCCTGGCTGTGCAACGAGACGGTGCAGGAGGGCAACTCCGTGCTCATCTTCTGCGGCTCAAAGGTGAGCTGGTGCCGGTGCTGCGCCACATCAGCCCAAGGCAACATAATGTACCCTGGCCCGCACCGGCTTTGTCCCGTCACTATGTTGCTCACTCAAGAGGGAGGGAGCATCCCGGTTCCTCCAATGACCGGGACCAGTCCTCTGTCCCGTACGGACGGTGCTAGAGTCCTGGCAAAGGACCAAACATACATGCGCAGGCCCAGAAACCCCTTTGTGCTGGCCTGAAATGGCATGCATGCTTTTTTGTCCCGCGCGTGTAGGGCCGCGTGGAGTCCGTTGCTCGGACGGTGGCGCGCGCCCTGCGCATCCCGCAGCGCAACGCCCCTCCGGCGGCCGCCGCCGCCGCCGACGCCGGGCATCAGGGGCAGGCGCCTGGCGACGACCCCGACGCGGGCCCCGTCAGCCCCGCGCCGCACACCCGCGAGGCCTTCGTGGCCAAGCTGCGGCAGGTGCAGGGCGGGGACCCGGTGCTGCCCAACCTGGTGGCCTGCGGCGTGGGCTACCACCACGCAGGTGCGACGCGGTGCGCTGCGTGGTACAAGCCTATATGAGCCTGCACGAGCTGCAGTCTCTGCGTGTTTCCTTAGACCCATGCGAAGTCAGCTGTGCCCGCTTTCATGCACCGTGCTACACACGCGGCTGTCGCCCGGCCTCTGCATCCTGCCCCGTGCCCTGCCTGCTGTCCCTGTGTGTTCGCATCACCTGTCTGCCGAGCTACGGGCCCCCTGCTGCCCCCAATCCGTATCTCGTGTCCTCATCCCCTAGGCCTGTCCCGCGACAAGCGCGAGCTGGTTGAGGCCGCCTACCGGTGTGGCGCCATCAGCGTGCTGTCCTTATCCCCTCCTCCCCCACACCCCCTCCCCCCACGCCACAGGCCTGTCCCGCGACGAGCGTGAGCTGGTTGAGGCGGCCTACCGGTGTGGCGCCATCAGCGTGCTGTCCGCCACCTCCACGCTGGCGGCGGGGGTCAACCTGCCCGCGCGGCGCGTCATCGTGCGGGACACGTACGTGGGGCTCAAGACCACGCTGCTGGACTCGACCAGGTGGGCGGGGCGGGAAGAGGAGGGGCGGGCCTGCTCGCCGCACCAGGCCGCACAGTCCGCGGTGCACGACAGATACAGCCCTCCGGAGGCGAATCCAGTGGCCTTACGCATATGCATTGGTGCCATTGGTGCCGTTGGTGCGCTTTACCTTGTCATTAGTACACATCTTGACATGCCATTTTTAAGAGCGCTTCTTTGGAGTACAGCATGCGGCACTCCTGTGCATGTGTGCATGTGTGGCAGAGGGCGGGTCGCGCGGCATGTGCACTGCCGGTGAGGCCTGATGCCTCACATTACACGCGTGTGACTTATGTTTGACACCCTCGACACGTGTGCAGGTACCGTCAGATGGCTGGTCGCGCGGGTCGCGCGGGCATGGACACTGCCGGCGAGGCCATCGTGTACGCGGACGGCCCTGGCGGCCTGAAGCGCGTGCTGGACCTGGTGCGGCAGCACGCCAACCCCGTGGCCAGCTGCCTGCGGGAGGAGAAGAGGGGCATGAAGCGCGCGGTGCTGGAGGTGGGGGCGGGTCCCAGGAGGGCGCTCGGGGGAGCTTACATTATGTAGCTGAAATGTGGGTTAGCGGGCCATACGTGCGACCAGCAGCGTGGGGTGTGCTGTGCGGTAGCGCGAGTCCCGCTGCGTGGGGCCCTTCAAACAGGAGCCTGCTCGCCGTTGCAGTTGAGCTAGCTCCACCATTTGTGCCTGCCTGTGCTCAAGGTGCAGGTGCTGATGTAAATAGTACTCGTGCATGGCTGTCCCCCATGCTCCTGCCTTGCAGGTTGTGGCCACCGGCGCCGTGAGCAGCGGCGAGGACGTGCAGCGCTTCATCAAGTGCACGCTGCTCAACGCGCACATGGGCTTCGACGCCGTCACCAAAGCCACGCTGGCGGCGCTCTTCTGGCTGCGAGACCACCAGTTCATCATGTGGGTAGCAACAGCTCAGCCGTACTTCCGTGATGGGAATCGATATTTCCAGCTAAGTAGGAATCTGCTGGATAATTCCCTGCCGGATCTCGTCGTACTGATTACCCACTTGCCCAGGGTCGACCGTGGGACCTGCCCGCTGGGCAAGGCCCCGCTGGCCCCGTTCAGCACCTAACCCACACGTATGTTTCCCTTCTTGCCCAGGGTCGACCGCGAGACCAAGCTGTGGGTCCCCTGCCCGCTGGGCAAGGCCACGCTGGCCAGCGCCATGGCTCCCGAGGACGCGCTGCTGGTGCGCACCGACCTGGACCGCGCGCGGCAGTGCCTGGTGCTGGCCACGGACCTGCACGTCACCTACCTGGTCACGCCCATCAAGGAGGAGATGCATGTGGACTGGGTGTCGTGAGTGGGGGGCGGCGGGGGCAGGGGCGGGTGCTGGGGGCTAGGGCCTGCACGTCATTTACCTAGTCACGCCCATCAAGGAGGAGATGCATGTGGACTGGGT
>VFQN01003522.1_pt1 | contig 22216 bp, 16 predicted proteins | sample 3512371 | NCBI WGS metagenome assembly VFQN01 (sample SAMN10412370, study PRJNA504923) | tailings metagenome | isolation source: Replicate 2 from Balatoc abandoned mine | place: Philippines: Itogon, Benguet | collected 2017-08-28
AACTTCTCTTTCTTTCCATCATTCAAATGATCGAGTCGTACGAAGGCCTTTCTCAATTTTACTGGCTTCGCTTGATGCAATAAACGCGTCATCGCTAAGTGGCGCTTTGTAAAAATGAAGTTCAGTTGCTGTCCTAAATCCTGCTCTGTTGATAAGAAAGAGCTAATTACCGCATGGTCGACAGAGAACAAAGTACAATTAATCACTGCAGAATAATGGGCGAGCGAAGGAATATTCTTCAAATATTCCATTTCTCCAAAATATTCGCCATCGTACAAACCACCGATCACAGTCAAAGTACCATTAACCTTACTCGATCCTGTCTTACTGTTACTGGTTGTATACTCTTTATCACTATTCCCGCTACTCCCACCAGTGCCGGTACTTCGCTCCACTGCGCGGATCAGTTGAGAGATTCGAACGCGACCAGTCTTGATGAAGATTAGCTTTTTGAAAATATCTCCTTGCTCGTAGAATACATCTCCAGCAAGAGCGAATGAAGGCTGCCAGTACTGTAAGATCTGAAAGAGAAAAAGCTGGCTATTCATTTCCCTAAAGAGGCCTATGCCATGCAAATCTTCATTATATAAATCGTTTAATAGGTTCATTAACATCGGCTTAGCAAGATCAGAGAGACCTACATCTGCTAATGCTGCTTTCTTCTCATAGTAATACTCGTACTGGGCTTTCGCCTTTTCTCGCAAATGACGAGGTAACTGGATTTCAATGAGAAAAGCTTTCAACTCTAACATCTTTCCCGCCTGTAACTTTGCACTGGGATTCAGCTTATCGAACAGAGCAGCGACCTTTGACATTAATGTGGAGAAGACGATTACTCCTGTAACCATGGTAAAGATTGCATAAATTCGCTCCAGCTGATTTGTCGGATAGATATCCCCGTAGCCGATGGTCAACATCGTCACGACAATATAATACAGTGATGTGACGTAGCGATCCGACTCAATCGCGTGCTCGTATCCAAACTTTGTTATCCAGTTCTCAAAATACCCATCAGCATTTTCTGGTAAGGCGAGATAATGCCAGAAGCAAGCAAACACATGAGCGATAAAGAATAATTCCACAAGTAAGATGATTAGCTGCAATAACTGAGGATTCAATTTCAACTTCGAAAGAAACCCATCTTTATCTAATACTTTATAAATCTTTGCAATTCTGAAGATTCGAACAAATCGAATCATTCGAATTGCGGTAATATTTGACACATCTCCAAGAAAGATTGGAAGAATTGCATCGAAAGGGATTGTGGCAATAATATCAATCCAAAACCAAAATTTCAGATAATTCAGAGCTATTAATCCACGATCTGAAATAAATTGTCCGGTTTCCTCGTTGATATAGCCAGTAAGGAAGGAGATAATGATATCAACACCGAAACAGCAAGTCACTAAAAGATTAAAACGTGTCACGATTTCTGAAGGGGAAACATTAAATCCTATGTAATAAAACGTCATCACAACAGAATACATGGTTAAACCGAACATTAGCAGGTCCCACATGATCTTGATAGGATATTCCGGTCGAATGACGAGTTGTCGGCGGATTTTTCGATTCTGCGATGAATTATTCGTTAAAATAAAGTTTCAAAAGAAAACCATCTCACTATACCTTTCTTGCAAGTTCTTCGTTTAAATCTTGGAAACGTTGAGACGGTTTTCGAAGTGATTGTGACTCCACAACCTTCTTCACTCCAGTCCAAAATAAGTCGAGTCTATGTTGTTCAACCCTTCCACGACTGATAGAGTCCAAGCGCGTAAATTCAGCACTGTCTTCATCTAAAGTTCCTAATCCCATGCTCGCAGTTGAGCGGGATAGACGATTGTTGCGATAAAAAGCAGCTGCCTAAAAGTTCAATATCAAGGCAGGAAAACCACAAGAATCTCAAGAGTTACCTGCATGTTTGCAAACAATACTTCTTGATGATTACCAAAGTAGATGGGTAATTTGCACACAATAACCTGATTCTTATTGTTGATTGCTTGTTATTAGTGTAAGAGTTGGTGCGGGTTGTCGTTGATCAAAACTTCGTACAAATTTCCCAAATTTTAAACAATTGCTCTCTGCAGTTATGCAATTGCTCTGAAGGTCGGCCACACAGCACAGTAAGAGTTGGTGCGGGTTGTCGTTGATCAAAACTTCGTACAAATTTCCCAATTTTAAACAATTGCTCTCTACAGTTATGCAATTGCTTTGAAGGTCGGCCACACACAGCACAAAAAAAAGGAAAATCAACTAGACAAGAAGAAAACGTATAAATTTTTCATTTTATGAACAACTAAGCAATGCAATTAAATTTTGAAATAGAAGAAAAATGATTTATCAGAGAAATATGAAAGGGGTTTTTGTACATGGTTCGAGAGCGGACGAATAAAACAGAAGATGAGGGAGGCGATTCAGTGTACATCGTTCATTTTTCATTTACTCCAATCGCTGTCTCTTTTGTTTACGATAATCAGCATACGAATGTAGCCAGCGCAAATCTTCCTCGTGAAAGCTACCATCCTTTTCTTGCTCTATTACGTCAGACTTCCTCTTAAATCGTGTAAGAAAAGTTGAAATAAGTTTCTGCATATTTGTTGGCTTTGGAGATTCCTGCTTGTGTCCTGATTTTCTCAGAGATGTGGCTTGAAGTAATATCGAACGAAACTCATCTTTCACTGGAGTTTTATGTAATTTTTCAGATACCTCACTTGGCAATGGATGTACATCCACTATCTCCGAATCAGAGGAATCTCGAACTGTAACCATCTCGTCAATTTTAGATGATGATAACCGTGGAATGTCAGGAATAGCCACCACAGATGATTTTACGGAATTAGGTGAGACTTGTACTGACTTCTCTTCATCTAATCGCTTCGCAATTCGAGACTTCCGATCCTTTAACATTTCAATCACTGTCTTGGTGGTCATAGTCTTCGGCTCGGACCTCTTCAACAATGATTCAATGCTCTTTTTACGCAATTCCAACTTCGCGACTTCCTTGTTTGTCGTTAACGCAGGATCAGCTAGAGGAAGTTTTGATGCTGATGAAGAGGGAGGCATTGTTGCATGAGCAAGAGCTTTTTCCACTGTCAAGTCATTTCCCGCTACTTCTTTGGTGATTATAGCTTTCTTTGCTTTCTTATTGGGTTTCTTGGGACTTTGCAAATGGAAAAAGTCTTGTTTCGATGGATTAGGAAGTCCAGCAACCTCTTTAGCGACCTGACGCTGCGTGAGAACATTGTCCATGTCATCACTTAAGTCCATCGTCACTTTGGATATATTCAAGGCTGATCGATCGCCTTCTTCCTTATCTTTTGATATAGGAGTCAATGAGTTGGAAAGAAGGCCATCTGTGTTACGAACATTGCTTGGATGGTGCACATCCTTAGCAGTATCAAGTTGCTTCGGGGTTCCTAAATCCTCCGACAATCTTTGAATCACCGTTGGAAATTCATCATTGACAAGCACGCTAACAATCGTCAAGAAGTTTGTAAGAAGATCATTAAATGATAACTCAGCCACTTACGGTTGGAGCTCGTGATGGAGAAGTTGCTGCTGCACACCATTATCGAAGCTAATGAGATAGAAAGGACTACAATCGCATTAAAAAAAAGGAAAATAAAGACTCCACCTTTCTTACCTCGAAAATCCGATCACTTGACCTCTAATTAAGGTCTTGTGTTGAGGTCGACGAAGATCTGTGGGTAAAAGCTTGGCAACAGACTTTCCAATGAATGAACTCACTTCTTCTTCTTTAGATGATGCAATGGCGGCTTGTATTCCATGAATCACCTGCGCCTCCAATTGTAGATCATTATCTTTATTATCTTTGCGTGCAATGCTAGCTTGCTCAGCTTGTTTCTTTCGACCCTCTTCATCGGAACTATCATGCTCACTAATTCCACTCATTGCATTGAAAACAGCAGTTGGTTTCTCGTTTTCTCTCTTTCGGCCTTTGCGCCTGCGCAATTTAATTTCATTATTCGTTGTATTATCATTGATTATCACCACCTCAGCAGGAGTAGACTCGACAAAGGAAAAGGTCTCTTGTTGTGTAAACACAAACTCCTTACCTTTCTCACCAATATGATCATCCACTGATTCATAAGTATATTGAGTCTGGAATTCATTGTCACGGTTTCCACCTGTTTTCTCATCTGTTATATCATCTAATCCGACAGGTTCATTGTTTTCAGAGGACTGAGTAAAGACCATTTCACCGGTGAAAAGTTCAACTCTTTCATCGATTTGCGAAAACTGTGTTGCACCATTAATATCTTGAGTGTTGAGATGTTCTGCCATGTTCTCTGAGACGAGATCTTCATCAGATTCGATAACTTCAAAGTGCAGACTTCCCGTCGAATGAATACCGTCGTCATCGCAATCCTTCGCTGCCCGACGAAGTTCATCATCGTCTTCAAATTGAGAGGCAGTTTGGGTATGCATGGTGAGATATTGTGAGTGGAAATTGTCCCAAGTATTTTCCTCGCCTTGTGTTTGTGACATGATCATATTCTCTTCATTCTCTTCCCCTAGCGTTTCCTCTTGAACTTTCTTCTTTAGGGAATTACGAGAAATGATAAAAGGTAAATTTTCAACATCTTGCTCAGTGAGAGGCTGGTCGAATCTTTTAATCGCATGAAAATCATCGCCTAGAAGAACAAGGTGAGGTGAAATAGGCAAAATTGTGAAATTCCTACCTAGAGGAGGAATATATCCTAAAGGTGCACCAAATTGTCTCAAAGACAATTTTAAATAAAGTTCAAATGGAATCATGTTCGCAAAGAGTGATTTGTCAAGGTTAATATCGGTTGGATGTTTCATGATTTGGAGGTCTGACGCTGCCAATAAGAACTGATTACAGATCATGGAGCAGGGAAAAGATAGCTCTTTGTAATACTTGCGCAGTTGCTCCATTTCAATATTTCCAGTTGCTTGAATGGACGTAGTGAAGTGATAATCCTGGAGGACGATAATGGATGTTCGCAGGTCTTGTGTTCGAATACCATTAGCTTCAAAGTCAAGAACACAACTATTCGTAAGGTATACTGGTATTGTGTGTTCTGTATCAGAAACTACCAGGGCTTTTAGATCAGGAATGTACTTTATAATTTGAACAGCTTTCTCTAATCTCCTGACCGGTTTAGGGATCTTTTCCCGCATGCTACTCCTGCTACTTCCTTCCATTTGCTGCGGCCCTTCCAAATAATGACGAGGGACATTAAACTTGAAAATTCCTTCAAGGAAAGCTTTGATCCACGGTGAAACTGAGTTCGACATCTTTTAAGTTGCTTCCCTCTAAAAAAAAGATAACAGTTTGCCATTACTAAGGTCTTCATTTTACAAATTTCGAAATTAAGAGATTTCGAAATTTTGTGTTTTCGTATTTTCGCACTTCTCGTCCGTTTCACCTTGACTGAAGTGGTTTGTGTTTCAAATTAGCATCGAGAACTAAGGTTAAATCATCGAGTATAACTGCTTAATCTTCGGTCAATTTCCATTGTTTTTGAAAGAAATTATTTTAATTCTTATTTCTTTCATTGAATATAATTTTCTTTTTGCACGTGGAAAGAATTTCTCGCTGTCAATTTAATCGTTTAATTAAGATCTAATTCAAACTTCTACATCATTAATATGACAGACAGTCACGTAAGAAACTCTTTCTCAGTAGTTTTCTCTCCTTCTTACCTTGTTTCTTTATTGTAGGCGGAAAGTGTTCAAGCTGAACTCCAGCAATATCTGAATTCTAAGAATATCAATTCTCTCTTTATCTCAATTGTTGAGAATCTGTTAATCGAGAAACCAGCCAATCCAATTGCTTTCATGATTGAATATCTATATAAACAGTATCCAGATCAAGCGAAGGCTGCTTTAGATACTCTATACGGCGGACAAAACAGACCAGAGTAAGTTCCCAACCTCTCATCATCTGTGACGTGGCTGACCTCTTCTTCTCTTAGCTCCAAAGCAGAATCCAAGCCCGATACAAAAGGAATAACTCCTGCTCTTTTCAGTAAACCCACTGCAAAGGCTGATCCTGATTCCGATGAAGAAGAGGATGAAGATGACGTTGCTGATATTCCTGTCGTTCAAGCACAACCAAAGGCAAAAGGAGGAAATCGTCGTATTTCAGTATCTGCTGAATCTATGGATCCTAATAAACTGAAATCACAAATGTCTCAAGTCACAAACATCCCGAAATCCCCTGAAGTTGCTGCCAAGCTCTTAGGAGTCGTTTCTAAGTCAACCATGTTAAGAATGCTTGAACCAGAACAAAAGGATATGATTGTGAAGGCTTTCTCAGGTCCTTTAGTCATTGCACCAGGTGAAAATGTGATTAAACAAGGAGATATTGGAGATACTTTCTATTTATTAGAATCAGGTACCGTGGATGTTTACATAAAGAAAGGTGGTGCTGATGAAATTAAAGTACATACCTATAAAGCTGGTGATTCATTTGGTGAATTAGCTATCATGTATAATGCACCACGTGCTGCAACCTGTCGTGTAGCAACAGAAGCAACCTTATGGGCATTAGATCGTGTTTCCTTTAAAGTCATTGTGGTTGCTGCTGCAATGCAAAAACGTGAAACATATAAAACTTTCTTAAGTCAAGTACCTATATTAGAATCATTAACAGAAATGGAAATTTTAACATTAGCTGATTCATTAGCTGAAGAGAAATATGAAAATAGTACAACTATCTGTACACAAGGTGAAGAAGGGAATTATTTCTATATTATTAAAGAAGGTGAAGCAACCTGTTATCAAACAGATGCATCAGGTAATGAAAAAGTCGTTGCTAAGCTATCAGCTGGTAATTATTTTGGTGAAATTGCATTATTATTCTCTAAACCACGTCAAGCAACTGTGAAAGCAACAAGTCCTGTATTAAAGGTATTAGCCATTGATCGTGCAACATTTACACGTGTATTTGGTTCTATGGAAGAAATTATGAAACGAAATATGGAACAATATATAAAATATGCTTCACAAAGTATTTAAAATTTAATATAATAATATAATATACTTCTTCTTCTTTGTGTTGATGTTGTTTTTTTGCCTCTTTTTCTTTCTTTCTTATTTCCTTTTTTTCCCCCCGACGCTCGCTCTCTCTTCCTTCCTCGTCCTCGACGTCCAACATCTGGTAGGATTAGGATATCATACTCCTCCCTCCCTCCTCCTCTTTATCCTTTGTTTGTTATGAATGATTGACAAATATCGTATAAAAGTATTTATTAGTATAATAATCTTAATAAGAAAACAACAACAACAACAACAACTTCCTAGGTGATGACTAATCGCAACTTACAGTCTTGCATACTTTGACTGTTGTTAGAGTCATAGTCATTGCAGTTTCCAGCTCTCTAAAGATGATGTATTGGTTTCTCTTCCGTCTCCGAGTCCCCTACCTTTGGCCTTTTCAATGCATTGAAGAGATGCTAGGACGAGGGTCGATAGAAAGGACAAAGGGAAAGTTCGATGGATTTTGTTTATATCTTATGGAATATCATGAATTGAAATTTTAGGGAAATAAATTCGTTGTCCGCGCAGTGAGTGGACAATAAATCAATTTTTATTATTATTATTATTATTTCTAATGAAAGCTCATATCTTCTCAACAAACAGCACTGAAACAAATGAGGAAAAGCTAATGAGTCATCATACGAACTACGATCACTTCCTTCTTCAACAAGTAAAAAGAAAACAAATGCTAAGCAAAGGAATGAAAAGCAAAGCAGAGCAAAGCGATGACCATCATTATCAGAACGAACATATTGAGGAAAAGGAAACATACACACACAGACACACACGCACATATCACATCATAGCATAGCATGTCATATCACACAACAGCAAGAAGGAATTGGGTTGGGATTGGGGGAGATCTATGTGTCCTTTATTAAGCACTTCATGCTGTTAATTGGAAAGAATGAATGACATTCTTACATTCTATCGATTGATAAGCATCACAGACTTGTAATACATTCAACCCAACACTATTCCTTGCTTCAATATCACCACCAAGCTCTAATAGACAAGGAATCATCTCTGCTTGATTATGAATACAAGCAACATGTAATGCAGTCGTTTGTTGATCTTCTCCAATGACATCATTAATATTTAAATCAGGATATTTCGATAATAATAAATAAAACATATCAATTAATCCTAATTCAACAATAATATACATTAATCGTCTTCTTTGTTTATTTAATAAAGTAATATTAGGGGAATAAGATAATAATAATTGAAAGTTTAACATTTGTTGATTTGCTGCAGCACACATCACTGATGTGAAACCAGACGATGAATCTTGATAGTCCACATCAGCACCGTGTTGTAAGAGCAGTTCAAGTGCAATGTGTTGATTAAATAATACAGCAATACTTAATGGACGATATCCATGGACAGGATCACGATCACAGGTCTCATGGACGATGTTTGGATATTTCGTAAGAATCATACGAAGAATGTCATTGTATCCTCTTTCTATGATTGTGAATCTATAACAAACATCAATGAGATAAGAGGAGGAGGTTAGGTTAGTTAATTTAGTCGTCACTTACATTGGTAATCGTTGACGATCGAAATAAGAACAATAAATATCAGCATCATGATCTAATAAGATCTTTGCTGCGATGGTATTACCATAGAGAATCGCCATGACGAATGGAGACATTCGATCAATATTCTCAATGTCATTAATATTCACTTTCTTCTCATCAATGAGATAAGGTAATAAATGGTTCATCTGATACTGTATTGCGACATGGATTGCTTTGAATCCGTCTTGTTCTTTTGGTTTTACTGAAGTTTCTAATGCTTTCGGGAAATGCTTTACCATCTCCTTGATGACAAGTAACTGACCTCTTTCTAATGCTATGAAGATTGGTGTGACACCTGACTTAGATGGATGGTAGATATTCGCTCCTCGACAAATCAGCGTAACAGAGGCCATGAGGTTGTCGTGTAAGATGGCCGTGGAGAGAGCAGGATAACCATAAGTAAACTCTTCACTTTCAATATTTGCTCCATGTTCTAATAACTTTGGTATTAAATGAGCATGACCAAATCTAGCAACAATTTGTAAAGAATTGTATTGATTATCTTCATCAGTTAATGGAGCATTCCAGTTAATCGGTTGAGGCATTTCATGTTGGAAGAGAAAGTCTAAGACATCTAAACATGCTTTTTCTAAGATTACCATCAATACTGTGCGATGATGGATGTTATCCTTTGCATAAAGGTCAGCACCTAACTTAATCAATTCAATGGCAAGCCAGTTAAAGCCCATGAGGATAGATAACGTCGTGAGAGGATAACTCACACGAGTATTCTGTCCGTCACTCACAACCACTGTTTCACGATAATTCACATCTAAATCCGTCTGGTAAGCTGAAAGGATTTGTCGAATTGCGACATCATTATTTGAGATAATGGCATTAGCGATAATTTTCCCGCTGTGGTTGGTGCTGGTTGTTACATGTGTGTGTTCATCTCCTGCTTCTAAAAGATTTCCTAATTGCTCGTTAGACCGCATTCTTGAGAGAAAAGGGTTAGTCGTGGATGTTACAGCACTAATAGCACCAAACCAAACTTTTAATGGATCGATGGAGAGTTCAGCGATGTCTTCAAAACAAACCGCAAAAGCCATGGCAACAAGGTGCATTGCATCATCTGCATGCTCCGCTGACGACAGCGCAAGTTGTAAACATTGTAAAATTCGTCCTTCTGTAAACTGCTTCTGTCCGACTAATACTAATTCTCTTGGTAAGAAAGGATCGCCTCCACTGGAAGTACCTGATGTCGGCGATGACATGGTATTATGAGTTGCCACATGAATATGACAATCTGCTTTATCCTTATTATTATCCTTACTATTAAATAAAGCAAAACAATAATTACAATAATAACATGAACAATTTAAACACATAATAGCAGAACATGCATCAGGACTCGGATCAACAGCTGTCTTACAAGAAGGGCAAGACAGTGTTAACATATCACGTAAAACATTTGTAACCTTCCCAATTCTTCGATCTTCTTCAAAGACAATCTCTTGAATTAAATTACAATAACGTTTCCGTTCTAAACTTTCTAATATACTCATAATAATAATTGGATCAAAACATGCTTTACAGTTAGGTAATGGACAGACTACCTTCCCTTTTAATTGACGTATATGGAAAATCTTTGGGAAAATATTTTCTGAACAAAACTATTGAGAAATCAGCGAAACAAAGAGAGGAGATTGCCAGTGAGTTTTATATTGAATTGAGTGAAGTGTGGTGCTTACCTGTCTTAAATCAGAGTTACATATGAAGTGACAATTATTACAAAAGATTCCATGTGAACTATAAGTGAAAGATGCAGAATTTCCTTCATATTTATGATGTTCAAAAGCATGAAACTGTTCATAACAGATGATACATTTCTCCTCTCGAACAATATGATTTGATGATGTTGCAGAATTTTCTCTTCTCAATCGATTGGATGGAGTTGATGCTGGTGTAAGTGAGGCCATTTCTAATTAATTCTACGTCAAAAGGAACGAGTCCCGATGCTTATTCTAATGACAAGAAAATTAACAAACAATATGACGGAAAAAATGAAGTAGGAGGGGCTGTTAATAACCTACCGACATAGCCTACCGACTTCTGTTGATTGATTTACCGGTACCGAATCAAATGAGTCTTCATTTCGAGACGAAGAATGAGTGAGAGAAGAGAAGAGATCATTGATTGATAGTCTTTTTTCATCAATAGATTTGACAAGGAAAGAGAATGAATATTCCAAAGCCATCATTTCATTCTTGTGATGAAACAAGTTTAAAATTAAATTGGGATACAAAAGGTTTGCAAGGTTTATCAGGAGATCAATATCAGATGAAATTACAATATAAAGAAGTTCATGAAAATTGGGAACAATGTAAAGAATTTCTGGTACCAAGTAATCAAATTGCACAAATTACTTTAACTGAGGCAGATATTGTTGATTTGAAACCAGGAACACCTTATTATGTTCGAATTGCAGTTGTGAACAATGCTTCTGGTGAAGTGACGGTTGGTCCAGAGACAGTTTTCGATACGAAGCCAGTCGATTGCACACCAAAGAAGAAGAAATGTATTATTTCGTAACCCAATTTTTCATTCTATGACATCATATGTATATATTCTTTTTTCTCTCATGACTTGAAGTGAAAGAAAAAGGATTCCGAGATTGTTAATTCATTAATATATTATTCTCTTCTTCTTCTTCTTCTTCTTCTTCTTCTTCTTCTTCTTCTTCTTCTTCTTCTTCGGTTTTTCAATCATTCTTAATAGAATCCTGGTTTGAATATTCTCACAGCACCATTATTTCCAGGAAATGTGACGTGAGGATCGCCTTTCCCCCCTTGTCCAGCGAAGCCTTCGACCTTATCCCACTCCCCTATTCCACAGGCTTGTGGTGGGTTGTGCTGCATCCCACCCGGCAAGGACCCATGACCCATGATGATCACATGATCACGCAAAATAGGATTATACACAAACGAGGAACCACCTCCTCCGCCCCCAGCAATTCCCTAAAAATAACAGAGAAATTACCTCCACAAAGATGGAATACTAAGAAAGTAACTTACCGGGCTTGTACCTCCGCCACCGCCTCCAAAATAACCTCCCCCGCCACCACCTCCGAACTCACAACCGTTTCCTCCTTGCCATTGAGTTCCACTAGTCGCTGGCCATGCTGCGTTATAAGTAGATCCTGAATCTCCTGCCAGACCTCCCTTATGAACTGTGGCAGTTTGTCCACAGATAGAATCAACGAGTGTTCCTGGTAATACACCATCCAAGCCTCCTCCAGGGAGACCTGACACACTTCCACCGCCTCCTCCCCCTGCAGCAAGCATCAACATCACAGTTCCTTTCGTAGTTCTACGAGCGATCGAAGTATATCCTCCACCACCTCCACACGCCCAACATCCGCCTCCTCCATATCCTTCACCACCTATAACAATGGCGTAACCTAAACTTCATAATAGCCGAGACAATAATCTTACCTCCAGGACCACCGCCTAAGGTCACTCCACATTGCGAATCAATGACCTGGACATCAGGAACCAAGGTCTTGGACTTCTGGTTAAAAGGAAGATTTTTCTCCTCTTCTTTCTTCTGGGCTACCAATGACTTCATATCGTTGATGTCCATCATCTCAATCTCTGTCCCTTTCACACCAGCGCCACCACCGGCACCAACTGTTATCTCTAACACAGTAAACGGTTCTAGATCCATTATTGCCTCAATGAAGGCACCGCCTCCACCGAAACCGCCTTGGCGCCCATAGAAATGACCAGAGCCTCCTCCAGCTCCCCACATTTGTATTTTCATACGTTGGACTGTTTTAGGCACTTTATAAATATAAACACCAGGCACATTATAGTTTAAAATTCCTAAAGCATTCAGATGATAATCACGATGGTCAGTGCGTTCATTCGCTCGCATTTGAGCAGCGCAAAGTTTCCCATCTTCAAAGCACCAATTACACCGCACCATGCGGAAATCACATTCCTCTTGTTCATGTTGTAGGCGATCATCTTCAGCTTCTATTAAGGCTTCAATCTTCCCTCCAAAGACCTTTCCACAGCCCAGACGACAAGGTAAAGGTTTGGCAGGACGTTTGGTGCAAAGCTCTTTCATATGCTTGTCTAATAGTTCGATGGAAACCCATTCCAAACATTGGAGAGGGCAAATTACAAGGCGCTTTGCACATTCATAAGCCTCATGGTACTGTTGGTTTGTGATAGTACCAAGAATTTTCTTCTCGGCATTTTCATCAACAAGCATCTTATTTAAAGCATCACGGGAGAGAGTCGAGCCTTTTCTATTCGATTTTCCAGGAGTTGAAACAGATCCACTTCCTGACATTGCTGCATTAATCTCTTTAATGGATTGTTTACTTCTCATAGTCTTTCTCTTCTGAATAGCAGTGCCAGGGGAAGTAGGAGAGTGTGGAGGCGAGGAGGAAGGTGATCCAGATGATAGGGAAGTTAGATTGCCTGTAGTCACACTGATTCCATCGTTTGGATCAACATGTGGGGCAAGCCAATACTCTTCAGTATTTTTCACATCACATCCAAGTGCACAAGGAAGAATGCGTTTCACACAACGTCGAAGTTGATGATCTTGCTGTTCGACTCCAACACGAAACCAATCACCACATCCCCACTCACAAATGATAAGACCTTCAGTTTGACGTTTCATTGCCATGTGAGTGCGGCGAATTATTCGACGGCGGTTCAAAGAACGTGGCGTTGTCATTAACATTTCTTTCTCTTGAAGTGTGGCCTCGACGTATTCATTTCGCTCTTGAGTTTCTCGCTGTTTCTGTTGCAGTTCAATCTGAAGAGCATTTCGTTTCTCGATCTTTTCGTTCATAATAAGTTTCATTTCAATTGATCGAGTAAGATTTAAAACATCAGCTCGAGTTAGTCTTCTCCCAAGAGCGATACGAGCTTCTTCAACTTGCTGCTGAATCTTCTCTCTTCTTGCTTTTCCCTCAGTAGCATCTAATTCCTCTCGAATGATCAAATCTTCCAATCGAATGCGTTCCATGCGAGCTCGCATGATGCGAGTAGTTTGAGTAATCCCTGCATCTCCTGTATCTGTAAGGAGTTTGTCTCCAATTAGCTTATATGCCATGGAATTCAGCATTTCTAATCGTTTAAGTTCTTCTTGCATTTTCATTTCTTTATCTCTCTGTCTTTTTCTTTCATCAGCCTCACGTTGACGTCGAATGGTCGTTTTCCATTTTTGCTCCATTTTCGCCAACATCAAAGCATCACCCTCCATGGGTACTGCCTTCACTCTAATTCTTGGTATCCACTTCGCTTTTAACTCTGCATTATATTTGTGAATAAGATCATATAAATCTTCACCAGTTTCATCATCAAATCGAACTTTTGTGATAATTGCCACCTCTTCGACACGTCTTCCAGGAAATTTGAATAAAACTTCTTCATTCTCTTTAAAACGATTCACAGGATCTGCTTTCTTTTGAAAAACGGTTGGTTTCACCCATGAATATAGATTATCTTCTTCCTGCCAATAGAAATACTCTGATGTCACTTTATCCATATACTCTTCCCATTCATTTCCATCTTCATCAAGAAATTCACCAATACTTTGACTACGACGTCGAAGATAAGCCCAACCTGCTTTTACCTTCATTAAATCTTGAACTTTTTCTGGAATATCTAACGTAAAAGCCTGAGATTTCCAGGGAATCACTAAACTTTTCTTAAAGAATTTAGCTCGATAGATGCGTTGCAATCGCAATGCAGACAATTCTTCCTTGTAAAGATTATAATTGACGTAAAGGGTTTGATCTAAACCAGTATGAATTAATTCATCATACTCTTCAAAATTTCTTCGTAGGTCTGATTGTTCATAAAGGCGATGCCACTCTGGTCCTGGTATCCCTAAAGACACACTTTGTGTGATATTATCAAGTTCTCGGGACCAACATTGCTCTCCTGTAAATACATTAAAGTAGAATCTATTCCTTGATACCAATTCTAGACAAGATCGTTCCAGAACTTCTTCACCATAGACTCTTTCATCATAGCGAATCAAATAAAAGCCGGGTTTAACAACTGATCTAATTTTCCCTAGTCGTTTGGGTAAAGGATGAGAAAAAGGTGAACAGAGAACGTAGTCTCCATAACGAAGGACTTCAGGTTCTTCAGCGTCATAAACTTCAATCCAACATCCATTTGCTAAGTAAACTGGTAAAATAGCATCATTTCCGAAACCATATTTTGTATAATAATTGCTCTCAGCTAGATCTGCATTGGTTGGAGCTTCAGATTGAACAGTAGGCAGCGAGTTGACACTTTCTTCTTTTCTAAAGACGACCAAAGCATTGCTGGCAGCTTTATTAGCATCTTTGTTTTTGGGATTCTTCTTTTTCTTCATTTTGCTGCTAGTCAAACTAGTTGGTGATGGAACGTTGCTATCAAGATCGTCTGTTGTAGCCAAAGTCTTTGTTTCAGAGAAGGCATCTTCTCCTGCAGCGACGGTATCATTGTATTTATTTTCATCTGCTTCAGAATCGTCTTCGTCGGAAATGGAATCATCATTCTCTTCACTGTTTGAGTCGCTCGATACATCAATCATCAGCTGAGTACTTTCATCATCATCACCTTCGCCCGTGGCATCTGCTCCAAGCTTTTTCGTTTTCTTTGGGATACAAGCACGACAAATCTGCCAGCCGCTAATCAGCTTCTCCCTACCTAAACGATCCAATCGAGGGACACATGCGAAAATGGGAGGAAACTGTTTATTCCGCTTCGCGTGACGTAGAGCATCTAATCGTTTATTCCTCGCCGCATCTTGGGTATTTAATTGACCATTACTGATCGTAACACCGCGACAGATAAAGCCGGTAATTTTACTCACTTCAGTGCACATGCAGTAAAGCGTCCTCGATGATTCTGCCGTGTACAGAAATCGAACACCTTTATGTCTGTCATGGCAACGAGCCATGCAAGGCTCACAAACGATTAAAGATCGAGTCATCGCATTCGATTTGTTGGCGGGCGATGGTGTCGGCGAGGTCGAGTCAACTGAGTTAGCTTGCATCATTCGCTCGGCGGAAATAGTCTTCCAAGCACGATTACACTGCTCACAAGAATACCACTTTTGCATTATTGATTGATTTTTAAACTGCACAAAACACATTCAAGAGATAAAGAATGAGAAAAGAAAAACTCTTACCTGATATGAAGTACACAACATTTCAATAGGAGGGACTTGAATAGCGTCTAATGGTTGATCATATTCAGATTTTCTTGTAATTTTATTTCTATAGAATTTATTTCCATATTTATCTAATCGCACTTCCCATTCTCTTGCATAACCTAAAATCTCTCCCGTTTTTTCACTTTCTCGTAAAATTGATCTCCAAGACATCATTGAAGGCGTAGAAAATCGCAGTTCCTGTGTGTCACAGTTGTAATAATATTCGATATCATTACGGAGACAACGATAAACCTCCCATGGCCCGTATTTTCTTAAAATTATCGATTTCATCTTCATTAAATAGAGAAGAGCATGAGAACGATCGATAAAAGCTTTCATTTCATTGGGAAGCTTCCAAGTATAGTTTGTATAGGTATTTTTCTGATAAACAATCGCATTTTCATCGATCTTCTCTGGCATTTTCGCGTAGAAATAATTACCAGTATCAGGATCTTCATACATTTCCCAGGTATAATGATAACGTCTCTTGTAGATAGCGCCTGTTCTTAAACAATTCCATAACCTTTCCTCCATTAAATCTTCACGGTCAATACATGATTTTAAAATATCGGCATGTTTTTTCTCAATTCGAAGTCGTTCTTCCTCTCGAAAGAAGTCATATAATTCATCTAATATCTTTCCTCGTTTGTCTATGAAAATTTCTTCTCTAGCCTGTGTCGCAGTGGGCATATCTCTAATCGTTTTATCTTGTACTAAAAGCTCGATGGCTCGGCGACCATGCATATCTTTTAAATTAACATTGCACCCGTACGCATCAATCAATGAAAAGATAATTTTCTCATGTGAATTCACCTTATTCGAATCACAAGCGAGATGTAAAGCAGTGCGATGCCAGGAATTAATGGAGTCAATACAAGCTTGGCGATAAACATACTTAAGAAGAACTGCTAATTCAAGCGGGGTAGGAATAGTTTTTACGAAGATTTGTGTGTAAGACACATCAGAATTAATGAAGATACCAGTCTCTGGGCGAGGATCAAATCGTTGTAAAACGTCATCCATAATTTCTGGACAAGATCGTGGTAACATATACTTCACATCATCATCCATGAGTCGACAAAATAATAGAGCAGCGTCGTGTAACCAGACTTTTTCAAAGCGGATTGTCTCATTAGGTTTCAATTTCATCGCGGGGACTTTCTCAAACACTTCATCGACTAATTGTTGAAATGTTTTGTCTTTCTTTGGTCTAACTTTGTCTGATGTGAGGACACGAGTTAACTCCTGCCCTCTTGACGCCAAATACTCAACACAAATGTAATGATTTGCTATCGCAGCAAGATGAATCGGGGAATTACCCTGCAAGTCACCAGCGAATAGCTTCCCTCCATGGTCAATAAGAACTACCAAACATTCGCGGTGTCCATGATACGCTGCTATATGAACGGCATTTCTTCCTCGCACATCTAAATCATTAACATTGGCTCCAAAGGAAAGTAATACTTTGCAGACTTCAGGATGGCCGTACATCGCGGCATATGCGAGAGGTCGCATCTTCTCACAGGAATGGCGGTCAACGACCTCATCGTTTACTCCAGCACCACATTTACAATAAATAACTACATCTTCAACATAGCCACACCGACAAGCATGATGAAGATCGAGGAGGAAGGCAGGATGACCATCTTTACCCATGACACAGCCAAGCTCATTGTTTTGCAGTTTTTGAGCAAATAAGAGGTGATGTTTCGTAAGGTCGATGTATCGATCGTTTAAAAGTTCATACAGAACCATTCCATCAATTCCTTTCTGTGCTGTAATTCGAATCCACTCTAAAAACTCCTCGTCGAAAGGTTCGTCAGTATCGTTGACGTCTATATGAGGATTTCTCTGTATAAATTGAAGTAGGGAATGCCAAGCAATAATACGGTGCATCAATCGAACATTTCTATGGGGATGAAATCCCTTTGATGCTAAAATCGAGACAATCCGACCCGGTTCAACACCACGTAACAAATTATCATCAACCCACGTGAGCCATTCCTCTGGGAAAACTCCAGGTTCGAACTTAATTCCTATAAATTACATGAAATCAGCTAAAAATCAAGTAAATAAAAGAAGAGAAATTTCTTACCAGGCATAGCAGAGCCGAGATTCACCAAGGCTGCATTGGCAGCAGCATATTTAGCTTCTCTCACATTATTTCCCATACCTTGATACTTCCTGATTTCATATTTGCCAAGAATTTCACCTTCTGTTACTTTATGCCAAGTTCCGGCTAAGTGAATTTCAACAACGTATAAGGTAGGATTGGTCAAACTCGCTTCTCTTATTTCAACAATCTGAAATGTTACTTTTAATTCTCGAAACTTCGCCTGACGTTCTAATTCACCTAATGGTGTTGAATGTAACTTTTCAATAACATTGGCATATTTTCCTAATCTTTCATCGCCACGTTTAATCATCACAAAGAATGAACAAAATTCCGCAAAGTCGATCTCTCCACTTCCGTCAACATCAATGATCCTCAGCAACTCCTCTGCTTTGTCCAGTGAATAATCGAGACCAAGGAAATGTAGGATTTTCTTTGTTTCATGCTTATCAATGGTTCCACTTTGGTCCGAATCAAATCGCTGGAAGAGGTTAACGATTTCCTCGAACTCCATAGGAGTAATGATATTGAGATAATCATCTGGACATTTAAATCCTTCAATTATCAAAGCATTTTCTTCAAAATATTTTTGTTTGTCAGCTGCTATATCATCTTCGTCCATATCTCCCATCGCCGAGGCGTTCTCAACAATCGATACTGAGTACTGAGAGCTTGCATTATCCCAATCACCTCCGATGGTCGAGACATCTTCAGTCTTATCATAGAGATTATTATTATGCATCATTTTTCCTCTATTCAAAAAGACACATCAACATAAAGGTCACTCAAACACTTGCTTCAATTATATAATAAAGGAAACTAAAAACGTTTCAAACTAAATAAGCATTTCCTTAATGGTGGACTTTTGATAATGTGGATATTCCCTCGATACAGCAGTATTTAACTGTTTCTTTTCTTTTTCTCTACAACTTTTGCGCCAAGACCACAAGGGTCGAGAGGAAAGGTGAATACCTATTTGACTTGCAATGTTTCGAAGTGGGAAATTAGGGGCGAGTCCGTCTCAAAAAAGTGAGAGGATATATGATGAGGACGAAGAAGATGAACAGTATCAAGAGGATGACGATGAAGAATCCGTTTTAGGCTTTGAAGACATTTCCAAATTTGATCCAGAGAACAAAGATCGTCGAAAACAAATTGAAATGATGGCTAGGATAGATGAGGAGTACGAGGGAGAATGGGGGTATGCCTTAATTAAAGCTTTGCGGGGGAAAACGGTCGGAAGGAGGTTGAGAAGGAAGCTCTTTAAATATGGATGCTTCCAAGTCATTTGTGGCTTTGCTCTCTTTGTGATAGCAATTGAAGAAGGTGAGGCATTCATTTTCGCTTCGTTTATGAGAGAGTTAACTTCGTTTGTAGGGCAAAATATGAAAGGCGTTACTAACTTCACTGATCCTGTCAAGGGTGGCGCGTCGCTAATGGTAGCTCCCTTCAATCATTATGTGGTCTTTTTAACTATTTTTGTGTTAGGATTTGACTTGGTGTGTGGCTTTCCCGACTTTTGCTTGGGGATTTGCAACAATGACTATGGTTCGTCATTGGCCTTCCATCGTAACAAATCGCAAACTCTTAGCGAACATCATGAGAATATATACTTTTATTGGGGTTGTACTCTTCTTAGTAACTCTTTGGTGCACTTGCGTCTTATTCCTCACCTATCAGACGGTTGACGACTGGAATGTAAGTAGAACAACAATAATCTCTTCCTTCAATACTAATTGCTCTTTCTTGTTTCTGAATAGAAAGATGCAGTTACTGCTTCGATGTTACCATATTATATTACAACAATTCTTTTCATTTTACCTTTATTGATAGTATTCTGTTTTTATACGTTGGATGTATCGTACCTAACCGACGAGATTGAGAAGGGAGGAATCATTGCAGAATCAAATCCACCTGAAAATACCAAAGATTTATCAGATGTTTCATTAATTCAATCTTGTATTTTTGTTTGTGCAATGCCTTGTATATTATGCATTCAATGTGCCGATCTTTGTAAAGCTGTGAAGAAAGTTTATGACGATCAGTACAAAGATGAGCCCTTTTTTCAGTTACCAGATTGCTTCAAGAGTAAGACGACCACTGCTGAAGAGTCGAAGGAACCTCAAAATATACCGAAAAGACCGAAGAAGAGAACAATTTGGTTTCGTATTTATCGAACTTGCATTCGATGCTTTTCTGGTGCGAGGTGAGTAGTGAGATTTTTCTTTCTTTTTGGTCTTTTATCATCCCTTGTTTTTAGAACGAAGCCCGTCATCCAACCGAGTAGTTCGATTAAGGCACTACCTTTGAAAGAATTAGAGCAAGATCGTGAACGTGAAGAGAGGGAACAGCGAGAGAAGATTGCTCGAGAACAAGAAGAGGAACGACAAAGGCTAGCAATGATCGAAGCACAAGCAAATGCTGAATTCCTGCGAAAGCAGCAAGAAGAGGAGAATGAACGATTGCGTCAGCTTGAAGAGAGAAGATTACGTGATGAACGCGAAGCTCAAGAAAGGAAAGAAGCTGAGGAGTTTGCGAATCGTTGGGAGAGTATCTTAAGTGTGACTAATTATAAATCACTGTGGGCAACATTAACAACAAATGGATCGTTCCAATGTAACTTGAAATCGATGCCAACTGTAGAGTTATTAACCTCTCACCTTAAAAGACAAGGTTTTCATGTGGTCTTTGCTACTAGTCCCAATGCTAATAATATTGAAATTGGAATATGCAATGTTCGTCCAGTTGGGGAAGAGGCTTGGTTTATTTCAAGATTTTTAGTCTCGAATAATAGTTTCTCTGCGGTTATGAAAGCAACAAAGGCTGATTTAGTCCCTCAATTCGTCAAGAAATTCGCTTTAGCGAAGGTATTAAAAATTGAAACGGCCAAATAAAGAATTTTCCTGAAGCCAATTGTATTTAGAGTTATCACTATGTTTATATTCATTTTATTATCAGAAAAAAATTCTGTTTTTTCTTTCTATCTAAAAACTTATTTTTAAATTTATTTTTGCTTTTTAAGTAGCCAGTCTCTGACAAAGTTAGATCTCGATGTCCATTAATTTGATTGATCACTCATCCTCCATAACGATAGTAAGGTAAATTAAAGAGAAAGTCATTTTTTGATGGTTGATGTTGGATTGCTTATCTTTATTCTTGCCACTACCTTGATTGAGGCAAGCTTTCCTGCCAATCAATGGAATGCTCTCTATGATTTGTATAACTCTACCCAAGGATGGAGTTGGCAGTATTATTCTGATGTAGGAGTTTGGGATTTTTCGAATAACAGTGTGAATCCTTGCATCGCAGAATGGCAAGGAATAACTTGCTCCTTTGACAATAAGACGGGTGCTTATGCAGTATGGTACCTCGCTCTAGCGGACTATGGTCTCAATGGCTCTATTCCTGACACAATAAGCCAATTAACGAACCTTAGCTCCCTAATCCTCTCCGACAACTATTTATCTGGAACAATCCCAGAATCATTGTACAATCTTTCTCAATTGAGAGAATTAGAATTAGACTATAACAGATTGAATGGAACAATATCATCTTCGGTTTCGTCTCTAACGCTTCTGTCTTCATTAACATTGGAATCAAATGAACTTACAGGTTCAATACCAGAAGAACTTTTCAATCTACCGCTTGTGATTGTAAATTTAGCATATAATAACCTGAGTGGAAAGCTTCCAAAAACGATTGGAAATTGTTCATACCTTGTAAATCTCGAGATCTCCAATAATAAGCTCGCTTCAACATTACCCGATAGTCTCTATGACCTTCAAAACTTGACTTACTTGGTAATTAATAGTAATGAATTTACCGGTACTATTTCAGAAAAGCTCGCAAAGATGCAAAATTTGATTGGCGTAATTGGTGAAGAGAATAATTTCTTTGGAAGTCTTCCATCGAATATTTTTTCTCATAATTTCTTTTTTTTCGAATTCGCTGTCAATTTACTCTCTGGAACATTACCTTCATGTACTGCCAAAATCAATGATCTAAGTTTAGAGAGCAACAGCTTTCATGGCACGATCCCTGTCAGTTTTTTTGAAAGTTCAACGAGTTTATACTCTATTAATCTTGCGTACAACTTTTTCAATGGTTCAGTAATCTTCGTGGGTCACCAACTGCAAAGTGCAGCCCTAAATTATAATTTATTATCAGGAACGCTCCCTGTCCCAAGCCCCATATCAATGTCAGTTTATTCCCTACGTTCTAACCTTTACACGGGCACTGTGTCCTCTGAACTATGGAGCCCGTGCGATTATGCCGTAGTTGATGTCAGTCAGAATTATCTTCATGGAGCCTTTAATCAAAG
>VFQN01003523.1_pt1 | contig 22210 bp, 17 predicted proteins | sample 3512371 | NCBI WGS metagenome assembly VFQN01 (sample SAMN10412370, study PRJNA504923) | tailings metagenome | isolation source: Replicate 2 from Balatoc abandoned mine | place: Philippines: Itogon, Benguet | collected 2017-08-28
CCCAAGCACTCTTCTTCCAACAGGTTGGGACGGAGCAGCGGCCGAAAAAATCGGGGCAACAAGACGCCAGTAGAACTTTTTCGCCCACCGATTTCGGAAATCAAGAACGACGTTGCCGGACTGATTCGCGATGCAACTACTGATTTCAGAGCGGTTTGTGGCGTAGTTGGCCTCGTGCGAGTTACCGCCAAACTTCCGCCCAGTGATTGAGGCAATAAAAGAGCAATCAAAAATGACCCCGGTGAGAACTTGCCCTGGCCATAGTCAATCCAAACCAAACTTGCGAATAAAAGCTAAACGGATATCGCTCGTGACCACTGTATCTCCGTGGCACAGTTTACAGAGATCATCGACCAGGCCGTAGGTACCTCGACCGCTACACTTTGGACACTCTACTTCGTCAATCTCAGTTTCGTCATACTTCTCAATCTCGGCTGAAGTAACAAAGCAATCACCCTTGCAGAATTCACAGATCCGGTCGTTCCGACCGATCCGACCATGGCCGTTGCAGTGAGGACATTCGCGTTCATCCAGCTCACTTGGATCGTAGGCTTCGGCTTCGTCCTTCGACATTACTGAATCACCCTTGCAGAACCCGCAGATAGATTGAGTAAAGCCTCGCCATCCACGACCTCCACAATGAGGACAATCTACTTCATCAATCGCATCGCCATCGTAGTCGCTGTGTTTTTCCTTTGAAACTACGCAATCGCCGTCGCAATAGGAGCACAGGTTCTGGTTGAAGCCAACAGTTCCGCGTCCATGGCAATGTGGACATTGAGTCTCATCTAATTCACCAGGATCGTATTCTTCCGCCTCTTCTTTCGACACCACGCAGGAACCACTACAGAAGACACAGAAAATCTGAGTTAGGCCGATAGTTCCTCGTCCATGGCAATGTGGACACTCCACTTCGTCAATCACCGCTCGATCGTACTCGTCGAACTCTTCCTGTGTGACGAGGCATGACCCCTTGCAATACGCGCAGTAGTCGCCAACAAGTCCGGTCATTCCCCTCCCAAAGCAATGAGGGCAATCCACTTCATCGAAGTCCAAAAGTACTTCGTGGGACTTGTCAGTTACTGTCTTTGCAACATGCCTCACATCACTTGGCGATTTTGCATCCTTCACCTTCAGTGCAAGTTTCGCGAACGCAGGAGCGCTCTCAGTAAGTACTTTCTCCAGTTCTGTGCCAGGCTGATCCAGACGTGCTTGCGACTCCGCTGCTTCGCTCAACTCTGGCACAAGCTCAAGCAATTTCTGAACCTCAGTTGTCAGGATTTCAACTTGGTCGCTATTCTCCTTAACCTTGAGTTTGGCCCCAATCGACTTAATGAGCTGAATCAAGCCGAGAAGGCCCTTCACAGCGTTTGCCTCATACGCCAACATCCGCTGCCGAGACTTCCGCTTTAGCAATTTAGCAGCACGCACCATCTCTGGAGTCACATTGTTTGCAGGCTTGTGTCCCAAATCGTATTTCGTATGGTGGTTCGGGCACAAGAAAATGAGGTTGTCAGGGCTATTGTTCAATGACGTGTCCACGGCTTCGATGTGCGCCACTTCTCCGTTATCCATCGATCCGCATATCGCGCAGCCCAAGTGAGATTCTCGCTTGATGTCATCTTTTATTGGCGTCGGGATAGTGGGGCGGTCGGCGCTTGATGGTACTGGCCAAGGAAGGTTCAGATATCGCTGAAAATCGAGTAGCTCTTTTTCCTCAATGACAAGCTGTCCTTCCATCTTCTTCGCGAGTAATTTGCGATTGTCTTTATGTTTTGGGCAGTACCGCGTGAAATACTCGATCAGTTCCACACCGACCCCGAGTTTGATAGCGGCCTCGACTGCTGAAAGCATAGGCATTGCGAATCCTCCCAACCTCAGTATTTTGAGCGAATCGTGATTGCCTCTTCAATCCACTTCGCCAAGTTGTCCTTGATGTGGCCGTACACAAGCTTGCTGTCAGTGTATGGTGGTGCGTAAGCCTTGACGATTGACGAAAGACTAGTTGTCCCGACCTTGAAGCCATCGAACGGGTTGCTGCCTTGATTCGATTGGTTGCCGCCAAGGTCTTTCAGTCGATGGACGTAAATCCCCATCACTCCCTTGCCCGCCTCCCAAGCACTCTTGATTTCGTAGTTGATCCATTTTCGCCCCGCCGTTTCACTTCCAATCAGGACAATCGCAACTGACTTGCCGCTGAGTTGGCCATCAATCCATCTCTGGATCGCGGTGTCACCGCCTTTCTTCACGGACTCCCAGTCGTTGTCCGATGCGGGAGCATTTCCCTCCACAACCCCCATGTTTCGCACCTGCGCAGCTCGGGAGCAATCCGGCTGATAATGAAAACTGTAAAACGCCTTTCTCGCCATTTGTCACCTCAATACAAGTTTGTCCTCAAAGAACTCCATCGCGTGTCAGGCTACCCAAGTAGGAAAGTTAGTGTAGCCGTCATCCGAAATCCAATCATAGGTTCGATACCATTGGCTAAGATTGAAGCCTTTCCCTCGATATGGCTCTGCAACGCCGCCAGTCCGGTACGTTGCCGAACCGTCGATCTCTGAGTACTCCTGCCATTTCCCATCGATCTTCTCGAAAAGAGTCCCCGTATCACCGCTGGCGGAGAATGAGACCCCGACATATTGAAGTGGATTAGGGCCTGGGTATTTAGTCAGCTTATCTTTGCCGGTAATCGAGTTGATGTGAACTGCCAGCAGTTTATTGCCTTTTCGAAAGCTCTTCAGGATTTCGTATTTCACCCATGGACGGGCGTAAGTGTCTGATCCAATCAGGACGCATGTCACCGAGGTTCCATCGAGTCCCGAATGAATGAGACGCTTTACAGCGGTAGAGTTGGTTCTCTTGGCCGTCTCCCATACCGAAGCATCAAAAAAGCCCGCAGCGTCCCGATCTGGCTTGGTGAGCCAGTGATTGCGCACGACATTCGCTCGGAAATCGATCACATCTTGGTAGTGAAAGCTGAAAAACACTCGCTTAGCCATCAATCGCCTCACTTATCCAATTGTCGAAGAACGTCGATGACCGCCTTTACGAGTTTCTCTGTTGTCGCTGTTGCATCGCCGAGTGTTGCAAACGCTTCAGTTACGTTCGCTGTGCCAAAGTGTTTTTCGAGGTCAGCATTCATTTCGTCCCAGAATTCCTTCGCGATATGGCCGGTCGCTCCGATGGGCAGAATTACTTTGCCTTGGCTTCTGGCGATTTCGACTTCTTGACGAACACCGTCTGCCGGTACGACTGTTCCATTAACAATCTTGTTTCCGCCCAGAACTATGCAAACGCCTGCTCTTGAAAGCATCCGCTCGCGATACTGTTTCCAGAGCGTCGCTCGGTCCGTACCGGCTGGCACCGCTTGAGGGAATGGCCACAACTGAAGGCGCTCATCATCGTTTCGCTTCAAGGATTGCATCGCCCCAACGATGACCATGTCTGCTACGCCAAGTCCGTAGCCAGAAATGATATTAAAATCCTTGGCGATCAACTCCGCTCCCAACTGCTTGCAAAGCGATTGAAATGCCTCCTGTCCAAGTGGAGAAAAATCGTGCGCGCTCCCGGAAAGAAATATGTCCCGACGGTGATAGCGACGGTTCAATTCGGCGAGTATCGAAGTGACTTCGGCGTAAGAGTCAATCAGTACAGGAATAACTTTGTACCGTCGCAGATCAGCGAGCCAATGTGAAAAGCGGTTGCACGAGTAGTCGTCATCACCACACTCACCTGCCTTGGGCCTCTTGATGAGACAGTAATGCTGTCTTGCATTACCCTCTAGAAGTTGTTTCACACGTCCCAGAATGTAGCTGATGTTTGGATCGGTGAAGCTCACGCCAAGGAACAGGAATGTCTTGGTCACAAGATCGCCTTTCAGAGCGATGGTGAACAACTCCCGGTTTTTATGATAGGTCTCGTAATCTTCCTTGGTGAGGATCGCTTCGGCAGGATCGGTCTTGTCGCCGTGCATCTTGTAGACGACGACATCGGAGTTGCGCCGCGTTGTCGCGAAGTCGCTTTCTCTGCGTTTTACGTCATGACGTTTGCCTGCCTGCTCAAACCCCTTCTCAATCAAATCGTCGTAGTTGGTCGTCCACACAGATCGGATGGGTAAATTTGCGATTAAATGGTGGTTGTCGGTAAGCTCAACATCCTCAATAAAATGGTCAATCAGCAGTTGATTGATCCGATCTCTCCCTTGACGGTGGTTGACATGAAACTGAGCCAACCCGATGAGATCAGCCTCTCGTGAGACATCAAGTCCTAGGTCTTCAGCAATCTCCTTGAGCAGTGTTTTCCAGTCTACAAACCCCGCTCCAACAGAAAGGCCCGCTCCTACAAAAAGCGCGGCCGAGTCCTCTCGCAAAGCACGGGTATACTCGCTGAAGAGTTCTTTCTTATCGACTGCGGACATGACACTTAACTCCCATCTTCGTGCGGCCTTACTTATCCTTTGAGTTTCCCTCAGAGTCGTCGGAAGTCTCTTTCCTTCCCTTTTCAGTGATCCGCAGCATCTGATTCTTGCTCTGGGGTTTGTCGGGAATTGTCAACTCTGCGAGGTTTCTGTCACGTAGTCGCTCAATGGCTCGCAGGAGATGGCCGCTGCGGCGGGTCTTCACCCCCAAAAACTCAGCGATTTCAGGACGACTTTTGGCCCCGGTGACCAGAAACCCGAGAATGGCCGCTTCGGTTTCACTTAATGGGTCATGAGCCTCATCATGAGCCTCATCATGTGCCCGGTCATGAGCCTGCTCAAATCCGACCATATCCGGGTGAACAGGCAATTCGGCCAGAAAATACGTCCGTCCCTCATCTGTGGAGAACCGGGGCGGTGGCGAGCCGTTTTCGGCCATTGCCTGCCGAATCGTCGGAATGCCTGTGCAGCGGCCTTCGGTCAGGTCGAGTTCCTTCAGGAATTCGCCGATTCGTCGGTTTCTATACCGGCGCGCAACAATTTTTTCCCCGTTCAATGCATCGGGTCGAATGGATGCATCCGGACCGGGATAGCTCAGGATCTCGATGCCGTCTGGATTGACTCGCACTTCCACCGGTTCACGTAACTCGTAACTCCGATGGTAGACCGCATTCACAAGTGCTTCTTCCAAAGCGGCGAACGGGTAGTTCACGATGCGAGTCGCTTCCGCTCGATTCCGGTGCTTGACGACTTTCTCTCTCAAGACATGGTTCTGCAAGAATCGCAGGGCTGCTCTCACCTGCTCATGCAGCGGTCCGCGAAAGACCTTTTCATCCAGTTCACCACCCCCCGGTCCTTTGGGGAAAATCACGACATCAATCTGGGAGCCAGGCAAGAAACTCGTTGGCTCGTCATTGAAGAACAGTACGCCGACATTACGCGGCTTCACATGTTCATCGGCTCCGTCCACGATGTTCATCCGCCGACAGAGATCAGCCAGCGGCATTTTGCCAGCATCACTGTGGAGGTCGCTGCCGACTTCCTTCAGGTACGCCTGAATCAACGGTAGTCGCAGGTTTTCCAGAGCGGCTCTCTGGCACTGCCGGTCATCGAACGGAACCGTCGCGGTCAGACGTAACAGCTCTTGCTCATCCTCACTGTTCTGTCCGACTTCGACCGTGCTGGAAAAACGTCGGATGTAGTAATGGTATTCTTTTTGTCTCGCTGTAACGGCGCGCGGAGCCTTGTACGGACGGTTCTGTCCGCCAGGAGCCCAAAGCACAATCAAGAAACGCTCTTCATAGCGTTCGACGCTCAGGATCGGGAAATAGCTTGGTTGGATGGCATTGCAGTGGGCCAGAAGTTCGCGCTGAATTCGATCCAAGTCTCTTTCAGCCAGACCTGCTGGTGGAAACACTGGTTGCCCATGTTCATCGCAATCCTGGCCGATGATGATGTAGCCGCCGCCGAGGTTCTCGAAGTCATTGGCAAATGCGCATAGAGTCTTGATGGTCGCGTCGGGATTCCAACCGGCCTTGTACTCGATGCGATCTCCTTCGACTGTTCGCTGGCGAAGCAAGTCTTCCAGATTCAGCGGTAGCTTGCTGCTCATCAATGACTCCATCCTGGCGCGGCAGCGACCTTCAGCCGGTCGTCCAGAGTTGACTCCGTGATCTTGTTGCGTTTCGTTTTGGTCACTTATTCCGTTCTCCGACAGACTTCGCTGCATCTTCAACCAACAACGCCGCAACTTGCATGGGACTTACTCGACGCTCATTTGTACTCAGCGCTTCCGCAAGTTGTTCCAGCATTGCCAATGTGTCCTCACTCATCGAAAGCTTTCGCTGCACAGTCCAAGTAGGATCGCTCGGTCGGCCTGGACGCTCCCCTTGCCCTGGAGCAAGTCGAGACCTCAGCCGACAGCCCAGTTTCGACAACCTCTTTTCCCAGCTCACCAGTCCGATTCGCGCAGTCATACGCAATTCTCCGCATCGCGTCCCAAATTCAGACCGTCAGTATCCGACTTTCGGTGCTGAAAGTGAAGTGGTAGTCGGTCTGAGTTGCGAAAACATTTTCAGACCCAAGTCGCGCTGCTGTTGGCTAATTGCCATTGGTTCACAGCCAATTGGCGGCAATGCCCCTCAGGAATCCGAACAACAAAGCCTCTGGTTGTGAGGTGGTGGCAATTCCGTCGCGTAGCAGTGAAGGAGAGGCACGCATCAGTCGGCTTCGTCATCCCTCACCGTGCGGGGCCAAGGGCCTTCCGGCCTCACTGGGCGAGCCCCGACGGATGATGGACGACGAAGCCTCTGCGATGATGCGGGCGAAAAAATGTGTTGGTCAGACTGGGGCGGAATACAGGCAGGTGGTGCAGGTCAATAGTGCGAGCGTTGCCACCAGGAAATGAGCAGCAGCGTACCCCAGATGGTGCAGGCGGTGCGGGGAAAGAGCAGGCATAGCACCGCAATGAAGAGATACGGATAGTTCATACGCTCTTGCTTCGCTTCCGTGGTTACTCCCTCGCTCAGCTAGTTGGCCTGAGGCAGCAACTGGCGAGCAAATTCTTACTGAGAATTGCAGAGGTCCGGTGGTGCCGTTACCTCTGCGGATCGATGAGTGAGAAGAGCTGACTCGCGGCTCTTATCCATCGATCATCCTTCGCCGTTTCCGGCATCGTGTCCCTGGCTGAAGATCCAGGAATGAGCCTGATCGACGACTTTCCCCACGAGAGGCAGATCGTCGCGACCGAAGCTGGTCGAATCCTTCCATTCGTCGCCGTCTTTGTAGAGGCGGCTGACCGTGACATTGTGGCGAGTTCCATTCTGCGTCTCGTTCTCCCAGATCGCCGCTTTGATGCGGCCCAAGCGAACTTCATGCACGGGACGTGTCTTTTCAGTCTTCTTTGCCATGATGGCATTCTCCAAAAGCAAAAGTTACGGACATGGACAGGACATCGAGGACCTATTTGCAACACGCAAGCACGTGCTGAACGACAGCCCATGCGATCACACGATGCAGTTCGTCACCGTCGCTGACTTGCGCGGTGACCGTTGGCGGAAATCCGCCGCGTTGCAGCCACTGATTCAGGTTCTCTGCGGCTGCGAGTGCTTCCTCGAATTGCTTGCTGTTGTAACTCTCAAGCAGTTCGTTCCAGGTGGCTTGCGGATCCATGATCAAGCCGCCAGTGCGAGCAGCAACCCAATCTTCTGATCGAGTTCCGCCCGATCGCCAGCGTAAGTCACTTTCTGACTCAGGCGAGTCAGTGCATCCACGATGGAGAAGATGGTGAATCCGCCTTGAGCTTGCGCAATTGTCAGAGCTTCTTTGATCAGCCCCTTCGGCAAGTCGTGGCGAGACAGCTCTTTTGCAGCGGATTCGGCATCGTCGCCGAGTCGTTCCGTCATCGCCTTCCTGAGCACCGTCGCGAAGCTGTCGCGGCGCGCATCACGGCTGGCGACCAGTCGTTCCACCAGATGGCGGATCTCGAACAGGCCGTCTTTGACGTTCGCCGTATGCTTCCGGCTGAACTCGACAATCTCGACCGCATCCCAAACGATGTGATTCTGACACACCTTTTGGAACCAGAACGTCTGCACGCCGAGCGAACGACGACCGACTTCGCTGTTCCAGACGAAGAATCCGGGAGCGAACGCATCGCCATCGATCTCGACCCAGCCGAGCGGATCGACGAGAAACGCGAACATATCCTGCTCGCCGCAATACAGTCCTGTGCTGTGCCCGTCCATCGCCGTCTGCGGTGGTTGGAAATCTGGCGCAGCATCACGAACAGCATCGAGCAGATCCGCGTTCCACAGGCGGGTGTAAGCCACGCCATGCACAGAGCGAACCATGTTGCCCGTCGTCAGCAGTTGCAGTGGCTTTTCGCCTCGCGGCAGCGTCTCTTCGAGCGCCTTCGCCGCAGTTTTGTGCGAAAGCCGGTTGATCGTGTCCTTGCTCACGCTCGCCATGCGGCAAAGCTGCGAGAAGGACCAATCGTTGAGACGCATGTCGGGGTTGTCCCCGATCATCAGCGTCATATCGTGCGACAGTTGCACTTCTTCCGGTCGCTGCCACACGTCATGCGAGCACTCACGTTGCCCTCGACAATGTGCGTGCAGCAGGTCCAGCGAAGCGAAACATTCATCCTCCGTGCGACGAAACAGCTCCTGATTTGCAGCGGTGAGATTTGCCATTGCAATCTTCCTTCCACCAAAGCCATGAAACTTCGCTCGGCAACGCTGCCGAGCCACGGGATGTCCAACTTGGGCACCCTGGGACACGGCGGCATCGCCAGCCAATTCTCAGTAAGAAGGAGAAGTGAAAACCTGTTGGCACCACCAACCTCCCGCTCAGGGCCTGATTGCCTCAGCAGGAGGAGGTAGATTTCGTTCTCACATTTCAGAGTGGAAGAGAGCACTAACCAGGCTAGTTCCCTATCACGCGCATCGGGAAAAGACACGCTTTCCGGCCAAAAACATCAGCAATCACAAGTGCTTGCGGGAGAGCATGCATTTCTGCATGCAGCAGTGCGTGAACCGCAGCGAATAACAGCGGTGGGTTAGTTGGGGCACATTTCAATCATGGGAAACACTTCACGGGCACAATCGGTGGTCCCTTCCGGGATGGCGTTTAAGTCCATCTCGCGGGCTCCCAGTGTCGCGAGTCTTCGGAACTCCCTTGGTCTGACCAGGAAGCTGTTCTCCAGACTGACTGGCTACTCGGAACGCGCAATCGCTGAATGGGAATCCGGAAAGGAACAAAGCGATTCGTCGCGCCAACGGCTGACTGAGATTCAACGGCTACAGCAGGCGCTCGCGGAAGTCATGCCGTCAGAGGAAATCGGTACATGGCTTTTGTGGCCGAACGAGGCTCTCGGGGGGTTCAAGCCGCTTGAGGTCATTGAGCGTGGTGAGATTGATCGGATTTGGAAACTGCTCTGTCGGATCGGAATAGACTCATAACGTCAACGTTTCCAGCCATCCGCAGCTCTGCATCAAGTGCCACGGGAAGCTTGAGCCGAGAATCAACACTGTGTGGAAATATATGACTCAATCGAAAGCGGAGATTCTAGATCATCGCTCCGTCCTTTGTGCGATTCCCTGAGCAACAATTTCACACGAACTGTCGGCTCCACCGGGGCAATCCGCGTATTCAGCAGTAATCTCAACACGCCCATTGTCGCTGTCAGTTTGTTCAAAGTTGAATGTTCGAACGAGTACCGTAACATTGCCTGTTGGTTGGTTTGTCCGGGAGTCCACACAATCTACGTTCTCTTGACCTGTGGCGATGAAAGTGCTCTCGCTGGTTACGAAGCCAGCAAAGTGAAAGGCTCCCTCTACTGCTATCTCATCGTCCACCTGATTAAACTCGAATAATCCGCCTGATGCATTGACCGCGCCGAATGGGCAGGTATTGCGCACTACGCTCAAAGAGACGTCCCAAAACCCTGCAAAGCCTGACGTATCGCCGCCTCCTCCGCCTCCCCCACATCCAGCCGCAGCTAATAAAAGGCAGTGAAATAGTGCAGTGTTCTTTATTCGCCGCATTGGGTAGTCCTCCATGAATTCGTCATAAATCAAAGTGGCACTTCGTCTACGCGTCTGACAAGAGGCAAGTAACGCTCGACAAAGGACATTATGGTGCGTTATTGGATCAGAAGTGAAAAACTCACCGGCGGAGCAACTTCCGATGTGCCGTGTCGTTGAATTGAACGCTCCAAATATCGGCAATAGCATGGTTAGTGCGTGAAGCTCTCGAATACGCAGCTAGATTCAACAATTGCCGATGAACAGATTGGCCCTGCCGAACTGCCGGTTTTGCAGTCTGCAGATCCGACACTCCCTGCTTTGATTGAGGGTGGTGGATCGGCAGCTCAGTTCGCTTGGGAAGAGTTCATCTTTGCCAAGATCCGCAACCCTCACACTCGAATGGCGTATGAGCGAGCGGTCAAGCAGTTTCTGAAACATTGCGAACGACTCGGACGTGAGTTGCCGCAGATCTCACCGAGAGACGTTGCGAGCTATCTCGACCAACTCAACTGTGCAACGGCCACCAAGAAGCTCCACCTGGCTGGATTGAGACACTTCTTCGACACGTTGGTAACGCGGCACGTTGTCATCCTCAACCCGGCGCACTCTGTTCGTGGAGACCGTCTGGAAGTCCTGGAAGGTAAGACGCCGGAGATCACCGTTCAGCAGACACGCCAGCTCTTTCAGAGCATCGACACATCGACAGTTGTTGGGCTGCGCGATCGGGCAATTCTCGGAATTCTGAAATATACGATCGTGCGACGTGGTGCCGTCGCGCGACTGCGGCGAGGAGACTTCTACGACGTCGGAGATCAGTACTGCCTCCGGTTCACCGAGAAGGGTGGAAAATCTCGGGAGATCCCAGTTCGACACGATCTTCGCCAGTTCATTGCGGAATACATCGCTGCTGCGAAGATTGAATACTCGGATAAGAATACCCCGCTCTTCCGATCTACAATCCGTCGAACCAAACAATTGACCATGAACGGCATGCTGCCAGGAGATATCGGACGTTTGGTCAAGCGTCGTCTACGAGATGCCGAGTTGCCGAGTATTCTGTCGCCGCACTCGTTCCGGGCTGGGACGATCACGGATCTGCTCAGCCAAGGAGTGCCGCTTGAAGACGTACAGAATTTGGCTGGACATGCCGATCCCCGAACGACGCGGCTTTACGACAGACGCCAGCGGAAGGTTACAAGAAACATCGTTGAGCGGATTTCAATCTAGCTGCAATTCACGGTCGACTGAGCGACTTCTCGGCCCATACCCCTGTTAGCATCAGGAGGAGTTGGCAACCGTCACTTTAGCGTAAATCCCATCTCTCGAAGGAAGCGTGATGGCGACTTCCCGTATCCGAAATACGTTTGTGCAAACGTCAAAGTGAGTGACTCTTCAGCTCGTGTAATCGCTACAAAACAGTTACGGCGTTCCTCGCGCATCTCATCACTGTTGTCTCCGGCTTTGCGTGCATAGTAGCCTGGTAATTCATCCTCTACCAACCCAACCACATAGACATGCTTGAATTCCATCCCCTTGGATGATGCGATGGTCAGACATCGGACAGCATTCGGAGGGGCAGGCTTCTCTTTGGCGCGAAGATCAAGCTCTTGAAGAAAGTTGTGAAGGCTGAGTTCAGACACATCGTAGTGCTGAGAAATATCGGCTCGCAGAGAAATCCATATCTCTTGCTCATCCTCGAAATCCTGGAATGCAGTTTGTGACGTGGAGCCACTCGGCTGGTTTTTGATCTGCTCAAACCATTGATGGGCTGCGGCAATGAACTTCCAGTAGTCCATTCGTTCTGCCAAAGATTTGGAGGTGTCCTCTAGCAAATCGCGGGATACCTGGCCGACTTCAGTGCGTTGAGATGCGAGTTGTAACCAAGCTCTCAAGTACCCCTCCTGACTTACGGAAGCGAGGGGGATGACATCCTGCACTTCAATCTTGATGCCTTCGAGATCGAAGAAGGCCTTTGTCATTCGACGCAGCTGCTCTTTTTCCGTTGGAGCATTGGCCAGCCTTAGAGCCGCGTGCAGGAAGCGGTAGGGAGCCGATTCAAACTCGTTCTTTCGGACAGCGATATAGGCAGGAACAGATTGCGCGGTGAGCGTGTTTACCGCTTCGTCTAGCAGTTTTTTGCGGCGAGCGAGAATAACGCATCCCTTTCGCTCATCAGGCGTTCTTTCTGAAATATTCGTGGCGATCCAGTTCAGCTCATCGGAGAAGTCGGTGAAGCTTTGAGCTACAAGACCTTCACTTCCCACGCCTGGCTTATGGGCAGTCAGTGGCTTCTTGTCTGCTGACCGATCTGAGTTGTGTGCAATCAAACTGTTGGCAAGCTGAATGACAATCGGAGGACAGCGATAGTTCTCCGGAAGCTGGATAACCGGCATGTCGTATCGGTCACGCAATTCTCTCAATCGGTCGGGACTTGCGCCATTCCATTGGTACAGAACCTGGTCATCGTCGGCGACGACAAACAGATTGGGGTTCGTTTCTGGCACCAACTGAACCAGCAATCGGAACTGAGCCGAATTCGTGTCTTGGCATTCGTCAACGCACACATGGGTGTAAACGCGACGGCTTTGCTTGGCGATGGCTGGTTTCGACTCCAGCAAATCGACGGCTATTGCCAGAAGCGAAGCAAAGTCCAACTGATTGGCGCTGATCAGCCGCTCACGGTATGCCTTGTAAACAGCAGCAATCTCTTTTGCATGTGGGATATCCCCCAACACCTTCTCTGCCTGATTTACAGGGACGCATTCGTCGAGCATGCGGGTAATCGTGGGGAGTATCTGCCCTGCCTTTGGGATGAAGTCGCTGTCATCCGTAATGACGGCCTTGATAGCGTCCGTTAAAACTTCTTCCCGGTCGGCCTGCTCAGTGAGAATACTGAAATCTGGCCTGAGGCCGGAATGGCTACCATGCTGTCGGAGAATCTCTGCCGCAAATGAATGAAAGGTGGTTAGAGTTACCCGGTCACGTCCCTGGACGAGCATGGCATCAATCCGCTGTCGCATTTCACCTGCTGCCTTATTAGTGAAAGTGACGCCCAGCACACGAAAACGCGCATCAGGCGACGCAGCAATCAGCCGCGCTATTCGGCAGGTAAGCACTCGCGTCTTGCCTGAGCCTGGACCTGCAAGAACCAGGACTGGACCAGTCTCCCACAAGACAGCGTCCCTCTGACTCTCGTTCAGGCCAAATGCGTCGATATCGAAGCTCATTGACATCTCCCTGCAAGTTCAACGGCCTTCTCGATAGCTGACTTGAGGTCTGCAGGTACCGTAGCCACACCGGCTGCGCGCACAGCAGCAATCGCTTCGTAGGCCATGAAAGGCTTAGAATGCGTCTTAATCGCGGCCTTGATGACCTGGCCCGGATAGTCGGCATGGCCATTGGCCACTTTGACAATATCTCTCCGCTGATTTGCACCGGTATTGGTTTCGTAGACTTGGTTGTGGCCAGCGTGCCAGAAGCTATGTTCGATGTCACGCTGTGTTGTTTGGGTAATCCGGTCGGGCGACGGATCGGTGTCAAGAAACTGGGTGGCAGTAGCGACGTACGTATTTCCCGCAGCGTCACCATCTGCGAGTACATGCCATTCGATCCCAAGATCGCGTGCCACCTTAATGAGAGGTTCAAGCCCGCACTGAGAGAACTCTACGCACGACACTCCGCAAAGATTGAAGTCGTACCCCAGCAGCAGGCCGAGTTCGGGAAGAACCGTGAAATCGGTCTCACCTTCGACAAAGAGCCAGCATCGGGCGAACATCAAAGCACCACGCTTCTCGCGGATATGGTAGCGGACCTTTTCTTCTTCCCGTCGGTCAAGGGTAGTGTCCAATACACGGTAGGCACGTACTTGCCCGTTTCGACGTGCGAGTCGGCGAATGGCCTTCAGCGGCACAGCTGCAAGTAGATCGCCGGAATGGGTGGCAATAATCTTTTGACCTGCGAGGTTGCTCAACGTATCCCATAAAGAGCGGATTGCAGACGGATGAAGATGTGCTTCCGGTTCCTCCAACGCGAGAATCGGCTCTGAATGTTCGTCATATGCCTCGGAGAGACGTGATTGCAAGAACGATTCGAATAGAAAAAGAATGGAGAGACTCTGAGTTCCAGCACCGTGTTGGGTAATCGGCAGTCGTGCACCAGTGCGGCAGGCAAGTTTGACCTGAGTCTTGGCCAGCATGTCAAAAATGCGAGCGGGAACTGCTTCAATGCTGACAAGGTCTTGTGCTGCTAGTGGCAGCAAGGTGCCGGTTTTTGCAATGCCCGTCTTTATGGTTTCAAAAGGGGTGTGACCATCCAGAATGGCTTGATTTAGGGTTTCAATCTGCGACTCAATCTCTTCGCGTGTCTCGTCGTCTATTTGCGGATTCTTGGTAAATGGTGACCAGAATGGAGATTTTGCATGGAAATGATGGGCAGCGTCGCGAACTGCTCCGAGGAAGAAGACGGGAGCTAGAGATTGCAAATCGGTGACAAGTTTGGGCTGCCGTGCTGTTGGAAGTGGCGATTTTTCCTTGTCGAGGAATGTCCACTCGACTGCAAAGTCGCGAGTCGGGAGGTCATAGCGCGAAGCGACACGAAAGATTAGCTGTTTCCGTCCATCGTCAAGGAGTTGCACTGCGTTATTGAATGCTTGGTCGATCTCTTCTGGCCATTCGTCCAGAGCAGACTCTTCGAATGTGAGAGTGATCGTAATCGGTGGTGCTGTTGATGGTTCGCAGTCATTACTCGCAAGGTGAAAATCGTATTCCGAAAAAGGGTTTGCCCTGCGGGTAAGCCCTCGGCTCATGCAGGTGTGCAACGCTTCGAGCGTGCTGGTCTTCCCGGTGTTGTTCTCGCCAATCAACACGGTCGTTTCAGCCAGTTCGAGATCGAGGTTGGTGATTCCTCGGAAATTCTCAATGAACAGACGCGTTAGTTTCATCAACCACTCCAATCAATAGGTGCGAGCACGGGTGAAAATACAATGCTGTTCACTTCACCAACTCCATCAACTTTCCGTAGCTGTTCACCACGTCGTACTTCACCTGATCCGAGGTGATCTTCCTGAAGAACTTCCGGGCGCACTCGATCTTGGTACTCTCAATCAGTCGCAGGTCCATCGACGACATTGAACCTTTGGTTTCGGCGATGAAGTAGATGTGCTTCACCTGGCCTTCCTGAAAGGCAATGGCCCAGTCAGGGTTGTAGTTGCCAACTGGAGTCGGAATGAAGAAGCTCTTGGGCAGTTTTGCGTATACGACCACTTCAACGCTGCTGTCGAGTTCACGGACGAACTCTCGCTCGTTCTTGGAGTCGGTGAAGACGTATTCGTAGACGTGGCGACTGACCGGCATTGCCTTGCTGAAGTCTTCTTTTGGCTTCTCGCGGGTGAAGATGTCGCTGTCGTAGCGTTCATCGACCATGTCGTAGGTCAGATGCTCGACGATGACGGTCGCCTTTTGCTCGTTGATGAGCCGGGCGGCTTTGGCCAGGAAGTCTTCGGGATTGACCTTGTACTGACCAAAGGTCGGATTGCTGATGCCCTGAAGAATCGAAGCGATTGTTCGGCGAGTAAGCTGCGAATCTTCGGCGAGTTTTCCGACCAGATCGTATTCGACAGTCGAATGAATCGAAGACTCGTGGGAGTCCGTCGCCGTCTCACGCAGCTCGAAAGCTTCACCCTGCTTAAGTTCATCGTAGCTGGCGGAGGTTTTTTGTTCACCGCGATGAACGGTGTATTGCAGCTTCGAAACGTTTAGCTCCCTGTCCAGCGTGCGTACGCACTTCTCGACAAGCTCCGGTGTATCGAAGTGAACCGTGTAGGCAGCCTTGCGATTGATCCGATTCCAGAGATCCTGAAACTCCTTCTTTTGGAAGTTCGAACTCAGTGGATTCGACTTGGCCTTTCGATCATCCTCGATGTCTGGCATCTGAGCATCGCTGAAGACGCTGTTAATGAGTTCAAATACCTGTGCAGCATGAGGAGCCAACTCCTCGGGGAGCGGCGCAAGCTGCTCCCCTTTCTTGGCGTCGTGATACGCCTGAGTGATTCGATCTCCATCGTCGGTGTAGTCGTTCTTCACCAAGTAGCGGTAAATCTGCTTGGCAAGTTGCGGCGTGACAGGAATATCGCCAGTAGGCGTTTTCAGCACCTTGCCGGTGAAGTAGTCTTCATCCGCAACGCGAGGTCGAGCAGACAAAGATTCACTGATGTCGCGTTGCAGGGCACTGACGAAATCTTTGTAGCTTTCGCTGGCCACGACGGTCAGGACGTTGGTTTGATGCACCGTGGCTGGATCGTCCATGCGTTCGCCGCGCTGGTTCACTGAAAGACGCATTCCGCGTCCAACTTCCTGCCGTCGAGAGATCGTGTTGTCGCTGTGCTTGAGCGTGCAAATGACAAAGACGTTTGGATTGTCCCACCCTTCTCTCAACGCTGAGTGCGAGAAGATAAATCGGACCGGCTCTTCAAAAGAGAGCAGCCGTTCCTTGTCCTTGAGGATCAGGTCGTAGGCATCGACGTCGTCCGTTTCCCCCTTCGTCTCGCCTGTCTTCTTGAAATCTGGATCGACCAATCGATTCGTCTTCTTGTCGATCGAGAAGTATCCGTTGTGCGTCTTGGCGACGGGGATACCCTTCAAGTAACGGTCGTACTCGTCGCCAAAGAGCGTCAGCATCTCCTGCATTTGAGCCTGATACTCTTCCTCAAACATTTTGGCGTATTCGCCAGGTTGCTCGCAGTTCTCGTCGTATTGCCGGTACTTGGCCACTTCATCAATGAAGAACAGCGTCAGCACCTTGATTCCCTGGCCGAATAGCACCTGTTCTTTCTCGAAGTGCGCGCGAACAGCTTCGCGGATCTGAATGCGGCGGAGGGCCATTTCGTTGACATCGCCCGTTGCTTCACCGGCGTGAAGTTCGACACCGTTGGAGAAGCTCACTGTGTCCTTGATGGCGTCAATGTCGGAAATGACGAAGCCGCGGTACTGTTCCAGTTCGCCGGAAAGCTCAAACAGATTGTCGTTCTTACCGAGATTGCGATGGATACGCTTGATGCCGCTGGCTTGTTTGATTTCAAGTTCGACCTTGGCTGTTGGCGGCTTAGTGGTCGAAACTTGGACTCCACCAACGTAGAGATAGGCGTTGGTGCCGGTTAAGCCCTTCACGGAGATTCCACGCACTGCGATCTTCTTCACGAGCTTCTGGTTGTACGCATCAAGTGCATCCAGCCGGTGAATCTTGTTATGCTCCGTCTTGTGGGTCGCTGAATAGCGAAGAATCATCAGAGGGTTGAATTTGGCGAGCGATTCAACAGTCTTCTTCCCTTCCATCTTCTGTGGTTCGTCCAGAATCAGGATCGGGCGATTGGCCTGAATCACGTCAATCGGCTTGCGTGACTGGAAGTCATCCAGTTCTTCGTAGATCCGGCGGGCATCTTTCCCGGTCGCGTTAAACGCCTGGACGTTGATGATCATCACGTTGATCCCGGCATCGGATGAGAAGCTCTCAATCTCGTGCAGGCTTTTCGAGTTGTAGATGAACACTCTGGCCCGCTTGCCGTACTCCTCCAAGAAGTGTTCCGCAGTGATCTGGAAGGACTTCTTCACGCCCTCACGAATGGCAATGCTGGGAACCACAACAATGAACTTGCTCCAGCCATAACGCTGGTGCATTTCGAACATGGTCTTGATGTAGCAGTAGGTCTTGCCAGTCCCCGTCTCCATCTCAATGTCGAGGTTGATTGGACAGACCTTTGTGCTAGCCAGTGCAGACGACAATGGCAGGTTCTGTCGTCGCTGAACGGCTTGGATGTTCTCCAACAGCCGCTGAGGTGGAAAGGCAATGTCTGAGTTCTTGAAGCCACTGTCATCGAAGCCTAGCGGGAGAAGCACTCCTGGCTTCTGACGGCCCGGATCGATCCGGTACTGAATACCATCCGACTTCGGCTGACCGGCAAAGCAGTCGGCAACCGATTCGACGGCGGCTGTCTGGTAACCTTGCTTCTTGAACTGTAGTTTCATGTGAGAATTTCCCTCAGATCGCTTTGACTTCGGTTCCGGGGGAGACGAGCTTGAATATTTGCTCCACGTTGATCTTTACAGCATCGCTATTGAATCCCGCATCACGGAATACGGCACGAAGCGGCTTGCGGGTGGCGAGCTTCTTGACCAATTCTTCCGTCACGCCGATATCGAAGCAGGCGGCGAGGGCGTTTTGATCAACAAAGTAAACTGTCTTGCCGTCAATCTGCTCACTGGCAATTGGCAAACTCAGGTCAACACCCCAATCAAGAAGTACCTGAAACAACAGGTCTTCGGGAGTGCGGTCTTCTTTGATATTCTCGATTTGCTCGAACAAATCTTCTTTCTTGAGAGTGTCCGGCTTGTAGTACACGTCCTTCATGTTGGACGTGTCGACCTTGAGAACTCGGAAGCCTATGTCGAGGTTCATGCCTTGTAGACCAGTTTCTTCTTTGATCTTCCTGCCTGCACGACGAATGCGTTCCTTGGCAATATCTGCAATCGTCGCATATCCCGATGCGTAAGCCGCTGTGTCTCCCCCGCACTGTTCAGGCATTTGCACTAAGACATGACGGCGATTTCCGCCATCGCTTGCGTTCATTTCTATGACCGCTTGCGCTGTCGTCGCTGACCCAGAAAAGAAGTCCACGATGATGTCTTCCCTATCAGTCGTAATTTCAAGCATCCGGCGAATTAAGCCGACGGGTTTGGGCGTATCAAACACTTCGACACCATCGAACATAGCGATTAAATCTTTCTTGGCTGAGTCATTCGTCCCAACCTCATCGGCCTTCCAAAGCGTGTGGGGAGTAAGTCCATCTTTTGCTTCGGATAGAAAGAGCTTTCTTCGTGGAACATTGTTGCCACTCTCGCCGAACCAAACACGTCCATCTTGTATGAGTTCCTCCATTTTGGGTTTAGTTACCGACCAACAGCGACCCGGAGGTGGTTCCAAGACGCGACCACCAGGAGTTGTGAGGCTATAGAACTGCGACTTGGTTGCATGTCCTGCCTGTGCGTTCAGGGAGACAGATTGCCACGGCCCACGAGAATCATTGTCTGGATTCGAATAGCGATCCTTTACTTCATCAGTTGTCGGAAGGAGATTCCGCACTTGCTCAAATGCGGCCTTGTGTCTCGCGACGCACATCACGTATTCGTGGTTAAACGAGAACACGCGGCGATTTTCGCGGGTCGTGCGTTTCTCCCACACAAACAACGCTATTGCATTCTCATCGCCGAACACCTCGTCGCACAGTTTTCGCAAGTTTCCAAGTTCGCCGTCATCAATTGAAATGAAAATCACACCATCTTCACGAAGCAAGGCTCTAGCTAGACGCAATCGAGAGTACATCATTGTCAACCAGTCTGAATGAAACCTCCCATTCGACTCTGAATTCACAATTAGTCGATTCCCCAATTCATCTCGTTGATTGGAACGCGTGAAATACGTCTGCGAATCTTCAGCAAAGTTATCGTCGTACATGAATTCCTTACCGGTGTTGTAAGGTGGGTCGATGTAGATCATTTTTACTTTGTTGAGGTAGGTTTCTTGGAGCAACTTCAACGCATCGAGGTTGTCCCCTTCGACGAAGAGGTTCTTCGTCGTATCGAAATCGACACTTTCCTCCCGGCAAGGGCGCAGCGTCTTGGCGATCGGCGCATTGGCGGTAAGCAATGCTTCTCGTTTCCCCGGCCAGTTCAGGTGATAGCGTTCACGCGGTCCGTCTACGACATGCCCAGACAACTCTTGTCGAAGTTGGTCGAAGTCGATAGCCCGACTGATGCTCCCGTCCTCTGCTTTGGTTTCTGTGACGCAATGCGGAAACAATACGGCCAGCCGGACGATGTTCTCTGAAGTAAAGTCCGGTGTGTGGAGTTTCAGTTTGTCCATGATGCGTCCAATTCCTTCTCTTCCGCCAAGCCCATCAGGCTGTTGAGTTCGTTTCTGAGAGTTCGCAGCTCCCGATTCAGTTCGACCTTGCGATTGAACTGCCTCTCCTGCTGAAGGCGAGCTTCGAGCTTGCCGCATTCCACCTGTTTGGTCTGAATCGCAGCCACTCGTTCGACCAGTTCCTTGAGCGATTCACCGGTGCGGGGCACCAGGGCAATATGCCGCCGCAGTATCTGTTCGTATAGGCCGAAGAGGTCGAGCGCAACCGGCAAAGGTTCGCGGGACTGTTCCGCTGCTTGCCAAGGAGTCTCAAAGTAGGCATCGACCACCCATTTCGCCGAATCGGCGTCACTGGGACGCTTGAAGGCCGCCGTCGATTTGATTTGCCCTTGGTGGGACAGCTCGAAGAAAATCGGAAATGGAATAGCCTTGTCGATGGTCCGCAGTATCGACTCGTTCAACTCGCCCGTACGAAGCGAGACACTGAAAATCTGAATCTCCGGCACGCCTGGCCGTGCTGGAAGATTGACTGTCTCTGGTGAAAGCTTGTACTTCCAGACAATCTGGTCGACCTCTTCCACAAATCGATCACGAATGCTCCGGCTGGGCCGTGCATGCTCGTAAATCTTGCTTTTGGGCAACACCCGATTGAACTCGGCCTGCTTCGGCCAAGCGAACAAGGCAGAACTCATATCCCCTCCTGAATGACAAGGAAGGAGATGAGTTCGAAATCCTCTAAGCCAGAAATTGTGCCGACCAGGGCCGTGGTCTTGCCGCCGCTGAACAAGCTGTCGATGTCCCGCTCTTCCTTGATGGCCACCATCGAGTGGATGGCCCTATCAAGCAGGTCGGAATAGAACCGCATTTCGCGACCGTCACTGGTCGCTTCGTTGAATCGTCGACACGCGGCAGTCGCTGGTTCGTCTTTCCCTTTGCAGGCACTGCGAGCGAGGTCAAGCAGCTTCTTCACCTCGGTGTGGTTGCTGACAATCTGGCCATCGTTGCCAACGTAGACCAAGTAATACGGATGCAGCCGATTCTGCTGGTTGATGTTGATGCTTTGATTTCGGTTTCGCAGAGTAAAAATGGCACCTGGTAGTAAGCCTTTAGCGGGATCGGCACCGACAACGGCGTGCATACCGTTGGGCACGCTACTCAGTTCACCGTTCTGCTTCACGTAGTTGAGCAAGTCCATGCGGAAGTCGTTAAGGCCCAAATCCGTTATGGAGACTCCCGTCTTGAGATCCTCCATCTCGATGACTTCTTCCTGAAGTCGTCGCAACTGCTCCTTTCGGTAAGCGATGTCGTTTGATTCCTGATTGAGGGGGTTGTCATCGCCGGTAGCGGTCACGTCGGCTATCACCATCCGGTTTTCTACTCGCTCCTTCAGGTTGATGTACTCATCCAGCGTGATGTCCGGCCAGTAGTTGACAAGTTGAATGCTGGAGTTCGGTGAGCCAATACGGTCGATGCGCCCGAATCGCTGGATGATGCGAACGGGGTTCCAGTGAATGTCGTAGTTGATGACCGTATCGCAGTCCTGAAGGTTTTGACCTTCCGAGATGCAGTCCGTCCCAATCATCAAATCGATCTCGCCCGGTTCGTTCGGAAGAATCTTCGCTTTCTCTTTGGAACGGGGTGAAAATAGTGTCAGCAATGACTGGAAATCGTAGCCGCGCTTCAGTGTTGACTTCGGCGCATCAGTGCCCGTCACACGGCCCGAATGGATTCGATGCGACTTCAGCAAGCTGTCGGCCAAGTGCTCGTAAAGGTAGTTGGCAGTATCTGCAAATGCCGTGAAGATGAGCACCTTCTTGTTGCCAGGATTGATCGGGGAAGCCAGCTTGCTGTGGATCTGCGTCTTGAGATGTTGAAGTTTGGCATCATCGGTCGGTGTGATCTTCCGCATTTCGGAAAGGAGCGATTCAATGATCGCCAGATCCGCCGACAGGTCATGCTCCCAGGAAGGAAGGTCCATATCCGCAAGGTTGATTTGCACCTTGCCGCCAATGCTGGAATCTCCCGGCTCGGGAAAATCGTCGTCTTCATCGAGGTCGGCATTTTCGAAACCGGCTGAAACATCAGCGAAGCCGGGATCTCGTCCTGTCTTTTTGTACGCCTCTATTTTTTCCAGAGTATTGGAACAGAGTTGCTCCAGTTTTTTCAGAGTAATACGAAATGCCTCAACTGAGCTTTCAAGGCGCTTTAACAGGTTGACTGTCATCAGTGCCTGAAGACTTCGCTCACGATCCGCTTGTCGGAACTTGCCAGCCCCGCGTTCGACTTCAGTGTCGTAAAGCGCTTCGTACTTCGCCAAGCGACTCGGCAGGATGTAGTTCACCGGAGCGTAAAC
>VFQN01003524.1_pt1 | contig 22205 bp, 20 predicted proteins | sample 3512371 | NCBI WGS metagenome assembly VFQN01 (sample SAMN10412370, study PRJNA504923) | tailings metagenome | isolation source: Replicate 2 from Balatoc abandoned mine | place: Philippines: Itogon, Benguet | collected 2017-08-28
GGTCATCGCCCTCCGGCTTCCCGCCTCGGTGGGAATAACCTATTGCAACTCAACAGCTAGAGCAGCTCGCCGAAACCGGTGCTGCGCACGCCCGCGGTGGCCAGCGGCGGCGCAGTCTGGTTGATGTTCACCCAGAACTCGCACACGTGTTTCATGGCGCTGAGGAACTGCGAGAACTCGGTCGGCTTGGCGATGTAGGCGTTGGTGCCGGCGTCGTATGCGCGCAGTAGGTCGCTCGGCTCGGTGGACGAGGTGAGCACCACCACGGGAATGTTGTGCAGGATGTCCGAGCTCTTGATCTCGCGCAGCACGCCGATGCCATCGAGCAGCGGCATCTTCAGGTCCAGCAGCACCAGCACCGGGTTGCTGCCCGGGCGGTTGGCGAACTGGTTGCGCCGGAACAGGTAGTCCAGGGCCTGCATGCCGTCGGAGACGTGCGTCACGCGACCGTCCAGACCGTGGCGCGAGAGCGCGAGCTTGGTGAGTTCGGCGTCGTCGGGGTTGTCCTCGACGAGAAGGATGGCATCGGCGGTCTTGTTCATGGTTCCAGGGGTGCCGGCATGGAATCGGTGGGATCGGGTGCTCGGGGGCCGTCGATGGGAAGGGCGAAATGGAAGACGCTGCCTTCACCCAGGCGGCTTTCCGCCCAGATGCTGCCGCCATGGCGCTCCACGATACGACGGGTCAGGGCAAGGCCGATGCCCGTGCCCTCGAATTCCGACGCGCGGTGCAGGCGCTGGAACACGCCGAAGAGTTTCTGCGCGTACTTGGTGTCGAAGCCGACGCCGTTGTCGCGCACGGAGAAGGTGTAGCCGCGCACCGGGTCCAGGTGCCAGCTGACCCCGATGACGGCGCGCTCGCGTGGCCGCGTGTACTTGAAGGCGTTGCCCAGCAGGTTGGCCCACACCTCGCGCAGCAGCAGGGCGTCGCCGTGCACGATGGGCAGGTCGGAGGCGATCTGCCAGTCCACCACGCGCCCATCGGTGTCGTGCGCGAGCTGCGAGACCACGGCGCTGACGAGGTGGTTGAAGTCGACCGGCGCAATGTTCACCGCCGCGCGGCCCAGGCGCGAGAAGGCCAGCAGGCCATCGATGAGCTGGCTCATGTGGCGCGCCGAGTTGCCGATGGTGGCGAGGTAGCGCGTGGTGGTTTCGTCGCGCTGCAGGCCCAGGTGCTCTTCCAGCAGGCTCACGAAGCTGGAGATGTGGCGCAGCGGCGAGCGCAGGTCGTGCGAGACCGAGTAGGAGAAGGACTCGAGGTCCCGGTTGGCGGCCAGCAGCTGCTCGGTGCGCTCGACGACGCGCTTTTCCAGCTCGTCGTTGATGTTGCGCATGAGGTCGTCGAGCTGCTTCGCGTCCGTCATGTCGCGGTTGATCTTGGCGAAGCCCTTGAGGTCGCCGCGCTGGTCGCGCAGCGCGATCAGCACCGAGTGCGACCAGTAGCGCGAGCCGTCCTTGCGCAGCTGCCAGCTCTGCACGTCGTGCTGCCCGCGCGAGGCGGCCAGGCGCAGCATGCGCTCGGCGTCGGCGCGGCCGGCGGCCTCGTCCACCGGATCGAACAGCACGCCGTAGTGGCGGCCCAGCATCTGCACGGGCGAGTAGCCATCCATGCGCTGGGCGCTGTCGGTCCAGTCGGTGATGAAGCCGTTGGCGTCGAGGAAGAAGATGCAGTAGTCGCGCAGGTTGTCCACCATCAGGCGGAAGCGCTGCTCGCTTTCCAGCAACTCGGCCGAGCGTTCCTGGATGCGTTGCTCGAGCTCCTCGTTCAGGTGGTTGACGCGTTCCTCGACGCGCTTGCGCTCGGTGATGTCGATGATCTGCACGAACACGCCGCGGACCTTGCCGTCCGGCCCCGGGTCGGGCAGGTAGTTCGCGCTCATGAAGATCGGCGTGCCGTCGGGCATGCGGCGCCAGGCCTCGAAATGCTGCGAGGTTCCGGCCAGCGCGCCGCGCATGCGCGGCTCGATGTCGGCCCAGATGTCGGGGGCCACGCAGCGGCTCAGGTGCTGGCCCACGATGCGCTGCGGGTCCATGCCGTAGACCCGCAGGTGCTCGGCGTTGGCGAAGCGGAAGTGCAGGTCCGCGTCGAGGTAGGCGATGAGGCCCGGCACGCGGTCGGTGATGGACTGCAGGAAGTGCTGCTGGCGGCGCAGCGCGTCCTCGGCCGCCCGGCGGCGGGTGATGTCGACCACCGTGGTGTTGCTGCGCAGGAAACGGCCCTGCGGATCGCGCACCGTGGTGGACGAGACCAGCGCGTAGAAGCGTGTGCCGTCGCGGCGCAGCATCTCGTACTCCACGCCGTCGAGCGCGTCGTCCTGCAGCATGCGGTGCATGTGCGAATCCAGCAGCGGCACCTGGTGCGGCGGGATCACGTCGCGGAAGTTGAGCTTGCCCACCACCTCGTCGCGCGTGTAGCCCAGCCACTCCAGCTCGGTGTCGTTGATGGAGACGAAGATGCCGTCGATGTCGAGCGAGTGGTAGCCGCAGGGCGCGCGGTTGTACAGGGCGTTGGCCTGCTCGAGCGCGCGCGCGAGCCGCTGGTTGGCCTGCGAGACGCGGTCTTCCGAGGCCTTGCGCTCGGTGATGTCGATCATCTGGATGATCAGGCCCTGCACCTGGCCATCCATCTGGAAGGGGATGTATTCGATGCTGGCGTAGTACGGCTCGCCGCCCGGGAAACGGCGTTCGCCCTCGAAGCGCTGAGGCTCGCCCGCGAGCGCGGCGCTCAGGCGGTCGCGCACGGACTCGTAGACCTTGCGGTCGGCGATCTCACTGAGGTGCAGGCCGACCACCGAGTCGTGCGAGCGGTCCTCCCGCCAGCGGGTGTAGCTGGCGTTGGCGAAGCGGCAGATGAGGTCGCGGTCGAAGAAGGCGATCTGCACCGGCGCGTTGTCGCTGATGGTCTGCATGAACCGGCTCTGCGCGGCCAGCGCCTGCTGCGCCGCCTTCAGGGCGGTGATGTCGATCAGTGTGTTGTTGGAGCGCAGGAAGCGCCCCTTGCTGTCGCGCACGGCCGTGCTGCTGACGAGCGCCGAGAAGGTGCTGCCGTCGCGGCGGCGCACCACGGTCTCGATCGGGTCGAGCTTCTCGCCGGCGACCAGGCGGTTCAGGCGCTCCAGCACCAGTTCCTGGTTGCCGTTACCGGGCGGCACCATGTCGCGCACGTTGAGCTTGCCGATCACCTCGTGGCGCTCGTAGCCGAGCCAGTCGAGTTCGGTGCGGTTGATGAGCACCAGGGTCCCGTTGGCATCGAACGAGTGGTAGCCGCAGGGGGCCTGGTTGTAGAGCGCCTGCGCCTCGGCCAGCGCCATGCTCACGCGCTCCTTGGCTTCGGCCAGTTCCTCGGTGCGTTCCTTGACGCGCTTTTCGAGCTCGGCATTGAAGCGGCGGATCTCGTCCTGCTGCTGGTGCAGTTCGGTGATGTCGCGCGAGACCGCCAGCAGCATGACGGGCTGGCCCTGGGCGTCGCAGATCGGCGTGAGCGCGGTGTCCCACCACTTGGGCGTGCCCTTGAAGGTGTTGCCGAAGGCGACGAAGCGCGAGCCCTTGCCCTGGCGCGCGGCGGCGACGGCGTCGCGCGCGAGCGTGCCACCTTCCTCGGGCCACCAGGTGGTCCAGTCGCTCAGGCGCACTTCCTCGAAATCGTCCACCTCGACCAGCCGGCAGCCCTGCTCGGTCATCTGCACCACGCGCCCTTCCAGGTCGAGCACCTTGGTGCAGTCGGGGCTGCTGGCGATGATCTGGCGGTTGAGTTCGTCCTTGATGCGGGCCTCGGCCTCGAGCACGCGCATCGGGGTGATGTCCTGCACGAAGCCGAGCTGGCTGACGACACGGCCGCTGGCGTCGCGCAGCGGTGCGTTGCGCGTCAGCACGTACACGGTCTCGTTGCCCGGCTTGACGATGCGGAACTCGACGTTGAGGCTTTCGCCGCGCGAGATGCCACGCACCCAGGCGGCCTGCACGCGCTCCAGGTCTTCGGGGTGCACGCGGGCGAGCCAGCCGAAGTTGGGAAAGTCCTCGCGCTGCAGGCCGAAGATCTGCTGCAGCTGGCTGTCGATGTGGGTCAGCAGCCCGCCCTCGTCGGTGCGGAACACGCCGATGGGGAACACGCTCGCCAGCGCGGCGAACAGGGCCTCGAACTCGAGTTTGGCCTGGGCGGGACGGCCGTCGCGGTCGGCGTCCAGGGCCGAGGCCAGTGACAGCGGCAGGTCGGCGCGCAGCCCCGGCTGGCTCGCGTCGGCGGCCGGGTTCAGGCCGCTGAGCTGCTGGGCGTAGCGCTGGCGCAGGTACTCGTTCTCGGCGCGCAGCGTGCGCAGCTCCAGCTGCATGGCCCGCTCGCGTTCGCTGACGCCGGCCTCGCCGTCGCGGCGGGCCAGGTGCGCATCGGTGGGCGAAAGGCGGGCGCTCATTGGAGGCAATGTACCCCAGCCCAGGGGGCCTGCCGCGTGGAACAGCGCCCTAAAACCGGGGGAGATCCGGGTGCGGCAACCGCCCGCCGCGCACCAGCAACCGCCCGTACTCCGCACAACGTTGCAAGGTCGGGATCACTTTGCCAGGGTTGAGTAATTCTTTGGCATCAAAAGCGCGCTTGATGCCGAACATCTGATCGTTCTCTTCCGCGCTGAACTGCACACACATGCTGTTGAGCTTTTCCACGCCGACGCCGTGCTCGCCGGTGACGGTGCCGCCCATGGCGACGCTGGTCTCCAGGATGTCGGCGCCGAAGCGCTCGCAGCGCTGGAGCTGGTCGGGGTCGTTGGCGTCGAACAGGATCAGCGGGTGCAGGTTGCCGTCGCCCGCGTGGAAGACGTTGGCGCAGCGCAGGCCGTAGGTGGTCTCCATGGCCTGGATGGCCAGCAGGATGTCGGCCAGGCGCTTGCGCGGGATGGTCGAGTCCATGCACATGTAGTCGGGGCTGATGCGCCCGCTTGCCGGGAAGGCGTTCTTGCGGCCGCTCCAGAAGCGCAGGCGCTCGGCCTCGTCGCGGCTGACGGTGATGGCGGTGGCGCCGCAGCCGCGCAGCACGGCACTCATGCGGTCGATTTCCTCGGCCACCTCCTCGGGCGTGCCATCGCTTTCGCACAGCAGGATGGCCTCGGCGGACAGGTCGTAGCCGGCGTGCACGAAGTCCTCGACGGCGGCCGTCATGGGCTTGTCCATCATTTCCAGTCCGGCCGGGATGATGCCGGCGGCGATCACCGACGCGACCGCGTCGCCCGCCTTTCGCACGTCGTCGAAGCTGGCCATGATGCAGCGCGCCAGCTGCGGCCTGGGCACCAGCTTGACCACCACCTCCACGGTGATCGCCAGCATGCCCTCGCTGCCGACCACCAGGGGCAGCAGATCGAGGCCGGGCGTGTCCAGGGCCTCGCCGCCGAAGGTGACGGGCTCGCCTTCGATGGTGAAGCCGCGCACCTGCAGCACGTTGTGGATGGTCAGGCCGTACTTGAGGCAGTGCACGCCGCCCGAGTTCTCGGCCACGTTGCCGCCGATGGTGCAGGCGATCTGGCTGCTGGGGTCGGGGGCGTAGTACAGGCCATGCGGCGCGGCGGCCTCGCTGATGGCCAGGTTGCGCACGCCGGCCTGCACGGTGGCGGTGCGCGAGCGCGGGTCGATGCGCAGGATGCGGTTGAACTTGGCCAGGGACAGCACCACGCCCAGGGCATGCGGCATGGCGCCGCCGGACAGGCCGGTGCCGGCGCCGCGCGCCACCACGGGCACGTCCAGCGCGTGGCAGGCCTTGAGCACGGCGGCCACCTGGGCCTCGGTCTCGGGCAGGGCCACCACCATCGGGCGCTCGCGGTAGGCGGTGAGGCCATCGCATTCGTAGGGGATGGTGTCCTCGGGCTGCCACAGCAGCGCGTGGGCGGGCAGCAGGGGCGCCAGGGCGCGCACCACGGCGGCCTGGCGCTCGGCGCGGGCCAGGCGCTGGGCCTGGTCGGGGTGGGGTGGGGCGTTCATGGCGGGGGCGAGGGTGGCGGACCAGTGTAGGCGCGCCGGGCCCGGCGGGGGTTGAAAAATCCTGCAGCGGCTGTTGACGAGCGGCGGGGGCGCGGGGTCTTGAAATGTTCCGGGGGCGACTTCAGTTGGGAGGCTCACCGGTGCCGCGGTGGTCGCGGCGCCCTCGAATCTGGAGGACTTTCACCATGACCGGACTCATTGCCCGCAACAGCCTGTTCGATGACCTGTTCCGCGACGTCGCGCCCGGCTTCTTCGTCAAGCCGCTGCACGGCGACGCCCTGCCCGCGCAGATCAAGGTGGACGTGAAGGAAACGCCCGTGGCCTACACCGTGGACGCCGAACTGCCGGGCGTGGCCAAGGACGACATCCAGGTCACCATCGAGGACGACGTGGTTACCCTGCGCGCCGAGGTCAAGCAGCAGGACGAGCAGCGCGACGGCCAGCGCGTGCTGCGCAGCGAGCGCTACTACGGCGCCGTCTCGCGCGCCTTTCAGCTGCCGCAGCGCGTGGACAAGGATGCGTCCAAGGCGCGCTTCGACAACGGCGTGCTGCGGCTGACGCTGCCGAAGAAGGCCGCCACCTCGGCCCAGCGCCTGGCGATCGACTGAACGCAAGGCGGGTGGGCGCCGTGGGCGGCGCTCACCCCATGGCCTGCTGCAGCCAGCGCGCAAACGCCGCGCACTCCCAGCGCTCCATGGTGCCGGTGCGCCAGCACAGGTAGTGCGCGTGCGGGCTGGGCACGCGGCGCGGGTACAGGGGCACCAGGGCGCCGCTGTCCAGCCAGGGCGCGGCCAGCTTGTAGCGCAGCAGGCCCACGCCCATGCCGGCCGCGGCGGCGTCGCACATCAGGCCGATGTCGTTGAACTGCGAGCCCTCGGTGGGTTCGGGCCAGTCCAGCTCGTGCGCGGCGAACCAGGTGCGCCAGGGCTCCAGCGGGCTGCGCAGCAGGGGCAGGCCTTCCAGGTCCTCGGGCGCCTCGAAGGGGCCGTGCTCGCGCGCGAAGGCGGGCGAGGCCATGGGCGAGACCTCGTCCTTGGCCAGCAGCAGGTACTCCACGTCGGCGTAGCGGCCGGTGCCGTAGCGCACCATCAGGTCGGCGTCCTCGGCCACCACGTCCAGCAGCGGGATGCTGACCTGTAGCGTGAGGTCGATCTCGGGGTAGGTGTCGCTGAACTGCTTGAGGCGCGGCAGCACCACCGAGCGCGCGAAGGTGGGCGTGATGGCCAGGCGCAGCTTGCGCCGCCCGGGCGCGGCCTTCTGGCTGGGGAAGCGCTGCAGGGCGCCCAGGCCGTCGCGCACGTGGGTGAGGTACTCGATGCCGTCGGTGGTGAGCGAAAAGTCCGCGCGGCCGAACAGCTTGGTGCCCAGGATCTCTTCCAGCTGGCGGATGCGGTGGCTCACCGCGCTGGGCGTGACGTTGAGCTCGTCGGCCGTCTGCGTGACGCTGCGCAGCCGCGCCAGGGCCTCGAAAGCCAGCAGGCACTGGATGGGCGGGATGCGCGCCGTCATCACGCCCCCACGCTCCGCCGCTGGCGCGGGTCGCTGCCCCCCGCGGGGGCTGGCCCGCCTTGGGGCGGCCCGGCGGCGGTCCATTCGGCGTTGATGAGGTCTTGCATCACTTGAAGACGACGGTCTTGTGCCCGTTGAGCAGCACGCGGTGCTCGCCGTGCCACTTCACGGCGCGCGCCAGCACCTGGCTTTCGGTGTCGCGGCCGAGGGCGGTGAGGTCTTCCACCGTGTCGGTGTGGTCCACGCGGGCCACGTCCTGCTCGATGATGGGCCCCTCGTCGAGGTCGGCCGTCACGTAGTGGGCGGTGGCGCCGATCAGCTTCACACCGCGGTCGTGCGCCTGGTAGTAGGGCTTGGCGCCCTTGAAGCTGGGCAGGAAGCTGTGGTGGATGTTGATGGCGCGGCCGGCGAGTTCGCGGCACAGCTCGTTGGACAGGATCTGCATGTAGCGCGCCAGCACCACCAGCTCGGCCTGTTCGGCGCGGATGATCTCCAGCTGCTTCGCCTCGGCCTGGGCCTTGGTGGCGGCCGTCACCGGGATGTGGTGGAAGGACACGTTGTAGCTGGCCGCCAACTGGTAGAAGTCGCGGTGGTTGCTGACGATGGCGCGGATGTCCAGCGGCAGCAGGCCGCTCTTCCAGCGGAACAGCAGGTCGTTGAGGCAGTGGCCTTCGCGGCTCACGAAGAGCACGGTGCGCAGCGGTTGCGCCAGCGGGTGCAGGCCCCAGCGCATGCCGAAGGGTTCGGCGAAGGCACCCAGGCGCTCGCGCAGCTCGGCCTGGCTCAGTTGCGCGCAAGCGAATTGCACGCGCATGAAGAACAGCCCGGTGTCGTGGTCGTTGTACTGGGCCGCCTCTTCGATGTTGCCGCCGTGCTGGAACAGAAAGCCCGAGACGGCGTGCACGATGCCGGGGCGGTCCTGGCAGGACAGGGTGAGGACGTAGGTGTTTTCCATGGCGGCGCGATTGTCGCAGGGTGGCCGCCAGTGGGCCTGGCGCGGGGTCGGGCAGTGGCGCCCCCGGCGCGCGGGGGCGGTGCCAGAATGCCCGGATCACCGCTCGCAGGAGACGCCGCATGGCCTACAACGACTTCAACATGGACAACCAGTGGTTGCCCTTCACGCCCAACCGCAGCTTCGCCAAGGACCCGCGCATCTTCGTCGCCGCCGACGGCATGCACTTCACCACGCACGACGGCCGCCAGGTCATCGACGGCATTTCCAGCCTGTGGTGCGTGGGTGCGGGCCACAACCGCCAGCCCATCAACGAGGCCATCAAGCGGCAGCTGGACACGCTGGACTACGCCACCGCCTTCAGCGTGAGCAACGACAAGGCCTTCCGAGCCGCCGAGATGATCGCGGCCCTGGCGCCCGGCGACCTGAACAAGGTGCTGTTCTGCAACTCAGGCAGCGAAGCGGCCGACACCTCCATGAAAGTGGCCCTGGCCTATCACCGCGCGCGCGGCGAGGGCCAGCGCAACCTTTTCATCGGCCGCGAGCGTGGCTACCACGGCGTGGGCTTCGGCGGCATGTCGGTGGGGGGCATCCCGGCCAACCGCAAGGTCTACGGCACCAGCCTGCTGCCGCGCGTGGACCACCTGCGCTTCATCCACGACCCGGTGAAGCACGCCTTCGTGCAGCACCAGGAGCCGGTGTGGGAAGAGGACATCTTGCTCGAGCTGGAGAACCGCATCCTGCCGCTGCACGACCCGAGCAACGTGGCGGCGGTGATCGTGGAGCCGGTGGCCGGCAGCGCGGGCTGGTACGTGCCGCCCAAGGGTTACCTCAAGCGCCTGCGCGAGATCTGCGACAAGCACGGCATCCTGCTGATCTTCGACGAGGTCATCACCGGCTTCGGCCGCCTGGGCACGGCCTTCGGCGCCGACTGGTATGGCGTGCAGCCCGACATGCTGAACTTCGCCAAATGCGTCACCAACGGCGTCATCCCCATGGGCGGCGTGGTCTGCAGCCAGCGCATCTACGACGCCATGATGGGCGCGCACGGCAACGCGCCCGACCACGCCATCGAGTTTTTCCACGGCTACACCTACTCGGGCCACCCGGTGGCCTGCGCGGCGGCCATCGCCACGCTGGAACTGATGCAGAAGGAGCAGCTGTTCGCGCGCGCCGGCCAGATGGGCCAGGTGCTGAGCGACGCCATGTTCAGCGCCATCAAGGGCCTGCCGCACGTCATTGGCATCCGCAGCCTGGGCCTGGCCTGCGCGGTGGAGCTGGCGCCGCTGGCGGGCATGCCCGGCAAGCGCGCCTTCGACGTCTTCCTGGATTGCTTCCACCGCGGCGTGCTGGTGCGCAACGCGGGCGACAACCTGGTGTTCGCGCCGCCCTACATCGTGGAGCGCGAGCACATCGAGACCATGGTCTCGGTGCTGGCCGACGCGATCCAGCGCCTGAAGGACTGATCAGCGCTTGAAGCGCTCGCGCAGCCCGGCGCAGTGGTCGCGCTCGGGCAGCGCGGGCGTGGGCCAGACGACGTCACCCGGCGCGTCGGCGCCGGCCGAGCCCGCGCGCGCCACCACCACGCGGCGGGCCTGGCCGGCGGGCAGGTGCAAGGGCACCCCGATGTCCGTGCGCACATGGCCGTTGCCGGCGATCAGCAGCACCGTGCGGCCCGGCGCCAGGGCCTGGAGCGCGGTGTCTGCCAACGAACGGTCGCGCGCGAGCTGGATGCGCGTCATCGGCGCGATCTGGCTGTCGGGCAGCAGATCGCAGTGGCCTTCGCGCACGGCGGTGCGCTGGCGGTCCAGCACCGAGGCGTCCACCGACCGGTCCAGCGCGGTGTCGGCCATGGCCTCGCGCATCCGCGCGCGCGGCAGGTTGCCGCCGAGCACGGGCACGCCCGCGCGCACGGCGGCCATCACCACCGGCCCGTAGACCGGCCAGGGCCAGGTGGCGCCCTGGTCCCAGGCCAGGGCCTGGCGCACGGCGTCTTCGCTGGCGTCGCGCGGCAGCTGGCGCGTGTCGCGGCCGGCCTCGGCCATCTCCATCACCACGGCCGCGAGTTCGCCGCGTGTGGCCAGGGCCTGCACCAGTTCGCGCTGCAGCTGCTGGTGCTCGGGCGCGTCGTGCTGCTCGCCCACCAGCAGCAAGGGCGTGGGCGAGGTGCGCGCGAGCAGGGTGGGCAAGTCCCTGGCGGGTGTCTGGGCGCAGGCGGCGAGCCACAGCGCGGCCAGGCCGGTGGCGGCAAGGGAGGGCTTCATGCACCGATACTACGGTCCCGTATGGCGCCCTCTGCGCCGCCCGAGATTTCCCGAGTGCCTTTCCCTGTGTCGCGCTTCGGGCCGGCGTCCTGGACGCGCACGGCCCTGACCCTCCTGCTCGCCTACGCCGCCGCCCGCCTGTGCGTCTGGCTGGGCACGCCCATTCCCTGGATGATCGGACCGCTGCTGGCCAGTGCCCTGGTGTCGGTGCTGGGCGCGCCCACCGAAAGCTGGACACCGCTGCGCAACGCCGGGCAGTGGGTGATCGGTGCGGCCCTGGGCCTGTACTTCACCCCGGAGGTGGGTGCCCTGGTCGCCGGGCTGTGGTGGGCGATCGTCCTGGGCGTGGCCTGGGCGCTGCTGCTGGGCCTGGGCTTCGCGGCCTGGCTGCGGCGCCAGCACGCGGCGCGCCTGCGGCTGCCGCCCGCGCAGCTGATCGCCACCACCTATTTTTCGGGCGCCATCGGCGGCGCGTCCGAGATGACCTTGCTGGCCGAGCGCCAGGGCGCGCGCACCGACCTCGTGGCCGCCGCCCATACCCTGCGCGTGCTGCTGGTCACGGTCACCATTCCCTTCGCCCTGCAGGCCGCGGGCGTGCATGGGCTGGACACGCTGCCGCCCGCCATCCGCGAGGTGCACGCGGGCGGGCTGGCCCTGCTGGGGCTGATCACGCTGGCCGGTGCCCTGGGCATGCAGCGCCTGGGCCGCGCCAACCCCTGGTTCATGGGCGCGCTGGTGGTGACCATGGCGATCACGCTGGCGGGCGTGCAGCTCTCGGCCCTGCCGCTGGCCTTCACCAACGCGGCCCAGCTCTTCATCGGCGTGAGCCTGGGGGTGCGATTCACGCCGGCCTTCGCGCACACGGCGCCGCGCTGGCTGGGTTCGGTGGTGCTGGCCACCTTCGCCATGATGGCCCTGTGCGCCGGCTTCGGCTGGGTGGTGGCGCGGCTCACGGGCCTGCACCCGGTGACCATGCTCCTGGGCACCTCGCCAGGGGGCATTGCCGAAATGGCCATCACCGCCAAGGTGCTGCAGCTGGGCGTGCCCGTGGTCACGGCCTTCCAGGTCTGCCGCCTGGTGGCGGTCTTGGTCCTGGCCGAGCCGGTGTACCGCTGGCGCTATGCGCGGGCACAAAAAAGCCTGGCATAGCCAGGCTGGGGGTGGCGGGGCGCGGTGGCGCGCTCAGTGCATCACGACCGGGTTCTGGGCCAGCGAGGCGTAGCCCTCCAGCGTGTTCTCCACCTCTTCCTGCGAGGGGCTGTTGCGCTGCCATTCCACGATCTGGGCTTGGAACATCTCGGCCCAGGAACCGTCGAGGTAGACCTCCTTGCCCGAGCGCTTGTCCACGATTTCGAAGCCATGGCGCGGGATCTGCGGCCCGGTGTCGGCGGGCGCCTCACCTTCGGCAGGCGCGTTGGCCAGGATGTGGACCACCGCGAACGCTTCCGAGTCGTACAGCATGTGCATGGACTTGATTTCCTTTCCGCCAATCGCTTTCGGCGCTGATGCCGTTATATCGGCAAATCGCACTCCCACTGGAGCAGGGGTATGCCCCAGTTGGGGACCCGCCGGCTTTTTTCAATCGGCTTGTGGCGTTTGAGCCGAAACCGGTTCCGGGGTGCCCAGCGGCTAGGGCAAACGGGCGAGCCGTTGATCGGCCACATCGCCATTGGGCTGGGCGATGCGCAGGCGCACCGGCAGGTGGCCCAGGGAAGGTGCCAGCCAGACCTCGACTGTGCTGTCGTGGGGCTTGCGCGGGGTGCGTTTCAGCAGCCGGGCCTCGATGTTGCCGGCCGGCAGGCGCAGGGTTTCCAGCGCGCCCACCTCGAACTGCCAGATCTCGGCATCGCCCAGGCCGGCCACCTGGAAGCTCAAGACGTCGCCGGTCTGGCGCGGCTGGGCCCGCAGCAGGCCGGCGAGCTGCAGGAACAGGCTCAGGCGGTCCTGCGCGCCCGGCAGCCACTCGGCCTCGGGCGCGTTGTTGCTGAAGCGGATGCGCTTGGCCTCGGGCTCGAACTGCACGGCGCGCTCGCTGCTGCGCTTGTCGGCGAACCGCGTGGGCCGCAGGCCGTCGGGGCCCACGCTGCCCTGGCTGGTCTGCACGCGCTTGCCGAGCAGGGGCATGGCGAGTTCCAGGCGGGCCTCGTAGTTCGGGCCCTCGCGGCGCCAGGAGAGGCTGCCGGTGGCGCGGTAGTCGAAGCCCTTGGCCTGGCCGAACACTTCGTAACTCAGTTCGCTCGCTGGGGGAGGGTCGCTTCGCGGGGCGGTGGCGCTGGCGGCGGGCGCCGGTGGCGCGGCGGCGAACGCGGGGCCACTCCCCTGGGGCCCGAGCGCCGCGGCGAAAGCCGCCAGCACGCCGGCGCCCAGCGACAGCCACGGGCGGGGTCTCGGGGCCACGGGTTGCTTGTGTGGATTCATGGCTGGTCGGACCGGGGCGCCGCTTCGCGGTGCCCGAGATCGGCGCTCAGCCGACGGGCGGCGTCGCGCAGCGCGGTCGCCGGGCCGCCGTCCCAGTCGGTGTCCAGGGTGGCCACCGAACCCAGCACCACCATGGCCAGCACCATGCGGCCCTGCACGTCGAACACCGGGGCGCCAAAGCCGGCCACGCTGGCCTGCAGGCTGTGCACCACGCGCGCCACGCCACGGCGGCGCACCTCGTCGAGCATTTCCTGCACCTCGGTCATGGAGGTGGGCAGGTCCAGCGGCAAGGGGCCGTTGCGCGGCAGCTTCTTCAGGCGCGCGAGTTCCTCGCGGATCATGGGGCCGACGCGCTGGGCGTCGTGGCCCTCGTCGCCCATGAAGGCGGCAAAGCAGCGGCCGGTGGCGGACGACAGCAGGGGCATCACGTCGCCCAGGCGCAGCGCCACGGGCACGGCCTGGGGCGCCTCGGTCCAATGCACCATGGTGGGCCCCTGGTTGCCCCAGACGGCGATGGCCAGGGTGTGGCCCGTGAGCGGCAGCAGGGCGTCGATGCGCTCGCGCGCCAGGCGCACGGCGTCGATGCGCGACAGGCTGGCCAGGCCCAGGCGCAGCGCGGCCGGGCCCAGGTCGTAGCGGGTGCTGGCGCTGTCCTGCGTGACCAGGCCCAGGCGCTGGAAGCTCACCAGGTAGCGGTGGGCCTTGGCCGCGCTCATGCCGGCGGCGGCGGCCAGGTCGCGCAGCATCAGTGCGCCGCTGGCCCTCGACAGGGCGTTCAACAGTTCAAAGCCGACCTCGACCGATTGGATGCCCGCGCGCTGGGGTTCGCTGTCGTCGCTCTCGTTGGCGGGGCTTTGGTCTAGAATCTCGCTCTTACGCATAGGTTAATCGATTTCACTATCCGTAATTATCGCCCCAAAGCCCCCGGGGCACCCATCCACTCAAGAGGCAGCAGGAGATACGCATGAAACTCGCCACCTACAAGGACGGCTCGCGCGACGGACAACTGGTGGTGGTCTCGCGTGACCTGAGCACGGCCCATTATGCGACCGGCATCGCGAACACCCTGCAGCAGGCCCTGGACGACTGGAACTTCATCAGCCCGCAGTTGCAGGACCTGTACGTGACCCTGAACCAGGGCAAGGCGCGCCACGCCTTCCCCTTCGATCCGGCCATGTGCATGGCGCCGCTGCCGCGCGCCTACCAGTGGGCCGACGGCTCGGCTTACCTGAACCACGTGGAGCTGGTGCGCGCCGCGCGCAACTCCGAGGTGCCGGCCAGCTTCTACGAAGACCCGCTGATGTACCAGGGCGGCAGCGACGACTTCATCGGCCCGATGGACGACGTGGTGGTGCCCAGTGAGGACTACGGCATCGACTTCGAGGCCGAGATCACCGTCATCACCGGCGACGTGCCCATGTGCGCGACGCCCGAGCAGGCGCTCGAGGGCATCCGCCTGGTGATGCTGGCCAACGACGTGTCGCTGCGCAACCTGATCCCCGCCGAACTGGCCAAGGGCTTTGGTTTCTTCCAGAGCAAGCCCGCCACCGCCTTCAGCCCCGTGGCGGTGACGCCCGACGAGCTGGGCGACGCCTGGCAGGGCGGGCGCCTGCACCTCACGTTGCAGAGCACCTGGAACGGCCGCAAGGTCGGCATGTGCGAGGCCGGCCCCGAGATGACGTTCCACTTCGGCCAGCTCATCGCCCACATCGGCAAGACGCGCAACGTGCGCGCCGGCTCCATCGTCGGCAGCGGCACGGTGAGCAACAAGGGCGTGGAAGTCGATGGCCGCAAGGACTGGCCCAAGGGCTACAGCTGCATCGCCGAGAAGCGCGCGATCGAGACCATCCTCGACGGCAAGCCCTCCACCGCCTTCATGAAGTACGGCGACACCATCCGCATCGAGATGAAGGGCAAGGACGGCCAGTCCATCTTCGGCGCGATCGACCAGAAGATCGCGCCGCTGGCCAAGGCCTGAATCCGGCCCAGGGCGCGGACCGCGCCCGATCAGCGCTCGGCGCGCGTTTGGCAGTCCAGGCAGCGGTCGGCCGTTGGCTGCGCGTGCAGGCGCGCGGCGGGTATTTGCACACCGCAGTCCAAACACAGGCCGTAGCTGCCGTCGGCGATGCGCGCGAGCGCGGCGTCGATGGCGGCCAGTTCGCCCGCTTCGCGCTCGCCCAGCACCGAGCCGAGGTCGAAGGCCGGGTCCGCGACGGCGTCGTTGTCGTCCGCCGCCCGGGCGCGCTTGTCGGCCGCCACCTCGGCGCGGCTGCGGACACCGCCGCGCTGGGCGTACAGGCGCTCCAGCAGCGCCTGGCGCGCGGCTCGCAACTGGATCTCGAAGGTGTCGGAAATGAACGTGGTCATGGGGGCCTCCTGCGTGCCCGCCATCTTGGGCCCGGGCGGCACCGTGGCGCTTGATGCAGGTCAAGCACAATCGATCGGTTCAGGACCAGACGACCATCAGGAGACCACCATGAGCCCGACCATCGACTACAGCCGCTACCAGACCCTGGAGATCAGCCGCCGCGGCCCGCTGGTGAATGGCACGCCCAGCGTGCTCGACATCCGCATGCGCGCCGACGGCCCCGGCGGCAACGGCAAGCTGCCCACCGCCGGCCATGAAGGCCACTGGGAGCTCAGCGAAATCTGGCGCGACGTGGGCCGCGACGACAGCGTGCGCGCGGCCGTGCTGCGCGGCAGCGGCATGGGCTTTTCCGGCGGCGGCGACCTGGCCCTCGTGCAGGACATGGCGACCGATTTCGAGGTGCGCTCGCGCGTCTGGAAGGAAGCGCGCGACCTGGTCTACAACGTCATCAACTGCGACAAGCCCATCGTCAGCGCCATGCACGGCCCGGCCGTGGGCGCGGGCCTGGTGGCCGGCCTGCTGGCCGACATCTCCATCGCCGCGCGCAGCGCCAAGATCGTCGACGGCCACACGCGCCTGGGCGTGGCCGCGGGCGACCACGCGGCCATCGTCTGGCCGCTGTTGTGCGGCATGGCCAAGGCCAAGTACTACCTCATGCTGTGCGACGCGGTGAGCGGCGAAGAGGCCGAGCGCATCGGCCTGGTCTCGCTGGTGGTTGACGACGACCAGCTGCTCGACAAGGCCTACGAGGTGGCCGATCGCCTGGCCGGCGGCAGCGCCAGCGCGATCCGCTGGACCAAGTATTCGCTCAACAACTGGCTGCGCCAGGCGGGCCCGAGTTTCGACACCTCGCTCGCGCTGGAATTCATGGGTTTTGCCGGGCCCGACGTGCGCGAAGGTGTGGCATCCTTGCGCGAGCGCCGCGCGCCGCGCTACGGCGTCGACGGCTGATCCCCGGTCCTTTCATCGAGGAGTTCGCCATGAGCGATGCGTCCGCCAGCGGCTTCGGCAAGTTCGTGCCGGGTTTCGATTTCCTGCAGAACCTGGCCACGCAGGCCGCCGGCGGCATCGCTCAGGGCATCGGGCAGAACATCCCGCAACTGCCCAACCTCAGCCACTGGGTGGCGCCCACCTTCAACGTCGAGGAACTCGAGAAGCGCATCGAGGAGCTCAAGGCCGTGCACTACTGGCTGGACCAGAACGCCAAGGCCCTGGGCGCCACCATCCAGGCGCTGGAGGTGCAGAAGATGACCCTGTCCACGCTGAAGTCCATGAACTTCAGCATGGGCGACGTGGCCAATGCGCTCAAGCTCAAGACGGCCGAGGTTGCCGCCAAGGCCAACCCCTTCCCGGGCCTGGAGGTGCCGCCGCGCACCTACGGCACCACCGAAGCGGCCAAACCCGCGCCCGCGCCCGCGCCCGCGCGGCGCAAGCCGGCGGCGAAGAAAGTGGCGGCCAAGGCCGACAAGGCCGCGTCGGCCGCTCCGGCGGGCGGCGTGGTCGACCCACTGCAGTGGTGGGGCGCGCTGTCCCAGCAGTTCCAGCAGATCGCGACCAACGCCCTGAAGGACGCGGCCAAGCAAGGCGCGCTGGACACCACGCGCCAGGTCGCCACCGACCTCACGGACGCCGCCGTGAAAACCGCCACCGGCCTGGCGGGCCAGGCCGCGCGCAGCGCCGCCGGCACCGTGGGCCGCGGCATGGGGGCGGCGGCGGGCGTGGGCCGCGCGGCGGCGCGTGCCGTCTCGTCGGGCGCCCGGGCGGCACCCGCCAAGAAGGCGGCGCCCCGCAAGGCGCGCGGCAAACGCGCTTGAACCCGCGGGCCCAACGAGGCTCGAACACCGCATGAAACGTTTCCCCCAGGCGCACGCCACCCACCCGCAATGGCGCATGGCCGCTGCCATGGTGGTGGCGCAGCTGCGCGCGCAGATGGCCCTGCCCGACCACGCCAGCCAGCCCTCGCTGGGCCTGCTCTACATCACCGACCACTACGCTGGCGAGGCGGAGGCCCTGCTGGAGTGGATGAGCGCCGAGCTGCCCGAGGTGACCGACTGGGCCGGCACCGTGGGCGTGGGTGTCTCGGCCAGCAACGTGGAGTACTTCGACGAACCGGCCCTGTCGGTGATGCTGTGCGACCTCAGCCCCGACCAGTACCGCGTGTTCAGTGGCGTGGCCCCGCTGTCGGCCAGCGGACGCGCGGACGGCGGCGAGGGCTTCGTCGCCCACACGGCCCTGGTGCACGCGGACGCCGGCACGCCCGAGGTGGGGGAGCTGATCGCCGAAATGGCCGAGCGCACCGGCAGCGGCTACCTGTTTGGCGGCCTGGCGGGCAGCCGCGGTCCCACCCTGCAGTTCGCGCTGGGCAGCGCGGGCACCCTCAGCGGCCACGGCGCGGCCAGCGGTGTGTTCCACGGTGGGCTCAGCGGCGTGGCCTTCGGGCGCGGTGTGGGCATCGTCTCGCGCGTCACGCAGGGCGCGCAGCCGATCGCGGCGACCCATGTGGTCACCGAATCCGACGGCCACCTGGTGGTCCGCCTGGACGGCGAGCCCGCCCTGGACGTGCTGCTGCGCGAACTGGAGATCTCGCTCGATCACCCCGAGCACGCCATGCGGCGGCTGCGCCACACCCTGGTGGGCGTGACCCGTCCTGGCCCAGACGGCGCCCCGCTCGCGCCGAGCGAGGCCTCGCACCGGCGCGGCGCCTTCGGGCACGAGGTGATCGTGCGCCACATCATCGGCCTGGACCCGGTGCGCCGGGGCGTGGCCATCGCCGAGCTGGCGCCCGAGGGCTCGCGGCTGGCCTTCTGCGAGCGCCATGTGCAGGCGGCGCGCGCCGACCTCATGCGCGTGTGCGCCGAGGTGCGCGAGGAACTGGAGCCGGAGGAACTGCTGTTCGGCGCGGGCGCGGCCGAGGTGGAGGCCGCGCCGCGGCCGGCGCGTTCCATCGCGGGCGCGGTGTACGTGAGCTGCGCGGGCCGCGGCGGGCCGCACTTCGGCGGGCCGAGCGCCGAGCTGCAGATCGTGCGCCACGCGCTGGGTGACGTGCCGCTGGTGGGTTTCTTCGCCGGTGGCGAGATCGCGCACCACCGGCTCTACGGTTACACCGGCGTGCTGACGGTCTTCGTGCGCGAGGGCTGAGCCGTCAGCGGCGCTGGCGCGCGCGCTCCAGGGCGCGCTGCGCGTCGTCCGGCGTCATGCCATAGCCGTCGGCGAAGGCCGCCACGCTCAGGCCGCTCGATTCGAACGCCCGCAGCAGCGCGGCCTCGCGCGCGATGCGCGCGCTGGCTTCGTCCAGCGCGGCCTCGGTGGCTGCGTTGATCGCCTCGTCGCGCCCGCGCACCAGCGTGGCATAGGCCTCGCGGCCCAGACCGCTGGCCTCGAAGGCGCGCGCGATGCGCTGGCGCAGCTGCGGCGCCAGGTCCTCGGGGCTGCGCGATTGGCGGCGGCGGTACACCTCCACGATGGCGTGGTGGCGCTGCTCGGGGGCGACCACCTCCACCGCCTGGCCCTGCAGGTCGCGGCGCGGCTGGCCCGAGCCCACGGCGTTGAGGTAGCGCGTGCTGCGCGTGTGCAGGCCCAGGGCGGCCTTCAGGGCCTCGGCTTCCAGCGCGTCGCCGTGCGCGGCGATCAGGTCTTCGAAGATGCCGCGCTTGAGCGGGCGCGGCTCGTCGCCGAACAGGGCGGGGTGCCATTCGGCCAGCTGCGCCAGCAGCGGGTGGCGCGGCGCGGACGGGGCCTTGGGCGTCTTGGGGCCCTGGCGCGGGCGCCGGGGCGGGGGTCGGGTCTCGTTCATGCAGGGGTCGGTTCGACAGGCAAGCCCGCGATCATGCCAGCGCTGCGGCCGGTTCAGCGGCGCAGGTGGGTGAAGGCCTCGAATTCCCAGCTGCGCATGGCCAGCACCAGGGTGTAGCCCTCGCGGTCCTTCTCGGCCAGTTTCTGGTCGGTCTGGTGCTGCTGCGCGAAGTCCTGCGCCACGCGCTGCAGGCGCTCCAGGAACAGCGGCGCCAGCGTGCGGCTCACCGAGCCGTGCACCAGCATCAGGCCCTCGCCGGGGCCGTCGAAGCCGCCCGCGAAGTAGTCGAGCAAGGCGTGTTCGCGGAAGAAGTTCATCACCGCGCCGTGCGGCCGCCAGCGGAAGGTCTTGGCGAGCTTGAGGCGGTAGCGGTTGAGCGGACGCAGCTCGATGATGCCGATGCGGTCGAGCTGGGCCAGGAACTTCACGCAGTCGGCCTCGCTGAGCCGGTAGGTGCCGGTGATCTGCTCCACCGTCCATTGGCTCAGCACGCAGATGGCCACCAGCAGCAGCTTTTTGTCGGCCACCACGGCCCGCTCCTGCGCGGGCGTGAGCTCGGTCACCAGCGGCTGCGCGTCCGCCACGCGGCGCGCGAGCTCGGCGAAGTCGAGCTTGAGCGCGCGGCAGATGGCGTCGATGCGCGAGAGCGACATGTCGCCCTTGGCCAGCATGCGCTTGACGCTGGACTCGGCCATGCCCATGGCGCGCGCCAGGTCGGCGTAGGTCATGTGCGCGGATTTGAGTTCGCGCTTCAGGGCGGTGACGAGGTCGGCGGTGGTGCTCATGGGCGTTGAGAGTATCGAAATCCGGTACCGTGCATGATGCCAGCCGATCCCGTATCGAAATCCGCCCGGTGGGTGGTGTGGGCGGGCAGAATCCGCCGCGCGCCTTTCCGGCGCCCACCCAGAGGAGCAGACGCCATGACCACCGCCACGCTGTCCCCGGACACCGGCGCCGCGCCCGGGGCCCCGGGCCACAACCAGTTCGCCCTGCTCAAGCAGCGCCGCTTCGCGCCCTTCTTCTGGACGCAGTTCCTCGGCGCCGCGAACGACAACCTCTTCAAGTTCGCCTTCACGGTGCTGGTCACCTACCAGCTGCAGATCGGCTGGCTGCCCGCCAGCCTGGCGGGCCTGGTGATCGGCGCGCTCTTCATCCTGCCCTTCCTGCTGTTCTCGGCCACCAGCGGCCAGCTCGCCGACAAGCTGGACAAGCGCTCGCTCATGGTCTTCGTCAAGCGGCTGGAGATCGGCATCATGGCGCTGGCCGCCTGGGGCTTCTTCGGCCAGCACATCGCCGTGCTGCTGGCCTGCACCTTCCTCATGGGCCTGCATTCCACCCTGTTCGGGCCGGTGAAGTTCGCCTACCTGCCGCAGCACCTGAGCGAGCGCGAGCTCACCGGTGGCAACGGCATGGTGGAGATGGGCACCTTCGTCGCCATCCTGCTGGGCAACGTGGCGGGCGGCCTGATCATCGCCGTGCCCGAGATCGGCGCGCACCATGTGGGCTTCGCCTGTGTGGGCCTGGCGCTGCTGGGGCGCTTCGCCTCGCACCACGTGCCGCCCACGCCGGCCACCGACCCGGCGCTGGTCATCAACTGGAACCCGGTGAGCGAGACCTGGCGCAACCTCAAGCTGGCCCAGGGCAACACGGTGGTGTTCCGCTCGGTGCTGGGCATCAGCTGGATGTGGTTCTTCGGCGCCGTCTTCCTCAGCCTGTTCCCCGCCTTCGCGCGCGACGTGCTGCACGGCAACGAGCAGGTGGCCTCGCTGCTGCTGGTGGTGTTCTCGGTCGGCATTGGCATCGGCTCGCTGCTGTGCGAGGCGCTGTCGCGCCGGCACGTGGAGATCGGCCTGGTGCCACTGGGTGCCATCGGCATGAGCGTGTTCGCCATCGACCTGTACTTCGCCACGCGCGGCCTGCCGTCGGTCGAGGTGATGGCGCTGGGGGCCTTCCTGTCGCAGCCGGCGCACGCGCGCGTGCTGATCGACCTGGCGCTGCTGAGCCTGTTCGCCGGCCTGTACAGCGTGCCCATGTACGCGCTGATCCAGATGCGCTGCCGGCCCACGCACCGCGCGCGCATCATCGCCGCCAACAATATCCTCAACGCGCTGTTCATGATCGCCAGCGCGCTGGTGGCCGGCGCGCTGCTGCAGATGGGGTTCACCATCCCGCAGATGTTCCTGGTGGTGGGTCTGGCGAACGCGGCGGTGGCGTTCTACATCTTCATGCTGGTGCCCGAGTACCTGCTGCGTTTCGTGGCCTGGGTGGCCTCGCGCCTGGTCTACCGCTTCCGGGTGAGCGGCGACGAGAGCATCCCCACCGACGGCGCGGCGGTTCTGGTGTGCAACCACGTGAGCTTCGTCGACGCGGTGCTGATCATGGCCGCGAGCCCGCGCCCGATCCGCTTCCTCATGGACCACCGCATCTTCCGCCAGCCGCTGCTGGGCGGGCTGTTCCGCCTGGCCAAGGCGATCCCCGTCGCGCCGCAGAGCGAAGACCCTGGCGCCTACGACGCCGCGTTCGAGCGCGCCGCCCAGGCGCTGCGCGAGGGCGAACTGGTGGCCATCTTCCCCGAAGGCGGCATCACGCGCGACGGCCAGCTGCAGGCTTTCCGGGGCGGCGTGATCAAGATCCTGGAGCGCGCCCGCGCGGATGGCCTGGAGGTGCCCGTGATCCCCATGGGCCTGACCAACCTGTGGGGGTCCTTCTTCAGCCGCATCGAAGAGCGCCGGGGCGAACGCGTGGCCATGGTGAGGCCCTTGCGCCGTGGCCTGTTCAACCGGGTGGGCCTGAACGTGGGCGCGCCACTGGCCGCGCCGGGCCTCACGCCCGACGGGCTGCGCGAGCGGGTGGCGGCGCTGCTCGTCTGAGGTTCAGGCCTCCAGCGCGGCGAGCAGGGCGTCGGGCTCGACGGGTTTGTGCAGGAGTGGGAAGCCGAGTT
>VFQN01003525.1_pt1 | contig 22204 bp, 31 predicted proteins | sample 3512371 | NCBI WGS metagenome assembly VFQN01 (sample SAMN10412370, study PRJNA504923) | tailings metagenome | isolation source: Replicate 2 from Balatoc abandoned mine | place: Philippines: Itogon, Benguet | collected 2017-08-28
CTAAACAGGGGAGCCCCCCCCCCCCCCCCGCTCCAAGCAAGCAAACGGCAAGCCTTGCAGGATAACAGTGGCGCTGCGCGAACGAACCAGAGATCTAACTATAAGAAGCCATCACGCATTTCTTAGGGAAGGTCGATGGCGATGCCCTTCGCTATGCTGTCGCACAGGCCCCCCATCTTGGTGTCGAAGTACTGCCGGTACTCGGACGTACCGCAGTTGCCGTAGCCGTTGCCGTAGCCGTAGCAGCTGCCGGCGCCGGTCTGCGCAGCACGCAGCACGGCACAGGAGTGGGCACGCAGGCATGGCACGTGGTGTAGGCACAGCAGAGTGGGCAGGTGCGGATGGCGTAATGTGGCCCAGGCGGAGGCCTTGTGATGGCGCTGGTTGATAAGACTGGTGCTGTCGCAGTGCCGCCAGCGGCCGAGCCTAGCCTAGCCTGGGAGGCATGTGTACACACACAGCAGCCCGCAACCAAGACAGGAATACGAACAGGGCGGGGCCCAGGCAGGGCGGACACGTGCATTCCCCTGGGTGAAAAAAAACACTTGTGGGACAGCACGGCACTAGTATGCTTGCTACACGTAGGCCCCACGACAGCGGCCATCACGCACGCTTCCGCGCTTCCCTTGCTACCAGAGCACCCACTTGGGCGTAATCCTCGCCGTACATGATGCACACGTTCTGAGCGGCCTTGTAGCACTGCTTGCGGGTGACCTGGCCCTGGAAGGAAAGAGGAGGGGATAAATAAACGCTGAACAATCCATGCGGGACAGGTGTACGAGTGTAAGTATTGGGCGCAGCAAACCGCGGCAACACACTTCGCACACTTTTCGATGGCTTGCGTGTGCAGGCCGCTCAGCCTGCACGTGCGCACACGTGCAAGGGGTAACCCACAAGCAGCCAACCGTGCCACAACTACACCGCACCGTCCGCAAACCTGGGCAACACGCACCGGTGCGCAGCCCACGCACGGCTCTCTCCTCAAGCTCAGCCTCACACCCCTGTCCCCCAAACCCCGCACACGCAGTGATGACTGCCAATGGCGGCCCATGTAGCCCATGGCGGCCCATATAGCCCACGCTGTACGGCTCGCTCTACAGGCTCAGGCTCACACCCCTGCCCCCCACTGCCCATGGCGGCGACCACAATAAAACCGCACGCAGCCGTACTGCAGCTTGCAACATGCGAACCCATTTTGACCCGCACCACTCACCCCCTCCACTCCACTCACCCCCTGGGCGACCGCCTGCGCCACGCCGTCGACAAACACCTGGGGCTGGCACTGCACGTTGGCGTAGGAGCAGGCCACATCCGCCACCGTGCCGGCGTTGTCGCGGGACAGGTCCAGGCAGTCCCCGGCGTCCACACAGTCCGTGCCCGGGCAGTGATTGGGAAAGGGTGGCGGGGTGCGTGGGCACGGGTCCTGCACACAGTCCCTGGGGGCGCAATGGTACAAGCACGGTGCAGGAAGTTGACGGGGTGTGGAGGTTTGTTGGGCCGGCGCACGTGGGGTGGGAGCGATTGGCCGGAGTACCGGAGTACCGGAGTACCGGAGCGCTGGTAGGTTTGTGAGGTGCGAGTCCGAGATTAGCAGACGACAGGGCAGCGGTAGGGATGTAGCGGTGGCCTTGTCCAGCAGCCTGGCAGCAGGTGTTGCTAAGCCATATGCACAGCTCATGAAAGGCTGTTGCAGGTCCGTGGGGCTCCATGAGGAAGACACCACCCTATGCGTCGTCCTGCCGTGACCCTCCGCACCCCGCGGCACCCACTCATATCCGGGTTATGTACCGTATCCCGAAGACTGCACACTGCATCGCTACCCACTCGAAGCAGTGGAGGATGCCCACGTCGTCGTCAAAGTACTGGTCCTCGCAGTCGGAGCAGCAGAGGCGGCTGCCACCCCCCAGCAGGGAGCGGCGGGGCCTGGGGTAGGGAAACGCGGAGCAACACGACGTGCGATATCGGTATACGGTAGTCGGTGCTGCACCATCATCAGGCACGATCCTGGAAAGCGTCAGCAGTAGCGCGCATGCAAGCCAAATCAACCGCGGTCGCGTACGTGCAAATGACACAGTCACACGTGAGCTAGTCATACGGCAGTACAAATCACGTGCAAGGATGCAAAGATGCATCGGGTTGGGGGCGCAAGCGAAATACTCTTGCGCCGGTGGAGCATGCACATGGAACGTGAGGGTGTCCCATGGGTCGGCCAGCAGGTTGCATGCATAGTGCGCGCATGCGTGCAGCAGGAACTCACGTGGCGTCTGTGGCGGCAGACAGACTTGAAGATGCGCGCGAGGCGTATGTGGGTGAGGCGTGGAGCAGCAGGAGGGCTGCTGCGGTCGCGGCAGCAGCCAGGAGCAGCGCCGGGGGTACGCGCGGCGCTCGGGGAGAACTGCGGAGGGCCATAGTTGATGTCAGGAGTACGAGGGGGGTTGCGGCTTACAAAGATGTGGGCAGGGTAGTGAATAGCTTGGTGATGAGTACATGTGCGGCCGTCCTGATACAGGATGCGTGGAGCCGCGCATCGTCGGCGCCGGTTGGCCGCTCGACCGGGCTCGACGGACCTGAGTGCCCAAGGGAAGAAGCTGCTTTGACGCTCGAACGATTGACACCATTAAATGAAACTGCAGCACAGAGAGCTTGTCCTATGAGTAGAGCAGTGCCCGATAGCAAAGCGATGCTAGGCAGGGGTCCAGCATGTTGTGTCGGGTCTTGACCTGGGTCGAGACCCTGCAACCTGACACGTGCCAACGGAAACGCACTTCGACCAGACACGTTTGACGGAAGTCCGACACGAAGTGTTAAACGTCAACCTTGACACACTCTCTACTTCTACATGAGGCTTCAAATCATCACATACGAAGCTACCGACCTTGGCTGCGGTGAGGGCAGCTTGCATGGCGTCCAATGACCCGTGGGAAAACTGGGTAAGGCGTGCCCATGGGCCACCCCTATGGGCTGTACTACAGAGTATTGGCCTTTGACCTGCACGCTAAGACACCAGAGCTCTATGCTGTTGTTAAATAAGCGTAAGGCAGCAAGGCGCGAAGCATGTTTGCACACATTCTGAGGCCACCCCAGGCGCGGGTGGTCCCGGGAAGCCTGCGAGGGCCAACGCCGTTTCTCCTCCGGTTATGTAGCTCCAGAACTAATAGCATAGACAGTTTCCGAAGCTTAGTGAACGAGCAGTGCCAAGGAGCCCTTCGCCCTGACGGTGAGCGATACTGGAGGACATGGATGTTGCGGTGCTCCGGGAATATGCCAACAGCCCAGCAACCTGGCGGCCCTCATCTCTATACAGGCGAGAGCCATGATGTGAAAACCGGGAGTGGTTCCGTAACCAACGGCCTAAGCGCGGGAAGGCCAAGCGTAGACCCGGGCGGCCTGGCAACAATAAAGGAGCTCTTTCGTGTCTTCAGTCGAAAGATACAAGGCAGCATCGTAGGTCCAGCCTCCAGCGGCTGTGGCGCGGGCGCCGTTGCTTACTGCTTACCGTTACCAGCACCGTTGCGGTCAAACTCAGCCTTGTACTGCTGGGCGCTGTGTGCAGGTGCCGGATGACCTCATACGAGAGTTCATGCAGGTCAGCCAATGTGTCGAAAGGCAATGCATCTGCCCTTCACTTCATGGCCAATCCTGCACCCTACACAACACACCCGTGCATGACAGCTTCGTAAGCTCACATTCTCCTAGGCCCTGCCGTCCCTCCCTCCCTCCCCAGTCCATACCCGTCCGCTGCTACCACTCTGCTGCACAATCAGCGCCGCTGTGCTGCCAGTACCAGCCCCGCTCGTGCTGCGCGCCTCTTCCCCCACCTGCAGGTCCATGCATCGCTGCGCACCCCCGCCGAGCGCCTAGCGCTGTACACTGCCCTGACGCGGGAGATGGGCCTGTCAGGTGCGTGGGGTCTGGGGCTCTGGCAGCAGAACGCACAGGGTATGGACTTGACAAGGGGGGCGGGCCTGCGCCGTGGGAACGGGGCAAGGGGAGAGGATGAAATTGCCGTGGGACACCCGTACATGTCCAGATGCTCCACCCGGGCAGGGTGGAGCTGGGGGGCCCCGAGCAAGGCGTCCAGCGCTAGGTGCAGTCGGCGAGGAAAGAGAGGGAGAGCGAAGGGTCCGGGAGGCAGCATGCTGGGACGGCGTGGGAACATAAGAGAACATGCGGGATCGGTGTGGGAACGGAGGGCAACAGGCTGGAACGGTGTGGGAACGGAGGGGAACAGGTGCAACGGTGTGGCAACGGAGGGCAACAGGCTGGAACGGTGTGGGGACGGAGGGCAACAGGCGGGAACGATGTGGGGACGGAGGGCAACAGGCAGGAACGGTGTGGGAATGGTGTGGAGCGGTGGGGAAAAGGGTGGGAACGGTATGAAGACGGAGGGAAACTGGCAGTGACGACATGAGAACAGACGGGGACAGGCAGGAACGGCTCTGAACTGCATTCCTCATCCACGTGCCCTAGTCCCACAACCCGACCCGAGCCCCACGCCCCAACCCCCCTTTGCACCCCACGTGCTGCCCTGCAGTCCCGGAGGTGCGCTCCGCGGTGCAGCTGTGGGAGTCCGTGCTTGCCCGCACTGCGACACCTCAGCTCCAACCCACAGTCACCACGTCCTCCTCCCCCGGACCCGCCCCCTCCGCTGCTGCCTCCCCCGCCCCCACTGCCTCCCCCGCCTCCACCGGCTCCCCCGCCACGGCCCCCGACGCCCTGTACCGCGCCGCCGACCGCCTGACCGCCGCCGCCCGGCCGCTGTACGCCCAGCTGTTCCTGCCCGTCAGCCAGGCGCCGGGAGGTGAGGCTGCTCGTATATGGAAACACAAGGGCTGTGTGATGCAGATAGGGAAGGTGCATGCTTGTAGCTCTTGAAGGGCGCTGGGTTGTACTGCCCGTCAGCGAGGTGCCAGGAGGTGGGTGTCATTCGGAGGTGCATGGGGCTGTGCTGTTGGGGCTGTGTGCTACCACCGTTTGTCATGGAGGGATGCTGGTGCAGTGCTGTCCGCACGTCCGTCAGCTAGGCGCCCAATGGATGCAGGAGACAATTGACCTTTGGGGCACTACAAAAGCCGTTCCTCCTGGAATGCCTTAGATGAATGATGCCCGCCCTCAGGCATGAAGTTCCTGGTGGACATGCGGGCGGATCTCCTGGAGCTGGCGGCAGGGGGAGGGGGCGGGGGAGGAGGCGGAGCAGGGACACGTGGGGGAGCGGCAGGGGCCGGGGGCGGCGGTCAGGAGGGCAAGGGTTTGGGGACAGCTGCAGCTGCAGGTGCGGGGCCCACGGGCGGGCCCCAGGCAGGGCCCCGGCTGGAGCCTGCTGAGGCGGCGGCGCTCCGGGCCATGGCGGAGCACCTCAGGTGCGCTGCGAAGTACTGCACGTGCACAAGGGTGAGGAGCATGCGTGGTGGGGAGCAGGATGAAAGCCGGCGTGGGGGTCAAGCTGGGGATAAAGGGACAACTTTCTGGGCGGCACGTGACGAGAATGAGTTGAGTGTGTGTGCACGTTCTGCCATCTATGGGGACATGCTCATATGTCATGTCTCATGTGACTTCGTTACCCCATGGCGCTCCCCGGTTGCGTCGCAGGCAGTCGCTTGCCGATTGGTTCAGCGTGGGGCTGCTGCACCTGCAGCCCATCTCGTGGACCGAGTCCCCCGCCGTGCTGCTGGTGAGGCCGTGGGACGCGGGGGAAGGGCCGAGGCGGTGCATCACACCCGACCCCACCCCACCCCGGTTGAACGCAATATCCACACTCAGTGCTTATCTTATTGTCCTGCTCCCCTCACCCGCAGGAGCGCGTGATGCGCTGCGAGGCGGTGCACCCCATGGGGTCGTGGGAGGAGCTGCGCAGGAGGCTGGGGCCGCGCCGCCGCGTGTTCGCCTTCACGCACCCCAGGTGCGTGTCTCACCCGGAACCTGTCCGTGCCACAAGTGCATCGTCACAAAGGCAAGCGCACGTCGCTGCCCAATGCGTGTGCCCCTGGGGCTGCTGCCGTTGCACGATCACAGCACGGCTCTCGGCTCGACCGGTGCACGTGCAAACCTCCGAATCTTCCACCCCTGAACCGGAACTGCATTCTCCTCCCCACACCTCCCCACGACTTGCTTCTGGAGCTTCTGGTGGTACACCACCACCGCCGTAGCCCACCACAGCCACCAGTGTGCCCAAGGTGGTAGCCTCGCCCTTCCTCCCACTCTTGAGCCCACCCCCTGTCCCCAATCTCCTCCGCAGCATGCCCCTGGAGCCCCTGGTGGTGCTGCACACGGCGCTCATGGACAGGGTGGGTGCCGTGTGGGTGCCGTGTGAAGCGCGAGGATGGGGGGGATGAGATGCCGCGGCGCAGCAGTGCTACCGTTGCAGCGATCAATGTGGCTAGGTCCAGGGGGGCCGGAGGCCAGCAGCGCGCCACTCGGTGCTGTGGGCCGACTGCTCACCAGCACGCCTTACCACTCATCGGTTTTGGTGTGCCTCTCCGCCGCGCACGTCAGAGCCACACTTAAACATGCTGCATCAACGAGTCTATTCTTACGGGCCTGCCAGGGCTGCTCATGCACGCATGAACCTTTGCTGACGCGCCATGCCTGATGCCGACCATTCATCCCACCCCTCCACAGGTCGCCACCTGCATGGACGACATCCTTACGGAGCACCAGGGGCAGCCCGCAAGCGCGCCCACCTCCCCCGCCTCCCCCTCCTCCCCCTCCCCATCCTCCCGCTCCTCCCCTACCTCCCCTACCTCCCTTGCCTCCCTCCCCTCCTCCCCCGCCTCCCCGCCCCCCGCCGCCGCCCCTCCCCGCGCCGCGGTGTTCTACTCCATATCCTCCACGCAGCCGGGCCTAAGGGGCATCGAGCTGGGCCACTTCCTCATCAAGCGGGTGGCCGAGAGCCTACTGGTGGGCCCATGCGTAACAGTACGGTAGTGCACTGCAGCACATCGCATCGCATCGTGGTGCACTACCTGCTGGTGGGTTTGCGGGTCACAGGCGGCACAACTGGGTACCTGCGCTGATCGGGGTCGGCGACTGTCAGCTGAAGCGCTCATGTTCTGTTGGATCCCTGTCATTGCACCCTTGTTTGTCCTGCAGCTGGCGGCCTATGCGTGTTGATGGCGCTGAGGGCTGACGCACAGCGTTGAAACCCCTACCGCCATCCCAACCTTCGTCCCCGCCCCAGGCCGAGCACCCGTCCCTTACCACCCTGGCCACGCTGTCGCCACTGCCGGGATTCCGGGCGTGGCTGCTCACCCGCCTTCGACAGCAGCAGCAGCAGCAACAAGGACAGGAGCAGCAGCAGCAGCAGCAGCAGCACAGCGCGCAGCAGCACAGGACGCAGGAGCAGCAGCAGCAGCAGGTGCTGCTGCCTCCGCTGCTGTCCCCACGGGACCAGGCGGAAGTGGTGCGGCTGGCGGGCCGCCTGGGCTGGCGGGGCCGGATATGGCGGGCGCGGGACGTCACGGGGAATGCGGACGTGGAAGGCGTGCAGGTTGGGGGGCCGGGAGGTGCTGAAAGGGCTGCGCAGGAGGTGCAGAGCCCTGTGGGGCAGCAGCAGCAGCAGCAGCAGCAGCAACAGGGGCTCCACACTGAGGGCTGGGCTGAGGCTCTGACGTGGCTACTGGAAGCATGGAGAGGGCAGGGGCAGGCTGGGGGACGGGGTGCCGGTGCGGGTCATGGTGTTGGCCTGGCAGCGGCACGGCTAGCCGGTGTCACTACGCAAGAGGACAGCTGGGTGGGCAGCTTGCTGGGAGCGGAAGGGCAGGCGGGTGGACAGGAGGGGCAGGGGAACGAGGCAGAGGCGGAGGCGGAGGCGCTGCTGCGGCCGCTGCTGCTGCGGCTGGCGGCGCGCTACCTGGCGGTGGAGAAGCGGCGGCGCTTCGCGCTGTGCCCCGTGGCGCACTTCCACCTGCGCAACGGGGCCACCCTGTGGCGCCTCAACTGGAGGTGCGTAGTGTGGTAGTGGTGGTAGTGATGGTGGTGGTGGTGGTGGTGGCGGTGGTGGTCGTGGTGGTGGTGGTGGCGGTGGTGGTGGCGGTGGTGGTGGTGGTGGTGGTGGTGGTGGTGCAAGGATTGGTGTGGGTAAGGTTACAGGCTCCAGCCGGTGTAGGGTGTATTGGTACAGGGCCGGGACGTTTAGCAGCCAAAGCAAGGGCATTCGCGTTGTGGGACAGGGGCCGTACCGGCATGGGCTCTGGCCGTGACATGATATGGGCGGCGGGGGCGGGTACGGTACGGAGGTGCTCTGGCGCCCAGGTTGCGCATTCGCATGAAGGCTACAGCAAGAAGTTGCAGAACATGTGCATGGCTTCGCTGCTACACCGGTTTGCATACATGCACACACTTATGTACATGCCAGCGGGCTGAATGTGGCACTGCCAGTGGCTGTTGCGTGCCTCTGCTTTCCTGCCACAAGCAAATTGTAACCCGTCCGGTCCCACACGTTTTCCAGGGCCGACGCCAGCCCCCTGGGCATGGAGCGCTCGTACGGCATCATGGTCAACTACCGGTACGACCTCAACCGACTGTACGACAACAACCGGAACTACCTGCTGCAGCACAAGGTGCGGGCTGCGAGGTTCGGTGGCTTGAGGGTTTGTAACATACCCTGGCCCCAAATACAGCTGCCTGTCCTGTAGAATAGTTGTGGCCTGCATGCCTGCCTTCAACATGCGGGCCTGGACAAGTGCCAAATAGGGAGGCAGCTAGCACGACAGCTTGTCGCCCATGACTCACTACCGTCGCAGTCAACGAACGCATTCACCGCCGCCCACTCGTGTGACTACTTATAGCTGAGCCTGGCTTTTTCCCACTACATTCACACTATACCCCACAGGTTGCTGCCGACGATTGCGTGCTGGAGCTGCTCAGGGATTGAGGGGGGCAGTTGGCTTGGAGCACTGGGCGCATGGCGCGTGGTTGCATGGAGTTACTGGGGGCATGGCACTGGGTGTATGGTTGTTACCAGTGGGCAGCCTTATCAAGCGGCCATTTGGTTGGGCACGATCTTGCGCGACGGGTCTAAGGCTGTTGTAGCAGGTCGCATCGTCCCCCGCTGCGGGGCACATCCGCTGCGGACGGGGCGAAAGCGCCTTCAGCATGCGTACTGGACGAGCAAGGGCGGCGTTGTGGCTCAGCTGTAAGTCAAGCAACCCGCTACTGGGTGTGCACTTGCCATGTGGGAAAAGTGCCGTGCACGGGTGCAGGGGTTTGCTGGCTTGACGTCAAGCCATGGCAGCGTATGCCACAGTGTGATGCACATGTGGCGTTCTCACGAGGTGCTGACCCTTGGGTGCTGATGAGCGGGTGGCAGGCCGCTGCTGGTGTCGGCTACGACTACTGAAATACCTCATGCGGTGCATGGTCGAAGCCACGGTCCCTCCACACTGACTGTGGGACCTTAAGTGCTGGAGCGTGATGGGCCCGTCTGGTAGTCGAACCAGACCCTCCGGAGACACTGCTTTCGTTGGGTGCCGGCGTACGGCATAAGGGACTCCGGCAACCCTGCGGGACTGAACTGAGGACTTGCGTGCATGTTCTTCACACGTTTGGCGAATGCAGGGAAGTACTCAGTGAAGTACTGGTACTAAACGGGCGCTTTCGGCACGCCACGGCGGTTCCCGTCCCAGGCAAACCGTCGGTACAAATTGACGCATTTCCTTTCTGCTGTAAGAACGAACTTGACGCGAGGACCCCTCCTACCAGATCCTGGACTTTACAGCAACAGCCCCCGCTCAGGCAACAGCATTTGTTCGCCGTACCAGGCTTCTCGTAGCGCAACAGGCCCTCTAATGCCACGTGGTTCGCAGGCCGCACACCAAACGTGCCTGCGAAACCAGGGGCATGGTGCCGGCACAGCTGTCCTGTGCCAAGCGGCCGTCGCCTTCCTTATCCTGTACTCCATCAGCACATCGCTGGGCACCTGGTCACAGCAGGGCCGCACGCCACCTCCCCTCATGTTAGCCGCGTTCCTGGCATGCTCCTCACAAACATCCTGGTCAGTCAAACATGCAACAGTGATCTACGTCAGGCACTTGCCGCCCCAGCCTGCAAGGGACACGTGACAGTGCTTCGCAATTCTGTGTACCGGTTCTGTGTACCGGTAATAAATGTGATGCATGCTTGACAGCTCCAGGCCGCCCACAACATCCCCTGCTCGGAAAGCCCCTAGGGACGCCATCAAGGCAGTCAATACCTTGTGCCCTGTTGGGCAACCAGAGGCCCCTACGTCCAGGTCCGGCCACAACACTCCAAGCAGCTCCGCATCCCCCAACAACTCTAACTCGCAGCCCCATCCGAGCAACCAAGACAATACAAAACCAGCCCCTGCCCCCTCCACCCCTTGCCCCCACAGCCCCACGCTCAGTGCATCTGCCGCATGGGCGCCTCCCTCTCGTGCTCGTACTCGATCTCCAACTGCCGCCGCCCGCCGCGCTGCCGCTTGGCCGGCGGCCGCGCCGCCGCCGCCGCCCCGCGCTTCCCGCCCTTGCCGGCCGCCGCCGCCGGCGGCTTGCGCTTGCCCGCCTGGGGCCCGCGCTTCCGCCCCCCGCGGCCCTCGCCCTCCCCGTCCTCCTCCCCGTCGCCGTCCTCCTCCTCACTACCGTCCTGGTCGTCCTCGCCTGCCAGGTCGTCGCTGCCATCCTCCTCGCTCCCGCCCTGCACATGTACAGCAGACCGCGCAGAGGAACACGTTGGCCGCAACGCAAACACCGCGTGAGCACCAGCAAATTCGGTCCTCAACTTGTCGGTTAATTACTACTGGGCATGAGGGTTCACTGCATCAAAAGGGCCCGCAAGAAGAACTGTAAGTGCAGCAGCCACACGCGAAGTCGGTTCCACGACAACGGCCTCCATTAGGACCAGCCCATGCCCACCCCTCACCTCGTCGTCCTCCTCATCCCCTTCCCCGTCGTCGTCCTCCTCATCGTCATCCCTCTCCCCGTCCTCCCAGTCCTCCATATCCTCCTCGTCCAGCTGCACCTGGTCGTCGTCCAGGTACTCAACCTCCTCCTGTACGGCACGTTTACGGCAGAGCACGGCAGTAGTGAGCCCGTGTACGGCACGTGCGGCATGTCGTGCAACGCTCAGCTGCTGGGTCGCAGTCAATTGGCAAAGCATTCCTCGGCAAAGCTACGGCATGCGGTGGATGGTCCTGCGGTGATGCGTGGTGTGTGGTGTTACTTGTTGCTTAATCATGTCGGACGGATGCGTGTTAACCGCGCCACGGAAAAGGGAGAGGCTGCGGGCAACGATTGTCACATCGGCGTTGCTGTGGCGGGCGGCCCGAGCGCCCGGCGGCACGGGAACCACATGGGGGCGTGGAGCCGCCGGGCGCGTAGAGCAGGGCCGCCCGCAAATGCAAACGGCATGCAGACCATAATCGCATCCTGACACATCATCATCCACACACTGTTGACATCTACGGCACCAACCCGGCCCACACGCCCTCAGCCTGTTCCCAACGTGTACCGTTGCACGCACCCCAGCAAGGCCTAGGCGGTCTGGGCCTTGCTGCCCCGCTCCCTCTCCTCCCATCTTCCCCACTCTACCCCCTCCAGCCCCACCTCCTCGTCCTCGTCCTCGTCCCCTGCCACGAACTCCTCGAGCTCCTCGTCCTCCACCTCCTGCTCCTGCTCCGTCTCCTTGACCTCCTGGCTGTCAAGCACCTGGGCGACGCACGCAGAAACAGCGTGTCAGGTAAAGGGAGACGGTGGTGCACATCGCGGCTGGGCATGTGGGATAACGGCACCACGTTGGCGCATGGCATCAACACAACCCTGCCCCACCTTGCCTAGCACTACCTTCCTGTCTCCCATCCCCCGCCGCCCCGCCCCGCCCCTCACCTTGCTGTACTGCGCCAGCGGGAAGTTGTAGATGTCTCCGTAGGTGCCGCTCTGCAGCCGCTTGAGCAGCTCCGACTCGATGCTGCGCTCTAGCTGGGCGGCGGTCTGCGCCTTGGCCTCGCGCTTGCGCTCAACCTTCTCGAGCCTGAGGTGGTAGGGGGTGGTGGTGAGAGGTGGGGGATGAGAATGCGGTCGCAGGTGAACAGTTGTGACGGGGCGGACGCAGCGGGGATGGGGCGAAGGGGCCGCTGGTTGGGTGTAATGTGGATGGGGTTGGAGGACAAGGGGTACGGTACTGGTATGCTGGAAGTGGGCATGCACAGGGGCTTGTAGGCGTAGGCACGGCCGAGTGGTCCAGCTTGCGAGTGGTTACATGTTCTAATGTGAGATGAGTGCAGCCGCTGGAGCACAGCGTGTCAAGCACAACCTATGTAGCCCCTGTACCTTCGTGGTTCCGTACGGCCCCTGGTGGACTGCCCCCAGCCGCCGCTCCCTCTCCCACGCCAGCGCCACTCACTTGCGGTTGATGCCCACCAGCTTGGGCCGCGCCTTCACCTCCAGCTTCCGCATGCGTATGAGGTACTGGGTGATTTTGGTGAAGCGCTGCTTGTTCTTGTGCACCAAGAACTTGGGCCAGTACTGTAGGTGCTCGTTGATTTGCTCCAACGCCGCAGCATAGTTCTTTTTGAGTCGAATCTTCTGCCATAGGTTCTTGGGCGTGTGGGCCCGCTCTATTGTCTTAACTAATAGGTAGCAGCGGCCGTTGTCCTCCTTTATCGTCGCATACCGGCTGTTCGCTAGAGGGCACGAGCTGCGGTTGCATAGCCCAGTGACATTGTACTCGTTGCGGCAGAAATTCTGCGTCTGGGTTTTCGCCTTGAACGAGCAATGGTGGTGGTTGATGACCTGCGGCGGGGCAGAGGGAGTACCCCGTCACGTCCAGCTCGCGTTACAAGCTATTCCATAAGCTCTAAATAATGTTGCGCAGTGAACATGCCCATCTCGAGCCGCCGCCGGTGGCTGTCGTCATGCGTCTACTTGACAGGCTAGCTCGGTATCGCACCTGCCATATAACCTCGTCGTGCTGCATGTTTACTATATGCTGGGGCCGAAGCCCCCTCTAGCTATATCGTGTCCTCTTCACCGGTCGAAGACGGGAAAGTTCCTTGAAGCACAACTCCTTGAGGCGCAGCGAGCGGTAGGACGTGTCGTTAACTACTCTGGCGATGGTACTTTATTGCAGCAGCGGCGAGGGCATAAACAAGACCCGTTGGCTGAACCCTTTCAGTCAGTGTCCGCTGTCGCGCATGGCGGTACTGCATGAGTGAGCCAACGTGTCGCCTGGCAGTGCCGCGCACAGCGACAGTGGTGTAGAGTATGACCAGTACAAGATAGAGAGCTCGATACTGCAGAGTGCCACGCCCTGGGCATTCAGCAGGGGAGACCTCCAGGCGCCATCCATCCTCACGCTCCAGAACCCGCAGGTCAAGCACGAACAGCAAAGTGCCCAGCACCATCCACTACCATGCACCAAGTTGTTATCTTCCAGCCACAATAGTTGCAACGGTATCACGCATGGCCTGCACTGCTCTTCAACCAGCAGGCCCCTCCCATTGCCCTTCCCTGTTCGTCACCCCAGTACCTGCTGCTGACCGTGTGTCCGTGTCTAAGCTCCAAGACCCCCCCCAACGCCCCCCGCCCCTGCCACTTGACCCGTGCCCCGTGCCATGCAATACAGCAGCCAGTACTCATCCAATTGTCATTGTCCTTGCTCACTGAAAGACGCATGGTTATCGTAAGCTCGGCACACCACGCCATCACCATTTAGGATGCCTTGGACATCGATTTCCCATTTCGCAGCAACGCCTCACCACATGGCATGGGAAGGCAAATGGTGGCGGCAGCCCAGCCATCATCTGTCCAAGTGCCCATTCGCGCCGCCCTGCAGCACCACGGAGCGCCAGACCGCACGCGCTAGTAGTAGCAGATGGTGTAGGTGATGCGGCGGCCGGTCTCCGTCTGGAACTCCGCCACGATGCCGTCCACGCACTCCTCCCACTCGCCGCCCTGGAGCAGCTGCAGAACCGAGGGAGGGGAAAAGCGGCACCAGTAACGCGCAGCGCAGTGCTACTTGGTTGGACAGGTGTTAGTTCTAATGGGGCCAGGACACGGCAGACAGAGGTTAATTGCCGTGCGAGGGGCATGCTGAGGATCAGACCGTGGCAGGGCTTACGACGTGCGCCAGACCTGCGCAACTCAACAACACATTTCCACATTGCGATGTTCTCCCTCAAGTCCTGCAACCCTGGCAGGCCTTGCGCACGCTCCCGCACAGCCCGTGCGCCACGCGCACACACCGCGTGCCCCCGTCTGCACATGTCGCCGCGGGCACAAGCCCCCGCCCACTCGAATGGCCGTAACGCCCTGCAACTGTCGCCACAGTGCGCCCCCCTGGGCCCCATGGCCACGTCAGGGCCACACCACGCCACGTCACCCACCATCTGGCACAGCTTGAGTGCAAGCGGCGCTGCGTTGGCCGCCTCCTCGTGGTTGTCCTTGACGTCCTGCAAGCGTAGTTGGGAGATGCACGCAAAGCGAGTTCATGATTAGGACACGTAGTGGCCGGAGGTGCCGATAATACTCGGTGTTGGCCTTGTTAGTAGGGCGCCAGATCACACACGTCGTCGTCTTGCGGGCCTGTAACTGCCCCGGTTTCCGGGGTCAAGGTGAGAGGGTCAGCAGCGAGGAGCACACTAGGTCGACAGCTGCGGATCGTACGCAGGGCAGGGGACCAGGGGTTGGTGCATGGGTGCAATGGTGCTGTGGGGAGGGGCCCAGCGGCATCAGGTAGCAGGAGGCAGGTGAGGGCCCTGCCCAGCACACTGCTGAACGCGGCAACAGTCTGTTACCCACCATGTTGCACACCAGCACTGGCTGCAGTGTGACCTGGGGCCGCTGGTTCATGTCTGCGGGCGTAGGGCATGTGTGGGAGTGATGTGAGTCAGAGCGTGCTGGCCGGGCGTGTTGGCACAAGCCTTATCATAAGAAGCCAGCGCCCCGGCAGCAATGCACCCTAGCTGCTGCGGCAGGTGTGCTGTACCTGCAATCCTGTTCCCATTCCTGGCTGTCCGTAACCAGTCAAGGAACCGGCTGGTTGCAGACCGGCGCGGGCTCGGTCAAAGCGCAAGGCCCACACCCTCACCCCCTTGGCATCACGGCAGCTACCGGCTCCACTTCACCAGGCAACAAAGCAACAGACGACCCATGCCCCATTCGCCATTCCCCATGCAAAGATGGGAGGCCAACACGCGGCCGCCCATGTCACGCAGCCCTTGCATGCTGTGCGCCGGCCTGCCCCCAAAGCCTTGCCAGCCCGCATTGCACACGTGCCCAAAGCCGTGACCAGCGCATCGGCCCATGCCCCCCCACCACACCCAAACGACCCACCCTCGCCAGCCGGCCCACCCACTCTCAACCCACCCTCTATGACCTGCTCCATGACGCGCTCCTCGAACGTCACGATGACGTCGAACATGTCCCTGGGCGGGCGAGCAACGCGTGGGTAGGGAGACAGCGGTTGAGACCTAGTACCCTTGGCGCAGGGCGGTTGTGTGTGCAAAGTACCGGAGCTACGTGTGTGCCGCCCGTAACCCACATGTAGCCCTTCTGATCCAGACCGCCCCTCCACCGCTGTAGCGATCAACGATCTGCCCAGCTGTGTTGCTCAACGTTGGCACCCACCGCAGGGCTAAGTGGGCTCCCAGTTCCCCATATGCCGCTGCGCTCCCGCCCGCCCCCACCTGCCTCCCCGCCCCCACCTATGCCTCTCGTACCCCTTACGGGCGTATCGCAACCAACATCACTGTGTCTGCCACTGTTGCGCCCGGATTCTCAAGACATTGCCTTCCACGGGTCAGAGGGCCAATGCGCCAAGAGGCTCCTCCTTCCTGGTGCACGCCGGGCGCAGGTGCATGCCGTGGCTACCTGCCCAGCACCCCCCTCCTCCCCCCACCTGTTTTCCTGGAAGCGCTCCGGCGCCGTCTTGACCGCCGCGTCGCGTGCCAGCATGCGCAGCAGCCCGTTGCGCGTGTACAGCTCCTTGTCCTGCAGGAGGACAGGCAAGGTGGGGCGACGTACAAGTATGTGTGGAGGCGGCGCCACGGGTATAACGTTGGACCACCAGGCTGGCTCCACGGAGCACAGTCCCCAACTCCGGCGGACTCCAGCACGAGCCTGCCTGCCTAACAATGGCTTTATTATTTCTACGGAGCGCCAATGACGTACAGCTTCCACCAGTGCTACCGATGCCGTACAGGCCCAGTGCCGTACCTTGGCCAGCAGGTCGTCGTGTATGGTCTTGTACGGCGTGCCGAACTTGTACACGTTGGGCTCCTTCTGGTTGGGCCCCGGCAGCTTGACGTGCGCGCCCACGCCGTAGGAGCTGTGGCACGTGGCATGGGTGTACGACGCGCGGGGCGGGTCACGTGGTAGGTGACACGTGGCGGCGGCCAGGAGCGCGAGGGTGGGGTGCTGGCGGGTGGTGCTGTGTCAAGGGAGTGCGGGTGTTGAGGGGGTAGTGGCTGCGCTACAATGCATGCGATGGTGTCATCCACCGGTTTATCGCTTGAAGATGATGTCATGCGAGTACGAAGTGTGAGTAAGTGGGTCCGGGGCATGGCTGAGGGGGTCACCGGTGGGGGGCCTGGGTAGTGGCCGCATGAGTGGCCGAGTGACAGGGCGGGCTGGTTGTTGAGGCGGCCCTTCCTCCCAACAATACTTGTACCCTATTCATCAAAGGCTTTCAGCTTGTCTCTGTCCTATGCTTTACCGACCTGACGTTCAGGCCGTGCTTCTTGAGCATCGCATGGGCCTCCATTGAGCGATTCGCGTTCGCCGCGCAGACCATGGCGAAGCGCATATCGGATGGCATCTTGTGCTGCGTAGTGCTGCTATCGTAGGCCCTAACCTGGGCTGTGGTGCTGCCAGGCGCCACCACAGCCCAGCTATCGGTTCGGTCTATTCGCGACGAGGCAGTTTAGGCTCGAGTTGCCAGGAGGTAGGCCCATATCGACGCTGCGTCACGGCGCAACAGTGTCCCTTTATGGCGAGGGCAGCCAGGTAGATGTCGAGCAGGGCTGAGCCAGTCGGGCATGCACCATGCCGTGTACTCCATGCCTGTCTCCACGCAGCTTTCGGAGCTTTTGCCTGACCACCGAGCCAGGTGCCTCAACACTGCCATCGTGCCATGGCCCCTTGCCACGGTTGGTTATGGGTGAAAGCTCCACCGCCGCACTGGGTCAGGACTGCTGCCAGTGCGCTCCGGCTGCCGCCAAGCGCGTGTCCAGCTCCCCTGCTCTGCACATCCCTAACCCCCTGCTGCTTGCGTGCAAGTCGGAATGTCTCCTCAGACGACCAGGCAGGAAAGGCTGCATGGCTGCGCACTATTGCTGCTGCACACGGCTGCCCCACAGGCTCCTTATACATGTGGGTTAAGAGCAGTGTGGAGATTCCGGCGTTCGCGCAACCCTTCGGTTGTACCGTATCGTTCCAAACTCGGGGCCTTCCCGGCTGAGGCGCAGGCTACCGTTACATCTTGGTGTCTCAAGCAATGGACAACAGCCAGCCACGCCTCAAGACGCAACCTTCTGGCAACGCGACACTGTTCGTGCCTGTTCCATTCTGTCCAAGCGCTTCCCAGCGCACCCCCTCTCATGACGCAGAGACCGCAAGTACCAAGCCTGCCGCATACTAGCACTTTGGTCAGTCTAAATCCAAGCCATCATACTAGCATATCCACACGTACCGGTACCTGCAACAGTGCTATAGCAACACCGACGCCGCACAGCATGAAACGCTCCTTACACACGACATTTTTCGACACGGCGAGTCTTGAGGACCCCTGCTTTCACCACAATCACAAGCCACAAAGCCAGTCTTTGCGCCGATCGGTGCTCCGGCGCACCCAGCCTGTTTCCCACACCCCACGCGCCCGTACTAGCGCTTCTGCAAGGCAGTACAGTACACTGCACATTAGCTCAGGCCTCTCCCCAAGTTCAATCTGGAACGCACTTCCTCCGCCGCTGTACTGGTACACGTCCTCATATCCGCCCCTGACGCCCTTGTTCCTCGCGTTTTACACAACGCCCATGCGGCCCCATGCACACATGCTACGCCATAATGCTCAAACCCGCTAAGACCCGCTTCCCACATCCGCCGGGGCACAAACTACCGTACGCAGACGACACGCCTTTCATTTCAAACTCGCCAAGTACAACGCAGTAGTAACACACCCCTCACGCGTACCCCTCACGCCCCCCTGCGCCGGGCGTAGTCCGGGTGCAGCAGCCGCTGCTCGCGCTCGTGCCACGCGCCCAGCGCCGCCTGCATCAGCCCCCGCGGCAGCACCACCACCGCATCCTTCCCCCGTGCCAGCCCGCCACCACCGCCAGCCGACCCCGTACCCAACAGCGCCAACACACCCTCCTCCTCCCACTCCTCCTGACCCTGCTGCTGCTGCAGCCGCTTTCCGGTGAGGAACGCCACCAGGGCACGTGCCTTCTCCTGCTGCTCCGCACTGGCCCCATGCAGCGCCCCCACCACCTCGGCCTCCATCTCCGCCTGGCTCGCCTCCCCGCCCTCCTCCTGCTCCTTCTGCATCTGCACCCGCGCCTGGATGGCACTCCCCGCCCTTGTCGCCACCCCCCGCTGCCCCGCCTCCGTCCCCACTCCCGGCCCTTGCCGCGTGCTGCCGCTCCGCGCCGCCCTCCGCACCCGCACCGGCCCCGCCCGCCGCACCTCCGCCCCCGCGCCCAGCCAGCCCGCCTGCGCCTCCCGCTCCGCCTCCGCCGCCTCCCGCTGCTCCTCCGCCCGCTTCCTTGCCGACAGGATCATGACACGCGCCGGGATCACCAGTCGCCGGTGGTGCCGCCGCCGGCCCACCGCCCGCCGCCCAAACCCGCTCCTGCCGTACACCGGCTTGGAGCCCAGTCCCGCCAACCCCAACGCCTCGGCCAGCCCCGGGATCGGCGGCCCTGCCTTCCGCGCCTTGGGCTGGTCCCCTCCGGAACCAGACGAGGACGGAGAGGAGGACGAAGAGGATTGGGAAGGGGACGGCGAGGAGGAGGAGGAGAAGAGGGCCTCCTCCACCTCTGCCCCCTGCGACACCGCCTGGGCGAGCTCCGACACCTCCTCGGGGCTGGCGGACCTGCCCAGTGCCCAGTCGGCCAGCTGCTGGTAGTCCAGAGCCGCGTAGCCCGCGGCTTCGGGGTGCAGGGCTGCTGGCTGGGGCTGCTGCTGTGGGTTAGACTGCGGGTGCGGGTGGGAGTGGGAGTGTAGGTGGCCCATGCCCCGCCCGGTGGCGGTTGCGTTTGGGGTCCCGGCGTTGGCGCTGGGGGACGTGCTGCGCTGCTGCAGGTGGCGGTAGGCTGGGATGGGCATCTCGGGTGGGGCGGGCCCTGAGGGTGCCTCCGCGCCCGCGCCGGCGTTGCCGGCGTCCGCTCCCGCCTGGGCGTCGCCCCCCGGCTGCGTGGCGCTGCGTGACGAGGCAGCGGAGGAGGTCCTGTGCGTGTGCCGCGGCCGGCGCACCATGCGGGAGCGTCCACCTGGCACTGACCCAGAGCGGGCCGGCCCCTCCACCCCGCCGCTGCTGCTGTTGCTGCCGCTGTTGCTGGTGGTGGTGTCCTCGCTGCTGTTCTCGCCGGTCGCAGATGTGGCGCTGGCATCTACGGCGCTCTCGTCGGACTGTGACGGCGAAGGCGGGCGCCTGGCGGCCCTCCGGCTCCGCGTGCTGAGCACCACCTCCTCCGCGCTGCCACCCTCGGGCCCATCTGCGCCGCCGCCACCGCTGAGCATCGCGTCGATCACGTTCTCGTCCATGCCTTGCAAACCGCTGCTGCCGGCTTGCTGCTGCCGCCCTTGCCCCTCGGAACCCTCAGCATCAGCAGTGTCGCTGCCGCCCATTGCAGCATGAGGATCAGTCCGAAGGGGCGATGAGGGCGGCTGCGGACCCCCTGCCGCCCCAGGTCGGGCTGTGGGGCGCTGCAGCAGCATGTCCGACGGCACAGGCCGCCCGCCCGACACGCCGCCGGGCAGCGTGCCGCGCGCCACGGCCGTCGTTGTGATGCTGCCCCGCGCGGGGGGCAGCAGAGGCGAGGCAGGAGCCGCATCGACCTCCCGGGACTCATCCTCCTGCTCCTCGCCGCCACTCTGCTCCGCGTCCTGCTCGCTGCTGCTGCTGCCACCAGACGCGCCCGGCGCCCCGCCCCTGGCAGGCCTCCGCCGCAACCGCACGCGCCACCTAGTGCTGCCCCGGCTGTCGCCCTCACCGCTGCTGCTGCTGCTGCTGGCCTGAGCCCTTGACCGCCTCCGCCGCTCCTCACCTGGCTGCTCCTCTTCCTTCTCCTCCTCCCCTACCTCCCCTGAAGCCGCCTGGCCCCTCCCCTGCACACCGCCGGCGCCCTCGTCCTTCCTCTCCTCCTTCTTCCCCTCTTCCTCCGTCCCCTCCTCCTCCTCCCCCGCCTCCGCTTGCTTCCCCTCACCCTTTCCGTCATCCACGCGCCCCTCCGTCGGCAGCTGCTGCTGCTGCTGCTGCTGCTGCTGCTGCGTGTCACCGACACGTGGCACGGTGGTCACGAGCTCCTGCCGCCACGTGGACTCCAGCCGCAGGATGTTGGCCAGCCGCTGGGCGGTCCACGGCTCGTCGGGGTGCCCCTCCACCATGCCGGGGCCACCTGGGGGGCCGCCGCAGGCGAGGAGAAGGCGCTTCAACTTACGGTTTGGTGACAAAGTAGCACGGTATACTGGCACACGAGTTGACAATGGGTTGTCCAGCAGTAGAGGTGCTTCAAGCGGTGACCCATGGGACGCACAAGGACATGGCTTGCAGACGTGGATTGCACATGCCCTACGCTGCGCCAAGTGTTGCGCCATGGCTTGCCCTCTTGCACACGCGCCATGCTCCCCCCAGTGCCGTTTCCCTCCCTGCGCACCTGCCGCTCCGCTGGACCGCCTGCTCCCCGCTGCACCACTGCCGTACGACGGCGCCTGCGGCGCCTCAGGCGGGTTGGTGTTGATGACCAGGGTCCACCCCATAGGCCCCGGCGACATGCCCATGTGCAGCCGGTACTGCTCCCAGTCTTCCGCCTCGTCCTCCTCATCTTCCTCCTCCTCCTCCTCATCCCCGTCCTCCTCCTCCTGCTCCTTCGCCTCGTCCCCGTTCGCTCCGCCCGCTCCGCTGGCCTTGCTAGCGGCAGCGCCGTTTCCGATGCTGGTGGAAGCGTTCGGGCCCTGAGGCGAGGCGGGGGAGGTCCCCGGCGCAGGCGAGGAGGAGGACCCCATGCCCAGCACCTGGAACTCGGGCGGTGGAGGGGGCAGGGCGGAGTCGGCGCCGCCGCTGCTGCCGCCGCTGCTGCCTCCTCGCCGGCGGGGCACCGCCACGCCCCCCAGCAGCTGCGACAGCAGCACGCTGGCCGCCAGCCCCCCAACCACAACGCCGCCATCCCCTTCCTCCTCCTCCCCCTCCTCGTCCTCTTCCGCCTCCTGCCCATCCTCCTCCCCGTCCGCTTCCACACCCTCCTCCTCCCCGTCCTCCTCTTCCTCGTCGTCGCTGTCGGCCAGGGCCCGGAGCAGCGCCGCCTTCAGAGCCTGCACATCACTGAAACTCTCCTCCTCCTCGTCCTCCTCTTCCTCGTCCTCCTCTGCATCAGTGCCCTGGGCCTGCGCCCTGGCACCCTTTCCCTGGCCCTGCGTGCCCTCCTCGCCATCGCTGTCCTCCCCCTCTGCGCCCTCTGCGTCGTCGTCGTCATCGCTGTCGGAGTCCATATTCATCTCCTCAATAGCCTGGCGGCGTGCAGGCGGGGTGCATACAACAGGGGTGGGGAACAGCAGGTAAGTGCTTCGCATGTTGCTGTGGGAGACCATGCTCGGTGAGGGTCGCTGCGTTTGCGGACTGGAGGTGTAGAGGGTGTCGCAAAGTGCCAGGACCGTAGGCCCAACAAGGGTGATGCTGCATGCACCTGAGAGGTACCCCGCCCACAGACCCTGTGCACATGTCCCACCACGCCCTCCACCACTCTGACTTCGCAACATAATCGTTTTCCCGTCTCCAAAGCTCTCACACCACCGTCACCCTGCACATAGGCTCTCAAACCTGTGCAGTTACGGTTTCATGCCTGGAGTTGGGGCTGTACACTACGATCAGTGTACACCACCGCCGTCACACCTGGCTAGTCTACTCCCAGCACACCCCGCCCTACCGCTCCCCCCCCCCGGCCCCCCCCCCCCCCCCCGCCCCCCCCCTCCCCCCCCCCCCCCCCTCTTGGGGTCCCCCCCCCCGGGGGAGGGGGCCCCCCCCCCCCCCCCCCCCCCCC
>VFQN01003526.1_pt1 | contig 22196 bp, 16 predicted proteins | sample 3512371 | NCBI WGS metagenome assembly VFQN01 (sample SAMN10412370, study PRJNA504923) | tailings metagenome | isolation source: Replicate 2 from Balatoc abandoned mine | place: Philippines: Itogon, Benguet | collected 2017-08-28
CGTCCATGAATCCGGGATCGACAGGACACATCCTCATGACCGGGTAGAAACCTTCTCGCCGGTCGGGTCAGCGAGAAGGTTTCCAGATCCTGGCATCCCATTCGTCAGCGAACCCGCTGACCGCTGATCAATTCCGGCGGTTTAATAACGGTCGCTGCTGCTTCCGTAGCTACCGCTACCGCCATAGCTGCTGCGGGCACTGCTGCCATATCCACCCGAACTGCGGGCACCGCCGCCGTAGCCGCCGCTGCTGCTGCCGCCAGCCCGCGGTTCCCGCGGACGGGCTTCATTCACCGTCAGTGTCCGGCCCTGAAATTCCACGCCGTTCATCGCGGTGATCGCGGCATCGCCGCCATCCGCCATTTCCACAAATCCGAATCCACGGCTGCGGCCGGTTTCCCGGTCGGAAACCACCTGCGTCCGCGTCACTGTACCGTGCTGCGAGAACGCTTCCCGCAGATCATCGGCCGTTGTCTGATAAGAAAGATTGCCCACGTACAAATTGCTTGCCATTCATCAACCCTTTGCGAGCCAGACTGGCTCCTGAATCACAGACTTGAATTTCCCGGAACCGGGCTGAAGGAAGAGAGGACCGACCAGAAACCTGACCGTTGTCAGAATCCGTTCCCGCCGACCGGTGATTCCCGACATCACCGGCATCGGGGAACAAATCTGTCCACACGCTCCGAAGCAAGCCTTCAACAACCGACGGCTGCTGAAGCATCACGACCTGTCACACGTGCATTTCGATTTCGCGAGGCCCGCACTCAGGCAATTGTCTGCTTACTGTCTCGAGGTTTCGTTCATCACCTTCCCGACGTCGCTCCACCCATGTGGAACGACTGATGTATTCTTATGGCAAGAAGTTTCCCGGGATTAAAGTGAGAAACCGCCAGATTCCGGCGGATTTTCAGACTCGATCCCTGAAATCTGCCCGGAAATTGGTAGTTCTACTGCTGGCTCGCCTGGCGAACTTGGTAGATCTTTCGCCGCCTGCCAACTCCACGGTTCGCGCGACAGTCCCCAGACTGCTCCCAGGATCATCAGGCTGACCACCAGATTACTGCCCCCCGCACTGATGAGCGGGTGTGCGATTCCCTTGGGCGGCAACATCGCGGTGACGACGGCGACGTTCATCATGGCCTGGATCACCAGTTGCGAAAGCAGTGTCGTTCCGGCCAGAAATTCAAAGGAACGCGGATCGCGGCGCGACAGCAGGCGCTGCCCGCTGAGATAGATCCCGCACCACAGCGCAATCACTCCCAGCGTGCCGGACAGGCCCAGTTCTTCGCCGATCACGGAAAACACAAAATCTGTGTTGGCTTCCGGCAGGAAGCTGAGCTTCTGCCACCCCTTGCCCAACCCTGTGCCCCACCAGCCGCCAGCCCCCAGCGTGACCAGTGATTGCTTGACCTGATACGGGGCCGCATCCAGATCCTGCCAGGTCTCCATGAAGCCGGCGATGCGTCGCCATTGATACGGTTTCAGCCAGAGCAGTCCGGCACAGGCGGGGACACAGATCGCCAGGCTGGCCCAGAACCAGCGTAACGGCCAACCCGCCAGAAACAGCGAGATGCCGGTCCCCAGAACCAGAAACACGGACGTTCCCAGATCGGGCTCCAGAAACACCAGCGGCACCAGCACCAGCGTGGGCCACAGGACCGCGATGAAATTGTGCAGTCCCGGCGTCTTCATTTCCGACAGACGTTGTTGATCCGGGGAATGTTGAGCCAGGGACCACCGTTGATCAGGTAAACCCTGGGGCTCCAGTCGCCGCGTGATCAGCAGGCAGGTCCAGAGCGGTAACACGAGCTTGGCCAGTTCGGAAGGCTGCATGGAGATGCCGGCGATGCGCAGCCAGCGGCGTGCGCCTTTGACTGATGTGCCGATCCCGGGAATCAGGACTGCGACCAGCAGCACACAAATTCCAGCAAACAGCCAGGGCAAAAGGACGCGCCATTGGCGGATCGATAATTGTGATACCACGCCGGCGGCCAGCAGCCCTACGCCGGCGGCTGCCAGATGCCGTAACAGGTAGACCCGTTCAAATTCGGTCGGCCGCGACGTCACGCTGGCACTGTAAACCATCAGCACGCCGACGCTCAGCAGGATGCCGATGAACGCCAGGAACAGGCGGTCCGCAGAAATTGCCGGCGGAGTTGGGCCCGGCCAGCCGGAGGCACCGTCCGCAGATTGCGGAATCGTTTCGCGAGGAGCAATCTCCGTCAGCGCGGCACTCATGGGATCAGGCGATCGGCAGGTCGACTGCGGGCAGTGATGGTCCGATGAGCCTCCATGCCTGTCTGTTATCGGCGCGCCACTGCGGGCAGGTTCGGTCTCTGGAATTTCGCCCGGCCACCTCGCACGAACCGGGAAATCGGGGGAACTGACAGGGATTGCCGGATCAAATCAGGTTAACTCCGGTGAAGTTCAGACCACGTTGCAAACGGCAGATCCAGTTCATCTTCCCAGCGCAAGAGCTGGTTGTACTTGCAGAGTCGTTCGCTGCGAGCAACTGAGCCGATCTTGATCTGTCCGGCTCCGGTGGCGACTGCCAGGTCGGCGATGGTGACGTCTTCGGTTTCGCCGCTGCGGGCCGAGACGACTGGCGTGTAGCCCTGTTCAATCGCCAGTCGCATGGTCTGCAACGTTTCGGTCAGCGTGCCGATCTGGTTCAGCTTGATCAGCACGGAGTTGCCTGCGCCGGAGGAAATGCCGCGCTGCAGTCGCTCGCTGTTGGTGGCAAACAGGTCATCGCCGATCAACTGGACGCGATCGCCCAACTCAGTCGTGAGCTGTTGCCAGCCGGCCCAGTCCTCTTCAGCCAGGCCGTCTTCAATACTTATGATGGGATAGTTGTCGACCCACTCTTTCAGGGACGCGATCATCTCTCCGGCAGACAGTCGCCGGCCGCCGGTTGCCGTCAGTCGATAGGCCCCCTCGTGATAGAAGTGCGTGGAGGCCACGTCCAGAGCGAAGGCGAGATCGCTGCCGGGACGATAGCCGGCTTGTTCGATCGCCGTCATGATCAGATCCAGGGCTTCCCGATTCGACGACAACCGTGGACCATAACCGCCCTCGTCGCCGACCAGCGTGCCTTCGTACCCGGCCTGCCGCAGCACCCGTCCCAGCGTCTGATAGACCGTCACGATCCATTCGAGGGCCTGTGAGTACGAACTGGCACCTACCGGAATCAGCAGGTAGTCCTGAAAATCGAGCTGACCCCCGGCATGTTTTCCGCCGGAGATCATATTCACCATCGGCAACGGCAGCGATGGCATACTGCCGACTCCCGTCGCCGGCAAGGTTGCGCCCGTGTTCGTCCATTGAGTCTGCCACAGCTGCTGAAAATGCGAAACCGGCGACAGACCCAGGGCATCAGCCGCGGCGTACGCCGTGGCCAGTGAGACCGCCAGAATCCCGTTGGCTCCCAGTCGCGACTTGTTCGACGAGCCGTCGAGTTCGATGAGACAGCGATCCACCGCATTCTGCGCGGTGGCTTCCAGTCCCACCACCGCCCGCGCGATTTCGGAACGGACATTTTCCACCGCCCGACGGACTCCCCAGCCGCCCAGTCGCTCGCCGCCATCCCGCAGTTCACAGGCTTCAGCAGCGCCGGTACTGGCACCCGCCGGGGCAATCGCGCGGCAGGGACGTCCCCCTTCGCAGGTAACGATCGCCTCGACCGTCGGCCGACCGCGGCTGTCCAGCACTTCGCGGGCAATCACATTCACAATTCGCGGCATAACAGACTGTTCCCATCAATCGCTTGCGGTTTCGCGATCCAACCGTTTCCCCCCGACGACCTTCTCAATCATGCGGCCGTGCTGGTTTCCCGCAGCGCGAAAAACCGGTCAATCACATGTTCCACACTGGCGGGCGGCTCTGCCAGGCAGGCGCGGCTGAGCGAACGCACCAGATGCGTTTGCCAGGCTGCGGTGAGATAGTCCACCGGACTCTTGCCATCAATGCGCGCCAGCAGGCAGGCTGCCAGATGCCGCACGGCTCGACTGCCCGTCGCCGTGGAGTCGACCAGATTCCCGCTGCCGGCATCGACGGTACGGCGATAGGAACTCCAGAAGGCAGACAGCAGTCGCCGCCAGTCATTCAGGTTCTCATGACGCAACGATTTCAACAGTACGTGGCTGAGGAAGAACCCGACGTCAAAGGCCGGGTCACCGTAATGGCCGGTTTCAAAATCCACCAGTGAAACGCCATCCCGGTGGACCAGGACGTTTTTCGGACTGAAGTCTGCGAGTACGAGGCAGACGCGATGCCGGCTCATGTCGGCGATCAGGCTGTGAACCGGAGATTGAAGATCCGGATGCGAGATTGCAATCTGACGATAGAACGGGTCGATCCGCAATTCGTCGAACAACGACCAGTCCCACCCGTCGGGCAGCAGGCCACATTTGCCGCTGGTCTCGCGATGAATCGTGCCGAGGTACGTGCCCAGACGTTTCGCGACCGGCAGTTGCAAGTCGTTGTCCAGCAAGCACTGTTTCCAGACCGTGTGATCGGCGCGGATCGCCTCCAGCCCGAGGACGTAATCTTCACGCACTTCAAAGGCCACACGCGGCACGACTCCGACCGGCAGCAGGGACGCCACAATTCGCAGGACGTCCGCCTCGCGATAGATTCGTTCGCAGCGGCTGAACCAGTCGATGCGCGTTCTCAGCCGGGCCTGGGATTGCTTGACCACAATCGACGGATAGGCCGGGGCATCGACTCTCAGGACGATGTTGGAAACGCCCCACGCGAGAGGAATTGCGGTGGCGATCGCCTGCGGATGCAACCGCCCCAGTTGAACCAGGTAGTCACGAACATTCTCCGCCGTCAGTTCCAACATGATCTCCGCCGTCGAATTGCTGCGATCCGGTGAGCGCACCTTGCGAGCTATGGTAACGATTATTTCCGTCCGGCGAGATGGTTGCTGATTGTCATTATGAGTCGCCGGGAGTGGGGCATCGCAGGATCTCCGACTGCAACAAGAAAACGTCCTCTGGCGACACACACTTTCGCCAGAGGACGGACAGCCAGGCGGAACCAGCCCGGAAGATCGATGATGTCAGACAGTGTGCGGGTGTGTGGCAGGAGCCGTTCAGTGAGGTGAAGGATTCAGTTGACGGATCAGCTCAGTCTGGAATCTGCCGGGTCGAAAAATCCCGGGGGGAGGCGACGTCCGCAGGGAGCAGGCTGCGGACGTCGCCGGCAGAGCAGGGATTGCCGGGCCAGGCAGCAGGGCACGGATCAGTAGTTCTCACCCATGATTCGCGAGTCGCAGACGATATCGGAGTCGCTGTCGCAGTAGTCGACCGAGTCGCGGAACTTGCCGCCCGCATTGCTGCCCTGATGACCGGCGGTGCCAGCATAGGCATAAGATTGGTTGACGGCCCCGAAGGCAGAGGCGACGTCTTCGAGTTCCTGGTTGATGCCGTGGGCCACTTCTGACAGCCCCACGACCATCGAGAGGACGGTCAGCGTGGCGACCAGCACCAGTTCGGCAGAGACGATGAAGCCGGCCTCATCATTCCACAGTTGCGTTGCGAGTGAGCGGGACATGAAAAATCCTGAAGGATAGAGGTTCTGTGAGCTGGGAAACCTGGGCCGGAAGCGAGCGGAGCAGGGCACGTTCCGGCGATGTGAACAAGATGCGTTGCGAACAGGGCAGAAACTGCGAACCGGACAGGCGAGGCAGACGTTCGGGATCAGTTGCCTTCGCCGATGGCGGCGGTGCTGACGATGTCGCAGTAGTTGTCGCAGTAATCCGGCACGTCGTAGAAGCTGCTGCCGTCAGCGAAGCCCTTGTGGCCCTGGGTGCCGTAGACCTGATAGGTCTGGGACATATTGCCGACTGCGGCTCCGACGTCTTCGAGTTCGTTGTTGACGTTGAGAGCGACTTCCGAGAGGCCGACGATCATGGCGATCACGGCGAGCGTTGAGACCAGGACGAGTTCCGCGGAAACGATAAAGCCGGCTTCGTCGTTGATCAGGCGGGTGAAGAGAGTGTTGGTCATGGGCGAGGTTCCTTTAGGGCCGAGGCGGTGTGTGTGGTCGTAAACTCTTGTGTCCTGCCGTGTTGTTGTGTGTGTTGGCAGGTTGACAAGGTGTAAAGCAGGTTGAATGCCACTGGCGATCGTGTGTCTCGGTTTCTGAGCATTCCGGAAAGATGAGTGATTGGTAAGTTGTTGTTTTGTAGTGGTTTGTGTCGCAGGAAATAATTTTCTGCCGGCAGCGGCCGCAACAGGCCAGGTCCGGTTTCATGAGGCGAGAAGTCAACGCAGTGGGATCGACCGAGGGCGTGGTCGTGCTGTAAGTGTCGATTTGGAAATGGTTTGTCGTGTTGTGTGGCTGGTGGTGTTGCGGTGGTGATGTTCCGCAACATGAGACGCTGCCAGCAAACTGGCGGAGAAGGGGTGTGGCAAGACGGGGGGATTCGGACGGCAAACCGGGCTCTGGCAGGGCTGGAAGAGTCATTCTCCGGCTCTGCGTCGCGATTTTCTCAAGTCGTGGCGATATACTTCGCGACGACAGAAGTGTCTTTCGAGTTGCGGGTGTTCAGGAGTGGGGCCCGAATTCAGGACGCTTCACGAAAATCTGCAGGGATCTTCGGGACGCTGTGATCTTCGGAACAAGGGCTGGGTCGACCGGTGTTACCGTGCTTCGCCGATCAGTGGGCACTGGTGACGGGTGCGTCATCAGGGATCGGTGCAGAGTTCGCGCGGCAACTGGCAGCGCTGGGCATGCATCTGGTTCTCGTTGCGCGCCGACGCAATGAACTGGAAGAAATCTGCCTCGAACTGCAGACCAGGCACGCCTGTCATTGTGAAGTGATTGTCAGCGACCTTGCGCAAGCAAATGCGCCGCAATTGCTGGTTGACGAAGTGCGCCGTCGCGGCATCTCGATTTCCCTGCTGGTCAACAATGCCGGGTTCGGCAGCGTCGGCGAAGTCGATGAGGCCGACATCGACAAGTTTGCCCAGATGGTGCAACTGAATTGCCGGGCGGTCACCTGCCTGACCTATTTGTTTCTGCCCGGGATGCTGAACAAGGGGCAGGGCGCGATCATCAATGTGTCGTCGCTGTCGGCATTTCAGCCGGTTGCCTACATGGGCGTCTATGCAGCGACGAAAGCCTTTGTGCTGCATCTGAGCGAAGCACTGGCGGTGGAAGTTCGCCCGCGCGGCGTAACGATTCTCGCTGTCTGTCCAGGCGTCACGCGCACTCAGTTCTTTGATATCGCCGGAGCGCCGGGCTGGCTGCAGAAGCACGCCTCGCATTCACCGGAGCAAGTGGTTCGCGAAGCGCTGAAGGCCCTGCGTCGCCGCCGGCAGGTGATAGTCATCGGCTGGCGAAATTATCTGCTGACGCTGCTGGTTCGCATCGCCTCGCGAGCGCGGGTGGTGAAAGAATCGATGCGGTTCTTCCGGCCGCGGCGGAAAAACGGGCAGACCCCGAAACTCCAGAGTCCCCCGCCGCCGGTCTCCGTGCCCGAGTGAGACATCAGGGTGCCCGAGTGAGACATCAGGCGGCCCCGGGGATGGCCATCCCCGGGGCTGCTTTCTTCGTTCCTCACTTCTTCTTCAGCGTCTGGATGAACTCGACGACATCGACCAGTTCTTCCACCGTCATCGTCTTCTGCAGATCGGCCGGCATCAGCGAGACCGATTGCTTCACGAATTCCTCCAGTTCCGATCGCTTCAAGGTGCGGATGATCGCATCCGGCCCCTTGAGCTGCACTTCTGTCGGCGTCTGCGACACCAGTAGTCCCGAGATCGCGTTGCCATCTTCGGTCACAGCGGTCCAGGTTTCGTAGTTGTGGCTGATGCCGGCACTGGGGAACAGGATCGACTCAAACATCGCCTCTCTGCTGAGCTTGGAACCGATTTCCGTCAGGTTCGGGCCGACGTCCTTCCCTTCCTGATTCACGATGTGACAAGTGTTGCACTTGCCAACCGTGTTGAAGACGACCTTGCCCTTGTTGATGTCACCCTTGCGCTTGTAAAGCTGATCGAGCGGCGGCAACTGTTGATCGTTCCGTGACGGCGGCAGCGGGAACAGGGCGGTGATGTCGCTACGGAACTCGGGGAACGTCGATGATTGCAGGGCATAGGCGACGGCCGGTTTGACGTCATCCGTCAACTTGTCGGCCTTCGCCTGCTCCAGCAGTTGTTGCACCCCCGGCTTCGTTTTGCCGAGAGCTTTGATCGCTTCCTGCCGCAGGGACAATGGCCGTTTCGCGTCTCCCGCGATGGGCAGCAAAATCCCGACGATGCGACCATCAGCCGTATTGCCGAGCGCTTTGGCCAGAGCCGCCGCCTGCAGCGGGTCTTCCACTCCCAGCGCCTTGATGACCTGCGGCTGCCGCTTCAACAGCCATTTGGCCGCATCGACGGCGAACTGACTGTCCGGCTGCTCCTGCACCATCGCAATCACTTCCGGCACGCGATCGTGCAGTTCAAACCGATGGATCAGCGTCAGATACTGCCCCGTGCCGCGACTGCGATCCAGTACGGCGTTGACGGCTGTCAGTCTCTCCGGTTGTTTCGAGAGATCTCCCGCCGCCACGCGATGCAATGCCTCGCTGACGATGAACGCGGCCCGGTCGCTGTCGGTCAGCGGCGTCGAAAACGCCAATTGCGTCAGCGCCGCTTCCTTCTGCTCGCCGGTCAGGAAGTCAAATGCCCGGAAATACCGCGGCAGTTCGTCTTCCGGCGTGTTGGGATCACTGATGATCTTCGCGAGCAATTCGGGAGTCTGCGTTGCGCGCGAGCGCCAGATGATGTCGCGCCCAGCTTTGGATTGCAGAGCGTCGGGGACTTTCGCCACATAGGCCGCCAGTCGAGAATCCCAATGGCCGGCAGCACCGATTCCCAGCGCTTCCAGTTCCCAACGGTCTTCAGGATCGTGCAGACTGGCCAGCAGTGCCCAGATGTTGTCGCTGGCATTTCCTGTTTTGCCGTGCAGTGCAATCGCTGTTTCACGTCGCAGAGCCGGGTTCGATTCCAGTCCGGAAGGCTGTGTGACACCCGGCATATTCAATTGCCGTAGTGCTCGCAATCCTACCACTGGAAGTTCAGGCGACGGTGTTCGCTGAGGATGTAATGCTGTCCAGAATGCCGCGTTGTACTTCTCGAGCCCGCCATCGGACAGCAATCCGGGAAGCTTCGACAATAACCAATACGCCCGTGCTTTCAGCCGCGGGTTAGTATCGGATTGATAAACCGCCAGCAGAGCATCTCCGGCCTTTGATCCTTGTTGGTGCAATGTCATCCAGGCAAGATACCGTGTCGCCTGATTCGGACTCTTCAGCGCCGCAATCGCTCCCTCCACCGTACTCACGTCAGCCTTCGGCATCGTGTACTTCGCTCCGGGCGGAGCCACGCGGAACAATCGACCGCGGTCGACGTCGCCCTGACGATGACCGCCCACACCAGGGTCGTACCAGTCGGCGACAATCAGCGAACCATCGGGGGCCACGCAGACGTCACTCGGGCGGAACCAGTTGTCGCGGGCGCCTTGCAGGATGTTGACGATTTCCGCCTTGTAACCGGCACCGTCCGGCTGCGTGACATAGGCTCGGACCACGCTCGGTCCTGCGTCGCAGTGGATCAGGGCGCCGTGGAAGATTTTAGGCAGCAGGCCGCCTTCATAGACGCACAGGCCGGTCGGGGAACCGGCACCGGTCTGCAGCAGATTCGGGACGACGCCTGGGTCGTTCAGGTGCCAGTGCTGCAGCGGGATTTCCTTCTCCAGATTCGTGCGCGGTTCCCGCCAGCCGGCCCCGGTGAGTTCGTCCTTGTAACCATAGTTGCCGAACTCCATCACATAGTTGATCCGCACGCCGCGGTTGCCGTCGTCGTCGTTGTCCGACTGCCACATCGTGCCGAAGCTGTCGACCGCGACTTCCCAGTTATTCCGGAAATTCCAGCCCAGCGTTTCGACTTCGCTGCCATCCAGATTGCAGCGGAAAACCATCCCTTCCTGATAGGGCTTCCGGCTGGAGTTAATCTCGTTGCCGGCCTTGTCGATGATCGGCTTCCCGTGTTTGTCCTTGAGCTGGCCGCCGGAGTTGCCGAAGTTGAAATACAGCTTGCCATCCGGGCCGAACACGACCGCATGAATGCCGTGATCGTGCTGGGTTCCGCCGATGCCGGTGAACAGCAGTTCTTTGGAGTCCTTGTCAGCATTCAGGTCGCCGTCGCGGTCATACAGCGAAAAGATGCTGTCGCCACAGGAAATGATGACGCGGTCGCCCAGCACGCAAATGCCGTGAGCAGAGTCAACATCGGTGCCCTGATAGAACACGGTCTCCTTGTCCGCGACGCCGTCGCCGTTGGTGTCTTCCAGCACCAGAATCCGATCGCCTTCCGGACGGCCGGGGTTGTTCTGATTGGCGAACCGGCGGTAGTTCATCACCTCGCAGACCCACACGCGGCCGAGGTGGTCGATATCGATATTCGAGGGGTTTTTCAGCAGCGGCTCAGCGGCAAACAGCGTGGCTTCCAGATCGGGATGAACGTCGAGATTGGCAATAGCGACATCGGGAGTGCGGTTTCCATCAGCCACGGGGACCAGCGTGGTCGCCAGAACGGAGTCAGCCGGTTTGTGCCCAAAGACGCGGAACTGCACTGTGCTGCCACAGCCCTGATTCGCCCCGCCGTCATCAATGGCAACCTTGCCCTGAAAGCGGGTGTAACCCCCCTTGGGGATATCGAAGACGATGATGTAGTTGGCGTGTGTACCCATGCCGAAGGTCTGGTCTTTTCCCAAGACCTTCAGCGGCCGTCCTTCGACGTTGGCGTTTACAAACACACGGCCATGCCCGGTCGTGGCCGACTTCCAGGCGAGATCGGTCAGTCGCTTCTCGCCGTTCGGTCCAACCAACTTCGGTTCGAGCCAGTCGGCCCAGTCGCAGCCGTAACCATCGCCGCCATCGCTGACGATCAGATACAGTTCGGTTTTCCCGGTGATGTCGATGTCAAAGGCTTTGGCATGACCGGACGTGCCGGCACTCACTGTGCCGCTGTCGAACAGCGGTTTGGCATCGGCTGCCAGACCGGCCGCGAGCGGCCACAGGCAGAGCGTTACTGCAATCGTCATTCTCATCGGCGCGGGTTCCTGGAAGTCGATTCTGGGAAATCTCTGAGCGAAAGAGGCACCGTCACTCCCTACCGGGATTCATTAGGGTAATTCGATATGTCACAGATGTGTAGTGGCAGCGCGGGAATTGCGCTGAACGCGGGCCGTAGTCTTCACTCCGCACCCGTAGTACGAACGCCGCGTTTCGCTCAGGACTGCGCGAGGACCGACTGGTAGGTCTCACGAATGCGGCGCGTCATGGTTTCGTGGCGGAACTGGTCCGTGAAGCGGGCGCGGCCGGCAGCGCCCATGCGGCGCCGCGTCTCCGGTTCTGCGATCAGGCGGCAGAGGGCGTCGGTCAGTTCCGGGATCGCCCGGGGGGGCACGAGCAGGCCGGTTTCGTCAGGAATCACCACTTCGCGTGCACCATCAATCGCAAAGCTGACGACCGGTTTGCCCGCGATCAGGCCCTGAGGCAGAACCCGCGCCAATCCTTCCCATTCGCTGGTGTGGACAACGATGTCCATCGCGTGGATCAGTTCCGGAACCTGCTGCGGCGGCACCAGACCGGTAAAAACGAAGGCTTCGCGGATGCCCAGTTCCTGCAGACGCTGCTCGAATTGGGCACGCAGAATCCCGTCGCCCACGAACAGGAACCGGACCTGTGGAAAGCGTGCCAGAATCGATTTGGCCGCTTCAATCACATAGGTGTGGCCTTTCAGGTGAAACAGCCGGCCGACCTTGCCGATAACGACCTGCCCGGGCGCAAGTCCCAGGGCGCGACGGATCTCGTCCGGAGGACGCGGGGGTTGCAGGAACGGCTCCACGTCGAAGCCGGAAGAAATCGTGACGAAGCGTTCCCGCGAAGCGATGCCCGCCGACACATACTGGTCGGTCATGGCATCGGCGACACTGATGAACCGCGCCGTTGATTTCGCTGCCTGGCGTTCCAGACTCTGATAGAGGCGGTAAGCCAGTTGCGACTGGCCGTAATGGAATGATGCGCCATGAATCGTGTGGACGGCGGGAATACCCAGTCGTGCCGCCGCCCACCGCCCCAGAATTCCCGCCTTGGACGCGTGCGTATGGACCAGATCCGGACGTGTTTCCCGGAGCAGACGCAGGATTTCCAGATAGCTCGCGAAATCCCGCCAGGGATGCAGATTGCGGCGGAACTGCGGCAACAGCCGTACGTCAGCGCCACTCGCCCGGGCTCGCTCTTCCAGCGAGCCTTCCGGTCCGAGCCCTGGTCCGGCAATCAGCGTCACGCGGTCGCCGGACAGACGAATCTGGTCCTCGACGTTGTGCAGGGTGTTTTCCTGCGCTCCACCGATGATCAACCGGGTGATGATGTGGGCGACGTGCATGGGGAGGAAGTTGAGAGTTAAGGGTTGAGAGTTGAGAGTAGTGATCAGGGGTTGTTACCGGTCCATTCTCCGGCGAGCATCGTGTTAGTGATCTGGTTACCGGGGGACAGCAGATCGAATCGGGGGTCCTGGAAGGCGGGATCGTGGAGGGCCACGACGGCCACATCCGCACGCTTGCCGACGGTCAGACTTCCGCAGTCGTGCAGGCGACCCAGCGCGCGGGCACCTGCCAGCGTTGCCAGTTTCAACAGGGATAGCTGGGGCAGGTCCGGGTCGCGACTTGCCAGAAATTGCAGTTCATTCCACAGACTGAGATCGGGATTCGAGGCCCGGCTGTCGGTGCCCAGGGCGACGGAACCTCCGATCGCCAGCAGATCCAGCCAGGGATGCGGTGGATGGTCGAACGCCGCATGGGTCCGGGGACAATACACCAGCGTCACATGCGGTTCCCGCGCCAGTATCGCGAGTTCTGACTGGGACAGGTAGTTGCCGTGAATGACGAGCCCCCGCGGATGTTCTGCCAGTTGCTGCAGCCAGTCCGCCGGCGTCCGGCCGCCGAACAGGCCATCCTGCCAGAGCCCCAGTGAAGCCAGAAAATCGCGGAATTCTCCGGTCCCTTCCCGCAACAGTTCCAGTTCTGCGGCAGTCTCTGCCAGATGCACCGCGACCGGCGCCGACGGCGGGGCGGCATGTTCGAGAGCGATCTGGAACAGCTTCGGATGGGTGCTGTAGGGTGCATGCGGACTGAGACCGACGGTCAGCGTTTCGCCGCGCGGAGACTCTGCCAGGTGCTGCAGGCCGCGTAGCGCCTGTTCCTGGACCCGCGCGGGGCTCAGGCCCAGCAATTCCTGGAACACGACCAACTGTGGTCGCGGCGTCACTCCGGCATAGTCATGCCACGACCAGCCTGCGGTCGCAATGTCACCGAGCAAGGTCACACCCGACTGCAGCGACTCCGTGAGACCCCGGCCGATGGCCGTGTGTGCCACTTCCGGATGTTCCTGCCGGTAGCGAATCACCGATCGGATCCAGTCGGTGAACGGCAGTTGCGGCGTCAGCGGCTGGGCCAGCTCACTGAATTCCAGATGCGTGTGACAATTCACCAGGCCCGGAATCAGGGCCACGTTGCCCAGATCGGTCACCGGTCCCGGCCATTGCTGCTGGACGGCCACAATTCGCCCGGCAGCCACGACGAGGATGCCGTTCTCCAGCGGGCGGCTGTCGACCGGCAGAATCCAGCGAGCCCGGTAAGCGGTCAGCGATGCCAGCTTCCCACTCTCCTTGCGTGCGGTTTTCCCGCCGCTTCCCTCTCCACTGTCCACGGTCGACTCCCTCAGGCCCTGGGAAATGCAAAGGGCAGGACATCCGCAATCGTCGGTTGCGCCAGCAGTAGCTGGACCACCCGATCAAAGCCCAGCGCCACGCCGGCACTGTCGGGCAGTCCGGCATCCATGGCCGCCAGCAAGCGGCTCTCGACTGGCAGCGGCATCAGTCCGGCAGCGGCCCGCACTTCCGCCTGGGCGGCATTGCGTCGCCGCAGTTCGTCGGACTGCGTCAGCTCATGGTAGCCATTACAGAATTCCACACCGTCAACATACAATTCAAAACGCCGGGCAACCGCAATTCCGTCTTCGCGCAGCCGCGTCTGTGCCAGCGCTGCCTGGGTCGCGGGATAGTCGAAGAGAAAGGTGGGCCTTTTCTTGCCCAGGTGCGGCTCGACCAGTTCTGCCAGCAGCCAGTTGAGCCAGCCGTCCCGGTCATCCACTGCCAGGGATGGCGGTGGTTCCAGTCGTTGCGAACGGGCGAGTTCGTGTAACGCAGACATCGGTGCGGACAGCACCGTGACGCCGGTGTGCCGGAGGAATGCGTCTTCATAGCTGCAGTGTTCCATCGGAAACCGGTTCAGCCAGCCGACGGCCCGGGTGCGGAGTTCCTGCGGCCATTGATGGCGAGCGTCTGCGACGTAAGCCAGCAGGTGTGCCAGATAATCCTCGGTGACCTGCATCTGGGCTTCCAGATCATCATGGACACGATACCACTCCAGCATCGTGAATTCCGGATTGTGGCGATGTCCGACTTCGCCGTTCCGGAACACCTTGCCCAACTGATAAATCGCTGTCGCTCCGGCGGCCAGCAATCGCTTCATGGCGAACTCGGGCGACGTCTGCAGATAACGCCGTTCTCCCCGCGCTGGATCGGTCGAGAACGGGTCCGGCCGCCAGAACGCGACAAATGGTTCGATCCAGGCATCGACCACGATATCGGCCGACAACAGGGGTGTATCGACCTCGAAGTAGCCGGCCGTATCAAAGAATCGTCGCGTCTCGCGCAACAGTTCCGCCCGACGTTGCAGGGTTTCCAGAGTGGCAGTAGGCAGGTGGTCGGTCACGATGGTGAAATCAGCGCAGGAAATCGGGAACGCGGGGCAGCTGGGAAACCCGTGCAGCAGCCTCGGGTGTCGCAGCTGTGAAATCTCCTTCATACATCGCAGGGCGATGGCTCAGGATGTTGCAGGAAATACCAGCTGTGCGGCACAGTGTAGCGACGAACGAACGGCGTCGCGACGAATCATCAGGGACGCCCTCTGAATTGACGACGGAGACGGGAATCACCGGCTTCCGACTCCAGGCGGGCAGATATCCGGAAACCGGCGGGCAGGGGAGATGCGCAGCCACTATCGGCAGACAGTTCCCGCTGTTTTTTCTGTGCCCGGTTTCGTGGACACGCTGGGCGGGCCGTGCCTGCTGATGCTGCTGGCAACGATCGCCTGGTGGCCGTCCCTGGGCGGCGTCTTTGTCCTGGACGACTGGACGGTGATTGTTGCCAATCCGGCCTGGGAGCGCTGGTCCGCGGGCTGGGCTTTGGTCCGCGGCAGCCAGCGCTGGCTGGGTGATGCCACATTCCTGATCAACGTCCAGGGGTTTGGTCGGGAGACCCTCAGCTTGCATCTGGTCAATCTGGCCTTGCATGGCCTGACCGGGCTGGCGCTGTACGCTTTCTTTCGACGCATGCTGGCAACAAACTCGAACGGGGTACAGCTGGCAGTCGGCAGTCTGTCCGGCCCGGAGCCGTCATCAGCGCCCGCGTTCAAACCATCATTGTTTTCGGGATGGATAGCGCCAGGGGACGAATCCACATCGGTCTGGCCGCAGCAGCTGGCGTTTGTTGCCGTGGCGGTCTGGCTGGTGCATCCACTCACAACCCAGGCGGTCACTTACATCGTCCAGCGATATGAAGTGCTGGCGTCGCTCGGAATTGTCCTGGGGTTAAATGGCTATGCCAGGGCGGAGGGGGCGCGTGGCTGGTGGTACTCTCTGCTGGCGGCCGGTTGCATGGTCATCGCGCTGGGGGCCAAGCAGACCGGCGTGGTGCTGCCGCTGCTGACGCTCCTGTATGAGCGCGTGTTTTTTCGCGGATCGTGGCGGCAACGATTGCGGGAGCGTGGCCTGTTTTATCTCCTGACGGTGCCACTGATGGTCGGAACGATCCGGACGGCGTTGCCGGAGAGCAATCCGCCCGCACCTCCCACTTCGACAGTTAAAGACTCTGCGGTCAGGGATGCTGGTGAGAACCTGCCATCTGCCTCCTCCTCGAAAGCAAGTGTTGCGAACGAGATTGGGTTTGCCGGCTTTGAATATCGCGCGGTCTCGCCGCGGGAATATCTGAGATCGCAGGGACCGGTGATCTGTCATTACTGGCGGCTGGCAATCTGGCCGGGCACTCTGTGTTTTGACTATGCCTGGCCGGTCGCCGAGTCCCCCTGGCAGTGGTTGCCCGGCTGTCTCGTCGTTTCGGGCGTGGTATTGACTGGCGGCTGGCTCTGGCTGCGCGGATCTGTCGTCGGTTTTCTGCTGCTGGCTCCGCTCGTCGTGCTGGCACCCACCAGCAGTATTCTGCCAATCCGCGATCTGACAGTTGAACATCGCGTCTATCTGCCGCTGGCTTTCTGGCTGTTGTTCCTGGTCATCATGGCGAATTGCTGGCTGGGGATGATCTGCGAGCGGTGGCATTGGCCGGCGAACCTGTGTCGCCGGTCCCTGGTCGTGCTGGTCCTGGTCCTGCTGAGTCTGCGCACGGCGTGGCGGAACGCCGACTACACCTCGGAAGTCCGTCTCTGGCAGGTCACGGCTCAGGCGGCTCCCCATAATCCGCGGGCCAGCTACAACCTGGGGCATGCGCTGATCAATGCCGCCCAGCCGTCCGCCGCCATTGCTCCGCTGCAGGAGGCAATCATCCTGAGTGAACTGCCGGGACAGCAGCGATTTGTTACCGATCGCGAACGAGCCCAGAATCACAGCCGACTGGGCACGGCCTGCCATCTGCTCCGGGAACCTGAGGCTGCGATCCGCGAATACCGGACCGGGCTGGCGTTTGATCCGGCTTCCGGCCTGATCCACCACAATCTGGCTCAGGCCCTGGCGATGCAGGGAGAACTTCGCGCAGCTGCAATTCACTACGAACAAGCGGCAGCCCTGCTACCGCGGGATGCTGTCGTCCAGCTGGACTGGGGCAACATGCTGGCGCAATTCGAGCGGTGGGATGCGGCGATTGAGCAGTTCTCACGGGCACTGGAACTGGATGTCCGTCTCATCGACGCCCGTGTCAATCGCGGCACTGCCCTGATTCAGGCCGGACGCATCGACGCCGGTGTCCGCGATCTGCAGGTCGCCCGCGAGCAACTTCCTTCCCGGCACAAGTTAAAGCCATTTGTCGAGCGTTGGCTGACCGTTGTCGCTGGCGACGACCGCTGAACGAGATATCGGTTTCTCAGGCGATGCGACGCGATCCTGCAGAGGTTGATCGGGGTGAGCAGTGCGGTTGCGAGTGTCGTCCTGGCGATTGTGCGATCCGGTCACGACCGGCCTGCATCCGGAACGAAGATCTCGCCCCGGCCGAGTTCCACGAAATCGCCCCAATAACGCCGGAACGGCTGGTCGAACAACGGTCCGAACACAGTCAGCCCCTGATTGACGAGATGTCGTGCCAGCATCCGGAGAATCGTCGGTGTTCCCGTCGTCGATTCACGAAAGGAGGGCAGCAGTGAAAGGCTGCTGTTGAGGGCGATGATAGTCCCACGTTTCATGCCGGCTCCGACGAGCGGACCGCACGGACCGCCGACGGCAATCGTGCCGGCCAGCATGCCGAACCCGAGCCCCCGACCTGCCGATTCCTGAACTGCGATTGTTCCGCGGCGCAGCTGATGGCCGGCTTCGTCGCCGCAGCGGCCGTGGACGAAAATCTCGCCGTTCCGCATCCCCTTCAGGCTGCCGCGATACGCGCCTCCCAGGCAGTGGCCGGCGTTTCCACGGATGACCAGCCGTCCGCCGCGCATTTCGGCTCCGGCCCAGTCACCGACATTTCCCTCGACCACTACCTGGCCGCCCCGCATTTCGGCCCCGACGTGCATTCCGGCAGCACCCTCGATACGCACGGTTCCGGAGGTCATGCCCGCGGCAATTCCCTTGACCGCCGTCAGGTCGCCGTTCCAGATGACCGTGGCATCGTCGGCCGCGGAACCCGTGACGGAAAACAGCTCGGCCAGGGCCACTGAGTTGCGTCCACACAGGATCGGCAGACGTTCAACCCCTGCGATCGAGAGCGAACGCAACACGTCGGTCCGGACGTCATGCACCTCAACGGGCAATCGCGAGGCATCACGCCGGGTCAGCGTCAACGGCACGGGACAATCTCGTCAGGGACGCAGGAGTCGCAGCAGATCCAGACGCGAGAATCCAGCCGCCTGCTCACAGACTGGAGCAGACAGCTGTCACTTTCCCTCAGACGATTACTACGCCCGAGACTCGTCGATCAACTGGTCGAGAAATTTCCGGGCTTCGATATATCCCTGCGGGGGGACATTGCGGATCTCTGTCTTCAGCTGCGATCGCAAGGCGGTCGCGGTTTCGAGAATCTGCTGATTGACTGCTGCGGTGTCTCCGGTATGCACTTTCAGTTTCAGCAAGTCATCCAGCGACTGACGTCCGGATTCAAAGGCAGGAGCCTGCAGCACTTCCGGCCAGATCGCAGCGCCGGTGCCCGGATTGTAAACGGGCATCGACAGCTCAGCAGTCGGCGGCTGGCTGGCCTGCATGGCATTGCGACGTTCACGAGCCGCCCGGTCAGCAGCGAGTTCTTCAGCCCGCCGCTGTTCGCCCATCGCCTGCCGTTGTGCCCGGATCTGCAGCCATTGCTGTTCATTGGCCAGGTATTGCGAGCGGGCTTTTTCATAATTCACTGCCGCGGCCGCATTCGACTGGTTCGCCATCCCCTGAGCCCGGATCAGGTCGGCCTGGCCGCGGGCATAGCTTTCCGCAGGCGTGCCGCCCAGGTATCCACCGTAGCCATAACCGTAGCCGCCATAACCCAGATAGGCATTCGCCGCGGTATTAAAGCCCCACCAGCGGGCCGCAGTGCCCACATTGCCGTTCGGATGAAAGGTAATCTGGGCGTCCGCAATCGTCGCCATACCGAAAATGACCAGGAGAGTTGACCAGGTTCGCCAATTCATGATGTCCTGACTTTCTGCCTTTACGCCTGATCGAGGATCTGTACCAGCAGCGACCGGGCACATTCCGGGCATGGAATCACGCCTGTCTTTGTTGTACCGGGCGCTGCGGTCGCGAACAAGTACGTCTCGCGGACGACCAGTGTTTCACACCGCGCCAGATTTCACGGGTCATCGATTTCCACTGCAAGCGATGATCGAATCATTTCCGTTGCTGGCCGTATAGTGTCTAATACGTGTGACCGCAGGAAATCTTTCAGCGGACATTCGTCCGCCCACCTTGAAGGCTCACTCCATGATGTCGCGACCGGTGTTTCCCGTCTGCCCGAGCGAACTGCGAGATTGGTCCGTCCGGCAAGTCATGAGCGGGTTCTGCGCACTGGCGCTGGTGCCGGCTCTGGCAAACGCCCAACCGCAGCCTGCCCGATCACAGCCTTCTGCAGCACAGACGGCTGCCGTGAAAGCCGTCGTGCCGCAGCCGACGCCCGAAATCGGCGCTGCCCTGTCGTCGACCAATCCTGTAGACCAGATGCTCGCCCTGGAGCGGGTGTCCGAACTCGGCCCGTCCGCCGTCCGGTTTGTGCCGCAAATCATCCCGCTGCTGAAGAGTCCGGATCTGGGGATTCAGCATGAAGCACTTCTCGCCCTGGGAGCGATCGGCCCGGAAGCTAAAGCTGCCATGCCTGCGTTGTTGCCGCTGCTGGCCAGTGACCAGATCCTGCTGAAATATCAGACGCTGGTCGCGCTGCGCGGCCTGCATGCGGACTCGAAAGCGGTCGGGCCTGCGATCGCGAAACTGCTGGGAGACGAGGACAGCATGGTCCGGATCGAAGCCGCGGCCGACGTCCTGGTGCTGGATCTGCCCGAGACAGACCGGGCCGTCACGGTCTTGACCGACGCTCTGAAGTCCCGGTCTCCGGCTGTGCAACGGGCAGCGGTTCCCTGGCTGGCGCGAGCGGGGACCGCAGCACTGCCGGCCCTGAAAGATGCCCTGGGCAGTGATCAGCCGGGTATCCAGCTGGCGGCGATTGATGCGCTCGGAATGCAGCGCGAGACCGCGGAGCCTGTCGTACCGGAATTGCTGAAGCTGTCAAAGTCCGACCAGGTGCCGGTGCTGGTGTCGCTGGCCCGGACTCTGGGGGCCATCGGCAGTTCCGGCGACAACGTCGTCAAGACACTCACGACCCTGTCGCAGTCTGAATCCGTCGCCGTGCGCATTTCTGCCCTGCAGGCACTGGTCACCGTCGGCGGCTCCACTCCTGAAGTGCTGAAACTGCTCGAAGCTGCGCTGCGGGACGGCGATATCATGGTCCGTCTGACCGCGTGTGATGCCCTCGGGACGATCGGATCCAATGCGAAGCCGGCGATTGCTGCTCTGGTGGAAGCCGTACAGGACGGCGAAGGCTCGCTCAGCGTGCGTGCGGCGGAAGCACTCGGTCGTATCGGTGCTCCGGCCGTGCCGGCGCTGGAATCGCTGGTGAAGGACGGACAGTACTCGCTGCTGGCGCTGCAGACGCTCGAATCCATGGGTCCCATCGCCCGTCCTGCCACCAAAACGCTGGTCGAGGTACTGGGTAAGCCGGGGCCGGTGCCTGCCCGGCATCTCTGTCTGACGCTGGCGGGGATCGGCGCAGATCCGAAGGTCGCGGGGCCGGCACTGCTGAAAGTGCTGAAAGATCCATCCAGCGATGCCCGTGCGGCAGCCGCGTATGCCCTGGGCCGGATCGGCGACCGGTCGGCCATCAAGGAACTGACGAACGTCATTGAAGACGAAAACCCGATGGTCCGGCTCGGCTCTGCCTGGGCATTACTGCACCTCGAGCCGCACAACGACGATTACATCGCAATCGCACTGCCGCGACTGATCGAGGCCCTGGACCGTCCGGAACCAATGATTCGTCTCGAAGCGGCCCGCACGTTGTCTCAGCTGGGCCAGGATGCCGCCCCCGCCGTCCCGGCGCTGGTGAAGTGCCTGGGACATGACGATAGCCGGCCGGTGCGGATCGCCACCGCGATGACACTGGCAGAACTGGGCCCGGCAGCCGTGACCGCAGTTCCCGCACTGACCGGCCTGGCCCAGGACAGCAACACGGAAGGTCGCCGCGCCGCAATGTTCGCCCTCGGAAAACTCGGGACCATCGCCAAAGCCTCGGCTCCGGTGCTGGAACGGGCCATCACCACCGGTGGCCCCGAAGACGGCATCGTGGCCGCCTGGGCCCTGCTGCAAATCGAACCCGACGATCGTCAACTCGACCTCGCCCTGCCGGTCCTGCTGGAAGCGATTGGCAAGGAACGCCCGGAAGTTGTGGTCGCCGTGGTTCGCGCCGCCAGCAATGTCGGCGCACGCCGCCCGAAAATCCGCGAAGCCATCGAACCCCTGCTGAAAGCCAATGATCCTGCCCTGCGAGCTGCTGCTGCTGCTGCCCTTGAGCGGATCACCGCCGGATCGTGAACGATTCCTGACGCCATCGAATGTGTGATGGATGAATGAGCATTCCTGGTATCAGGCCAGCCTGCTGGCCATCGTTTTGCCACTCGTGTTTTCCGGACTCTGGATTGCCAAACGGTCCAGGTCCGGAATTACAAAAATCCGCGTTCTGACGCTTGGCTTCAGCGTCGCATTTTTTGTAATTGTCACGTGGACTACGACAGTCGATCCTGCGGGCGCTGCCAAAGTCAGAGAAGCCTTTGGACAGCGACCGCTGGGGCTACCGTCTCAAGTCGTCATTCCGCTGCTCGTTCTGATCGTCGGTATTCCCGTCCCGTTCTTGGTGCGGGACGTAATGATCTCGATCTTGCTGGAAACAGGGGCGATGTCAGTCGAAGAGCTGCCGCAGGGCTATGTCCACAGTCTGGCGATGGCCAGGTGGATTGTGGGCTATCTGGTGCTGCTGATGATCATCTGGATTATTTATTGCGACTTATCAGGAATCTGAAACCAGTTGACTCGTCTGAATTGCCCATCTTTCATTTTAACTTCACAGATTTCGCGCAGCGGATCTTCTGGCAGCAGCTTTGCGGCACGGACCAGCAGCATATACCGGAAATTGTGCTGATGCTGGCTTTTATCGCTTTCAATCCAGTGTCCCAAATACTCCCAGAGGTTGTGCTCCTGAAGGTCATTCAGATTTTCTACAGAGGCATGGGTTTCGCCATGTCCACTGGAGACAGCCTGTGAGCGATCGTAGGGTGAAAAAACATTGAACCCGTTTCCGCGACCGTAATTCCCAGGTTGCCACCAA
>VFQN01003527.1_pt1 | contig 22195 bp, 28 predicted proteins | sample 3512371 | NCBI WGS metagenome assembly VFQN01 (sample SAMN10412370, study PRJNA504923) | tailings metagenome | isolation source: Replicate 2 from Balatoc abandoned mine | place: Philippines: Itogon, Benguet | collected 2017-08-28
CCCTTGCACCCCACGAAACCTAATACACAGCCACCTAATACACACGCGCCTGTGCCCCCAGGTGGAGCGCGCCCTGCGTGTGCTGGACGGCGCCATCCTGGTGCTGTGCGCAGTGGGGGGCGTGCAGAGCCAGAGCATCACCGTGGATAGGCAGATGAAGAGGTGGGTGTGTGTCATTGCAAAGGGGGGCAGTGATAGAAGCGAAAGCCAGTGGGGCCTGATTAGGTCGGGTGCAATGGGTTGCACGTTTTGTGGCAGAGCCGGAGCATTGCCGTGGACCGGCAGATGAGGGGTTTGGGGCGCTAGGGGTGGTGCAGTGGGGCGCAAGGGGGTGTAGGGGGTTGCATGGGGCTGAGCGGGGACGGGCGGGTCCCCGTGCTGGCCTCACCCTGGTTAGGTACGCACACGTCATGCGTGTTGGCGTCGCTGGAGGGAGACGATGTCTGTTTTGAGGGAAAGCAGCTGCTCATACACTATGTTTGCAACTGTTTTCTGCCAAGAGCGTTTCAAATGAATTCCACGCCCTAACCCACGCCCGCAGGTACGCCGTCCCGCGGGTCATCTTCGTGAACAAGCTGGACCGCGCGGGGGCCAACCCCTGGAGGGTCATCGAGGCGGCGCGGGACAAGCTCAAACTAAACGCGGCGGCGGTGCAGGTGGGGGGAAGAAGAAAGCAGTAACGCGAATTGGTGGTAATAGGTGGGGGGGGGGGCGCTGCGGGCTACGTGGGGAGCGAGGGTTGGGCGTGGCGGTGGGGTTGGGTGTTGCAAGACCTGCCTTGGACAAATAATTCCGGGCCGCCCATTGCCAGTAGCCCAGTAGCCAGGGCACACCGACAACTTGCGGAGCTCACTTTGGGGTACCGGTGGCCTCGCTTCGGTGTGAGTTTTATTCCCCGACCATAGCTTCAGGTGGTCACGTATGGTCGTGCCGTGCGCTTGCACACTCCCTGCAACCTACCGTGCTGTCATCCTGCCGGCACCTTCCCTTCATCGAAGTGGGGAACCCGTACAAACCGCCAATCGCCAACCACCTGCCCTGCAGATCCCCATGGGCCTGGAGGCGGCCCACAGCGGCGTGGTGGACCTGGTGCACCGCAGGGCCTACACCTTCGAGGGGCCAAAGGGCGAGAACGTAAGACACGTGGTGGACTATACACTCGTTAACAGGTTTCAGTTGGCGCCCTCAAAACCATTCGTACCGTATGCATACGTACGTCCCGGTAATGGTAATGGTGCTCTGCACGTTACCAAGAAGCAGTGCTAACTGTGCGCCTTGCCTTTTGCTTCGGTCATAACGGCTGCAGGTGGTGGAGGTCCCTGTTCCCGAGCAGCTCAAAGGGGAGGTGGAGGCCAAGCGCGCGGAGCTGCTGGAGCGGGTCAGCGAGGTGCGGTGGCTGGGACGCGGTTTGGGGCGGACTAAGCGGTGGTACGCTTATACCTTAGTGGGCGTTCAGCATTGTTTGGCGTGATACTGGCAACTGTGACGCCGTGCTTGGCTCTCACGACCGGAGCGGGTCAGTAAGGTGCGGCGGCTGGGACGGTTGGTTGGTTGGTTGGTTGGGACGGCCAGCGGTTTCCCCCGAAAAGAACATACGGTATGTAGCACCATGCACGCTGGTGGACGACGTGCTAGTCGAGCTGCTCCTGTTCCTGGACACGCGACACCCCAACCAGCTGCCATACACGGCGCCCTCGCTGAGCTGCTCCCCTCGTAATATTCGTCAGAAAGGTGCCGTACGCTGCCCATGCTCCATGCGAACAGGTGGACGACGCCCCAGCCGAGCTGTTCCTGTCCTTGACTCTTCTCTGCCCCTCCCCTGCCCCTGTCGTACCCTGCCGTACCCTGCCACGTGCACGCAGGTGGACGACACGCTGGCCGAGCTGTTCCTGTCGGAGGCCCCAGTGGACGGCCCCACGTTGGCCGCAGCCATCCGGCGGGCCACCCTGGGCCTGGCCTTCCAGCCGGTCTTCATGGGAAGCGCGTTCAAAAACAGGGGTGGGTGGGGGCGGGGTACGGAGTTCATGGTTCAGTTGCATGAACCTGTGTAGACACATTTGCAACTACTGAGGATATTGTCTGCGGTCTTCATGGGCAGCGCGTTTAAAAACAGGGGTGGGTGGGTGGGTGGGTGGGTGGGTGGGGTACGGCTTTAACGGATGAGTTGCATAAATTGCTGTGTAGACACACCTGTGCGATTGCGACTCTCATGTTGGGTGGGTGGTGGTCTTCATGGGCAGCGCGTTCAGGAACAGGGATGGGCCCGTGCACGGACACGTGTCTTGAGCTGCACGCGGCTGTCAGCGCCTGATCACCCGTGGGGGGCGGGCAAGGGGGCCTGCTGCCGGTGTAATTGCTGCTAAGGGGTGTGGGGGGGCGTGTGTGAGGGGTGTGGGGTAGTGCGTGCCTGCTGTTCTGCTAGGTAGGAGCAGGCCGAAGGGTGGAGCGTGCCGCATTGACACGTGCTGCTGTCTGCTTTCCCTGTGCATGGCCTGGCGTGGACTCCTTGTGTACTTGTTCGTTCCGTCTGCAGGTGTGCAACTGCTGCTGGACGGCGTGTTGGACTACCTGCCCTGCCCCACAGAGGTCAAGAACGAGGTGAGAGGGTTGCAGCCCGCTCAACACCACGATTTTCATTATTCCTGTTGACGAGGTGCGACGGGGCTTTGGGGGGCCTTGGGAAGCAGGCTGACATGCACCCCTCCGGGTCTGGAAAGGGGCCCCTTGTGCCACGCGGGAGGTCCGCTGTGCCGGTTTGTATTGTTGTGGGACCACAGGCACGAGGATGAACGCAGCTGCCACCTCGTCAGCCCAGCGTTTGCGGGTATTCAGGGTCTTGCGTTGCAACCCAGCTCGCACAGCCTCGCAGTTCCAGCCAACTCAGCCACCTCCCTGACAAGCTCCCACTCCGAAACGGTGGCTGCCTTATCCCCCTCCCTAGGCCCTGGACCTGGAGGCCGACGAGGCCCGGCTGACGCTGCCGTGCGCCCCCTCCGGCCCCTTCGTGGGGCTGGCCTTCAAGCTGGAGGAGGGGCGCTACGGCCAGCTCACCTACGTGCGCATCTACAGCGGCACCCTGCGCAAGGGGGACACCATCACCAACATGAGCAGCGGGAAGAAGGTAAGAGGGGCGGGGAGGTTACGGCAGAAATGCTAATTCACATGCCCCGTCCACCAGGTGCGCCTGCCGCGTCTGTTGCGCATGCATGCCAACAAGCTGGAGGACATCAGCTCCGGTAATACACTTGCAACCGAATGCTAATGCAAATGCCCCGCCCACCAGGTGCGCGTGCCGCGTCTGGTGCGCATGCATGCCAACAAGCTGGAGGACATCAGCTCCACTAATACACATGCACCCGAATGCTAATACACATGCCCCGCCCACCAGGTGCGCGTGCCGCGTCTGGTGCGCATGCACGCCAACGAGATGGAGGACATCAGCTCTGCGGCTGCAGGGGACATCGTCGCGGTGTTCGGCATGGACTGCGCCAGCGGGGACACGCTGACGGACGGCAACGCCAAGCTGGCCATGACATCCATACGGGTGGGTGGGTGGGTGCGTGGGTGAGTGTGGCGTACGGCGCCGCAGTGGCCGTTCATCGAGGCGGTTCCTGTTTTATGTTTTGCAACCAAGCGGCCCCGTTGCATGAAACGCAAAGATGGCTAGGGCATCGGTGGCTGTCGTACGGCACTGCAATAGCACACGTTATCAACACAAACCGAGCGCTCCATTGGGCATGACCTGCATCTGGGTGTGATGCCTGCTGGCCATGACCTCGATATGGTGGTGGTGGATGTCTTACGGTGCCGTACGGCACTGCAATAGCATGCTCGTTTGGGGACCAAGTCAACGTAACCTGGATGGGGGCACATGTGACGTGACTCAATGCCCCGCCCGGTCGTGGTCCTTGCGCTGACTCGTGTCACCGCGCACCTGTACAGCGTGCAGATATCCCCAGCTCTCGTCCTCCCTGCAGGTTCTCCTCCCCCGCGATGTCTCTGGACTCCCAATTCCGTCTGTAGCGCACCCATACCCGCTGCAATGCCATACGCCGTACCCAAGGCCAACACCCCCGGCCCCCAAACTGCAGGTGCCCCCCCTCCCCGTCATGTCGCTGGCCCGCACCCCCACCTCTTACCAAGTGCATATGCTTCTTATTCACTCGTCAGTGCGTCCGCTGCTCCCGCCCCCAGGTGCCCACGCCCGTCGCGTCGCTGGGCACACCTTACCCGGCGGCTGCACCTCCATTCCTACTTAAGCCTTTGCATCGCAGCGAGTTATGTATCAGCGCCAAGTCCGTTCTCCTTCTCTTCACCCATTTGCAGGTGCCCGCCCCCGTCATGTCGCTCGCCCTCACCCCCACCTCGGCGGAGCAGTTCCCCCAACTCATGAAGGCCCTGCAGCGCTTCCAGAAGGAGGACCCCACATTCAGGGTGAGGGGCAAGGGGGTCAGGGGGAGAGGGAACGGGCGTGCGTGTCTTATGTGCCGCTGCGATCGCATCCGCAGTGCGACCTACCGGTATACAGGTTCTGTGGTCCTAGTACATTGCAATACGCGCTTGAGCTTTAGCGCGTGTTACGGCCCGTGGCGGGCTGCGGCCGCCCCACCAAGTGGGTACGACCATACGGTAGATCCCCGCCTGACTCCGTCTGACTCACCCTGACCCCCACCCCTTCGATTCCCGCCTGACGCACCTTGCCTGAGCGCTGCCCCACCCCCCTGACCCTACCTGCCCCCGCCTGACCCTGACCTTGCCCCTCTCTCCACCAGGTGTCCAGCAACGCCGCCAGCTGGCCGCGCCTGACTCCACTTACCCACCCTGCCCGCTGCCCGCTGGCCCGCTGGCCCGCCCCCCCTCCACTGTTCCTTATACCCTGTCCTAGCACTTTGTTTGCCCCCCTTCCCCAGGTGTCCAGCAACGCCGCCACCGGCGAGGTGATCGTCAGCGGTATGGGTGAGCTGCACCTGGAGGTGTACGTGGAGCGGATACGACGGGAGTACAAGGTGGGTAGCGTTGCAGTTGCGGGGACACAGCAGGACATTATTTTGCGGGTATAGATGTGTTGCGAATGCGGTGCGGGATGCAGGCATAACAAGCCTGAGGCAGGTGTAAGCGAGCAGGAGCAGGGTTAGTTGTGTGTGTTAGGAGGGGGGCAGGGCGGGAACCGCTCAGCAGCAAGGTGGGGGCGGTAGGGGAGGCCGGGGCGTGGGGATGGGGTGTTTTGAGGTGCTGGAGGTGTACGTGGAGCGGATACGCAGGGAGTACAGGGTGTGTGAAGGGGGAGGGCGGAGGCGGGTGTGAAGTTGATGGAACGATGGGGGCAAGGCGGGGAGGGAGGCCATGTGGGCACGAAAGGGGATGTTGATTGGCGAGTGGCGAGTTGTTTGTGACGAGGGTTGGTACGCTGGGGAGGGCCGGGTGGGGGGTATCTCGTGTGGCAAGAGGGAGACAGAACTGCGTAGGTGATGGACGGCGGCGACTTGCTGTGGGAGGGGCTTCTGGGGGGCCGCGGGAGCGGACACGGCGGCAACGCAACGGCGGGCGACGTGCAGGGGGCGTGGAACGGGACTTGGCGCGGTGACCTCTGTTGAGGAGAACGAGGCAAAGGAGAAGCGGTTAGCAGGTGGCAGTGTTCCTGCCCTTGTTGACCCTCATCCTCGTTTGATCCCGCCCTTCCCTGTGCCCCCCCCAGGTCACGTGCGCGGTGGGCAGGCCCAAGGTCAACTACCGCGAGATACCTGCCTCTCCTGCCCTTTCCTAACCCCGTCCTCACTGTATCCCTTTTTGCAATTTCCTAATCCCGTCCCTGCCTTGCCCCTTTCAATTGTATCAAGGTGACGTGCGAGGTGGGCAAGCCCAAGGTCAACTACCGCGAGACGCTGACCAGCAAGGCCGACTTCAACTACCTGCACAAGAAGCAGAGCGGCGGCAGCGGACAGTACGGCAAGGTCGTGGGTGAGTCGTACGGCAGTGCAGTACCTGTACAGCATACGACGGTTCGTCCGCCTCACCACTAGGCATCAAGCAGGGCCTAGGCGCGGAGAGCCAGACTTCGGTTCTCCTGCCGCTCTGTCACGCTTTTGATCGCTTCCCACCACTTGCCTTGCCGTCCGCACGTTCAATGTCGTACGCTCGCGTTATGCCGCTATGACCCACACCCGACCCCTGTTCGGGTGGTCCCTCCTCCTTCCCTCCATGCTCCCTAGGCTGGATCGAGCCCCTCCCGGAGGACTCCCCTGTTCCCTTCGTGTTCGAGAACAAGCTGGTGGGCAACGCCATCCCGCCCGAGTTCCACAGCGCGATCGAAAAGGGCTTCGCGGAGGCGGCAAACAGCGGCGCGCTCATCGGGGCGCCAGTGCACGTGAGTAACGTTTTGTGCACGACGGGTTACACATGTGTGGGATAGGACGCGGGACAGGGGGGCAGTGTGTCAGCGGCGCGCTCGTTAGGGGCGCCCGGTGCACGTGAGTAATTGGGGAGGGATGGCGATGCTGCGTACTGGGTACGGTCGATGCATGTCGATGTGCTGTGGCGGCGATTAGCCTTGCGGCCAACGACGACGATGCGCTCTAGTAGTGGGGCGCTGGCGCACGCACGTGTTTGTGATGCGTAGCGGAACGTAACCGGCCTCCTTGTGCCTCGCTCGCCAGGCAGGCGTTGCAACGCTGCGCCACGCCCTGCGACCACCCATGCCTTTCACACGCCTCCATGCCCCCAGCCGCCGCTGTGTGAACTGTTGTTTCGCCTTATGCCTCTCTCGTACCGTCCAGGGTGTGCGCTGCGTGCTGACGGACGGCACGTGTGTGTGATAAGGGGAACGTGACCGGCTTCCTTGTAATTCCTTTCTGTCCTCCCTCCTCCCTTCCCAGGGCGTGCGCTGCGTGCTGACGGACGGCGCCTCGCACGCCGTGGACTCGAGCGAGATGGCCTTCCGCATCGCCGCAGTGCAGGTGGGAAGGAATAGGAATGTCCACCTTAGGGCAGCAACACGGGCGATGTACTTGAGTCGGCTATCGCCATTTTCGCCGGCATGCGACTGGCACGCCTATTGGTATGCCGCCGTGAGACCACAACCACATCATCGCACAGAGGCCGCCCATCCACCAACCGGTGCCACCTTAGGACAGCTTCGAGTGGGCCCTGTCCTCTCCCCCCATCATACCACGTGCTCATCCCGTGTGCCCCGAGTGCTTTCTGTCCTTACCCGTAGGCGCGCTGCCAAGCCTACGCCGCCGCCGTGCACATGCCTTTTCACAATACAAATTTTAAGCTTTCCTTCAATTTTAATTTCTTCCTTTAATTTTAATTACTTTCCTTTCCCCTGTCACCACGCAGGCGTTCCGGCAGGCCTACTCCGCGGCTGACCCCATCATCATGGAGCCCATTATGAAGGTGGAGGTCACCGTGCCCTCGGAGTACCAGGGTGCGTGGGGGCTGGGGTGAGGGCGGTGCGAGGAACTGAGCTTACACTTCGATGTTGATGGTCACCGTGCCTTCTGAGTACCAGGGTGCGTGGGGGGTGGTATAAGGGGGTGCGGAAGACTGCGTTTCAACTTTGGTGTTGATGGTCACTGTGCCCTCGGAGTACCAGGGTGCGTGGGGGCTGGGGGGTGGCGAGGAAGGGATTGTGTTCGGGCGTTGAGGCAGTAGTGCCCTTGGAGTACCAGGGTGCCTGGGGGCTGGGTTGTGGGGGGTGTCGTACATGGGTCTGTGGGGGAGGCAACAGTGCCCTTGGACAGCCAGGGTGCGTGCGGGGGCCCGTGTGCGGGGCGGGGGTGGGTGGGGTGGGTGGGGCGGTGGCTATTCAGACCCCCTGTCCTTCATGTTGACCCCCCACCCTTCATTTTCGCCCACCCCCAATCGGTTAGCGCCTCCTGCCCTTCATTCGGACCCCCTGCCCTTCATTCGGACCCCCTGCCCTTCATTCGGACCCCCTGCCCTCAAAGACTTATCTTCCATGTCCCCCCCTCTCCCCAGGCTCCGTCCTGGGCGACATCAACCGGCCCACGACGCACCCCTTCAACCACATACTCATTAACATAAATATCATACCGAAGATTCAATTTGAATTTTCTCTCCCCCCCTGCCCCCAGGCTCCGTCATGGGCGACATCAACCGGCGCAAGGGGCTCATCCTGGACAGCGGGGCGGCGGGGGACGACACCGTGGTCACAGCCACCGTGCCGCTGGACGCCATGTTCGGGTACAGCACCGTGCTGCGGTCGGCAACGCAGGTAAATATAGACAGTGTGAATATTACATTTTATCATTGTTTTTATTTTATCTCCTTATTCAGCTCTGTCCACCGCCACCGTGCCGCTGGACGCCATGTTTGGCCACAGCACCGTGCTCGGCAACGCAGGTGAGACCTCAACCATCGGTGCCGTTTGGTTGCACTAGGATCAACATGTACAGTACCTTCAGATATCATGTGCTATCAGATCCCTGCGAACCGAAAGGTCCGCATGCCTTCTCCGTTCACCCTATCCTCTCAGTACGACACACCTCTGATTCCACCCCCTCGTCCCCGCACCCCCAACCCCACACCCCGCAGGGCAAGGGCGAGTTCACGATGGAGTACGCGCACCACGCTCCCGTGACGCGGGACGTGCAGGCGGCGCTGGTGGGGGAGGCCAAGAAGTGATGGAGCACTTCCCCGATAAGGACGAAAATCGAAACTTTAGAAGAGTTAATTTTAGAAATAGATAAAATTTAAAAGCCAAAGGGGATAGTCGCGCGGCACTAGCTTGCAGGGGGCTGGCAAGGACGCAGGGGGCTGGTTTAGTGGGTAGGTGGCAGCTTATGGTCGTGTGCTGATAGCCGCCAGGGAGGCCAAGGGGTTGGCGGTACGGTAGTGCGGGACCGGGGGGAGGGGTGTGAAGCTGTTGGGTGCGGGGTGTGCAGGGCTGCGCTGGTGGGGGAGGTAGGGGCCCGAGCTGGTGGTTTGAGGGGCAGCTGGCAGAGGCTGGCGCACGGGGGTTGGCAAGTCGGTTGTTCGCGGGGGGATGGGGGGGGGGGCCGGGACGGCGGACGGTGCGGTGATGCGCTGGAGGGGAGAGGAGCGGAGGGCATGAGGCATTCAGGCTCGGGCCCTGGGGAGAGCGGAGTGGCAACCGGTGGGTTAGGGCTCATGAGGGGGAGAGGACGTAATAGCCAGGGGAGCGGTGAGGAGTGCCGCGCGACGCCAAGCAGGAATGGTTGGTAAAAATGTTTCCCACGTGCGCACGTGTGCAGGGTAATCGTATTGGAATGAGTGGTTGCGGCTGTAGCTGGTAGTGGTGCAAGGAGGCCGAGGCAGTAGGCCAGGCAACGGCTGAGGCCAGATGGCTCCGCGCAGGCTACTGGGTGGAGGTCGCAGTGGGGCTGGTGGGTACGTTGAGTGAGCGAGTCGAGCGTGGCTGGGTGTGGGTATGAGGGGTTAGGGCCAGGTAGCTTGCGTACCAAATGCCGCGTTTGCGAGGGACATGGCCCCAGGTAGGCGCACAGACACCACGACTGCACGTGGCAGGCATGGGTGGTACCGGCGAGCGTCTGCAAGAGCATGGCACCAGCGGAGCCGCAAATATGGCTGACGTAAGGCGGCCTCGGGCGGAAAGTACTGTAGCCTGGCGTCGGCAGTGCGCACGTGCACAATGCATGAACGGGACACTTGTACTGTTTAAGGACGAGCAGTTTGTTTGGTGGACGTAGGACATGATGGACTGACAGACGGGCGCGAGCGAGTAGAGCTGACAGAGTGACAGAGTGGAGCGGACAGGACTCTGCAGTGTTCAGTGCGCAAGAGTGCGCGGTCTATGTGTGCGGGGAAACTGGATACCTGAGGATACTGGGATGCTTGCCGTACTGATGTGCGAGTTACTGTACTCCAGCAAGCACTGGGCGTCGTGGACGGAGACACATCACAGGCTGAACCTGACCTGAACCCGGCCTACCTGCCATGGTACCTGCTAAACCCCACGACGGCACACAGCGCCCAGTGAACCGTACGTACGACTTGGCGGTACGGAAGGGCTGGTAAAACACTGACTGCTGTGCCTTGCACGTGCAGGAAGTACAACCTGACACGCACCTAGGTAACCTAGCCATTTCTGATCTATGCGCAACCAGGGAAGCCTATTGTTCTCGTTGTCCCTGTGATTGCTCCTGTTACGTACCGGTACTGGGTGTGGGGCATTCCGGTACCGGTACTGCAATTTGCAACTGGCCGTACCTGGCTGTACAATCAGGACGGTAGGTAGTGTCTAGTCACCTCTATGGACATGTTGCTGCAGCCCAATCAGTTGTCTTGTGCGCATAAGCAGGTGTAGGCAGGTGTACATGCGTTGTCAGCCCCAAACGGCATGGCTGAGGAGACGAGCTGGAGGTTTGGTGGCTTAGGTGCCACACAAAGAGCTGATTCATGCGGGCTCACACACGGCAGCGCAGTTTGCGAATGCAAGGCAAGTTGCAATTTCCAAGCAAGCACGAAAAGGCACCTGCGTTTGAGTGCCAGTTGCCAGGAAGGGATGTCGGGTCTGCACCTAAACCACCGCCAGGATCCGCCAAGGCCAGGGCGCAGGGGAGCCCCTGGCGTTGGCAGTTGGATACCGTGACTGGTGGGCTGCGACAGGGACACATGCGAATTGCCAAACGTGGTATGGACAAGTACTCCTGCGTATGCATTGATGGGCAACATAACCTCAGAAGGACGCGCTATTCCGACGCGTAATTGCTACTGAACAACATGTAGCGGAACCATTACATCAACCTGCATAGTATCCTTGGCAATACTAGAGTAACAAGTCAACATCTGGAACCGTTTTTCTCTTTCGGTCGTCCGAACGCTCGACGCTCATGGGACGGCTCTCCCGGACGTCATCGGCGCTGCGACGGCTGGTGGACTCTGCCAAAGCTGCCAGCAGAAACAGACGCGCCCTAGCAGCTGCAGCATCTCGGACAGCCCGTGTCAAGTCGGAAACTTCAGTCAAGGTTAACGGGCCTTGCGATGCCGCGCCAAGCAACGACGAGTCTCAGACGACAGTAAAGAGGAGCAGACCAGCAGGCCAAGGAGGGCATGATGATGCAGCAGCCTGTCCAGGGATACAGCCTTGCAGCGTCCCGCTGCCTACCGACCTCCAGCTCAGCATCCTGCAGCTACTGCCAGCCCAAGAACCCGCCTGCACCGCCCGGCTGGTGTGCAAAGCCGCAGCAGCCCACTTCAGCGGCCCCGCCCACCGCACCGTGCAGCTAGGCCTCCCCATGAGCCTAAGCGTGGCACAGCAGTGGCGGGCAGGCGCGGAGGGAGCCCTGAAGCAGCTGTCCTTCCAGCGCAAGCTCCTGGCCCTCTCCACAGCCGCCTCCAGCGGCTGCGAAGCCAACCTGGAAGCTGCCTGGGCCCTGATAGGCCCCGGCGTTTCGCCAGAGCTTCTGCCGCCCCAGTCAAAACACCTGACGCTGACGTACAGTGAACGTGAGGAAGACCCCGGCACCGCCGCCGCCTCCGCCGGCCACCTGCACCTGCTGCCCTGGCTGCTGCGCCACCGCCTGCCGCTGCGCCCGGAGCGCACCCTGGTGGCCGCCGCGCCGCATGGCGACCTGGCGGCCCTGCAGGATGCCCTGCTGCTGCTGCACAGCCACATGAACCAGAGCCCATACTTCTTGGTGACGCACGAGGAGCTCATGTGCCGTGTAGCCGCCGGTGGGGGCCCCCACGCCACATCAAAGCTGGACTGGCTGCTGCCCCCTGACACTGACGAGCGGGGCGAGCTAGACCTGGACGAGGTGCTGTGGCTTGTGGCAGAGAGTGCCTTCCAGGCGCCCGACCCAGTGCCCGTCCTGATGTGGGTGCAGGGCCACGGGGTAGACCTGCGGGAGTTGCCCCTGGTCATGTACGCCATCGGTTCGTGCGGCGTTGGCACGCTGGACTGGCTGGTCGGCGAGGTGGGCTGCCGGCTGCCGGGGGCACGGCCGGGTGAGGAGTCGGACGAAGAGGAGGGCTGGGAGGAGTATGAGGAGGAGGAGTTCTCCGCTGACGCCGCTGCGGATGCGGCGGCGGCGGGCGGACGGGTTGGCAACCTGCAGTGGCTGCAGCAGCACGGGGTGGTGCTGGGTGACGTGGGAGACCCGGAGGGGCTGCTGGTGGAAGCGGCGGAAGGCGGGCACTTGGGTGCGGTGCGCTACCTGCACGAGGAATGCGGCATCGCGGTGCAGGGTGACCCGGGCGACAGGCGGCTTGTGAGCGGCGCGGTTAATTCTGGCAATGTGGAGCTGGTCGCATGGCTGCGGGCAAACGGCGTGCCGCTGGGCCCCGAGGCCATACAGCTGGCGTGCGGGCGCGGGGACCTGGCCATGCTACGGTGGCTGCTGCAGGAAGCAAACTGCCCCACAAAGGGTTTGACGGTTGAGAGGATGGTGGGCTCGTGGGCCGTGCGCGGGGGTAAGGATGGCAGCAGCGGGGGGTCTCAGCTGCTGGAGGCGGTGCAGCTGCTGCTGCACGCGGGCTGCCGCATGGGGGCTGGGGAGGAGGCGCTGGCAAGCGCGGCCATCAGGGGAGACCTTGCCACGTGTCGGTACCTGCTGGAGGATAAGCGTGTGAGGCTGGGGCCCTGGGTGCCGTTCTTTGCGGCCAGGGGTGGCTGCGAGGCGGTGCTGGAGTACTTTGCGGCTGCCGCTGGTTGCAAGGGCTGGTGCCGTAAGGGGCGAGATCCGTACCTTGCAGCAGGGAGGGCGGGAGACCTGGCGACGCTGAGGTGCCTGCGGCGGCTGGGGGCCCCCTTGCGCAAGGGCCTGCTGAACGAGGCGGCGGCGGAGTGCCCGCTGTCGGTGTTGCAGCTGCTGGTGGAGTGGGGCGGGGCGCCGGGCAGGGCGGAGGTGGGCCGGGTGCTGGCGGCGGCACGGGAGAAGGGTGCGGTGCGGGAGGTGGTGGCGTGGCTGAGGGCGCTGCATGCAGGGTCGCGGGGAGGCGGTGGAGGCGGAGGAAGAGGAGGGGGTAGAGGACGGGGGAAAGGGAGGAAAGGAGGAGGGAGGGGAGGATGATGGTGTGAACGGCGTGGGATGTGGGGTAGGTCATGGTTAGCGGTTGGGCTTGGATGGTAAACAGTTCGCCTTCTGCTTGGTCGATAACTGCGTGCATGGCAACCAGGACATTGTGCAGTTGCATTGTAGCAGTGTAGCAATTGCAATTGCATTGTTGCAAATAGGTAAAAGCAGTGTGGTACTGTGACTGGCAGCGTACAATCCACATTACGGGTCTTTCGATGGGCGCGGCGCTTAGGACTAGGGGAGCTCCCCTGCTCAGGGCCGCGCAAGGCGAGCTGGGCAACCTGTGGCTAACAGTGGCTTGGCTGTCAACACTGCCTGTCGCTACTCATGGCATGGATGGCATGCAACAAGGGGGCAACGGCTGAGGCAGCAAGGCGGGCTTGCCGCGCAGCGTGGCCTGATGAGTTGCTTTGAATAGGAGTATCGTGGCTGCTGGCGTCCAGCGTTCTGGGTGCGGCTGCCACCCGCTGCTGCTGATCTACGGCAGCAGCCTGCAGTTGCGTGTGCACGTTGGCAGTTTGGCATGCTTACCGGTAGTCGCCGCGTTTTGGTTGACTGCATACCGGTACCCTGAAACTTGTCGTGGTCGCTTAGAGCAAGGTCAAGATACCCTGCCAGATCGCACCCTGCTGTGCGTCCGCACCTGTCCGCGTCGTTGCATGCTGCAACACCCTGAAACTGTCCCTGTACTTCAGGAGTTTGAAATGGAGTTGCAAAGCTGTAACTGAGTCCGTCTCCTTTGCGCTTTTGTATCATGCTGTGTTTCCAGCCTTTTGCACGTCAGGGGTCAGACCTCACGCCTCTGCTTCGGAGTCCGCAATCGAGCTGCCCCGCAACAGCAAACAGCAGTCGCCCTCCACGTGTTGTAGGAATTTGAATATGTAGTTATAAGTATGATTAGTCAGACATGCACGCGCTTCATATCCAAGTCGTCCGGGGTGGACAATTTCCGCCGGTGCTAGCCGATCGCGGCTTTCCGCTCACGTGCGCAACCTAAGCGATTTCAATATGTACCCTTGCTCTACTACTAGCGCCCTGGGCGGACGTGACTTTCGCGGCAACGGCCCAAACCTGCTCCCGCGCCTGCCCGCTTGGTACCTTGTCAGCAGCTTGATAGTCATTTTACTGTTATTTATAGATCCACACTTCAACCAGCCCTCAGGCTTCTTGTCGCTGGAGCTTCTAACAGGAAAGCCGGTCAGACATGGTCGCGACCCTTGTGCTTGGGACTATGACGGCTCTTGGAAAGTTGGAGGCATATCAGGAGCCACCCCACTTGGCCTAAACTTCTCGGTGGACCCGTTGATAACGTGTGAGACTGTGAACACTACCAGCGTCAGCTTCGTCACAACACCGTTCCTCCACATCCCATCAGGTGGGGTTCTCACACTGCATGCCGACACACCGTGTTGCGAACTTGCGTACGCTAGCGCGTCTGGGCAAGTGCAGCAAGTACCATGCGGGAGTCTGACTTGGCTGTGGCTTATGTAGCCCAAAAACCCCTTGTGGGTTGGGGCAGGGCGCGGGGCGGATCCTGCGTGCTGTTGACAAACCCTGAGGTGCCTTGACCTCTCCCATGCGTCCTTCCCGCAGAGGCGGACGGCTCCACCAAAGCCGCCAGGGCTGGGCGCGACGGCAAGGAGCCCCTGCCATGGACTGCTTTCTACGAGCTCAGAAACCTGGACACTTACACCAGCGAGATCGGTGTGGCGGAGTCGTACGACCGGGGAGCCACGTGGCAGCATGTCGGCACGGCGCTGTCCGCGGCAGCTGCCGGCGGCTCCCTGTCCTCCCCATTCGTGGTGTACGACAGCATAGCGGGGCTGTACGTCATGCTGCCGACCGTTGTCTGGTCGCGGAGCGCAGGGCTAGGGTCCGGATTGGGGTCCAGCAGCCCAGGACGGCGGGCAGGGCGCGGGGAGGGGCCCCAGGCGCGAGGCCCACCGGGCAGCCTCCCAGTGTACACCACCACCCCAGACCTGTTCCCCCTGGGTTGGACGCTTGCCAAGCACCACCGCATTCCTGAGCCGGGCAGCGCGCAAAGCGCCTTCCAGCACGCTGGGTCAGGCTCCGACTCTGGGACATCAGCCCACAGCCACGCAGCTCGCAGGCGAGCATCTGAAACTGACTCTGCGTCTTCATCAGCAGCTGGGTCAGGGGGGCCTGACTCCGAGCCGGACGTCCCCCAGGGCGTCAAGGCCGTGTCCCACGGCTCCTTCTTCGGCACGGTGGCGGCGCACCACGGCGGCCGCTGGTGGATCTGGACCACCCACCTGCACCCTGCGCTGCTGCCCTGGCTGCCGCCCAACCGCGCGCAGCTGCTGTACGTGACGCCCCCCGGGGGCAGCCTGCTGGGCCCCTGGCTGCCGCACCCCGCCGCCGCGCCGCTGCAGCACGGCCGCGTGGCGTCCGGCTTGGCCGCCCTGCCGCGCTGGCTTAAGAAGCAGCAGCATCGAAGCTCCCAGGGGCAGGCGCCTGCTGCCGCCGCCGCTGCTCCTTCTTCAGGCGGCGGGCTGATGTTGCCATCCCGCGGGGGGCCTCCCCTTCCCGCTGGGCGGCCGTTCGTGTGGCAGGGGGCTCTGCACCGCTGGGTGCGGCCGTGCCGCGACCCGCGGCTGCCGCCGCTGCCGCACCGGGCGCTGCAGGGGCAGGCGCTGTGGTCCCGGCTGTGTGCCACCACGGGCGAGCTGGTGCTGTTACGGGCCTCCGCCGCAACGCCTGACGTGTACGCAGAGGAGGAGGTGACCCGGTACCTGCCGGCGGTGGCGGAGCTGGAGCGCATGGAACACGTGGTAGCAGGTGGTGGCGGTAGCGGTGGTGGTGGTGGTGGTGGTGGTGCGGCGAAGGCTGCTGGTGGAGGGGCGGGGGAGGACCGTCGCGGCGCGCAGGCCCAGACGCGCACGTGGCACGCGGCACGGCTGATGCACGTGGACGTGCAGCCGGTGGTTTCGGAGGCGAGGGGCAAGGGGGTTAAAGGGGGGGAAGAGGGGTTGGTGCTGGTGGGGCTGGCGGCTGGGGACAGGTACGAGCACAGCGGGCACCACTTCATGGTGCACGAGCGGTGGTGGGTGGAGCTCAAGCGCACGCTGGGGGACGTGGCGGCGGTGCAGCTGCTGGCGGTGGTGGCGGCGGCGGTGGTCATGCAGGCGGCGGCGGGGCTCATGCCCGGCCGCGCCGCGCGCAGCGGCGGCCTGTCGCCCGTACCCTCGGGCTCGAGCATTGCCACCTCTGCTGGCGGCAGCGCCGGCGCCGGCGGCAAGGGCGGTGGCGGCGGCGGCGGCGGAGCCGCCGCCGCGGGCGGGCCGCCGGCACCGACGTACACGATGACCCATGCAGGGTGGGTCGCAGCGTTGGAGGCGGCGCTCCCTGGCTTCCTGCCAGACCGGATGCGGACGGCGGCCGCCGACGCCGGCGGCACGGCGCTGGCCCGGCTGCAGCACGCCGCCGCTGCAGTCGTGCTGGGGATAGTGACGTCGTACGACGCCGTACGGCGTGCGGCGGCGCGGCCTGCCGTACAGGCTGTGGCGTCCGTGTTGGGCGTGTCGGTGTGCGCGTTCGTGGGCGCGCTGGCGCTGATGGCGGCGGCGCCGTCGGCGGTGCCCTGCCCGCGCAGCATGGTGCACGTGCACCCCTTTGCCGAGTCGCCGCACTACGTGCCCGATAAGCCCTTTGTGGATCCAAAGGCGCCCTTCGACGTGTCCAACCTGACCGTCATCACCGGCTGCACGCCGTCCTTCTTCGACAGGCTGCAGAACGCGGTGGCCTCGGTGCAGGTGAGGCCGTGCGTAGGTGATGTGCAAACGCACTGGATGAGCTAGTGCAAAGCGCTTTCGTACTCGGTGTGTTCCAGGAACGAGAGTGCATCGGTAACCCGGGAGTACCCCCAGTTTGCACTACGCATCTCCACGACAGGAGGGACCGCTGTGTTGTATCGCCTTCAACATCCCTGGCACTGCCATGGGGGTGTCACGAAGGCGGCAGGCGGGTCTCGTTTGCGTGAAGGCTGCAAACGGGTCTTTTCAAACAGCTTCACCTCCGCGCTGCGTTGTGCGCTCGCGTCGCCTTGCCGCCGCCATCCTGGCTGTCAACGTTCCTTTCACACAGCTGTCGTACGTCTTGCCCCTTGCAGTACTGGGAGCCGGACGCGCCCCTGGTGGTGTACGACCTGGGACTCACAGGGGAGCAGCAGGCGCAGGTGGGCGGAGTCTACGACGGGATACTCACCTGACTTTGACATATCAAAGGAAAACGGGATTGGATGATGGGCGCTGCGGTGGAGGAGGCCGTTAGGGGGCCGGGCCGGAATGGGGGGAGGCCGTCATGATCGGCGTTGGGGCGGTGGCTCGCCGTACCGCTACAGTAAGGCCCGGTGGGAGCCCGGGGGCCAGGGGAATGCGCCTCCTGTTCCACAGGTGGAAGCTGTGCCGGTGGGCTGGGGAGGGGGAGGTCCTAGGCGGGGGCCGGAGTCAAGGGCTTAAGGGGCAGGAACTGGCGCAGATGCAACGTCCACGGCGAGTGCTTGTACCCATGCACGGCCTTGAGCACAGTACTGGTTACCAGTATGTGTGTTTCCTCCCGTCCCCAGGTGCGCTGCTGGAATGGCGTGACGCTGCTGCGCTGGCCGCACGAGGCCTACCCGCCGCACGTGCGCGAGATGTCCACCTACGCCTTTAAGCCGCTGGTGTACCAGCACGCGCTCAAGCACCTGGGAGCCTTCCTATGGCTGGACTGCGGGCTGGAGGTGCGCGCTGCCGTGTGTCGTTCCGTTTCCTGAATGCGAATGGGAGTTGCCTGTGTGGTGTGTGACAGGGCTGGGCAGCAAAGTGGTAAGAGGAGTAGTAAACTCTTTCATCGCGCTAGTGTGTCGTGTGGCATGGCATGGGCACCGAAGTGGTTGATGCGGGCAGTGCGGGCGATACGCGATACGATGGTTTGGGGCCAGGGGAGCCGGGTGACCGATACGATGGTTTGGGGCCAGGGGAGCAGGGTGACCGTTACCATGGTTTGGGGCCAGGGGAGCCGGGTGACCACAGTCTTCAGGTCCATTAACATAGGTGGGCTGCCGGCTGCCACCATGCAGGCAGATGCACTTGTCCTGCAGTCGACGTTCCTTGTACCGTACCATGTATGCCTGACGCTGTCCTTCTCTGCCCTCCCTTGCGCTCGTCCCCAACAGCTCCGAGACCGGCTGGACACATTCCGCCACGCGCTGGCGGCGCACGGCCACGTGTCGGCGCAGCAGTCGGACTCGCCCTCCAAGCACGCCTACAGCGAGCGATACACCGCGCCCTTCCTTAACCTGTCTGCCGCGGAGTGGGGGCGCCTCAAGGACCTGCCGTTCTGCGCGGGGGGCCTGCAGGGTGCGTGGGGCTGGGAGACATGGCCTGACCGGCAATCGTGTGGGATTGTGTAGAGTACAAGGGCAAGGGTGTCAACCTCGACAACACTTCTGCGTTGGTAAGGTGGTGAGCAGGTGGAGCATACGGCACTTGTGCAGGTGTGGTATGGGGTCGTTAACATGCTGCTGTATGTGCTCCGCTCCGCAAGAAAGCCCCTAGTACCGCCCTCACGCGCTGGAGGCCTCTCTACCCCTCTCGTGCCAGTCAGCCCGCCCAAAGCGTTCACCTAATGGCGGCTCATCCTGCAGCCCACCCCCACTCCTTCACTGCTCAGGTACACTTGCTCGACTCTCCTCTTGCAGGCTTCGTCCCGGGGTCTGCTGCCGAGCGGCTCATCTTGCAGCCCGCCGTGGACTGCTCCATGGACGCACTGGGCTGCATCGCGCCGCCGGGACACAGGTGCGTAATCGCAACCAAAGGATACAGGCCCCATTTGCACGTCATGGCAGTCAAGTGCCATGTGTCAAAATGTCATAGCGTCGAACATACCGGTATTTCACGCAAATGACACTGGGCGGTTGCCCCTAACTGCCCCAACGGTCCGCAGCCGCTCCAACCACATGTACGACCAGACGGCCCTGACGCTGGCGCTGCGCCGCCACAACTACTCGTCGTGCCTGCCGCGCGAGACGCACTGCACCAGCGCGGTCAAGAAGGTGTCGTGGGACGCCTTCGCGTCGTCGCACCCCATCGTGGTGGCGTCCAGGTGGGGGCTGCGGGCGGGGCGGAAGGACACAACGTATTGATAACGTGCGTAACATCATGTAGCTGAAGGTGGGGTGTGGACAGGGGAGACGGCCGGATGGCCGTTGGGGCATAGCCCACGACCCACCTGCCGTATATCCCATGATCAACCCGCTGCACGCTTACTAGTCCTGCTCGCAGGCGCAACCCGCCCCGACATACCTCCTGACCTCCCTGTCCTTACTGCCGTACCAGCGCCCCAAGCCCCCGGCCCGCTTGCACATCGCACTTTGATGACCTGGCACCCCTTCACCCCTGCTGCCCCCCTTCTCCCTGCCCCCAGGCGCCACCGGCGGCCCAAGCCCTACCAGCGGCACGTGGTCATGAAGCCCGGCTGCGTGCCGCACCCCGCCTCCAACCCCTGGCGCACGGTGGCAACCGAGCACCCAGAGTCCACCACCAAGAGCAGCTCGCTGCTGTTCACGCTGGGCTTCGTGTACGGACAGGTGCGCTGCTGGTGTGCAAGTCTAGGTAACGCTGTCACAGGCCCTGTGCATTTTGCCGTTGAACGACACACGGCTGCCCCTCCCGTGATCCATGCGTCGTCCGCCCGCTGTACCTCGCAGCTGGACGACGCCACGCCACGCACGCACTGCTGCCCTGTCCGTGTCAGCCGCAGATACAACAGCAGCTGGGCTACCCGCTCTGGGAGCAAGGGCATTCACTAAACGGGCTTTCCGCGGATCCCGCTGCTGCTGATGCCCCGCTTGACACCCTCTGCCCCTCCTCCTCCTCCCCTAGGCCCTGGGCGACTTCGTGATCCAGGCGGGCTGCTGTCTGGGGCTCCACGTGCTGGTGCAGACCCTGCTGTGGGCCACGGTGAGATTGCCAACGCGCACAGCCGCTGGTGTATGGCTGGTGTCCTCGGTCGTGGTGATGCATACGCCACTGTAGGCGTCAGCGCGCAGCGAATGGCAGAGGGCCAGGAGCCGATGGCCAGCATGTGTCGCATTGTCGGATGCGGGGGAGGTCCGGCGGCAATTGGTACTTGCCTCTGGAGCAGGCAGCTTTGTTGCTTGGAAGCTCCATGTAAGGTATAACATGGGATAGTTTGCCGGCCCCCGACACGCCCCGATACAACGCACTGTACCACATTACCGTGACTGTTCCGGTAACTTGGCCCCGTGCCCCACCCCTGCCCAGGTCCTCGCCATCATGGCGCACCGCTTCCTGGCCCTCAAGATGCACTGGAGCCCCGCCCTGGGCCTGGGGCTGGGTCTAGGGAACGCCCCCGGCCGGCCGCTAATGCAGACCCACTCCCACTCCCACGGTCACAACCACTCTCACGGCCACGCCCACGCCCACCCACACGACGGCGACGCGGACTCAGGCCCGGCCCACCGGCTAGTCTCGCCGGAGGCCTCGCCCAGCAAGTGGGGCCGGGGGCCACAGGCGGCCCCAGGCAGTCACCACTCGGGGCACCAGCCCTCGCACGGTGCTCACGGGCTTGGGCATGGGCATGGGCATGGGCACGGGCAGGCGGCGCTGCCGCTGTGGGCGCGGCTGCTGCTGCTGCTGCCGCTGCCACGTGTGGGGCTGCCGGCCATGGCGGCTGCCTCTATCGTGTGCGCATTAGTGTCGGCGGCGGCCATGGGTGCCACGTGCCGCCTGTGAGGGTTAGTAGTTTGACAGGTGTCAATGTTGGTTGTGGAGGGAACTGTGGGAACGCTTCTGCATGCCTGCCCAGCAGGTCAACGGGACAGCAATAGGGGGAGCAGGGAGCACGCGGTAGCTAGGCAAGGTGCGGAATGCTTCCACGAACGTGCACGGCAGCCCGGCGGCCCGGCGGGTGCGTCAGTTTGCAGTGCTGTGCGCCATAGGCGCGTTTCCGTCATTTGCTAAGCTTCCTGCGACTTTGGGTAGGGGAGGGTGTCGCACTGCTGTTGTCCTTAAAACGCTTTGACTTTGGCGGACAGCAACACCGCCATACTGTGCTAAGGGAAGCTGCGAACTGGGACTGCATAGCTTTTTGTGCTGTGGTAACGCAATCGTAGGCAGCAACGCTGTGGGACGTCTTCTCGCGTCTGGGCACAGGGTGCGCCAGTCGTGGTTGGCGATGCATGTGGGAGTGGGTGGGCGAGGGGTGTGGAGCGTTAGTAGTGGCTCAGTGCTCGCCAGGGCCTGTAGCTGTTGCGCAGTCCAGTTTGAATGTGAGTGCGATGTAGAGCGACGAGAGAGAGAACTCGGATTATAGGTACACATAAGACTTGATGAGCCCTTCCTTGCTGCGCCACGCACGCGCAGGTATTGAGTGTCGGCTAGTTGTGCACCGGCTCGAAGTTGAGCATCGCTTCTCTGCAAGCGTTGTCACCATGGTAACGTTGCAACCTGCCTGCCGTGCTGTCTTGTGGTGCACGGGCATGGGCACGGTCACAAGGGGGTCTCCACTCATGTGTGCTTCCGCTGCGCACACGCCGTGGTAGGACACCGCCGCTTTGTTGTATCCCTTGGGCCCTACGGCTTGTAGATGAAATTACACCTGCCATGTGTAACAACTGATGTGTAACAACTGATCGAGCACGCCGTGGGGTGTGCTAGGGACCAGCAGGCTCATGGCTCGTGGAATCGCGTCCTCGCTCAAGCAGATGGAAGCATGGACCAGGCAATGGCCTAACGGCGGCTTTAGGTGCTGCAGGACGTGGCGGCCAGCGCCCGCCACCAGGCAAGCTTCCCAGAGACATCCCGTTGCCAGGATAAACTCCAAGCCCCCGTAACCTGCTCAAGAAATTAAAGGACCGGGTCAGCTGGGAGCAGCCTCATGTCGAGACAACCAGGTCCGCCATAACCTAGGTGCGCGCACCGTCTGCATACAGTTGCCGGTACCTGTAGGCCTCGGGCGAGATTCCAGTCCTCGTCCGCCTGTGTGGTCTGCCCGGACCCATGGGGAAGGTGTGCTAGTGGTAGGTGGCTGCCAGTGGATGATGAACCGCCGGGCATCAGCTGGTGGATGACTCCCATTCCCCTGTTCAGGAGTGTACTGGTGTGGGCAAGCTTGACGATGCCTGTCTCCTCAGAGCCTCCTGCGCCGTC
>VFQN01003528.1_pt1 | contig 22189 bp, 23 predicted proteins | sample 3512371 | NCBI WGS metagenome assembly VFQN01 (sample SAMN10412370, study PRJNA504923) | tailings metagenome | isolation source: Replicate 2 from Balatoc abandoned mine | place: Philippines: Itogon, Benguet | collected 2017-08-28
GGGCGATGTTCGACATGTCGGAGCCGACGGCATCCGTATGGCCTTCGATGAGGAAGGTCTCGGCGGGGTTCTTCTCCAGCAGGCGCAGCATGGCATTCGCCACGCCGTCCAGCTTCTCCACCTGGCTGTCGTCGACGAGGGCGGAGCCGGTGTCGAAGGTGATCGTGTCGAGGTCGATGCGCCGCACGCTGTCGCGCACGCGGGCCGACCGCTTCACCTCGTCCACCGAATAGAGACGCTCGACCTTTTCGACCGGAGGCTGTTCGAGGAAGTCGTAGTAGGCCTGGTCGTCGTTGTACTCCACGCGTTCCGCATCGAAGATGTAGTCCTCGTAAGGCATCGTGATCACCAGCGGCGGCAGGTCGTCGCCCGGATCGCGCCACTCGCCGCGACCGCCGCGATCGAGCCGGTCCTCGTCGACATAGACCAGCACATATTCGCGGCCGTCCGGCATGATGCGCGAGCGGCGGATCACCTCGCCATAGCGGTCGCGGATGGTGACGATGGTCACGCCGTTCGGTCGCACGATGGTCTCACGGGTGCGGCCGCGCGGCAGTTCCTCGTAATAGACCTCGCGCGAATCCCGTGTCAGGCGGGAACGGTCGTTGTTCTCGATCAGGATCTGGTTGCCGAGTTCGAAGATGACGCGGCTGCCGATCTCCTTCAACACGTCCGCCCCTTCCGGACGCTCGTAGCGGCGGGGGCGGCCCTCCACACGGCGGCCCTCTTCTTCGCGGACCGACGGGAGGTCGTCGACGCGCGGCGCGTTGGCCTGCGCATCGCCGTCATTGGCCGGCGGCGGTGTCGGCGAACGCGCGATCGGCGGCGCGACGGTGCCGTTGCCTTCGCCGATCTCACGCTTGCCATCCCTGCCGCGGCGCGGCTTTTGGCTGTCGAGGATCGGCGCGGCGTTTTCGGGCGCGCCTTCGGTCACACCCGGCTGGCCAGCCTGCTGGGGCGGCGGCTCCGAGGCGCTGGGCTGGCGAACGGGCCCGCCTTCCACTGTGCCGCTTCCGCTCGCGGGCTGCTCGCCCTGCAGCTTGCGCAGCGCCTCGCGGCGTTCGCGCAGGCGGCGCTCTCGGTCGGTCTCGTTGGGCTGGGCCTGCTCAGCCTCGCCGGTACCGGGCGTGGCGGCCGGCGGCTCGGCCGGTTGAGCCTGGCGGGGAGGCTGCGCCGGTTCGGCCGGCTGCGCGGGCTGGGCCTGACGCGGAGGCTCCGCCTCCTGCGAAGGTTGGGCCGGCTGCGCGGGCTGGGCAGGTTCGGCGCTCTGCGGCGGCTTCTGTTCGGAGCTTCCCGTTTCCGCGCCGTTGTCCTGACCTTGTTGAAGCTTCCGGAGCGCCTCGCGGCGCTGACGCAGACGCTCTTCGCGCGAAGCCTGTCCTTGGCCCTCGTTCGCTGCCGGCTGTTCCGGCCGGGCGCGCTGTTCGGGCTTGGCGGGACGGGCTGCTGGCTCTTCCGCCTGCTCGGCAGGCTGCGCCCTGCGGTTGTTGCGCGGCTGCGTCTCTTCCGCGGGCTGCGCCTCGCGGCGCGGCGGCGCCTCGGCAGGCTGTTCAGGCTGGACGCGGCGGATCACCGGCTCTTCCTGCTGTTCGGCAGGCTGCTGGGCGCGGCGATTGTTGCGCGGCTGGGCCTCTTCCGCGGGCTGCTGCGCCTCGCGGCGCGCCGGGCGGTCGGCAGGTTCTTCCTGTGGCTGGGCACGGCGAGCCGGCTGCTCGCCGTCTTGCTGCTGACCCTTGCGGCGCGGCGCGGGTTCCTCCGCCGCCTGCTCGGGCTCGGCCTGCCGGGCTTTCTGGTTCTGGCGTTCCTGGCGCTGGCGGGGCGGGAGCTGCTCACTCTCTTCGGAGCTTCCCGCCGCACCCTGCGCCAGAAGAATCGTGTCTTGGGGAACCGGGCCGGTGACGATGCGGTCGATAGAGGCGCTCTCCCCGCCGGCCTGCGCGGCGTAGGCCACGGGTGCCGCTTCGGCCATCAAGAGGCCAAGCGCGGTCGCCGCGGCGATCTTTGTTTTGAGCTTGTTCAAGGCAGACTCCTTCATTTCCGTATTGGACGGCCCTTCGGCACGCAAACCCTCTGCTGGGGCTTTGGTTCCTTCCACCACCCAACCGGGGCGAATTGTGGGAGAGGATGTGGCGGCAGTCATACGAATTGCGGCGCCGGCCTTGACCGCGACGACGGCAAGGGACACATGCGCGCCATGTCGCAACCGTTCTGGAAGACCGTTCCCCTCGAGGAGATGACCGCCGCGCAGTGGGAAGCGCTGTGCGATGGCTGCGGCAAGTGCTGCCTGGCCAAGCTCGAGGACGAGGACACGGGCGACATCTACTTCACGTCCGTCGGCTGCCGCCTCTTCGATGCCGGCACCTGCCGCTGTACCGACTATGCGAACCGGCTGAAGACGGTGCAGGACTGCGTGCGGCTGACGCCGCAGAACGTGCGCACGATCCCCTGGCTGCCGTCGACCTGCGCCTACCGGCTGGTGGCGGACGGGCAGGAGCTCGACTGGTGGCATCCGCTCGTTTCCGGCAGCCCCGACACGGTGCATGAGGCCGGGATCTCCGTGCGGGGCAAAGTCACTGCCAACGAGAGCGATCTGGCCGAGCCGGAGGACTATTTCGACCACATGCTCGCCGACGAGCCGTGAGCTTCCGGCGCGGCAGTGCGGAAGAAAACTCCATAAAATCAGCGGGATATCCCATGAATGAAAGATGAACGGCAGGTTCCGCTGCCGTTCAGGCCGGCCGGCGCATCTTCGCGCAATCGCTTCGGCGATCGAAATTCAGCGAAGCGCCAGCAAACGGAGAATTTCCATGGCCAATTTCCTCAAGACCGCTGCCCTTTCCATCCTCATCGGCCTCGGCGCACTCGGCGCGGCACCGGCTTCCGCCCAGTCGGGCGTCTATCTTGGTCTCGGCGGCGGCCATCACGGCCCGAGCGTCGGCGTCTGGTTCGGCGACAACGACCATTCCTACCGCGGCTACGATCGACGCCATGACCGGCGTCACGACCGGCGCTGGGAGCACCGCCGCGGCTGCTCGGCCGGCGAGGCTCTCTACAAGGCAGAGCGCATGGGCATCCGCCACGCCCGCGTGGTCGACATCGACCGCCGTTCGGTCGACGTCCGCGGCCGCAAGCACGGCGACCGGGTGCGCGTGTCCTTCGCCCGCGTTCCGGGCTGCCCGCTGATCTACTGATCCGCAGACAGACATGAAAAAGGCCGGAGGGTCGCCCCTCCGGCCTTTTCGTGTACGACGCTCGGCGGTTACTGGCCGAGTTCGAAGGTGACGTTGACGTCGACCCGGTAGGCGTTCTCGCCGGCTTCGACCGGAACGCTCGCGGCCGCCGCGTCGCGGGCCTTCATCGCATAGGGGACGGGCTGGGGCATATAGCTCTGCTCCGAGATCTCGATCACCTTGCCCAGCCCGACGCCTGCCGCCTCGGCAAGGGTCTTGGCCTTGGCCTTCGCATCCTTGACCGCCTTGATGCGGGCCTCGGTGAGGGCTGCGGACGGATCGTCATTGGTGAAGGAGATGCCGCCGCCCTGGTTGACGCCGAGCGTCACCGCCTTGTCCAGCACCGTGCCGACCTTGGCGATCTCGCGCAGGCGTACCGTGAGCGTGTTGTTGACCTCATAGCCGGTGATCTTCGGCGGCTGGCCCTGCTGGTCGGAGGACGGGTAGACATAAACCGGCGAGATCGAGAAGTTGGACGTCTGCAGGTCGCGGTCCGCGACGCCCTCTGCCTTCATCGCCGCGGTGACCTCGGCCATCGCCGCGTTTGCGGCGTCCAGGGCCGCGCGCGCCGTGTCGGCCTGGCGCATCACGCCCAGTGTCAGAACCGCCATGTCGGGAGCGATCGCAGCCTCGCCCTGGCCGGTGACGATGATTCGCGGCGCGGGCCGCGGCGCCTCCTGGGCGAACGCGGCCGAATGCGCGAATGCCGGCAGCGCAAGGGCCGCAAGCGCGGCCTTGAGAGTGGATTTCTTCATGATGGCTCCGTGGTCGTTTCTGCCCCTATGCGGACGGGTGTTCGCGCGGTTCTAAGGCAAATCTGCGGCGCCGCTTCGGGCCGCCTTGTGCGAAACGGCAAAAGCCACTAATCCAGCCGCCGTGGGGCCTGTAGCTCAATGGTTAGAGCCGGCGGCTCATAACCGCTTGGTTGGGGGTTCGAGTCCCTCCGGGCCCACCATTAATCAAATCAATTGGCCGACGATTTGTCGGGCTGCCCGACTTGGAGCGTTGTCGCCCGGCTACGTCTCGAAGCGGCCAAGTCGTGACGTTCTCCCTCTACATGGCACGCGGGCCGAGGCTTTCGCCAAATACACCGACGTGCGGAGGTATCTCATCGTCGAGCGCGACCGACTGGCTGTGTAATATCGGCTTGCTGCCGGATATCTATGCCTCGCAATTCGTTAACAATCGTTAACATTAACTCATTTTAACGACGTTTGAATCTAACATGCCTCTCGCGCCGTTCCACTTGCGGTGGTAATAAAATGGTGTTGCGGGAATATTCGGAGGGAGTTCATGCAAGACTTTATGAGAGGAATGCCGAAATGAGACGAGTAATGCGTGTAAAGTACGCGGTCGGTCTCGGTATTGTCATGGGAACGTTCTATGCTTTCCCTGCTGCGGCCGAGATTACCCAGTGTACCAACATCACGTCGGTTCCAGCGACGATCAGCACTCAGGGCGTGTATTGTCTGAAGCAGCATATTTCCACAAATCTCGCTTCTGGTACCGGCATCACCGTCACTGTGAATAACGTCACCATCGACTGCAACAACTTCAAGCTCGGCAATCTCGCGGCGGGCACCAGCAACACCGCCGTCGGAATCAGTGCGACCGGAAGGAACAACGTCATAGTTCGAAACTGCGGTGTGCGCGGCTGGCGCACCGGCGTGCAACTGTCGGACGGCGCCTATCGGGTTGAGAACAACGTGCTGGACTTCAACAGGCAGACCGCTATCTTCGTCAGCGGCGACGGCTCGTCCGTCCGCAACAACGAAGTCATTGCGACGGGCGGCAGCACAATTCCGGCCCTGACGGATTTCCACGGCATCAATGTCAGCGGCGACGTCGACATCAACGGCAATCTGGTCGACGGCGTCACCGCGACCGCGACCACCAATGGCAACGCCTATGGCATCCGCACCGAGAATTCGACTGCGAGCACGGTCGGCGGCAACATCGTGCGCAACCTTGCAAAGGCCGGCAGCGGTGCCCGGCGCGGCATCTGGAACCAGAACGGCGCCCACAATACCATCTTTGGAAACACCATCGTGATGAACGGCAACCTGATCGCGGGCGAGGCCGGGCTGCGCTGCGGCGACGGCCTCATCCTCAACGGCGCGTCGCGCGACAACACCATCCTGGGAACCGGCCTGCTGGGCACGGCGCTCGGCCTGCTGAACTGCTCGTCCGTTTCGGGCGACTACGTCAACCCGCTGTGACGGGATAACTCAAGCACTCTGCTTGCATGAGCGGCAGGCGTCGCGCCCATGGTGCGGCGCCTGAACTTTGACCACGTCTTGCTCGCGGTCCAGGCTGAAGCTGCTTCTCCACTTCACTGCAGTGCCAGATCAGGAAGGCCGCTCGAAATGTGGGTGGGCGGGGTTGTTCACCTGCCGAAGCCAACCGCCTGCTTCGTTGCCTGGCTGACTTAGGGATGTTTCGGCAGTCCGCCTCTCACCGGGTCCCGGCATCACCTGGCGTCGACGGGCCACTTCTTCCTCCCGCGCCACGCAAACGAGATAAGGCAAACAACGGAAAATCAATGTTTCCGGGCTTGTATATAAAGTCAGTAGAATTTATTTTCTCCTCGTCTTCGTGCTCGACCTGGATTCGCTGGACGAAGGCGCCAATCAGACCGCACCCCGTCGGACGGCGAGCAGTAGAAAAGCGTCGGAAATGCTCACCAGAAAAGGCAAATACGGCCTCAAGGCGCTCGTGTATCTCGCGAAGCTGCCGGTCGGGAATCTGGCATTCGTCAACGAGATCGCCAGCGATCAGAATATCCCGAAGAAGTTCCTGGACGCCATTCTGAGCGAACTGCGCAATGCCGGTTTCGTCCAGAGCCGGAAGGGCAAGGACGGCGGCTACCGCCTCGCGCGCCCCGCGACCGAGATCAAGGTCGGCCATGTCGTGCGCGTCCTCGACGGCCCGCTCGCGCCGATCCCTTGCGCCAGCCGCACGCAATACCAGCCCTGCGAAGACTGCGACGAGGCCACGTGCCAGGTCCGTCACATCATGCTCGACGTTCGGCAGGCGATCGCCGAGGTGCTGGACAAACGCAGCCTCGCCGAGATGCGGGATGCGGCCAACGACGACCTGCCGCAGGCGCTGCAGATTCTCGCCTGACCCTGGGAAAGTCTGCCAGGCCCGGACGCTGTTTCAACTGCCGGGCGCGCGAGCGCTTTGAGCCTGCGCGATCCCGCGCCATTCTCATCTCGGGCAGGTTAGATCTCAGAATAAACCCAAGATGATGCCGGCCGCGAAGCCGATCGACACAAAGAACATGAGATAGGGTACGGTGCCGACGGCCGCCGGCAGGGCGCGCTCGGCAATGGTCCGCTGGCCGGCGCGGCTGCGGGGCGGGCTGTCGGATCGATCAATCGCGGACATGACTGTTCTTTCCGTCAATTCGACATTGCAAGGCGCAGCGGCACACCGCCCTTGAGCCGCTCGACGCAGATCGCGCGCATGGCGACCGCCGCATCGGCATAGGTGGGGCTGGAACCGGTGACCGAAGCGGGGCCGAGAAGCTCACTCACCCGGTCGAGCACCCGGGCGGGCAGGATGTCGGTACAGGAGCGCATCCGGCCGAACAGCGAGCTGATCGGGACCTGCAGGCCCTCGAACTCCACGGTGGGTTCGGGCTGGGCAAGGCCCCATTCGTCATAGGCTTCGAGAGCTTCGTCGAAGGCGAGGTGCAGGAAAATCGGCGCATGGCCTTCGTACAGCGGGGGAAGCAAACGCGTCATGACGATCTCCTCAGGTCGTGGCCGTTCCCGAAAGGAGCGACCGCCTCGATCATTTCCGTCGTCTACCAGTGGCCGTGCATGGACCCGGTCCAGTAGAAGCCGTCGAGCCGCTCCGGCTCGGGCTCGCTGGATGCCCGGTCGCCACGGTCCGACCCGGCAATGTGTGAAAACTCCTTCGGTTCCTGGAACCGAGGGAAGAGGGCTGACATCAGCACCCGGAACGGGGGCCAGGACAAAATCCTCATTTCAACCTCCTGACTCGTGCGGGGTGAGTATGCGTCAAGGATCCACAATGTCAATAATGTCTACTAAGTTTGTAGAATATGATCGGTGATGCCGCAATGCGCTGGAGGAAGATGCGGCGGCTTGATCCGCGTCAAGGCGGCTGTTCGGCCGATCATGGATTTTCAGCCCAGTTCACCAGCGTGAGGTTCGACATGAAACGAACACGCACATGGATTCTTGTGGCCGATGGAGGCTCGGCACGGTTCGTCCGGCAGCTTCGCGCCGATCCCCTGACCGGCGTGCGGCTGGAGGATTTGCAGTTCTCCCATGAGCACAAGCGTCTCGGGCAGATCATGAGCGACCGACCCGGGCGCAGTTTCGCATCCGAGAAGTGAGGAAAGCGACGGCAAGAAAGGAGGCGAGCAATGAACACGGCGATTTCAGGTTTCACCCATGCTGCAAATCAGGCGCAACAATGGGTCAATGAACTGAGCGACGAACTTGGCTGGAACGAACGGCGGGCCCACCGGCTGCTGCGCGCGGTGCTGCACGCGCTACGCGACTGGCTCACCGAGGAGGAAATGGCGGATCTCTCCGCGCAGCTCCCCGAGTTGATCCGCGGCGTCTATTTCGAAGGCTGGAAGCCGAGCGAGACGCCAGCTTTGGACCGCGGCAAGGATGAATTCGTCGCCCGGATCCAGAACGACATGGCAAACGACCCGCTCGGCGAGCCGGACCTGGCGATCGCGGCGGTGTTTAACCTGCTCGACAGGCACATCGACCAGGGCGAGGTCGCGCAGGTGCGCAAGTCGATGAAGAAAGCGCTGCGACAGCTCTGGCCGGTGCACTGAAGCGATGTTCCGGGACCGCAAGGAGGCCGGCGAACTGCTCGCTGCCGAAGTCGTGGCGCTCGCGCCGCGCGAGCCGGTGGTGCTCGCCCTGCCGCGAGGCGGGGTACCAGTCGCCGACGAGGTGGCACGGGCGCTGGGAGCGCGGCTCGATCTCGTCATCGTGCGCAAGGTGGGTGCGCCCGGCAATCGCGAGCTGGCGGTGGCGGCGATCGTGGACGGCAATCCGCCGGACGTGGTGCTCAACCGCGAGATCGTCGAGGCCTACAACCTGCAGGAGGAGGAACTGGCCGGGCTGATCGCACAGGAGAGGCCGGAACTCGAGCGCCGCCGCGCCGCCTATCTCGGCACGCGGCGGCCGGTGTCGGTGAGCGGCAAGACGGTGATCCTGGTCGATGATGGCGCAGCGACCGGAACGACCATGAAGGTGGCGGTGCGCGCGCTGCGGCGGCGTTCGCCGGCGGAGATCATCGTCGCCCTGCCGGTGGCCTCGGAAGAGGCGGTGATGGAACTGTCGCACGAGGCTGACCGTGTCGTGTGCCTGGCGCAGCCGCCGCATTTCAGGGCGCTCGGCTATCATTACCGCGAGTTCCATCAACTGGACGACGCCGAGGTGCTCGACCTCTTGGCGAGGGCGGCCGCGCGGCAGCGAAAGGCCCGGGACAAGGTGCCCGGCCCGGTCGATCGGGCGTGATCGCCCATTTGACGCGCGTCAAGGCATGGGGCGGTCCATCCGGTAGGGAGGAAGCCGCATCGAGGCTATCGACGTGTCCGAACGGATTCTGCACGCCCAGCAACTGACGAAGATCTACCGGTCCGGGGAGGTGGATATCTTCGCGCTGCGCGGCGTCGACCTCGAACTCTACCGCGGCGAGATGACGGTGCTGCTCGGCCCGTCCGGAAGCGGCAAGTCGACGCTGCTCAACATACTGGGCGGGCTCGACCGTGCCTCGTCGGGCAAGGCCTGGTTCCGCGATCTCGAACTCACGGCCTGCAGCGAGCGGCAGCTGACGCGCTTCCGACGCGAGCATGTCGGCTTCATCTTCCAGTTCTACAACCTCATCCCCAGCCTCACCGCCTGGAAGAACGTCGCGCTGGTCACCGAGATCGCGCCCGATCCGATGCCGCCGGAAGAGGCGCTGGCGATGGTCGGGCTCCAGGACCGGATGGAGCATTTCCCGGCCCAGATGTCGGGCGGCGAGCAACAGCGCGTCGCGATCGCCCGCGCGATCGCCAAGAAGCCGGAGCTGATGCTCTGCGACGAGCCGACCGGGGCGCTCGATTCCAAGACCGGCGTGCTGGTCCTCGAAGCCCTGTCGCGCATCAACCGCGAACTGGGTACGACGATGGCGATCATCACCCACAATGCGGGCATCCGCCAGATCGCCGACCGGGTGGTGACGTTCCGCGACGGCGCCATCGTCGAAGCGGTGCGGAACGAACACAAGCTCCAGCCCTCGGACGTGAGTTGGTAGGATGCCGGTACTCGACCGCAAGCTCTTCCGCGATCTCCTGCGCATGTGGGCGCAGGTGCTGGCGATCGCGCTGGTCATGGCGTGCGGTGTCGCGACGATCGTCACCGCCGTCGGTGCCTACCGCTCGCTCGACGAGACGCGCTCGGCCTTCTACGAGCGCTACCGCTTCGGGACGGTGTTCGCCGGCGCGACGCGCGCGCCGCTCAGCCTGCGCGAGCCCCTGACACGGATCGGCGGCGTCAGCGGGGTCGAGCTGCGCGTGTCGAAATCGGTCATCCTCGACATCCAGGGGATGGTGGAGCCGGCGGCCGGCGTCATGGTCTCGATACCGGATGCCGGCGAGCCGGCCGTGAACAGGCTCTATCTGCGCAAGGGACGATGGCCCGAAGCCGCGCGCCACGGCGAGGTTGCCGTGCTCGAGAGCTTCGCCAAGGCGCACGGCATGGAACCGGGGGACCGATTCTCGACCATCATGAACGGCAGCAAGCGCGTGCTGACGATCACCGCGATCGTCCTGTCGCCGGAATTCGTCTACGCTATCGGACCGGGCGACATGGTGCCCGACCAGCGCCGGTTCGGCGTGATGTTCATGCCCCGTACCGCGCTCGAAGGCCCGTTCGACATGGAAGGGGCGTTCAACGACCTCGTCATCCGAACGAAGGGCGATGCGCGCCTGGCCGACGTGATCGACGCGGTCGACCGCCTGCTGAAGCCCTACGGAGGCACCGGCGCGGTCGAGCGCAAGGACCAGATCTCGCACGCCTTCCTCGACAACGAGCTCATCCAGCTGAGGGCGATGGCCACCGTCATTCCGCCGGTGTTCCTTTTCGTCTCGGCTTTCCTGATCAACATGATCCTGACGCGGCTGATCTCGCTGGAGCGCGAGCAGGTCGGGCTGATGAAGGCCGTCGGCTACGGCTCCTTCGCCATCGCCTGGCACTATGCGAAGCTGACGCTGGTGATCGCGGTGATCGGCACGGCCGTCGGGTCGGTCGTGGGCTATTATCTCGGCCGCGGGCTCACGCATCTCTATGGCGACTTCTTCTCCTTCCCGTTCCTGGTGTTCCGGCAGAGCGCCGACCTCTATGTCGTGGCGGGCGCGGTCAGCGCGGCGGCGGCCCTGGCGGGCAGCGTGCGCGCGATCGTGGGTGTGGTGCGGCTGCCGCCGGCGGTGGCGATGCAGCCTCCCGCGCCGACGCTCTACCGGTCGCTGGCGCTTGGCCGGCAGGGGATCACGCGGCACATGTCGCAGCTGACACTGATGGCGGTGCGCCATCTGCTGCGGTGGCCGGTTCGCGCCGCGCTCACAACGTTCGGGACCTCGCTCGCGGTCGCCCTGCTGGTGACGGCACTGTTCTCCTTCGATTCGATCGCCTACATGGTCGACACGGTCTTCTTCCGCGCCGAGCGGCAGGATGCGACGCTGGTCTTCGCCAATTCGCGCGCGACGGACGCGCTGCAGTCGGCCGCCCGCCTGCCGGGCGTCACGCGGGCGGAGAGCTTTCGCGCGACGCAGATCGTGTTGCGCAACGGGCATCGCGAGCGGCGGGTGTCGATCTCCACCGTCTCCGACGACGCGGACCTGACGCGGGTGCTCGACACCAATCTCGCGCCAGTCACCATGCCGCCGACGGGGCTGCTCATCCCCGAACGACTGGCCAACCTGCTCGACATCCGTGCCGGAGACGTCGTCGAGGTCGAGCTGCTCGAATATGGCGGCCGGCTGGCGCGCGCCGTGGTGACGGCGGTCGTGCAGAGCTATGTCGGGCTTGCCGTCTACATGCACCCCGATGCCCTCGACAGGCTGATCGGCGACGGCCACCGTGTCTCGGGCGTGCGCGTTGCACTGGATCACGCGCGGCTCGACGAGCTCTATGACGCCGTCAAGTCGACGCCGGCGATCGGCGGCATCGCCCTGCAGGCCGTTTCGAGGGTCCACTTCCGCGAAACGATCCAGCAGAACATCACCATCATGACGAGCGTCTATATTTCGCTCGCCGTGATCATCACCTTCGGGGTCGTCTACAATTCGGCGCGCATCCAGCTTTCCGAGCGGGCCCGGGAACTGGCGAGCCTGCGCGTCCTCGGCTTCACCAGCGGCGAAGTGTCGAGTGTCCTTCTCGTGGAGCTGGCGATCATCGTGGCGCTGGCGCAGCCGCTGGGCTGGGGATTGGGCGCGGCCTTGTCGTGGTCGGTGGTACGCGGATTCGAGAGCGATCTCTTCCGTATCCCGTTCGTCATCAATCGTTCGACCTTCGCCGTGGCGAGCCTGGTGGTCGTCGCAATCGCAACGCTCTCCGCCCTGATCGTGCGCCGGCGCATCGACCGGCTCGATCTGGTGCGAGTTCTCAAAACGAGGGATTGAATCATGAGACGATCCTGGCCGAGACAAGTGGCCTACGCACTGACCGCGGCGGCGGTCGTGGGCGCGGCCTGGTGGGCGTTGCGCGAGCAGCCGGCGCAGGTCGACGTGGCGACGGTGACGGAGCGGCCGATGCGCGTGACCATCCGCGAGGAGGGGATCGCCAGGGTTCGCGACGTCTACGCCGTCTCGACGCCGATCGCCGGCCATCTGTCGCGAACGGTGTTGGAGGAGGGCGACAGCGTGGTCGCCGGCAAGACGATCGTTGCCGCCATCCACCCGCTCGACCCGCCGCTGATCGACCGCCGGACGGAGGCGGAACTGCTGGCCGCCCGCGACGCGGCGCGCTCTGGCGTCGGCATCGCGACCAGCGAGCTCGGCCGTGCCGAGACGTCGCTCAAGCTCGCCGAGGAAGAGCTGGAACGCGCGCTCAAGCTGTTCGGGCCGGGCGTGATCTCGGAAAGCACCCTCCAGCGAAACAGGAACGAGGTCGCGCTGCAGAGGGCCGCGGTCGATGCCGCACGCGCGACGGTGGGCTACCGGCAGGCGGAGCTCGCCAGCGCAGAGGCGCGGCTGCTTCAGCCGGACAGCGCAAACCGCAATGCAGCGGACTGTTGTGTGACGCTCCTGGCGCCGATCGACGGCACCGTGCTCGCCGTGCACACCCGCAGCGAGCAGGCGGTGGCCGCGGGCGCGGTCGTGGCCGAGATCGGCGACACGTCGAAACTAGAGATCGTGGTCGACCTCCTTTCCGCCGACGCGGTGCGGATCGCGCCGGGAACGAAGGCGGACATCCTGGAATGGGGCGGCGAGGGGGCGCTGTTGGCCACAGTGCGGAAGATCGATCCGGCAGCGTTCACGAAGGTGTCCGCGCTCGGCATCGAGGAGCAGCGGGTCAACGTCGTGTTCGACCTGGACAAAGGCGCTCCAGGGCTGGGGCACGGTTTCAGGGTGATGGCGGAGCTGGCGATCTGGGACTGCCCCTCCTGCCTTCAGGTTCCGATCAGCGCCCTGTTCCGCTCCGGCGACACGTGGCGGGTGTTCCGGCTGGCCGGGGGACGGCTGTCGGAGATCGAGGTGGAGATCGGCAGGATGAACGACGAGACCGCGCAGGTGCTGCGCGGGCTTGCGCCGGGCGACGTCGTGGTGGTGCACCCCTCCGACGTGCTGACCGACGGGTCGCCGGCCGTGGCGCGGGAGTGAGCCGGGAGGCTGATTGTTGGTGAGGCTCCATCCGCGCTTCGCAAAGCGTGGAGTGTGGTGTATTGGTCACACCTGAACCAAGCATGACCAACGGCCCTCGCCAGAGTCCTTCGATGAAACCAATGCCCGTCGCCTCCCGAAGCGGGAGGCTGTTGGCGGATTTGTTCGCACGAGAGAATCGTCCCCTTGCGCGCTATGTGATCGCGGTGGTCGCGGTACTGCTGACGTTCGTTCTGCAGGTGTTCGTCCAGGAGATATGGGACGGCCCACTGCTGTTGATCGTCTTCGCTCCGGCCGTCCTGCTGGCGTCGATCGTCGGTGGGTTGGGGCCTGGCCTGTTCAGCGTGGCTGCGTCGCTCGCCGGCGCCTACGTGCTCATCAACCTCTCGCCGCGATTCGCCGAGGACACCTGGCTCGGCCTCGGCATCTTCACTCTGGTCGGCGCGATCATTGCCTGGCTTGGCGAGGTGCTTCGCGCCGCCTATGCGGAGATGGCCGACACGGAGAAGATGTTGCGCATGCGCGAGGCGCATCTGACGTCTGTTCTCGACACGGTGCCCGACGCGACCATCGTGATCGACCGGAACGGGAGCATCATCTCCTTCAACGCGGCGGCAGTGCGGCAATTCGGCTACACCGAGAGCGAAGTGATCGGCCGCAACGTCCACATGCTGATGCCGCAGCCCTATCAACGCGAGCATGACGGCTACATCCAACGCTACCTGGACACCGGAGAGCGGCGCATCATCGGCATCGACCGGGTGGTCGTCGGTTCGCGCAAGGATGGTTCGACCTTCCCGATGAAACTGGCGGTGGGCGAGATGCGGTCGGGCGACAGCCGCTATTTCACCGGCTTCATCCGCGATCTCACAGAACGCGAGGAATCAGAAGCCCGGTTGCGGGAGGTGCAGTCGGAATTGGCGCGGCTCGCCCGGCTCAACGAGCTCGGCGAAATGGCCTCCACGCTCGCGCATGAGCTGAACCAGCCGCTCTCGACGATCGCGAACTATTCGCAAGGCTGTGTGCGATTGCTGCGCAACGCACCAGACGCGATCTCGGCGCGCCTGGGCGAGGCGCTGGGCGAGATTTCCGCGCAATCGCTGCGGGCAGGTCAGATCATCCGGCATCTGCGCGAGTTTGTCATGCGCGGCGAGACCGAGCAGACGCGCGAGGACATCCGAAAGCTGGTCGAGGAGGCCGGCGCGCTGGCGCTGGTCGGATCGCGCGAGCAGGGGGTTCGGGTCGTGTTCCAGTTCGACACCGGCGCCGATTTCGTTCTTGCTGATCGCGTGCAGATCCAGCAGGTGCTCACCAACCTGATGCGCAACGCCAGCGAAGCGATGCGCCAGAGCGAGCGCAAGGAATTGACGATCCGCACCTCGCCGGACGGCGGCTTCATCGCGGTGGAGGTGGCCGACACCGGGCCCGGTATTTCGGAGGAAATCGCCGAGCGGCTCTTCAAGCCGTTCGTCACCACCAAATCCGGCGGCATGGGCATAGGCCTTTCCATCTCGCGGCGCATCATCGAGGCGCATGGCGGCGAGATCGACGTCACGCGCAACGAGATGGGTGGCGCCACGTTCCGCTTCACGCTGCCCGCCGCCACGGAGACGCAGGGCAATGACGATAGGGGACTACGTCGTTCATATCGTGGACGACGAGGAGCCGGTGCGGAAGTCGCTGGCGTTCCTGCTGACGATCGAAGGCTTCACCGTTCGGCTGCACGAGTCGGCGACCGCGTTCCTTCGGGTCGCGCCGGACATACGCAATGCATGCCTAGTCACCGACCTACGCATGCCGGACATCGACGGCGTCGAACTGCTGCGTCGGCTGCGCGAACTGGGCCGGCGAATTCCGGCGATCGTCATCACAGGCCACGGCGACGTGCCGATGGCCGTCGCGGCGATGAAGGCGGGCGCGCTGGATTTCATCGAGAAGCCGTTCGAGGACCAGATCCTGATCGACAGCATCAAGCGAGCGGCCGAGGAGATCGAGAAGGTGGCGTTCAACGACATCCAGTCGATTTCCGGCAGGCTCGCCAGCTTGACCGAGCGCGAGCGGGAGGTGCTGTCTGGCATCGTCGCTGGCCTGCCGAACAAGACCATCGGCTACGACCTCGACATCTCGCCGCGCACCGTCGAGGTCCACCGCGCCAACATCATGTCGAAGATGGAGGCGAGGAGCCTCGCCGAACTGGTGCGGATGGCGATCGCCGCCGGCGTCCTCGACCAATAATCTTCCATTCTGACGAAGTCGAATTGATTTCCCGCAAGGAGTCGAACGCCCGGCGGAGATAGCGTCGTTCGCTGTCCCATCGCCGCCATTTCGCATGGCGCCGGGAAAACGAACCTGGGAATCGACAAGAAAGTGCTCGTCATTGCACGCGACAAGGAACTCCGGCGTTCGATCGCCTTCCTGCTGGAAGCGGAAGGGTACGACGTGAGCGCCTATGAGTCGGTGCCCAGCGTTGGCGGGATAGGGCGGCGACGCTGCGCGGTTGTCGACGAAGACGCGACGGTCGGCGATGCACAGGCGTGGGACCGCCTCAAGGAGATTTCGGAAACGATCGTCCTGCTGCTCGACCGAGCCGGGGAGTTGCCCTCGGACCCCGTCGTTCAAGCGGTCGAAAAGCCGTTCCTTGGCCAGAACCTTGTACAGGCCGTGCGCGACGCCCTTCTTCAGCATCCGGGCCTCTCTACGTAGAATTCCGTAGGGAGGTAACCGGATTCTGCGACGGCGCGATTTGAGCGATTGATGTTCCCGTCACTCCAAGAGGGAACCGCGATGACCACCGCTCCGATCTTCCTGATTTCACCCGCTCGCGGCTCCGTTGCGGAGAGATCGATCGCCGCCACGCCTGCGCCGATGCTCTTCACCAACGGCGAGGAGATTTATGCCCAGGGCGACAGGGCGGACCGTCTCTACCGCGTGGAATTTGGCGTCGTTCGCGTCTACAGGCTGCTGGCCGACGGACGCAGGCAGATCTCGGCCTTCCATCTGCCCGGCGAAGTCTTCGGATTCCAGGCTGATGGCGTGCATCATTTCTTCGCCGACGCGGTCGGTGCGACCGGCCTGTGCGTCATGCCGCGCGCCATTGCGGGCGGCGTCACGCCGGAGGTGATGGAGTTCGCGTTGCGTTGCCTCGTGCGCACCCAGGAGCACCTGCTGGTGGTCGGCCGGCAGAACGCTGTGGAGCGGATCGGCGCATTTCTGCTCGATATGGCCGAACGCCAGGGTGGGTTGGAGCAGTTCGATCTGCCGATGTCCCGCACCGACATTGGGGATTATCTCGGCCTCACGATTGAAACGGTCTCCCGCGTCTTCTCCAAGCTGCGCGCGCAGGGCGTCATCAGGCTGGTCAGCCTGCGCACCGTCGAGATCAAGAAGCCGGCAGTGCTGCGCGCGCTCTGCGAATAGGGCTTCGTCAGGCGGCCGGCCTGCTTTCCCGCAGGGCGTCCAGGAAGGCTCCGCACCATGCGCCGATGTCGTTGCGGCGCAGATGGTCGAGCATCTCGGCGTGCCGCTCGCGGCGCGCCTCGAGCGGCAGCGACAGCGCCTGGGCGATCGCCTGCGAGACCGCCTCGGTGTCATACGGGTTGACCAGGATGGCACCGTCCATCTCCCGTGCCGCGCCCGCGAAGCGCGACAACACCAGCACGCCTGGATCGACGGGTCGCTGCGCCGCGACATATTCCTTTGCCACGAGGTTCATGCCGTCGCGCATTGGCGTCACGAGGCCGACGCGGGCAAGGCGGTAGAGCCCTGCAAGAATCGAATGAGCGATCGAGGAATTGACGTAGCGGATCGGCGTCCAGTCGAGCGTGGCGAGCTCGCCATTGACCCGGCCCGCAAGCTCGGCCACCTCGCGCTGCATCTCCAGATAATGCGGTACGTCGGAGCGTGATTTCGGCGTCACCTGCAGGAGCGTGGCGCGGCCCTTGTGGGCAGGGTTGTCCCGCAGGAAGCGATCGAAGGCCTGGAAGCGCTGCGGGATACCCTTCGAATAGTCGAGGCGGTCCACGCCGATGACGACGTCGCGGTCGACCAGCGATCGCGCGATCTTGCGCAGCGCCGGATTGCGCTCGGCGTCCTGTGCGCCCTTCTCGAAACGGGCGGTGTCGATACTGATCGGAAAGACGCCCACCCGGAAGCGGCCGGCCATGGTCTCGATCCAGTCCTCGGAGACGCGCCGGCCGATGCCCTCGCGCTCCAGGCAGGAGCAGAAATTGTCGGCGTCGTAGCGTGTCTGGAAGCCGACGATGTCGTAGGCGGCGAGCCCGGCGAGAATGGTCGCGTGGACGGGCAGGGCGAAAAATACATCCGGCGGGGGGAACGGGATGTGCAGGAAGAAGCCGATGCGGTTTTTCATCCCCATCTGACGGAGCTCGGCGCCAAGCGGGACGAGGTGGTAGTCGTGGATCCAGACCAGGTCGTCGGGGAGAAGGTTCGGCGCGAGCTGGCGGGCGAAGAAGCGGTTGACGCGGAAATAGCCGGCCATGTCCTTGCGCGCGTAGTCGGTGATGTCGAGGCGGTAATGACAGAGCGGCCAGAGCGTCGAATTGGCGAATCCGGCATAGTATTCGTCGATGTCCTTGCGGCTCAGGTCCGTCAGCGCATAGGTGATCGGCCCGTCCTCGCGGAAGGTCATCGGCCCCGGATCGCGCGCGCCGCTCGATGCGCCTGACCAGCCCATCCACAGGCCGCCCTTGGCGGCGAGCGCCGCCTGCAGCGCCACGGCCAGACCGCCGGCCTCCGCCTTGCCCTTACCGGGCGAGGGGACGCGGTTCGAGACGACGACGAGCCGGCTCACAGCATGTCCTCCCAGCGTCGCGACAGGCGCATGGCGGCATTGATAAGGCCGACCATCGAATAGGTCTGGGGGTAGTTGCCCCACAGCTCGCCCGTGTCGACATGGATGCCCTCCGACAGGAGGCCGAGATGGTTGCGGTGGGCCAGCACGTCCTCGAAGATGGCGCGCGCGTCGTCGGCGCGGCCGACGCGCGCGAGCGCGTCGATCAGCCAGAAGGTGCAGGCGGTGAAGGCCGTCTCCGGCTCGCCGAAATCGTCCGGTGCCCGGTAGCGGTAGAGATGGTGTCCGAAGCGCAAATGCTTCTCGATCGCCGCGAGCGTCGACAGGAAGCGCGGATCGTCGGCCGGCAGGAGCCCGATCTCGGGGATCAGCAGCAGGCTTGCATCGAGGTCCTTGCCTTCGAAGGCGGAGACGAAGGCATTCAGCTCCTCGTTCCACGCCCGGGCCAGGATGCCCTCGCGGATCGTGTCGGCCCGTTCGCGCCAGTGGTCGACGCGGTCGGAGAGACCGAGCTTGGCGGCGATGCGTGCGAGCCGGTCGCAGGCCGCCCAGCACATCAGGCTGGAATGGGTATGCACCGAATTGCGGGTGCGGAACTCCCACAGGCCGGCGTCTGGCACGTCCCAGCGCGCGAAGGCCTGCTCGCCCAGCGGCTCCAGCCGGCGGAAGAGCGATTCCTCGCCCATGCCCGGCAGGCGCTCGTCGAAGAAATACTGGATGACCGAGAGGATGACCGAGCCGTAGCCGTCGTTCTGCACCTGGGTGTAGGCCGCATTGCCGCGGCGCACCGGGCCGAGGCCGCGGTAGCCGTCGAGCGAGCCGGCGATCTCCTCGTCGATTCGCCGCTCCAGGCCGATGCCGAACAAGGGTTGCAGGTAGCCCTGCGGCGAGGCGGCGGCGATGTTGGAGACATAGCCGAGATAATCCTCCATCGTTCTCGTCGCGCCGAGCGCGTTGAGCGCTTTCACGGTGAAGAAGGAATCACGCAGCCAGCAGAACCGGTAGTCCCAGGTGCGGCCTGTCGCACCGTATTCAGGAATGGACGTGGTGAGCGCGGCGACGATGCCGCCCGTTTCCTCATGCGAACACAGCTTGAGGGTGATCGCGGAGCGGATGACGACGTCCTGCCAGTCGGCCGGTAGATGCAGGCTGCGGACCCAGTCGAGCCAGTAGTCGCGCGTCTCTCGGAAAAGGGCGCGAGCCGTGTCGAGCGGATGCGCGGAGAGCCGCTCGTCCGGGCCGAAGACGAAGGCGTAGGGCCGGTCGACGAGAAAGGGGGTGCCGCGCTGGACGAACTCGACCGGCGCATTCGTCGTCAGCCGAAGCACCTGCTCGCCCAGGATGAAGCGGATGTGGTTTGAGCCGCGTGTCGTTTCTGGCGCATGCGCACCGTAGTTCCATCTCGGCCGCATGAGGATGGACACGCGGGGCGCGCCCTTCAGCGGCTCGATGATGCGTATGAGAGTGAGCGGCCGGAACATGCGTCCCGCCGCCTTGAAGCGGGGCGCGAAATCGGTGATGCGCAGGCCGTTGCCGTCCTCGTCCTCCAGCACGGTCTCCAGGATCGCGGTGTTGCGCACATAGGATTGGCGGCTCGAGGCCATACGCTCGATCCGGATCGACCAGTCCCCAGTTTCTCCGGCCGCCGTGCCGTCCTCGCCGCCGAGCAGCCGGCAGAAGACCGGGTCGCCGTCCATGCGCGGCGCGCACATCCACACGATCGAACCGGCGCGGTCGACGAGTGCGGCGGCGGCGGCATTGCCGATCACTCCGAGGTCGAGGGAGCTCTTCGGGCTCATCGGGCGACGTCCCCGATCCAGACCCTGACTTCGTCGGGAGAGGAAACGATGCCACGGGCGAGGGTGTCGCCCGGCGCACCGACCTTCACCGATAGGCCGCCCAGCTCGTTGGCGGCCCGGAACATCGCCTCGTCGGTCAAGTCGTCGCCCACCGCGAGCGGCGCGCGGCCTGCAAAGGGCGTCCGCGACATGAATTCCAGCAGCGCCGTCCCCTTGTCGTGCCCGGCCGGCCTGATCTCGATCACGCATTTCCCTTTCTGCACCACCACCTGATCCCCCAGCCGGCGTGCCAACCGTTCCATCTCGACCTCGACCGCCGACGCGAATCGCGGTGCGAGGCGATAGTGGGCGGCAAAGGCGCCGCCCTTGTCCTCGATCTCGACGCCTGGCCAAGCCGCCGCAGCGCCCGACAGCGCCTCGATTGCGCCTTGCAGCTCAGGCGAACGCTGCACTGCAGCATGGGTTCCGTCCGGATAGGCGATTTCCGCGCCGTGGAGGCCAGCGAGACCGCAGGAAAGACCGGGAAAGAACTGCCTGAGACGGGCGAGGCTGCGACCCGAAACCAGCGCAAGGGCGCCTCCGACACGCGCAGACAGACGCGCGAGATCGTCCAGGAGATGCGGGGGAACCAGCACGTCCTCAGGCCGGTCGGCGATGTCCAGCAGCGTGCCGTCGACGTCGAGGAAGAGGGCGCGGCCTTCGATGCTTGCCGGGAGGTCGCCGTGCCTGTGGTGGGTGGCGGGTGCCGCCGGCGCTGCCTGCAAGTCCGTCATGGAACCGAACATAGTCGGTGATAGCCTCATGGCAACCGCGGATGCCGGAGATCGACGGAATAAGATTTCGTATCGGCGTCGATTGCAGGATCGCTTTTTCGCCAATATGCAGGAATCGCCCTCTTCCGCGGCCGCCAATGTGGAGACGTTGAGCCCGGCCCAAACCAGGACCCGCCATGACCAGCACTGCCAAACCCGATGTCGCAGCCTTCTTCGACAAACGAACCTTCTCGATCCAGTACGTCGTCTCGGACCCGGCGACGAAGCGCTGCGCGATCATCGATCCCGTGTTCGACTACGACGAAAAGTCGGGCCAGACCGCGACCTGGAACGCGGACAAGATTCTCGACTACGTCGCCGAGAAGGGGCTGAAGGTGGAGTGGATTCTCGACACGCATCCGCATGCCGACCATTTCTCCGCCGCGCAGTATCTGAAGGCGAAGACGGGTGCACGGACGGCCATCGGCGACCATATCGTCGAGGTGCAGAAGCTCTGGAAGGATTTCTACAACTGGCCGGACTTCCCGGCCGACGGATCGCAGTGGGACAAGCTGTTCGCGGAAGGCGAGGCGTTCTCGATCGGAGAGCTGAAGGGCCGCGTGATGTTCTCGCCGGGCCATACGCTGGCCTCGATCACCTATGTGATCGGCGACGCGGCCTTCATCCACGACACGCTGTTCATGCCGGATTCCGGCACGGCGCGGGCAGATTTTCCGGGCGGTAGCTCCAAGCGGCTGTGGCGCTCGATCCAGGACATCCTGGGGCTGCCAGATGACACGCGGCTCTTCACCGGACACGATTACCAGCCCGGAGGCCGTGAACCGCAATGGGAATCCACGGTTGCCGAGCAAAAAGCAAAGAACACCCACGTCGCGAAGGCCGCTTCCGAGGCAGAATACTGCGCGGTGCGCGATGCGCGCGACAAGACGCTGCCGATGCCGAAGCTCATCCTCCATGCCTTGCAGGTGAACATCAACGGCGGGCGGCTGCCGGAGCCGGAGGCGAACGGGAAGCGCTATCTCAAGATCCCGCTCGACCTGCTGACTGGCGGCCCCTGGGGCTGACGCTTCCGGAAGCCGAGCGGGCCTGAAAGGAGACGGAACGTGATGGAATTCACCCCACTTGCCTCGCTGATCGGCGGGGCGCTGATCGGGCTCTCGGCCGTTCTGCTGATGGCCTATGAGGGCCGCGTCGCCGGCATCAGCACCATAGCGAGCCGGCTGCTGCCACCCTATCGCGACGGCGCCTTCCTGTCCCGCTTCGGCTTCGTGATCGGCCTCGTGGCGGCTCCCTTCGTCATGCAGGCGGTGACGGGCGAGCCGGTCACGCAGACCGTGTCCGGCAACCTGCCGCTGATGGCGGCGGCGGGCCTGATCGTCGGGTTCGGATCGGTCTGGGGCTATGGCTGCACCAGCGGCCACGGCGTGTGTGGCCTGTCGCGGCTGTCGCTGCGCTCGGCCGTGGCGACGGGCGTGTTCATGGCCGTGGCCGTCGTCACCGTCTTCGTCACCCGCCATCTGATCGGAGGCTGAAGATGACCTTCGTCGTCAATCTCGCGCTCGGCCTGCTCTTCGGCGTCGGGCTGGTGATCTCAGGCATGTCAGATCCCGCCAAGGTGCTGAACTTCCTCGACCTCGCCGGGACATGGGACCCGTCGCTCGCCTTTGTGATGGGCGGCGCGGTGATCGTGGCGTTCTTCGGCTACAGACTGGTGC
>VFQN01003529.1_pt1 | contig 22182 bp, 31 predicted proteins | sample 3512371 | NCBI WGS metagenome assembly VFQN01 (sample SAMN10412370, study PRJNA504923) | tailings metagenome | isolation source: Replicate 2 from Balatoc abandoned mine | place: Philippines: Itogon, Benguet | collected 2017-08-28
CTGGCAGCGGCACTGGCAGCGGCACCGGCGGTGGCTCTGGTGCTGGCACAGGCGGCGGCACCAGCGGTGGTTCTGGCAGCGGCACTGGCAGCGGCACCGGCGGTGGCTCTGGTGCTGGCACAGGCGGGGGCACAGGCGGGGGGTCGGGTGGCGGTACGGGCGGCGGCACCGGCGGTAATTCTGGCGGCGGCACTGGTAGCGGCACCGGCGGGGGCACGGGCGGCGGCACGGGCGGAGGTACTGGCGGTGGCTCTGGCGGAGGTACTGGCGGTGGCTCGGGTGGTGGCACGGGCGGGGGCTCGGGTGGCGGCACGGGCGGCGGCACTGGCGGCGGTACCGGCGGCGGCACTGGCGGTGGCTCTGGCGGCGGCACTGGCGGCGGTACTGGCGGCGGCACTGGCGGTGGCTCCGGTGGTGGCACGGGCGGGGGCGCGGGCGGCGGCACGGGCGGCGGTACTGGCGGAGGCACTGGCGGCGGCACTGGCGGCGGCGGCAGTACGGATCAAGGTGGCAGCACCGAGATCCCCACTGACATTTCGCCTCCTAGCAATACAACCGTCAACGGTACCGACGTCCCTATTGGCAACAACACTCTTCCGTGCGACAACCCGGATATCGTGGATGCCGGCAACTATACTGACGGTGCAGCCAACGTCACTTACCGTTGCCCCAACGGTTCTAACACCACTGGCAACGGTACGGTTGTACTGGTCCCCAACAACGTGACCACCCCCGCCATCAACCGTACGGGTACGGAGGCTCCAGAGGTGGTGCGCAACGGTACGGACATCATCAACAACGCCCTCAACGCTACAGCTAACGCAACGGCGACAGCCACCGCTACGGTGAGGCATGCGGTGTCTGCTACAATAATGCGTGTACGGCACGTGTTGTACAGGGAGCCGTGTGCGTGCCGGCGATGCATGCTGCCGCGATGGGCCTACGCCATACAGTACTCCACGTTGCTTCTCCATGCATTGCGTATTGTGCATGGCGGTAAGGATACTGTGCAGCTCATGCATACCGGTAGTACCTCGTTGCGACAACACACACCTCCTCATTACAGGCACTTCCATCAATCTCGTTACTTTGCAGCGTTCACGTGCACATTGGCAAGGCCCTTCTGGCCCAGTACGCTCCTCTTGCCCTCCATTCGTTGTTAACCCTATTGTCCACGTGCACGAGTAGCAGGATGTGAGGGGAAGAACAACGCACGTATCAGGCACAGCTAACCCTTTTGTCCACGTGCACGTGTAGGCCATCGTCGATCAGTTCGCCGCCAACGCTACCGCCTCCGCCGCCGCCAGCGTGGTGGGCGCTGTACAGCAGGGCGACGCGACGGCGGCGGCGGCGGCACTCCTGGCGGCGGCGGCGGGAGGCACGGCGGCGGCGACGGCCGTAGCGCAAGCAACCGTCGAGGCAGCGCAGACGAACGTGGAGGTAGGGGCCGCTGCTCCTCTCCCTTTCCTGGCCTGTCGCACGCGCTGTTGTATCCATGCATGCCGTCCCTGAGATGCCAAGTGCTTGATGTTGACTTAGTGCCCTCGCTAGTCCCTGCCTCATGCAGTACTGCCTTCAATTTCCCTTTCGGAGAGGGCGCGTCGCAGCAAATGACTACCCTTGCTTAATCCCCTCACCCCGCAGGCCACCGCCACCGCGCTTGCCGAGTCCGCGGTGCTTGCGGCCCGCCTCAACGTCATCGACGTGTTCGCGCAGGCGCAGGCCAGGGCCTTCGCGGAGGCGCGCAACACGCCGCAGGCAACGCAGGTGGGAGTGGAGTACCGGTAGAGGGGCTAGGGCCCACTGCGTGTGTTGAGGGCGGCGCGGCGTGAGGGTTAGGTGACAGAAAAAAACAGCGAGCGTGAGGCAGCCGGAAAGGTCAGGGCAACACCCCCCAGGTGCAGGGAGGCCTGGACATTGCAGGCTGGCATGCATCTCAGGCCACGGGGCATTCGGAACCTGGTCATTGCAGATGTACGGCCCGCTGCCTCACCTGAAAAAGCACACCCTCCTGTCCATGCGATACCCTGGTCCCTTCTCAATATGTGCGTGCCCTTGGGGCTCATTGTTGCCTTGCTGTGTGTGTCTAGGCCCTCGCCCAGTCCGTCGCCGAGGCCATCACTCGGGGAGGCGGCAGCGCGTCGCAGGCGTACGGAGAGACCTTCGCACAGGTGGGCACAGGTGGTTGACCTACCGGCACCGTTGGTTGACCTACGTACGGCAATGTGATCCTAGGCTGGGCGCCTCCTGCCTGCGCATGCCTGCACCTCAGCGTCATCCATCAAATCCCTACCTTCGCATCGTTGTAGCTCGCGCCTCGCGCCTGGTAGGCCGTCAGGCGCTGCTGCGGCTAACACACACGTTGCCTACCGGTATGCGGCACGGTACCGGAACCCGGTGCATGGCCGCAGTTGTGCCACGGTGCCTCCGTGCTCCGCTGCCCGTGGTTGACAGACTCCATTGACCTCAGCCACTAAGAGTTCCGGTAAACAACACGTGGCTTACGCAGCCGGCTCAATACCGCTCCCCAAGGGGCTAACTTGCTTACACAAACCATGTGCATCCGTGCACCCCTGCTGCACACCCGTACTGAGCTGGCCCCCATCCTTGCCCCTCCCACACGCACCCCCCACTCTGCATGTGCACCTGTGCACCCTTGCTGCACACCGTACTGAACTGACCCCCGCCCATGCCCCCCGCTGTCCCCCAGGCTGCCGCTGCCGGCGGCGCGCAGGCTGACGGCCTGGTGGCCGCCACCGCCGTGGCCATCTGCCAGGGAGGGGCCACCGCCGCAGCATACAGCGAGGCATACGCCGTGGCCGTGTCCAAGAACCCCGAGGGCTGCACCGTGCTCACGGAGGCCTACACCAGGGCCAGCGTGCAGTGCGGACCGCAGGGCGCGAGTGCTTTTGCGAAATCCAGCACCACCGTCACAGTGCTGAACGACTGCGCCAGCAAGAACCGGCCCATCTTTGTGCCCGTGCTGGTGACCAACGGAGGAGGAGGCGGTGGCGGTGCCGCCCAGGGCACCACGCCCGCGCCTCCCTCCCAGCCCGTGGGCTTCCTGCTCAACTTCCCTCCCATCCAGTTCAAGCCCATTGACGTTCCTGGCTTCCAGCCCGTGCAGACGATTGATTTCCAGCGGATCCTGGACGACCTCAACGGCTAATGTGCAGCTGCACATTCGTGTAGCGTGCACGGCTTATCAACGCGCGCATGGGCCTGATGGGATTGTAGGGATGCGTGCGCTAACGAAAAGCTATTGGCAGTTGAGCAGAGCTGTGCACGCCTGTGTGGATCCTGCTGTGTACCAGCCGCACTTTGAAGGGATGTTGGACTGGGACGCATGTACAGTATCATGTTTGACGACGGTGTATTTCGTGGCCCTATTGCTCATGTTCGTGTCCGGAATCCGGACTTGTCGCTCGTATGGATGCGGACGAGCGCTGTTGTGGTTTTGGTTGTCCGTACGATACGGTAGGAGCAGGTAGCAGTGCGTGCTGCAGGATGAGTCCGCATCCAGCGGGGGAGGACTCCTGCTGTATATGTCTGCGACACGCATGGAGGACTGGAGCAATAAATGCAGGACAGGTGTCCAACAGACGCCTGTGCAACGCTTGCGAACACGCGCACGGAAGCAGGCTGAAGCTTTTCTGTACTTACATAAAATGCAGGCTGCCTGTAATGTAAGCGAGTTGGTACGATTGCCAGGAGAGCTCCCTCAGCATCGGCGCCAGGCCCGTAATACCGTAGTAGTGGTGAGTGCCTCTTTGCCCCACTCAGACTGTCAGTGGACCAAGGCTGTGGGGAAACACGCCCTGAGCTGAGCTGCATGCGGCGGTATCGGCACCTCCAATCCCGCCGCGGGTTACCGTACGCCCCTATGCATGGTTACATGCGGGCACCAGTGAGATATCAGCAGTTCCCAGTACCTCCCCCGCCAGTAAAATGCCTGTTGAGTGAAGCCTGCATCATTTAGTGGGACCGACGCTGATGCGCCGGCCCTGTGAAGTCCCTTTGTACGATGTGGCCTGCCCACAGGGCTGTTGGACAAAGGCAACAAGGACCTGGCGGCGCAAGGACTGACCCCAGCATGTGGCCACACCACCTGGAATGCAACACAAAATGCCAACGCCATCACCGCTCGCGGGAGCGTCACCACCCGCCTGAACAACCCGGCACTCCGTCTACATACCACTGCACCGCCGCAAGCGAGCAACGAAAACAATACTCTGGTCCAGACAAAGCGTCTCGCTACACCGCACTCAGTCCTTAGCCACTGCGCGCCTGCTCCGCCTGCTGAAAAGGCAGCGTCGCCCCTCTATCACACTGTTCCCGCATACCTAGCAACTAACCCCACTCTTCCTCCACTCTTCGTCCAGCCTGTCAAGCGCACTCTTAAACCCATCACTATTACTATTAGTATTCAAGCGCACTCCACAGGCTCCATCCCCGCGAACGACTTGCGATTGTACCACATGATCGCTTTTGTGATCTTGGGATTGGACAGCCCCGCGTACTTGGGCGTCCCTTTGCACGTGAACTGGCTTTCGTACGTACACGACCCGCCCTCCTTGGGCTCCAGCGCAATCTCGGAAGGTGCGTTGCCTTCCCTGCAGCAACAAGGAGTACAACAGGTTCAGGACGCATGAGGGTGCTCTACTATGCCTGCACAGGCGCCACCCGGAAAATAGCAGCGAAATGACGAGATGAACGCTGCAGCGCTGCAGTTACTCGGACGGGACTACGTGCATATTGCATTCAATAACCGATGATCTGCCACTTCTTCTGGATTCCGGGCTGCGAGCGTGCTACTGTAACCTATGAGGACGCTGACACGCTGTGGCTCAGGGCTTGTAGCTGTCACCGCTGCTGGCCAGCGCTGCTGCCCATCACAAATGGCCCAACTGTTCCTGGCAAGTTGCCTACCGGTTGCATAGCACGACCAGTCCTGCTTGGCGCCTCTCAGCACCATCCGGGTTCTTGATAGAGGCTTTCCGCCACTTGAACCCGGCAATTCCCAGGTTCCCCTCGCAAGTTGCTGCAGGGGGGCGGCACGAATAAGCACACGCGTGGGTGTTGCATGCCTGGGGTTTGCGTGCACCAACAGGCACACACGGAGGGCTGGCCGCTCAGCAGCTACCCAGTCCCACGCAGCTGTGCAGCGTGGACCATGCTGTGCGACACCGCCTCTTCCACAACCCAGGCTCATCGAAAACCAAGCACCACTGAGGCATACACTGCTGCAAGGAAGGGTTCGCCCAAGCAGGTTGGGCAGGTAATACACATGATCCCGCGCCGGTGCATGCCTATGTCGGCGGCACCCACCCGTTTTGACGGTCTTGAGCTCTAGCTTTCCGAACTTGTACGAGTCGCCCATCACATCCCAGTACTCCACGGACAGTTTGTTGCTGCATGGTGGAAGCATGCAAGGCAACAGGTTGAGGCGCGGTTGCTTCCCGGCTTGCAATGTGTGGGCAAGCTCCGTCCTGAGGACAGGGCATGCACCCAGCACGGAAGGCTCCCTTCCAAAGCCTCCCGGACTCTCGCAGGTGCCCGGCTTGCCCCCCTCCCCGCATAGCTCCCACTAGTCCTCACCTGCTGCAGATCCACCGCACATGGCCAATGAATGGCTCCCCGAATGCCCACGCATCTTCGATGAAGCCGACCTCGATGCCCTTAAGGACACCGTCACTGCACTCCACCAACCGTCGCGTCCCCTCATGGAAACCAATCATAGCCAGAGGCTCTGCAATCGCACAGCGGAGTGTATGGTAAGCTGATGTAACAGTCCTTGGAGTGAATGGAAGCTTTGCAAGGAAGATCAGTCAAGACAGCTGGCCAACCTGCAGAAGCGGAATCTGCCCATGCTTGCTGGTTTGCTACAAGGAGTACAAGGGCTACTGCGGCTAAGAGCGCGTTCATCTCTGCTGTGCGCGACAAGCCAGCGACAAGCGCGCAACAGGCCGGGGGGCAGAGGCCCAACTAGAGGTGTAGCAGTACAAACCAAAGCAAATTGCGTAGGTAGTATTCTGTCCCAATTGCTGTTCTGCTACGGGGGAGTCCCCCTCAATCGCTGGCATCGGAGCCCCGGCCAGTGTAGCTGCGTGTGTTTGTGAAGGTGCCTGGTTATTGTTTCAACAAATCCAGTATATATGCAGATACGTCTTGCTTCCCCGAGCTTGTGCCCTACGCATCGAAGTTTTGTCACGCAGTTTTGTCTACCTTGCCGCTTCTGACGCCAAGAAAACGCTACGGCTGCTACTCTAGGCGTTTACTCAATTGCATAATTACTCAATTCCAGCGCTTTGGACACCGTGCGCTCTGCAACACGCATTCGCGCATTTGCAGCCCTGGTGAAGCCCCGCCTTACCATCCTCCACAACCTCATATGTATTTAAACATACGGGCAACATCATGCGGGCCCATGGCGCTATGCTGACCAGCTCAGGGACGTGCACAGTGGGGTGGTCGCTGCCCGGGCACTCGGCCTCTGCCGTCGCTGACAGATGACGACACTTGTGGGCGACTCAACATGCGCGGACCAATGGATGCGGGGGCTGCGCGATGGGGACACGGGGCTGTGGAGCCGGCCCGTTGCCAGCCAGCAGCTGGACGAGGCGTACGCAGCCGCCCACGGTCCCCCGCCTGGGTCACCCGGACTTCGTGACGCCTCCGCACGGATAAAGCGGTGCGTCTCAAGTCACTCTTACCATGGCACCACACGTTGGGAAGCTAGTGCAGGGTCCCTACAAATGCAGGTGGGAGAAGCACATGCGGCAGCGTGCGGGGAGCCGGGAGCCGGCAAGCTGCTGCACCAGCCCTATTGGCTAGCTTTGCCAACCATCCTTATGCAACTCGGACTGCTACTACATGATTGTTAGTGATGCATTGCCCGGCAGGGTGGCGAGCATCAAGGGACAGGCTGTGGAGACGGAGGGCGACCTGAAGGCTGTGGAGCTATGCCAGAAGCCCTCAGCGCTGCGGACGCAGGAGGACATCAAGTGAGGGCTGCGTTGTCCTCCGTGGCCGTACCTGTATACCGGTACAGTGCTGCGCTGCGCCGTGCATGTACCCCAGTACAGCGCTGTGTGAGATAGCAGCGGGTCTGATACGCCGCCTGCAGGCTAGCAGCACGCCACACGCCACACGCCTCCGACGCGCTGACTCCCTGCCCCGACCGCCTTCCAACCTCTCTTCTTACCCTGCCGTACAGGTTCATCCAGTCGTACATGTGCTCCCTGTCGTACTTCTTCAGCCTGTGGCCGGCGCCGCTGCAGTGGGAGCTGTGCCGCCTGCTGTCGGCGCACATCCTGGCGCGGCGGGAGGTGGCGCTGACACGGGGCAAGCCGCCGGACCGACTGTACTTCGTGGTGCAGGGCCGGGTAAGACCGGAAACGCTGAGCTGTATACCGGCAAGCAACCCGCATTACTGATGCAATGTTGGGCGTTGGGGCGCGAGACCGCCGTCCTGTTGACGGATAGACTGGTGCTAGACTAGGTGCCCCACGACGATACCGGCCGGGTATGACATGCTAGCGTGATCAGCGTCCTGCCAACTGCAAGACGGCATCTGGTTTGAGCTGCTCAACGACATGTCCATAGCATACGACTGGCCTCCAATGTACCACATGGTGCCTGGTGTTGCAGCCGGAAGTGCCCAAGCACTTGCTACATGGCTATGATGGTGCAGAACCTGACTGCGCCCCATCGCCCCGTGTATTGCAGCTGGACGTACGGCTGCCTGTGCCCAGCCCCGGGGGCGGCCGTGAGGAGCGCACGCTGGCGGTGCTGACACGTGGCAACACGGCAGGGGAGTCCATCCTGCTGGTAGGGCGGGCGGTGATAGGGTAGCGGGGCAGGCGGGCATAGGGAAGTGGGAAGGTTGGAAGGCCGCGCAACGCGCGGCAACACGGCAGGGGAGTCCATCGTGCTGGTAGGGCGGACGGCGGTTGGGGCGGAGGCGCGGGCCGGCACAGGGGTTGGGGAACACAAGCACCATGTGGCAACACGGCGGGGGAGTCCATCCTGCTGGTAGGGCGGACGGTGGTAGGGCGGAGGCGCAGGCGGGCATAGGGAAGTGGGAAGGTGGGAAGGCCGCGCAACGCGCGGCAACACGGCAGGGGAGTCCATCGTGCTGGTAGGGCGGGCGGCGACAGGGCAAAGGCGCTGGCAGGCACAGGCGGGTGAGGAACAAACGCACCACGTGGCCATAAAACGGTGTATTCCATCATGCTAGTAGGGCGAACGCCGGAGATGGCGAAAATGGGAAACAGGGCTGCTTAGGGCGGCTTGGCGCGCGGCGAAGGCCGTGTTACGCGTGGCAGCGCACAGGGAGCAACAATGATCAACGGTCGTGATACAATCGCAGACTTGGGCTCACAGGGCAAGGACGGCTGAGCTTTGTACACCTGCCCCTGCCGCCACAGGGCGCCCAGACGCAGCACACCACGGTGGTGGTGTCCTCCTCTTCCGCCATGCTGCTGTCCCTGTCGCAGCCCGACTTCTCGCGGGCCTTCAAGGAGGTGCTGGACATACGGCAGGTGAGGGTACCCATGTGGGCAAGCGCAAGCGACGGCCGCTGTTTGCGTTCTTCCACTACTGTGGGTGGACGGTATGTCCGACCGACACGTGCAACGAGGCAACCCACCTGCCAGCCAGCCCATCAAGCAGTCAGGCCCATGCCTCGACACACAAAGGCCATGCCGGGTTCCTGCACGCGCCCAGAGGGTGGTAGGTAGAGACCTCACGGGCCTTCAAGGAGGTGCTGGACATACGGCAGGTGAGGGTGTGTACCGGGTCCCCGTAGCCAGTTGATACCGCCGTGTGTCCAGGCGTTCGTGTTTAAGCTGTGGTGCGGCTGAACTCTGCAAGAAAGCCACCGGCCTGCCTGCTGGCCTGTGAGCCTTATAACCAGTCAGGCCCCTTCCATTGCAACGCCTCCGCAAGCCCATCCCAATCGTGCGCCCACGTCTGTCCCACGCACCGTTCCTCCATTCCCATGGGCCCAAGAGGCCGAGCCGCACCCACTCCAGCTTGCGCCCTTGTCTACACCTTCAACAATCAGTTTCTACTGTCCTTCCTTTCCCACGTGCGCTCCCCCAGGCCGAGCGCCTGACCTTCCTGCGCATGCACCCGCTGCTGGCGGAGGTGCCCCTGACGGACCTGGAGGCGGCCAGCGAGGTGCTGGGGCTGGCCTTCCACCCGCCAGGTGGGCAGCCAGGAGGGGGGTAGCTGCAGCACCAAGGGAGGAGGGGGGCCACCACTGCGCCAGGAGGTGCTGGGCCTGCCCTTCCACCTCCCAGGTGGATAGCCAGGAGGGGAGTAGCTGCAGAACAAGGGGAGGCCTGGGTTAGCCAGGAGGGGGGGTAACCTCAGAGCCAGCGAGGTGCTGGGGCTGGCCTTCCACCCGCAAAATGGGCAGCCAGGGGCACGCATGGCACGCGGTGGGTCGACAGAGATGATGAGGTTGACTGCAGACCCTAGAGGTACTGGGCCTGAACCTCCACCCGCCAGGTGGGCAGCTGTCAGAGGGGCAACGACATGCCATTTTCGTGGATGCGAGGCCCTCTGCACGAACAGCTAGCGTAGGTCTGCTAGACATGTGCTTTGCCGCAACCCACCATCACCCTTTGCTGCTGATTGTTTGAACCGAGGCTGTGGCCGCTGAACGACTGCACGACCCAGTAACGAGGGTGTGTTTTGCTGCATCTGCCCCGCAGGCACCCGGCTTTGGCCGCTTGACGAGCCCGACCGCTGCCTGTACTTCCTGGCGGAGGGGGAGGCCAAGGTGAAGCGGATGGGGGGGCCTGCGGCGGCGGCGGCCGCTACGGTGGCGGCGGCGGCGGCGTCAGGCGACCCAGACGCTGTGGCTCTGGGGTAGGTCGGGATCTGCTGCGCCGGCGACTCATCGCCATTCGGACTCTTCTCGGCTCCTGCAAAAGCTACGCTTGCGACTGCATGTACCTTTCGGAAGGTGTTGAAGGTGATGCTTTCGCTCCTCCCTCATGGCTATCCTGCGCAGACCCAGCACGTACGACAGCCACACCGTCTCCGTACTGGGCCCCGGGGACATCTTCGGCCTGCCCTCCTCCGACCAGGCCCTGGCCCTGCAGCTGCAGCAGGCCTGCGGCACCGCAACCGCCGCAACTGTAACCAACCACGGCCAACTGCCAACTGCCAACGGCGCCGCCCTGCCCCACGAGCACAGCCACGCGGCGGGCGCAGCGGGCGCCCACCATCTGGGCCCGTCCGCGTCCGTTGCGACCCTTGGGTCTGTGGCGGGCGGAGAGCGGTCCCAGATGTACGGCAGCACGGTGGGCGGCGGGGCCGCGGGGTCGGCGGGCGGTGGGCTTGGGACCGCAGCAGGGGCGGCCACGGCAAACGTGGTGATTGAGAGCTTCACACAGGTCAAGGTGTACTTTGTCAAGTACGCGGACTATCCGCGGCTGCCGGCTGTGGTGCAGCGGCTGCTGCAGGTGGGCGCCAGGGGCAGATGCGTTGCAAGGTGCAGCGTCGAGTTAGATGTGCGTTGGTGCATTGCTGCGGAAAGCTTGCTTCCCTTTGCCAGGGAATAGCACTCCCCCAGCGCAGAAGGCAGCGCGGGTCAGGCGACCGCCATCAGGTTTGCTGTTGCTTACCTTGTACCCAGTCCTGCAGTTTACCCTTCCCCCACTGAGAAGGACCCCTTCGCTGTCATGCATCCCAGGCTGCCAACAGCTTCCGTTGGTCGTACTACGAGGGACGCATGTACGGCCTTAGTAAGATGGACAACCGCCGCCACAACGCGCAGCGCAACGCCGCCATCCGCAAACACAACAATGCAGCGCACCAGGTGGGGCTGGGGACGGCAAGCCCTGTTGCTATCTTCTACTACTCACCCTGCTGCTTCCATACCCAAAAAGCATTAGCAGCTGCGTGTACATTACACTCCTACGGTGTAATTCCCACGCAAGCAGCTAGAATGTCCAAGCCACGTGTCCATCAGCTCGCGACTTGTCGCCGCGCGCAGCTGTGCGGCGGCGCGGCGGCGGCGCTGGTGGGCGCAAGCGACCCCCCACCCCCACCACATGCCTCACAAGCCGTCTCATACATGCGCTTTCCACTCTGGCTTGACGCTGCCCGCAGCGGCGCGGTACTGGTAGCATCGGCGGCGCATGCGACCCTCCATCTTCACCTAACCAATCACCAATTACTCAAAGTATGCTGCTCTCCGGCTCTGCCTGTCATCTGCACCCGCAGCGGCGCGGCGGCGGTGCGGGCGGCGCGGGCGACCCGCTGTCCAAGCCTGCGCTGGTGGCGGCTCTGGACGCGGCGGAGCGCGACCGGCAGCTGCTGGCTCGCCTGCCCATCCTGTGCATGGGCATGGCGCAGGTGGGAAAGAGTGAGGCGAGGATAAGCGGACCAATGGTGTAGCTGTTGGTTGGACTGGGGGCGGGGGGATTCGGGGTGCAAGAAGGGCAATGGCGTGGCTGCCCATTCTTTGCATGGGCATGGCGCAGGTGGGGTAGCAAGGCGCGTGTGAGGAGAGGGGCCTGGGGCGGGGTTTCAAGGAGCCGCGGATCCTGTAGTTGCTAGGACGGGTTTTTGTGTCCATGGGAATGGCGCAGTGGGCCGGGAGGTGAGTGCATGTCCCTTTTCCGTGTGTCAAGGCGGGTAATGCAAATTCATGTATCCTGAACATGGGCATGGCGGAGGCCGGGCTGGATTGAATGAGTTTGTATGGGCAGCGCAAGGGGTTCAGGGCGTTCAAGCCTGACGTTAACACACGCCAACATCGGCACTCCCACCCAGGCTGCGGGCGCGGGACATCACGCAGCGGACGCCGGACGTCCGGCGCACGGGGCGGCGCCAGCGGTAGTGCACGCGCCGGATCAGCACCAGCGGTGGCAGGCCCCCCGGGGCCATGACGAGCCTGGAGGCGACCGGGCAACGGGAGGGCGGCGCAACTCGTCTGGCCTGCCGTCATGGGCCTTCCCACCGCCTGGAAGCGAGGGCAACGGGGATACGGTGTCTAGCACTGGTACTGGAGCCGCTGTGGCCACGGCAGCTGCCGCGGCGCCTGGGGCAGGGCGAACGGGCGCGGCCAACAGCGGGAGGGGGACGCAGGGGCAGGGGCAGGGACTGACCCAGCAGGGCACAATGTCGGGGTCGTCCGTCGCGGCAGGGGTGTCGTCCCTGAGCATGGACAGGCGGCCTGGATCGGCTGACACGGCTTCTACTCGGTGCCCTACAGCCTCTGTGCTAGGGACGGGTACCGCGGCGGGGAGGCGGGGGTCTGGGGGCGCGGGCCACGGAGCGGGGGCGGGGTCGATGGGGGGAGCGCTGAACCCAGTGCTGCAGCGGAACAAGGCGCTGCTGGCGGTCCAGGCGCAGCAGCTGGCGCACGTACTGGTTTCGGAGCGGCAGCAGTACGGCCAGCGCTTTGCTGTACTGCACCCGGAGCTTGCACGGGCGGGCGGGCGGGGTGGGGCGGAGGGCGAGGAGGACGCGGAGGGCTGGTGGGACGGGGAAGAGGAGGAGGAGGAGGGAGGGGAATACGAGGGGAGTGTGGACGACGGCGACGGCAGCGGGTCACGTTATGGGCTGCGGGAAAGCGCGAGGGGGCGGGTGCAGGTGTTTACGAGGGGGCTTCACAGCAGGGGTGCAGGAGGGCAAGGAGGGGATGTGTCGTACCGGCGGAGCTTGTCGCCCCCAAAGGCCACCCTGGGGCTGCTGCCCCCCGGCCAGAGCGCCTTTCCGAGGGTGGGCGCGAACACCGGCAAGCGGCACAGTGTGGAGACGGAGCAGCCGCGTAGTCTCAGCGCCCCGCAGTCAATACATGCGCGGCATTTGGCGCTGTTCCAGAGGGCCAGGGCGCAGGCGCAGGCGGACGCGGCGGCGAGGCCGTGGGATAGGGCAGGTAAACAACAGGGGCCAGCATGCAAGATCACGCGCAAACGTCGTCAAGTTGTGTACGTTTTGTTTTAAACCTGCACGCCTGCCTTGGACGTTTAGAAACGTAAACTTGCATGCCCACCGGAAAGGAAGGACGGCTTTGTGGTAAACGTCAAGTTTGAACACGTTACGAGCCTGACGTATGGTTAGGCATTGCGCGAAACTGACACTCGCTCTCGCTTTCCTGCCCGGCGCCCTCCTGGCCCCTCCCCGCAGCCCGCGCCCAGCGGCCCACCTTCGGCCGCCCAACCGACAGCAACGGCTACCCCACCAACGACGGCGGCAGCCCCACCTTTGCCGGCGGCCTGCTGCCCCTGCCCGGCTCCCGATTCGGCAGCCCCAGCAGCTACGACCCAGCCTCGGGACTGCTGCTGCCCATGCAGCGCACACCCTCTGGCCGCCCGCAGCGCCCAGACGACCGCCTGTCACGGTACGGCTCCACCGGCCGTACCAGCAGCGCCGGGGGCGTACGGCCGGGCGGCTCCGGAACCGACAGCTCAACCGACGGTACGGCAGGTGGTGGCGCCGGCGGTGCGGACGTTGCACCCGGCGGGCTGCTCTCGCCCAAGTTGGCGCGTGGGGGAGCGGCGGCGGGTCCGGCGGCGAGCCCGGGCCGGGGTGTCGGGGGTGGAGGAGTGTGGCGTGGTAGCGGGCTTGTGCCCATGTCGCCAGAGCTGTCGTTTTCGAATCTGGGGGTTAAGGATGTGGAGGGAGAGGACGACAGCTCGGAGGATGGGGAGCTGGATCTGCTGTACACCAACATGGATGATGATGCGCTGTTGGCTAGGGTGCCTGCGAGGCTGCTGGGCAAGGGCGCAGCAGCGGGGACGCCGGGGGCAGGTGGGGCAGAAGGGCAGGCGGCGGAGAAGGCGGCGGGGGGAGGGGGTGAAGCGAGGGGGCCTTCCCGGGTGGTGGAGCTGCCGCTGGGGTTCGATCCCTTGGCGCTACCGGCGCCGTCAGCGGGCTTCAGGCAGCCGGCGGCGGCGGCGGCGGCACCGGCAGGCTCAGGGGTTGGTGCGTCAGGCGTTGGGGCTGGTACGGCAGGGTCTGGCGGCGCGGGGGTCCGGCAGCCGGCCCCAGGGGCGGCAGCATCGGCAGCGCTAGCGGCAACGTCAGCTGCTGCGTCCAGTGGGTCCGTGGGAGGGGTGGCTGGGTCTGGCCGAAGCGGGGGCACGATGCCACAGGGTGCGGGTGCGGGCCCGGCGGAGGCAGATGGAGCCGGGGCCGTGGGGTCAGGGCCAGCGGCGTCCGCGGGTGGCGGGCTGAACTTCACCATGCGGCGGAAAGGGGCGGCGGGCCCTGGGGCAGCGCCCGGGCTGGGCTCGGGAGTGGGGCCAGGGGCGGGGGCAGGTGCTTCGGCCGCGTCGCCACGAATGGCGGCTGGCGGCAGCGGGGTGGGGGCTGCGCTGCAGAGCGGGCTAGCGGCAGGCGGTGGGACGGGGGTGGGCCGGCAAGGAGGTGTAGGCTCGGGGGTTGGCTGGGGGATTGCAAGAAACGGGGCGACTTTAGCTACAAATGGCAAAGGAAGCGGCGGCGTGGCACGGATGCTGGACGCGCTGTACCCTCAGGTGGGTGTGGGTTGTCATTGTTGGCAGGTTGCCTTGGGCGCGCCTGCATCCACAACACCGAGGTCAGCGGCATAGTTGTGATGGTGGGTAATATCGTGTGGCTGGTGCAGTATGTCCATCGGCATGATCACGCCCTGTGCTGTTTTACACAGGTTGTCCATCCGCCTGCCCTCCTTGTCCCCTGCACTTGTTACGTACATTCCCGACCCCTCACTGCGATCCCACTCTGCTTCCCCCTCCCGCACGCCGCCTCCACAGGACCTGGACCAGAGCCTCACGCAGCAGCAGCACCACCACCACCATCATGGCGCAGCAGGGGCCACCAGCGGCCCTCACCTCGGCGCTGCCTCCATCAGCCCCTCGCCCCCCGCCGGCGGCCGCAACGCCCCAGGCACCCCGCCCCCATCTGCGCAGCACCCAGGCCCCACCCATGCCTCCTCGTCTTCCTCCTCCTCCCAGTCCGTACCCCCACTGCAACAGCAACAACAACAGCCGCAGCAGCAGCCGCAGGCGCCTGTAGGGCAGGCCCCAGTTGCACCTCAGGGTCTGGGCCTGCCGCCTGGCATTGCCCTGGGGTATGAGTCATTGGATCCGTTCCAGTGGGCAGCTCTGTCTGCACAGGTTGGGCCGGGCATGATCAAGACGCCGTTCACGCAGGACAACATCCTGCCCAAGCCGCAGTGGTAGTGTTACGCAATGGTAGTGTACGTGTAGGACAAGAGCTGCAAGGCAGTCGATGCAGTGTTGGTGCTCATCTTTGGGTTGCGTTGCATGCTTTCACTGCTGACTGCAAGTGCATGTACTGTGCGTAACGTTTACTAGATCAGCAGCATGGGAGGCAGTTTGGACAACATCCTGCCCAAGCCGCAGTGGTAGTGCACGTGGCGCACGGTGCCGGGGCAACAAAAGGCGTTTGCGGTAATGTTGCACCAGTGTAAACGCATGTCAATTGCATAACTGCAGCGTAGGGCATGTGGCACAGGACCTCACGTAACGGTACATGTTCGTTATGGCGTCTCGTTGTGCCTTCCCCAATTGGCTATGCTCTGTGTTTCAGAAGGTCCAGGGGCAGTGACTGCGCACCAAGCGCTCTCTCGTAAGCCTAGTGGCGACGGAGATAGACCTGGCCGGGTAGAGTCGGCAGCATGTAGTGTCGCGTTACCCCTGGCGGCGTCCTAGATCGCGTAGGGGTTACCGAGGAGTGACCCTCTGCATGTAACCACTGTGGACTTCTGTAGCCCTACCTCGGGGGGATCTCCCCTGGCATACCACATTCCAGTGCCGCGAATGCAGGGGACTGTCCCCCCACTGCCCAGTCTTCCTGTTATGTGCAGACGGAAGCGCTGCGGGCTCAAGGGGGTCCTAGAGAGCCAGGAAACCGCATGGCCGAAGTCCCGGAAGTTCTGGCACGCATGTACACGTCAACCAGGACGGACGACATACCGGTACATTTGAGTCACAGTACGACAAGGTTGGCCGTCACCCCAATTGTCCACCAGCGGCAGCAATCGGCGGTAGTTATAAGCTAGGCATTATATATCGCACCATACCACACAAGGGGCTGCAGGTCATCAACCCTGTGCACGTGTTGCGGGTTAACCTGGCTACGGAGCATGGCTGCAGGAAAAAGGAAAGCCGGTAGAAACGTACTCTCACCATGCACCCAGTCGGCGTGTACCCCCTTACCACAGTGCCGGCACTTGATATATAAACCGGCATCTATCTACTCGGTTAGCCCTACTCCATTTGTAAGCTACAAGTGCTCGCCACTGGGAATCATGTGCCATACGTCACTAGGCATGGGCCGGAACAACCTTGACGGGGCCTGAAAAGCCGCCACCGCCACTGCCGCCAGCTCGCCCCCGCCGCTTCCGCATCAACACAATTGCCAACACCGCTGCCGCGATCACCAGAGCACCCACAGCGCCTCCCACCGCTATGCCAATGATTGTGCCGATGTTGCTGCTGTCGTCGCTGTCGTCCCCGCCGCCATCGCCACCAGCACGACGGCTTCCAGCAGCAGCAGGCGTCGGGCTCCCCTGACCACTTCCACCCCCGCCACTGCTGACACCCTCCTGCAGCTGCGTTTCCTTGAAAGTTATACTGCTGATGTCTGGCGCATACGCCTTAAGCGAATCCAGCGTCAAGAAGGTCGCAGATCCAGCTTCCGCTGAGATCGTTGCAACGTCAAGAGGAGAAGTTGCAGACTGGCCGGATGCATACATGACGTTCACATCGGCGATGATGGAGCCTGCTGACAGGGACGTTACGTTGACGTACAACGGTGATGGCGGGGGCAGGCGGCGCAGGCCGACTAGGGTTTGCTGCTCCAGCTCAGCCTTGAAGGCAGCGTGCGCTGTCTTGTTTGACGCCAAAGCAGTGTAGTTCGCACCATCGAAGCGGAATGTCAGCTTCACAACGTCCATTCCCGGCGGCACGAGGCCGGTCGGGGCCTCGGGTTGTTGTGGCGTGGGCGGAGGGCTAGGAGGCGTGGGCGGAGGAGACGGCGGAGAGGGTGGCGGAGGCGTGACGCGGCAGATGAACCTGGCACGCACCGGAGAGTGGTGATTGGTAAGGTGCACGTCAGATGTACCGTACATCGGCAAGCGACCTGCCGGTAAGGTATGCTACAGCACGGACGCAGATTGGTCATGCATGAGCACTGCTGCTGCTCCTTTTCGCACGTTGCCATGTCAGTCTGACGTCATTGGTACTCTGTCGGACTACTGGTGTGCTACAGCAGGTGCGTGCCGTCCTGACACGCACGCCCCCTGCACACGCACGCCTGCACGTGCAGGCACGTGTTTCCGTTCCCACCTGTACTTGCTGGCGCAGCCATCCATGAGCAGCTCATGGCCCCGGGGCTCCCACACGTGCTGGGTGCCATTCCACTTCTGGTAACGACGAGCGGTCACATGAGCGCAACATCCACCGTACGACCGGCTGCAGCTAGACCAGACATCTCCGATGCCAAGCTCGAAGTACGCTGTGGCATTCGCCTTCACCACCTGTGTGCAGCACCCGGCGTACGTACGTGTGTGTGCAAAGCAGCAGGCAACCCTGTCGCTCGGGTGGAGGAAACGTCCCCATGCATGGCCCTTACGTTGGGGCAAGCGCATGGTCATGACCATGACTTGACAGCCTGCAGCAGTTACCGTATGTGCGCAGATAGACCCTAGTCGCAGGTGGGATGCACTCACATCCGCGTAGAAGTCGTGCGGTTGGCGGTTGGCCCATGTGTCCCGCGGGTCGGTGTCTTTGCCAAGGAGGCCGATCCAGAACGTGTCATCCTGATATATTTCGGATATAAACCCCCAGCTTTCATAGTCCGGGTCGACATTGTAGGCGTCCCAGTAGCTCTTGGCCAGCTGCTTCACACTGGTGAGCTCCTCGAGGTTCACAAAGGAGGCCAGCCCCCCGCCGTCCGCCTGGCAACGCTCCTGCGCCGTGTGGAACAGACAACAGAGGTGTGGCGCCAGCAGAAGTCTACCGTCAAGCGCTTGCATCACGTGCAACAAGTCGTCGGCATACACCATGCACGGACTCTGCGAGGTGCCTTGGCTGGCATGGATGAAGACGCAGCTGTTGCCGCTGCAAGTAGTATCAGTACCAAGCTAGCACTTGATGGCACTGGCAATGACAGCATCATGGTGTATCCTGCCCTACACACAGTACCGGTATGCACCTGTGCGTCGGACCACGTGGCCGGCTGGAAGTAGACCATGTACAGGTATCCCCCCACGAGGGAGTTGTCCCGTGGGTCGCCTGTGTCAGACAGGAAGCAAATTACTCAGGATCGTGTGGCCACACCACCTGACATGTAACACAAATTGCCAAAATGCAGGGCATGTACCGGATCAGGTCGGACTGGGTCGGGTGCCCAACCGCTTGCGAGTGCTGTGCTTGCGCACCAGCGAGGTGACGGAGTGTGAAGGAACACGCACGCACCCACGCTTATTACCAGTTCCGTGTTGCTAGCAGCGTGTGCAGTGGCACCGTGCGTGCACGGTACGGTGTGGCAGCGCTCGGTGACATAGCGCATGCACCGTGCGTGCGTGCGTACTGTGGCATGCGCGCGCACCTGCCCGGCGGGCCGGTGGCGGTCGCGGATATCGTGGAGGCGGCGAGAAAGGAGACGGCGGCCGGGAGGGTCGTGGGGGAGGGCTTGGGGGGGAAGGCGGTCTTGGAGGACGTCCCGGCGCCGAGGGGGGCTCATTAGGCCAGCCCGGTTCAGGCGGCGGGCTTGGAGGAGAAGGCGGCTCAGGTGGGGGTGAAGGCTGGTTAGGTGGGGCGGGAGGATCGACCTGGTTTGGCTTCCGTGGCGGCGGCGGCGGGGGCTTGAGGACGGGTGGTGGCGCGGGCGGAAGACTCCGGCTGGTCTTGCATAAGAACTGCAGGGCGTCCTTGTCGCATGCACGCCTGACAATTCGCTTGCTGGCGACGGTATCCTTGCACACAGCGTAGCAGGAGGCCGTGCCGTTGGTGGCCACCGCGTCAATCGTTGCCCCAAGCTGCGTTGTAAAGTACGACGTTGATGACTTGTCCCTGAAGCAGGTGGCCCCGCCCGTGCAATGAAGGCTCGTGTAGCCGATCCACACGCATGGGGCTTCATACCACCACGACCAGCCCGTGGGCTGGAAGGTGGACACGAGCTCCTGTACGGCGTTCCAGTCGGCCTCACTACTTATGCTTGCGAGGTCGCCTCCCAGTGTGCTGTAGCACTGCACGGTTGGGCGGGGGGTAGAAGGCGTGGCAGGCACGGTACATGGCATGCGTACAGTAAGGAATGCGCGTACAGGGGCACGCGGCTGGGAGGGAACACGGCGAACACGTGTCATCACCGCAACGCTACCTATACCAAAAGATCATCAGTAACCGTCGGATGCTTGTTTGCGTCCTTACGGCAAGTACACACCGGTACACACCCGCGCCTCAACCCCTGCCTACTGTTCATTTCCCTGCACGCTTGGTGCTACATGGTGCATGGCAAGGCGTGAACGTCTGTAACATGTGCACTAAACGGGGCAAGGGGGTCAGCCACGGGGGTCGGTCAGCCTTGTGAGCCGCCAGCCCTTACTACTATGCTAGTAGCAACTTGGGCTTACCTCTTGAGCCGCGACGCTGAAGACCTTCCTATTGTCATAAATTCCAATGATTGCGCCGTTGCCGCCTTCCCGAAAATCAGTTGGATATGTGAAGGATAGGCCTGCGTGCGTCACAACATCCGCTGCACTGCTCAGATAAACGACACGCCGGGAAGGAAACACAAAGCCCCACCGCATTGTAAGTAGCACTGCGTAAATGCGGTGTCGGAGAGCCCAAACCGAAAGCATGGTATTAATAATACCTGCTGCTGCACATCTTGTATGCATGTCTCAACTTAGACATGCTGCTCCCAAGCAAGGTTGCTAATGGCTATAAACCCTGATTCACAGCATGCTCAATTGCGCTAATGCGAAAGCCAAATCGTTCCTTCCTTTGGCGTGCACTCACAGTATCTCGCACAAGCAAGCGCCATGAGGGCAGCCAGCTGGAGAAAGGCTGCAGTTGCTTGACGTTTCCGCAACATCGCTTTGCTACGCACAAGCGCGTCGACTGGACAGCAGCAGCTGTATGTGGACTACTACTAATACCGACGCAGGAAATGAGGCTGTTGTACAAGAGGACAAAAAGCCCCAGACAGGTACTGCATTAGATGCGCGTGATTTCGTGCGTCCACGGCGATACTTAGTGACCAGGCTTGAAGGTGGCGGCCCGCTCTGAACCGTCCTGCCAACGGAATGGACGCTGTCCCTGGAGTGGTGACTGCCAGCCGAAACAGGCAACCCCGCGTGCCGGCCCCACCTCTGCGTACCGACAGCGCATAGTGTCAGCTTGCCGTCCAATTGCTCGGCGTGACTGACCGCGTGTCATGCTCGTCACGTACCGGTAGCCCCTAATAGGCTCTGACTGGCTAGCGAACATAGGCTAAGACGTGCAGCAAGTGAAGTGCAGCGCAGACCAGGGGAGACAGATGGGTACTGCGCAGGGCGCTGTCCACAACAAACTGCAGGAGGGAAGGCACTTGGCAATTTCCGTACAGCAACGGACCGCAACGCTTGAAGCAGCAGCAGTGTGCGGAGGACGGAGGGACGAAGCGCCTCCTTTTTTGTGGCGCTGCCTTGTATTGTGGCTGCCCTCCTATCACGCACCCACCCAGCCAGGGGAGCTCCCCTGGTTGGCGCAGTAACGACGTGTGCATTGCTGCTACCTCCAGCCTGTCCAGTTCACTTTTTCACCTCCTGCTGCCCCTACTACCGCTTTGCGTCAGGGGCAGCAACCCTGGCGCCAACGGTGAGAGCTGTGCCAGGCCGTGCACTGTGAACGGCGTTCGGCCAAGGGTGCGGCCACAGGTGCCGCGCCTGAGCGCAAGGCAAGAATACATCATGGAGGTGGGGCGCATGCGTGGAGGAGGGCTAGCGAATGACATTCCATGGGCTCGAAAAGAAGGCCTCCTGCGGTCCTGGGGAGGCCTCCCCTGCCCACACACATGCGGTACCCGCCTTTCCGCACACTTAGCACGACTCACTCACACGTCACAGCACCTCAACTTAGCCCACTGCTTGGCAGTACTTCACGTGCATTTACACTTCCATGTAGTTCTCATGCGCCTCCGCACGTCGAAATTGCGCCTTGGCAGCCATGTAACGCCCAACCCGCTCTTCACGCAAACCTGACGCATAACTGTAGGATACATGTGACGAAAACTGCATCAGCCGAAATGTAGGATTATCTGCACATCTCCTTTCCTGCAAAAGGTGCTGGCGTGGAGAGGCATTCGCAGGGGACTCCAATTACGTTCGCGCAGGAGGCGTTGCATGGTGGGAGGTCAGCCGGGGTGTTTACTTATTCTGTTAGTTGACAACTGGGCAACGCAGTGAATTGAAGCCCTGCTGGGACTCCCCAGTCGCAGCACACGTCGCAGCACGCTCCTTGTACTTTCCCGCGGGGCCAGACATGCGTACCCCCTCCCACTTCCGTTACCCCCTTGAATTCAACAATGAAATTGCTACTGGAGAGCAGCAAAGGGCCCAGCAGGTCAACAAAACGGTTTAGCCGCCCACTGCAGCACCAAGAGGAGCAGCGGCGGGAGCAGGAGCCGATGCTGCGAACACAGCGGGCTGCCGGCGGGAAGGAGAGGGGCCGGGGCCGCGGGGCAGTTGGGCCGGGGCGCGGGAAAGGCGGCTGTGGGCAGGTGGGGTTCAGCGATGGGGATGGCAGCCAGGTGGGGTTCAGCGATGGGGATGGCAGCCAGGGGGAGGGGCAACTGGAGGAGGGGGCCAGCGGTGAAGATGGGGAGGGGCAGGAGGAGGGGGAGGGGGGCCAGCGGGGGGCAGCAGGCGCCGCCGCAGCAGCACCGCAGCGCATGAGGACAAGAGCTGTTGCGGCTGCTGCGGCGGCGGCAGAGGCGAGGGCGGGACTGGGAGCATCAGCGGTGGTGAACACAAGGGAGGGCAGGCGGTCTGGGCGGGCAGCGCCAGCGCCAGCGGCGAAGGCTCCGGGCAGTGGCAGGCGTGCGGCACGGATGACAGCGGCACCACGAAGGGAGTCAGATACTGAGGAAGCGGAGGAAGGGGATGAAGAGAGTAGCGAAGCGGCAGCGAGCGAGGATTGGGAACCAACGGGTGCTGCAGAGACG